>ERZ795050.132-NODE-132-length-118104-cov-7.264187_pt1 | contig 118104 bp, 101 predicted proteins | sample MGYA00375134_ERZ795050 | MGnify/ENA primary metagenome ERZ795050 (study PRJEB30179, sample SAMN05720221) | activated sludge metagenome | isolation source: Anaerobic digester | place: Japan | collected 2015-05-26 ... | reverse complement strand
ACAATTACGGTCTGTCGGCCGAGACAATCGGCGGCCAGTACTATGGGGTTACCGGCATTCGTCCGTGCATTGACCCGGCGTTCGCAGGAAGTATCTATAACCGTGACAATACCGGTTCCTCTTACTGCAAGGTGGATTTGGCAGATTTCGCCCTGCTGGCGGCCAACTGGTTAGCCGATGGACTTTGGGTTGCTCCGTGAAAATAACGAAAAAACAGGGCAGGGGGCGGTCTCCTGTCTGTTATACAGGTTTTGGCGGTCAAAGCCTGTGACGAGTAAACATTTTGTATTTTGGAGGATGTAAAGATGAAAAGGTTAGGTATTTTGTTATTGCTGGGTATGATAGGTGCTGCTCAGGCTGTGCTGATTGATGACTTCAGCGGCGACCTCAGTGCTTATACAAGCACTGTAATCCTCGATGCCAATGGCGGCGGTGCCAATACTGCGGCATGGCAAATCAGCGGCGGCACGCTTCAGCTCAATACCACGGTGTACGATGGGATTGAACAATATGCGATGATTTACAGCGGCCTAACACTGGGTATCGGGCAGGAACTGCAGGCCGATGTCGTCATTGGCGCAACTGGTTCGCAGGATATCGGGCTGTATGTGGGCGGCACAACCCCGACAACCGGCGTTCGTCGGGACTACATCGCGATGTATCGCCGCAGCAGCGGCCAGCTGTTCTCACGCGGTTTTGATGGAACCACAGAATATACATTAGCAGGAAATTGGACCAATAACATTCCGATTACCGCATTGTTTATTGCCCGCATTGCAGAAAATACCTACGAGGCCGGCTGGTATGACGGGGCAACTCGTAATGTTCTTGTCACCCGAACTCCGGCTTATGCCAATGATGCTGATGTGATTGGTTTCTGTGCAGATGTCCGCGGCGTGGGGATTGTCGGCAGTCTTGATAACCTCCGCATCGTGCCGGAACCGGCTACACTGACCTTGCTGGGGCTTGGCACTGGGCTTTTGGCCCGCAAGAGGAAATAAGCAAACCTCTAAAACTAATCAGGGAGATGTTCACCCCGAGGCCGGATTCTGATTAAAGGATCCGGCCTTAAGGGGGATCTAAAGATGTAAATACAGACGCAGCAGACAAAACTATTAAAAAGTGCTGCGTTGGTATAAGTATTATTTCTTTGAGTATCAGTTATTCCGTTGCAGTGAAAGAAAGATACGTATAACGAACGGCTACAATAACGGGGAGTATATGCCCATCCACACAACCGAATTGAAATATATTGGAAGGCATCTTTTTATCTTTTATCTATTCCTCTATTCGGTATGCTTGGCTTTTCCAACGGCTGTCAAAATTCAGGACACCGTAGTTGATACACAGGCAATGACCTTAGGGGCAGGAGCCCCCTACGGCTATGCTATTAACGGTCTTTCGTTTCAGCAAGAGGCACTGGTAACGTTCAATGGCTGGCAGTATGCCGTTTATTATAACAGTTCGCGAAGAGTCTGTCTGGCACGACGTCAGCTGCCCTCAGGAGCATGGTCCGTCATCCCCTTTACCGATTATACACTCAGCACAACGACGGATGCTCATAATGTCGTTACAATCGGAATCTGTCCCAATGACGGCACCATTCACTTGTCGTTTGACCATCATGGCGGCAGCCTGCATTACCGGGTTTCCCAACCCGGCGCCGCATCCCATCCCGATTCGGTTGTCTGGAATGCAGCTTTGTTCGGGCCTGTGCGCAGCTATCTGATTGCCGGTCAAACAATTACCAGTGTTACATATCCGCGATTTTGGCAGACTCCCGACGGGAATCTGCAATTCGGCTTCCGGGCTGGGGCATCCGGCAATGGGGATTGGTATATGGCCGATTATACGGCAGATGATGGCTTATGGAGCAATGTCCGACAGGTAATAAACCGCAGCGGCACCTACACGGACTCGCTGGGAACAAGCACCACACGCAATGCCTATATGAATCCGCTCGTATATGGGCCAGACGGCATCCTGCACGCCACTTGGACTTGGCGCGAAAGCGCCGGCGGAGCCAATCATGATATTGTATACGCATGGAGTCCCGACGGTGGCTTCCACTGGTACAACAACAATGTTGCCGCCGGCTTTCGGATCGGAACCGGCAGCAGCCCATTACAGACGCTGCTGTCTGTTACTTGGATAAATGAGGGGCTTCAGCTCATCGGTAAAGCTACCGGCAGCACTACTACACAGCAATTGATAACCGTTCATTCTTCCAATGCGGCTGTCATAGCTGTCGACCGATACTACGGAATAATGAATCAGCAAGCTCAAGCTGTAGACGCACAGGGCCGCATTCATACGATAATGTTTCATTGCACTCCCGAAACATATGAGGGGTATTCATACAGCACATGGGGGCCTCAAGGTGCCCGGAGGTATTATCACTATTGGCGCAACGCCAAGGGGATTTGGACGCGCAACGAGCTGCCGGGATGGGTTGGCAGCAGACCCAAATTGTTTATTCGTTCCAACGGCGATGCTTATGTGATTTACCAGTCCCGCCGCAATGTCAACCCGACTGATACAGGCATCTACTTTACAGACGGCGATTTGACTATTCAGGCGGCCACCGCCGCCAGTTCTTGGACAGACTGGCAGATTATTCATATCGAACCGGGCTACTTCTTCAGCGAGGCCCTTGCCGATCCCTACCGCTTTCAAGACGGCGTCTTATCGGTTGTCATGCAGGAGTCTCCTTCGACGATCGGGGGCGCTTCGCGGCTGCGGATATTGGATTTTGAACTAAATTGAAACCAGGCTCCTTTTAAGGCATAAATAATGAAGAACACAGCTTTCTATAGTCTAATTCTTTTGCTCCCAATATGCGTACGGGCCGCTCAATTTGACAATTTTGAAAGCTATACTACCGGAACCGCAGGGGCACCGTGGATGCCAACGCAGGGTTCCCCCCTTATTGGGAAAGAAGCCGACGGCAACCAATATATCGAAAGCTTTGGATCGTATTGTTTGCTGGGAGATCATGCTATCCCCGCGCAAGATTCAGCTACAACCGTTTTTTACAGAATTTACAAGCCGGCTGGAACCTCCCCGGACTGCTCTGTTGGATTAAGCGATTTATCTGCTCCAACCGGTGATTGGAATGATTTCGAGGTGTATGTTGTCATTGTGGGCGGGGAACTCCGTGCCCGCAACGGCACCAGCAACACAGCAATTATAAGTCCAATGAACTCAGGAGTCTGGTATAATATATGGCTGATTCTCAATAACAGCTCAAACACCTACGATGTATACGTAACAAACGGATCGGCCAGTGCAACAGCTTCGGACCGGAAAGCCAGCAATTTCGTCTTTCGCAAAGCCAGTTCTAATCCGTTGGCGGCATTTAAGATCTACGGCAGGCCGGAATATGGACCTGTTTGGGTAGATGATATCTATATTACAAACGGTATTGATTTGACAAATCCAGCAGCCGCTGTATCCCCCCTGATTATACACAACCCTTCGAATAGTTCTATCAAGCAAAGTGAGGAGGCAATTTTTACAACTGTCTTTGCGTGCCAGACTTCTCCTTCGACAATATGGTATAAAGCCGCCTCGCCGGCCGATATTCCAATTGATACAAGTCTGCCGGCATTCGATCTGCAGCTTGATTATGATCCCCTTACAAGACACTATACATCAACGTTGAAAATACTCGACTGTACCGTTTCAAATTCGGGATATTATTACTGCAAGATTTTTGATGAAAGCGGTTACTCTCGGAGCAGTGCATCTGCTTTATTAATCGTCTACGGTCTTTCAGCTCACTGGACTCTAAATAAAGACAGGTATATTTCCGGTTCTTACCTTGATGAACTCGCCGGCCTTCCAGCCTACGCTGCCGGAGCTTGTTCCTTCACAAACGGTGCCGACGGTACACCAGATGGTGCAGGTCTGATATCCCCTTCTGGGGGATGGGCCGAAAGCTCTATTTTTGATCCAGTTGCCCAATCTGGACAGATGACAGTCAGCTTTTGGGCAAAAACCAGCGATTGGGGAACATCACAAGAGGACTTGCTGGCCGAGTCTATCAGTGATGAAATCCTTATTGTTCCAAATGGACTGAAAGCCGACGGGCGATGGCAGCATATAGGCATCGTTTTTGATGGTACAACCGGCAGACTTTATGTGGATGGGCTATTACAGGCACAGGGGCTATGGAAGATGCCGCAAGACACCACAGCAGTTATACGCTTCGGAACAGCCGGCACGGGGCAGAGCATCTTTAGTGGAGCAATTGACGATATTCGGGTATATAATTACGCTCTGACAGAGTTTGAAATTGCTGATTTGCGGTATGATTTTTCTGGAATCAGTTCCTGTATTCTTGATTTTGATGCCCATTATGATTTTGCCGGCCCCGATGGAACAAGCGACTGCATTATAGATATTCTGGATTTAGCAGCCTTTGCTGCTGCATTCCTCGAAGCCGACCCTGCCCGCGACTTGACCGGCCCGGATGGATTGCCCGACGGCATTGTGGATCTGCAGGAGTTTGCAGAGTTCGCATCTATCTGGCTGGCTTGCGGCCTTTATCCAGTTTGCAATTAAATCCGTCTGAATATCCCAAGCGTCCGCCAGCCTATGCCGTACGATGGTCCAGAAACCCTTCCAGTTTCCTTGCACGCACCGGATGCTGGAGTTTCCGGATCGCCTTGGCTTCTACCTGCCGCACCCTCTCGCGTGTTACCTTGAAAATACGGCCGACTTCTTCGAGCGTATAGGTATAGCCGTCGCCAATGCCGTAGCGCAGCTTAATAATCTCACGCTCACGGTAGGTAAGCGTCTTAAGAACCTCATCAATACGATCCTTAAGCATCTCCTGAGCAGCCGACTGAACCGGTGATTCGGCAGAGTCATCCTCAATAAAATCACCGAAATAGCTGTCCTCACTTTCGCCGATCGGACGATCCAGACTGAACGGGTGCTTGCTGATTTTCAGCACACGCCGCGTTTCCGCAATGCTCATTTTGGCCGCTTCTGCTATTTCCTCAATGGTAGCCTCCCGCCCAAGCTTCTGGAGAAGCTGTTTGCTGATGGTCCGCAGCCGGCTCATCGTTTCGATCATATGCACTGGGATACGAATGGTCCGTGCATGGTCGGCAATAGCCCGTGTAATGGCCTGACGAATCCACCATGTCGCATAGGTGCTGAATTTATAGCCCCTGCGATACTCATACTTATCCACCGCCCGCATCAGGCCGGTGTTGCCTTCCTGAATGATATCCAGAAAACTCAAGCCGCGGTTGCGGTATTTTTTGGCAATTGAAACGACCAAACGCAGATTTCCGCCGGACAAACGCCGTTTAGCATCTTCATATTGAGCATAGACAGCCTCAATTGCCCGCAGACGCTTATCCAGCTGCTTGGGAGTTTCCAGCACCAATTCTTCCAGACCCTGCAGTTCCTGCTTCATTGCCTCAATATCTTCCGGTTCATAATCTCCCCCCGGGCCGGCTTCAATCAAGGCTTGAAGCTGATGCATTTTCTGCTGAATACCCTGCAGTTTTTTCATCATCGGCTGAATCCGACTGGTTCGAAGGCTCAGCTCCTCCAAAAGTGAGGCAATTTTCCGGCGGTTGCGATGAATCTGCTTCACATTCTGCTTAATTTCCTCTATCGTACCCGACCGGGACTGAAGAAAAAGAGCCGAATTTCGTTCGAGAAGCTTTTGAATTGTGGTGATATTGGCAGGCAGCCGATTTTTTACGATTGTTCTCTCCTGCGTTTCGCCGCTGCTCATTTTCATTGTACGGTCAAACGGCAGACTTCCATCATCCACCTGCTGAAGAATCTCTATTGCTGTTTTAGCGCAATAATCGCTTTCCAGCACCTTCCGCCGGAAAACCAAACGGGTTAACTCTATTTTCTTGGCTAAGCTGATTTCTTCCTCACGCGTCAATAGGGGAATTTCACCCATTTGTGTTAAATACATCCGTACCGGATCATCAATCCTTCGTCCCTCACCCTCAGCCAGCTCCTCCTCAAGAACCAGATCTTCTTCAATCCCCTCTTCTTCCTCATCGGCGCCTACCTTGTCGGGTTCTTCAAAATCATCCTCGACGCCTTTTTCCACATCGGTTTCATCAATAAGCTGAACGCCTTGCTCATCCAGCGTCATCAGCAGACTATCCAGCCGAGCCGGACTGATAACATCATCAGGCAGAGCATCATTCAGTTCCTCATACGTCAAAAATCCTTTTTCTTTGCCTCTGGCGACAATCGCCTTAATCACCTCCTCATTCTTCTCGTTTTGAGAAAGAGATGATACGTCATCGTCATCCAGAACGGATATATCGATCGTTTTGTCAGTGGTCTCTGTTATCTTATGTTTTATGTCCGAAATATCCGGATGAATTGATTCGTCAGATCCAAGCAATTCTGTGCTTTCAATGAATTTCCCATCCGCAATATCTTCGATTTTCGCATTATCACGATGATAGACGATATCTTTTTTCCCTTTTTTTGGAGTCATAGACTTTTCCTTGTTCGTTATAAAAGAAATAAAAATAAGTCCTTCCCAGCATTAAATGCCGGCTTTTCGCAAATCAGGCCCCTTGTGAGCGATTTGCTTGAGCATGTCCTTTAGTACTTCTTCTCTATCCAAATAACCTTTTTTTTCTTCTATTTTGAGCTGATTTTTCTGGTCTTCTAATACCTTCAGCGCTTGTTCGAGCCGCAGGCGGGAATCTCCTTTGCCGTGTCCTGCATCATCCATCTCAGCAAGGATTACAGCCGTTTCAGACGATTCCAGACGAGCGTAAAGTCGGGCAAGCGAAGGTTCCAATCCTTCCTCAGCCAAACCGAAAAAAGCTTCTGCAATCTCTCGGATGGGGCCGGAGGTGCCAAAATCATCAAGACATAACCGCTCTTTAACTGCCGGATAATATGTCGGCTCCTGAAGCAATACCTCCAGTATTTCACGCTGTGTCCGAATGATTAAATCCTGCCCCAAGGATTTTGCAGAAGTTTCAGTTTCGTATTTACGCTGTATCCTCTGATTTTGTTTCTGAATTTTATGAATTTCTTCTTCAATTCGGCCTACAGGAATTTGCAATAATGCACTCAAACGAGCCAGCACAACCGCCCTGGTTACCGAATCCATCTGCCGAGCACTGAAGGCGGATGCGGCTGTCTGAAGGAACTGGCGAATGGCCTCTGCCTTGTCAGCTAAATTCTGCCCGGCGTTTAATTGCTCTTCCAGTAACTCCCATTTAAACTCAAGCACATCCACTGCATTATCGATAACATGCCGAAACGCATCCGCGCCGGCTTCGAGCAGATAGTCACAGGGGTCTTTGCCTGTCGGTACAAATCCGAGACGTAGATCCACTTTTTCGGCCAAGCAAATTTCCAGTGCCCTATTCGCTGCCGCCCTGCCGGCCGTATCACTGTCGAAAATCAGCACAATTCGCTTGCAGTAACGTTTCAGCAATTTCGCATGGCTATCCGTTAAGCTTGTTCCCAATGCCGCTACCACATTACAAATACCAAACTGATGAGCCATTATAACATCAGTATAGCCTTCTACGACTACAGCTATCCCCGTCTGGGTGATTTCCTGCCGTGCGTGGTTCAATCCATACATGGATTGACTTTTTTCAAACAACACCGTAGCCGGAGAATTCATATATTTGGCCGGGTCACCGCCAAGAGTTCGGCCTCCGAAACCAATCACTCGATTTGTAACATCCACTATTGGAAACATCAGCCGATTTCGAAATTTGTCATAACAGCCCCCGGCTTCTTTCTCTACGGCCAGACCCGCTTCAACAAGATGCTTACATCCGATTTTTCTTGCAGCCGCGGCTGCTGCAAGATCATCCCATGCATCGAGGGCTAATCCAATCTGCCATTTTTTTATGGAGGCCTCATTGATTTTACGCCCGGTCAAGTACGTCCGCCCCGGAATTCCCTTTTCCGGATGATGCAGGTTCGAAACCCAGTGTGCCATTGCCCAGTTATTAAGCTTTGCCATCGAGACAGCATCCAACAGACTGCCAGAAGCCCCTACATTCCGCTTTCGCAAAGGTTCTATGCGAATACCAGCTCTCTCGGCAAGGCGTTCGACTGATTGCGGAAAAGTCAAATTTTCCTTCATCTGGACAAATTTCAGAACATCCCCCCCTGCTCCGCAGGCGAAACATTTGAAGATTTGTTTAGCAGGGCTCACATATAGACTTGGTTTGTGGTCTGCGTGGAATGGGCATAAACCAACTAATTCCTTGCCCCTCTTTTCCAGACTCAGATGCTCCGAAATAACATCAACAATATCGTTAGCCTGCTGAATCCGGCTGATTAAACTAAATTCCCATTTGCCGGCCACAAACACTCCGTAAGGGGTCGCCCTTTCAAAGTCTCTTAATCTTCTTATAGTTCAATAAAATTTAATACTCGTTACGTGCTCTGTGTGCAAAATTACTAATAAGCTATTTTCTGAGAATGTTAAAAACATAATAAAGTATAGAAAGGAAAGTCAAAAAGTCAAGTTTAGTATCAGAAATGGCATTTTAATATAGAAAAACAGCGTTTTCCTAAACAATGGACACTTGAACAAACGAAACATATAATCTACTAGAATTGTCTGCAACTACACATAAAACTCAATTGCGACATATGTTCTCCATATCATCCATATTCAATTCATCAAGCCGGTTAACAATGATTTGTGCTTTGCCATTGAGCTGTTCTGCAGGATAAGTTGTTGTCACAGCAACCGGATGCATACCTGCCGCAGTTGCGGCTTCAAGACCCCAGTGGGAATCCTCAATAACAACACACTCATATGGATTGATAATAGTATTGGAATTCTGGTTGAGGCGTTTTAAGGTTAATATGTATCCCTCGGGATGAGGTTTTCCATACCGCACATCATCAGCCGATACAATAACCTCAAAGGCTTTAGCAAAATCAGCTCCCCGCAGCATCAGTTCAATATCACTCCGCAATGCTCCCGAGCATATCGCACAGCGTATCCCAGCGTCCATCAGACGTCTGACAAATGTTTCCACGCCGTCTATGATAATCGATTCTTGACCTGCCAGTTCCTCGAATAGGATCTTTTTTTCCTTCATCAGTCGGTTAATAACCGCTGCATCCCAACCCATTTTATAATCACGGTTAACAGCTTCGATATTTTCCAAATCCGAATAACCCAGATACTTAGCCCAATGCACTTCTTTCGGCACATCTACACCGTACCGGTTAAACACCCTATTCAGCGCCTTATAATGGAGCAGTTCAGAATCACAGATTACACCATCAAAATCAAAGATTACCGCTTTCAGCATACGTTTTCCTTAAAACTTAAATCCCCCGTATTTTACTGCCGCTTTTTCAAAAAAATCCCGTTCCTCAAAAGAGTCGCATACATGGCTTTCTAAGATTTAAACCGACAAATTCGTCCCGGATTTTCTACCCGGGCAAAAGGAGAACATTTACCGTGCTTGGATGCGTCTTAATATTTCATCAAATCGATCTGAAAAATTTCCCGGTCCTTGGCCAACATCCGTGGGTGCTGCCGATGTGGAGCCGGCTCTGTTCCACGGCCAGTTGGCTGCCGTTTCTTCAAAGATATAGGAATCATTGCAAAACGCGGCGTGGTTGTCCGCATAAAGGACTGACAAACCTTGAGGAATAGAATTGATATCTCTGCTCTTGCGGTGCGGGACAACCCTCCAATCCTGTATATTGTCGAATATCAGCGGCTTAAAACCGGCAATTTTTTCAATTTTTGAATAACCGTAATTCCAATAATTGAATGAGGTTCTAACCAATTGACTGCTGGCACCTCGAGGATCCGCCGGCGTCCGCTTGCCCCATTCATAGCTGCCCTTGTCAGCAGGATTGAAATAATCAGCGGGATCCCCCTGCCCAATATAAAATTCATAGTAATAAGGAATCACATAATGACGAGTGGTACGGGGCTGAGCGGGACAATAAAAGACTTTCGGATCGCCAATATAATGCTGGTCATACAACACAGCCAGATGAAACGGCCTGAAGCCGCCGCCGGGCTTTGTTTGGTTGGGATGATAGACCATATAGCTGTTGTAAGGCAGCGGTATAAACGACGGAGGATTGGCAATAGTTGCTGTACTGATTGTATAAAGCGGCATGATCTGATTATCATTGCTTTGAGCATACAGGTGAACACCAAGACCTGCCTGCCGCATATTGTTCAGGCAAATCGTACGCTTGACATAATCTTTCGCTTTGGCTGCCGCAGGAAGGATAATGGACAGCAGCAGTGCTATAATAGCAATCACAACAAGCAATTCAATAAGCGTAAAACTGCGTTTATTCATAATCGGAGTCCTATTACAATAGCACCTGCCGTATATTCTCTGCCGCTTCATTATAAGAATTTCCAGAGAAAATTGCAATAATTATACCGCAGCAGTCCGAAATATTGGAATTGCGCTTATAACACAAAAAGCTCTCTATTCGAGAGCTTTTCATTTATGTTCTAAGGAATTCAGCAACAAAAACCAAATGTTCCTGCTTTAAGCTTTTTATATTTGCTCCGGTACAGGTCCTGCAAGAACTTCGTACTGTTTGAAAGTAGAGCGGTCGCCCGACAGCACCTCCTCAGCCAGCGATTTAATCATCGCCGCGCTGCGCGTTACATAGCGTCGGGCAAGCGCCTCTTTCCGCTGGATCATCGGGATCACAGCATCACTGCCGCCGGCCGTGCGCACCAGCATCTTGACGCTGCTGGACGCCTGTCCGCAAAGCAGGTATCCATTAATCAGAGCAATTGCCATATCCACCAATTGCCGCCCGTATAAATCCATATATTCCACGCCCTGTTCTTTGGTGAATGCCACACATTTAAGCAGCATCTGACTTCCGTCAGACAGCAAGGCCAGTAAATCTGTTACGCTGTCGACATAAGACCTAGCCGACAAATCCGCCAAATACTTTTCGCAGGCCCCGCCGCAAACCCCCCGCACAGCGGCTACAATCTGAAGCTGGCTAGTACCCTCATAAATTGTTGTGATGCGTGCATCGCGTGCGTAGCGTTCACAGGCATAATCCCGCATATAGCCGCTGCCGCCCAATATCTGAATGGCATCATATGTTATCCGATTGCACATTTCAGAGCAGTAATATTTGCTCATTGGAGTCAGCATGCCGGCCAGACGCTTGACAGTTTTCAGCTGCTGCTTGGCCTCTTTGACCTTGTCCTTATCGCTGCCGGCTTCTGCAATTTTGCTCCACCCAATTTCATGATCCACCACCCAGCTTGTTTCATAAAGCAGCGCTCTGCCGGCTTCGATTTCCATCTTCATTCGAATCAGCATATCCCGAACAGCCGGCAGTTTTTCGATGGGCATCCCGAATTGCTGGCGACTGGCGGCATAATCTCGTGCAACGCGGTAGGCTGCTTCTGCAATGCCCATGGACTGTCCCGCTATTCCGATACGGGCCCCGTTCATCAGGCTCATTACATACGTTACCAGTCCGCGCTGCCGCTCGCCGATAAGCTGACAGGGAGTATTGTCAAAATACAGCTCACATGTCGGGGAACCGTGAATCCCCAGTTTGTCCTCCAGCCGGCGTACCTTGACTGTAGGTCCGCGGTCGCACACAAACAAGCTCAGGCCAAGCCCGCCGCTGCGATCCGGCTCCGAGCGGGCAAGAACCAGCAGCACCTCGCCGCAGCCGTTGGTGATAAACCGCTTGACGCCGTGCAGGTACCACTGCCCTTCATCGTCCTGAAACGCCCGCAGCTTGCAGGCCTGTAAATCCGATCCGGCATCCGGCTCGGTCAGCACCATTGCTCCAGTTACTTTGCCGGCGGCAAAATCATGCAGATAACGCTGCTTGATTTCCTCGTCTGCAAAATAGTTGATTGTCTCCGCAATGCCCTGCAGACCGAAAATGTTCATCAGTGAAGCATCTGCCCGCGATACAACCTCAATCGCCATAGAATAAATCAGGTTCGGGAAATTCAATCCGCCGAAACGGTGCGGCAGCGTAAAGCCCATCACATCGGCTTTTGCCAGTGCATTAAGCGATTCCGCAATCCCTTTGGCATAGCTGACAGAACCGTCTTCGTTGAGGGTGGTACCTTCGCGGTCGATGCTCTCGCTGCGCGGAGCAATAAAATCAGCACTGAGCTGCCCTACGGCACGAAGCACCAAGTCATAATTCGTAATTGCTTCTTGGGCATCTACCGGGGCTGTATCATACTGACCGGCATATTTAAACCCTTCTTCCTGCAGCTCGGCAATTTCTGCCAAATTGAGATGCCGGAACAAAAACTGAATGTCATCATTATCCGTATAAAAATTTCCCATCGTCACTGTCCTTTAATTGGGGACTTCCTGTCTTAACTCTTGATTATACTTTTTCCTTAATGGCTTTTATCATCATCGGTACAACCTGATTAAGGTCGCCGACAATTTTATAATGGGCAATATTGAAAATCGGGGCATCCGGATCATTGTTAATGGCAATAATCTTCTGACTGTCTGCCATTCCGGCCTGATGCTGGATGGCTCCGCTGATGCCGATAGCAATATACAAGCTGGGGCGAACAGTTGTGCCGGTTTGGCCTACCTGATGGTCGCGGTCAATAAATCCTAAATCCACCGCTGCGCGGGTCGCTCCCGGCGCTCCGCCCAGACAATTGGCCAGATCCCAAATCAGACGGAAATTGTCCTTGCTGCCGACTCCTGCCCCGCCGGCTACGACAACACGCGAGGCCTTCAGATTAACCTTCTTCTGCTGCACATGTTCAGAAAGAATTTCAACCGCCAAATCGGAATGCGACAAATGAACAGTTTCTTTGACAACCGCTGCCTTGCGGGTCCCATCCGGTATCGGCATCGGCATTACACCTTCACGGACAGTAGCCATCTGAGGCCAGCGGTCGTAATTGATAATTGTCGCGATGATGTTGCCGCCAAAAGCCGGACGGATCTGCAGAAGCAAGTTTTCGAAAATCTGGCCTGTTTTCTTGATTTCGTGATGGCCTATCTGCAGGTCGGTGCAGTCGGCCGTGAGGCCGGCTTTGACCGCGCTGGCTATGCGCGGAGCCAAATCGCGTCCGCACGGCGTAGCGCCGTACAGCACTATCTGAGGTTTGTATTTGTGAATCAATCCATCAATCACTTTGGCATAACTGCTGGTTTGGTAATGTTCCAGCAGAGGGTGTTCGGCCAGATATACCTTGTCAGCACCATAATGCCCCAGCGGCTCGCAAAGATGGCTAATACGATCACCCAGCAGAACCGCCGCCAGCGGAACCTTCAACTGTGCGGCAAGCTGGCGTCCCTTGCTTAACAGTTCCAGAGAGGTATCTTCCAGATGTCCTTTGTGCTGTTCGGCAAAAATCCAAACTTCACCTTGTTTGTTGACTTCTATCATTTGTTCTTCCTTGCGTTAATACACCCCGAGGGGGGATTTAAACCGTTTTGGTAAATATGTTTATCCAATCGTGTGATCAACAATCAGCTCGTGAATCATTGCATCAATACCGCTCTGGGTCGGCTCAATGGTTTTACTTTCCTTGGCAGACAATACCACACTTTGAATACGATGGACCTTCGTCGGCGAGCCATCCCGACCGCACCACTGCAAATCTGCTTTAAGATAATCCAAATCCCACTGGTCAATAAGTAAACCCCGCGTTTGCAAATCGCGGCATACAGCTTCTACATCTACCGAAGGGTTACTTTGAGCTGCCGCTTCCACTTCAATCCGGCACTTTGCCCATTTGTACTTCATCAATTGCTTAGCCCGCGGCACTCGGGGTTCATTGGCTGCATCAATAACCGTCAGCAGTACTGGCAGACGGCTTTTGACCTCCTGCCATCCGTTGCCGAGATTGCGTTTGGCAACAATAGTTTTTCCATCTAATGACAACAGCGCTTCAACATAGGTAATCTGCGGCAAATTTAATTTCTCTGCTACCTGCGGCCCAACTTGGGCTGTATCACCGTCAATGGCCTGTCGGCCACACAATACAATATCGGGATGAAGCATTTTAACCCCGCAGCTCAGGATGTAGCTGGTCGCCAATGTATCGGAGGCCGCGCAGCGACGGTCTGTAATCAGCACGGCTCTATCGGCACCTCGATATAAACCTTCTCTCAGCACATCTGCTGCTGCCGGTAAACCCATTGTCATTACTGTAACTGTTCCGCCATATTGGTCCTTAATCTGGAGAGCCAGTTCCAGCGCATTAAGGTCTTCGGGATTGAAAATGGCCGGCAGCGCTGCACGATTGACCGTACCGTCTTCGTTCATCGCCTGACCTGTAATCCGTTTTGTATCCGGCACCTGTTTTACTAAAACAACGCAATTATATCCCACTGATATTTACCTCCATGAGATTACTTTCTGCTTTCGGTCATAATAAAGACCCCGTAGTTTAGCCCAAAAACTCAATAAGTCAAACAAAAAACACCATCCTGCATATATACAGGAATTACTGGATATAGTATGGGTATTGTATGAATTTTATAATTTGTCAGACAGACACAATCCAATAGTGTCCCTTAACTCTGATAGGATTTAGCTGCTCAAATGGCGTTCAATGAAATGGGTGTCTACCTGATTTTTAACAAAGAGATTATGCGAGAGAATTTCCAAATGAGCGGGAATAGTCGTTTTAATGGGTTCAATTTGAAACTCCCGCAGGGCCCTTTTCATTGTTGCAATGGCCTCCTGACGCGTGGGCTGATGGACAATAAGTTTTCCAATCATTGAGTCGTAATAGGGAGATACTGTTGCCCCCTGATAAATATGGGTATCGACGCGAACTCCAAATCCCCCGGGAATTCTAAATTTTTCAATTTTTCCGGGACAAGGGGCATAACCGCGTGCCGGATCTTCCGCATTGATGCGGCATTCGATTGCACAGCCCCTGTGAACAATATCCCGCTGCCGGAGCTCAAGCGTTTGTCCGGCTGCAACTTTTATTTGAAGCTTTATCAGGTCGCATCCTGTTACAAGTTCGGTTACCGGATGTTCAACTTGTATTCGGGTATTAACCTCAATGAAATAAAAGTTTTTATCTTTATCTAAGAGAAACTCTACGGTTGCGGCATTGTGATATTTGGCCTCTTTAATCAGCCGCAGGCCTGCCTTGCAAAGCTCTTCTCGTGTTTTTTCATCCAATACCGGACAAGGCGATTCTTCAATCAATTTCTGATGGCGCCGCTGAATCGTACAGTCGCGTTCATAGAAATGAACAGCATTGCCGCTCTTATCAGCTATCAGCTGGACCTCAACATGACGAGGTTCCTGAATAAACTTTTCCAGATAAACAGCACCGTTTTTAAAGGCCGCTTCTGCCTCCATTCGGGCAGCAGAAAATCCTTTGTGCAAGCTGATATCATTATGGGCAACGCGCATTCCGCGGCCGCCGCCGCCGGCGGCGGCTTTTATAATGACCGGATATCCGATTTTATTAGCCAGTTTAACAGCTTCGGCCTCATCCCGAACTTCGCCGTCTGACCCCGGGACACAGGGTACACGGGCTTTGCGGGCTAAATCGCGGGCTGCTACTTTATCGCCTAAAAGCCGCATTGCAGCAGCATCCGGACCAATGAATGTAATCCCGCAATCTGTACAAACTTCAGCAAAATGAGCATTTTCAGCCAAAAAACCATAACCGGGATGAATTGCATCCACATCTGCAATTTCTGCGGCACTGATAATCGCTGGAATATTCAGGTAGCTTTTAGCTGGTGCAGCTGGACCTATACAAATCGCCTCATCAGCCACTTTTACATACGACGCTTCTCTATCCGCCTCGGAATATACCGCTACCGCCTCTATTCCAAGCTCGTGACAGGCGCGTATGATGCGAAGGGCAATTTCGCCGCGATTGGCGACTAATATTCTCGAAAACATAAAAACCTCTGCTGATAAATCAGGATTTCAGGAAGAGTATGGAATCTTAAGGTCGGACTTTAAATAATACCTGACCATATTCGACTGCTTGGCCGTCTTTGCAGCAACATTCAACGACAGTGCCGGAAACTTCCGCCTTAATTTCGTTCATCACCTTCATTGCTTCAATAATACATACTACCGTATCCGGATTGACCTTGCCTCCAACCTTAACATACGGTTCAGAATCGGGGCTGGGTGCCTGATAGAAAGTGCCTACAATAGGCGATGTAATTTTAAGCAGTGTGGCATCTTCCGCAGGTGCAGGCGGAACTGACACAACAGATGGCGCTGGAGCCGCCATAACCGGCTGTGCCGGAGCCGGATGCAAGACAGGGGCCTCAGCACCGGGACGCTTTAGGTGAACTTTGGAATCGTCATCGACGATCTCGAGTTCTATCAAATCATTTTCCTTCATTAAATCTATAAGTTCTTTTATTTTTTTAATGTCCATACTCTTTTTATCCGACATCGTATTGGCATCCTTTTCTGTATATGGCAAATCGACTTTTTTGAGGGATTTAGCCGCTCAGTATAGTCGTATCTTCTAAAAATGCAAGAACATTTGCTGACCTAAGCATGTTATTATCTCATATTGTAGACATAGCAGGTGCTTTTTATTAAATTTGCTTCAAATTCATTGATTTTTATACGTTTTAGTCGATAATTTTCGAATATTTTGTGAGATATTGTTTTTACTCTTAATGATGAAAGAAGATTTTGGATGTCAAAAGTTAACTTTATAGAACGGCTGAAAAGCGGTATCGTCATTGGTGATGGAGCTATGGGAACAATGCTCTATCAGCATGGCGTTTTCGTGAACACTTGCTTTGATGAGCTGAATCTGACAAAACCGGATTTGGTGGGACGGATTCACAGCGACTATGTTCGGGCAGGCTGCGACTTTATTGAAACCAATAGTTTCGGGGCTAATGCTTTTAAGTTAAGCCGCTTCGGGCTTGTTGAAGATACCGTAAGAATCAATACCGCCGCTGTCGAGATTGCAAAAACAGTTGCGGGAGAAGGAGTTCTTGTTGCCGGTTCGATTGGCCCCAGCGGCATCAATAATCCAGCCCCTGATAATGAATTACAGCGGTCCCTTTTGGAAGCTTTTTCGGTTCAGGCACAGGCATTGGCTTCCAGCGGAGCTGATTTTCTTATTTTGGAGACATTTACAAGCACTTCTGAACTTCTGATTGCCATTGAAGCCGCGTCCAAAACCGGCTTGCCGATAACTGCCCAGCTGACCTGTACAGAACAATTTGAAACCTTTTTCGGTACACCTATCGAAAAAGCAATTTCCCATATTTCTGCTCATAATGCGGTAACAGCAGTCGGTTTGAACTGCTCTATCGGTCCTTCCGATATGCTCGAGGCCTTGAAGCGGCTGCGTCAGATAACAGATAAGCCGCTTTCGATTCAACCGAATGCCGGCCTGCCCCGACGGATTGAAGGCCGCACTCTTTATATGTGTACTCCCGAATATATGGCTGAATATGCCAAACGCTTCTTCGAAAATGGCGCACGAATTATTGGCGGCTGCTGCGGCACAACGCCGGCCCATATTGCCGAAATCGTCAAAGCTGTTCGGCCGCTGGACAAGGCAGCCGCTGCCAAACCGGTTCCGATACAAATTACCATAAAAGACTCCAAACCGGCGGGGATGAAACCAATACCGCTTATAGAAAAAAGCAGATTGGGGAAAAAACTTGCAGCAGGCAAGCCAATTACCTGCATCGAATTGACGCCGCCGCGGGGGACAGATACTCAAAAAGTCATTGAAAATGCAAAATTATGCGCTGCGTATGGCATAGATGCCATCAATATCCCCGATGGTCCTCGAGCAAGTGCGCGGCTGTCGCCGCTTGTAACAGCTTTGAAGATCGAACAGGCAACAGACATAGAAACGATTCTGCATATCTGCTGTCGGGATAAGAATCTTATCGGTTTACAGTCAGACCTGTTGGGAATCCACGCGATGGGATTACGGAACGTTCTGCTGATAACCGGTGATCCGCCGAAGCTGGGCGAGTATCCAGATGCTACAGGTGTTTTTGATTTGGATTCGGTGGCTTTGACACGCGTGGCAGCCGGTTTGAATCGGGGGCTCGATATCGCCCAAAATGAACTGCCGCAGCAACTGTCTTTAACTATCGGTGTAGGAGCCAATCCGGCTGCATCCGAACTGCACAGAGAAATAGACCGTTTTCGCCAGAAGGCTGCCGCAGGTGCTGAATACGCCATTACCCAGCCGGTATTTGATACCGAGATGTTTTTTGCATTTGCAGCAGCAGTTGAAGACTGCAGACTGCCGTTTATTGCGGGAATCTGGCCTTTTACAAGCTATAAAAATGCCGAGTTTATGGCCAACGAAGTCCCGGGAGTAACAGTGCCTGATGCATTGCTCAAACGGATGGCTAAAGCCAAGACACGCGAAGATGGACGCCGAATCGGCATCGAAATTGCGCACGAAATGATTGCCGTATTAGCCCCGCACGTAGCAGGATTTGCCGTCAGTGCACCATTGGGCAATGTGAAAATCGCATTAGCCGCTTTGGGGCGAATTTCGCTTAATGAACTATAAGGCCTCTTCCGCTTTGCATTGAGCCATAAAAGCGGACTACAACTGATACAAATTCTGCGTTTCGGGCTATTGTCTATTTTTCCAACGCTACCAAATCGTCATAGGTCTGGCGTTTGCGGATGACGGAAAAGGTATCGCCATCAACGAGAACCTCAGCAGGCAACAGACGGGCATTGTAGTTGCTGGCCATACTGAATCCATACGCACCCGCGGTGAAAATTGCAATCAAATCGCCTCGCTTTACAGGCGGCAAAGCCCTGTCTTTGGCAAAATAGTCGGTGCTTTCGCAGATGGGACCGACAATGTCTACAATTTCTGTGCCGGGCATTTCCATGTCTTTGCTGCGCTTTTCGGGAACAAATTTATCATCCACCTGTACCGGCCAGATAAAATGAAATGCCTCATATAAACACGGCCGGATAAGATCGTTCATTCCAGCATCGACAATAACAAAAGTCTTCTGGCCGCCGGTTTTCTTGTAAAGTGTTTGCGTCAGGAGAATAGCCGCATTAGCGATAATGCTTTTGCCGGGCTCAAGAATCAGCTTCAAACTCTTTTCCTTCAGCAGCGGCACAATACCTGATGCATAATCCGCTGCTGACGGCACAGTATCGGTTTCATAATCTGCGCCGTAGCCGCCGCCCAAATCGAGGGTATCAATTTTATAGCCTTTCGCTCGCAAAATATCTATTAAAGGAAGAATCTTTTTGACGCCGCTGACGTAAGGGTCTATCGTTTTGCCGCCGGAACCAAGATGGACATGGACGGCAGACAACTCAACAACGCCGTTGCCGGCATATTGGTCAAAAACCTTCTGCGCCCGCTCAATATCCACACCAAACTTTGTTTCTTTGACCCCTGTAGTTATATGCCGATGAGAATCATATCTAATATCAGGATTGATCCTAAGTGCTGCCTTAGTCTTTTTGCCGCACTGTCTGCAAAGCTGAATCAGATTTTCCAGCTCGGCTTCGGATTCTATATTGAAATAAGCAATGCCGGCATCAAGGGCTTCCAGAATTTCTTTATCTGTCTTGCCGACTCCTGCAAAGACAACCTTTTTCATATCCGCACCGGCCTGCACAGCACGGTACAATTCGCCGCCGCTGACGATGTCAAAGCCGCTGCCGGCCTGTGCCATAAGACGCAGAATATTGATATTGCCGCAGGCCTTGATAGAATAGCAGACCGTCGTATCAATCCCGGCATAAGCGGTCTGAATTTTCCGCAAGTGGTCTAAAATAGTGGCTTTGCTGTAAATATATACGGGCGTACCAACCTGCTGGGCAATTTTTGTTACATCTACGCCTTCGACAAACAGTTTTCCTTTTTTATAGATAAATGAATCCATAATGTCCTTTCTATACAGTTATTTCATAAATAAAAATCTTTTTTATCTAAATTTCCAGAAAAATTTCTATCTCGGAAGAAGGGGCTGCGGTTTGGATAATTCATTTGTGACTTGCTGCAGAAATCGGTCAATAACTTTTCTGACTAGTCGTGTTTTTTGCACTTCACTAAGAGCCCCGAGAGGAATCTGACCTCCGGCATAGCTTGGATGACCGCCGCCGGTACCTTTGCGGGCAACCATCCGGTGTATCACTTTATCAGCACCCAGCTCATCCTGCTCCGTTCGAAGTGAAATCAGCATCTTGTCATTTACAAAACCGTAAACCATCACCCAATTGGTTAGATCATCCCGCAAGAGCAAATCCGCCGTTTCGGCAATCATGTCGGGATTTTCAATAATCCCCAGCGTCGTAACAATGGCATTACTATATACATACGCATTTTTTAAGGCATTTTCAAGCATTTGGAAATAATCGCGATCCACCTTGCCCCGCTGAATCTGACTGAGCATCCGTTTATTGGCAATAGGCATTAACCTTGTTAAAGCTGCAATATCAGCGCGGGTAGTATCACGCCCCAAATCTTGCGTGTCAGAACGAATCGCATACAGCAGTGCAGTAGCCAGCGGAACATCCGGTTTTATTTTGGCCGACTGCAGGTACTCGGTCATGATTGTAGCGGTTGCCCCATATCGGCTGCGAATATCAGTAAATCGGCAGACCCTTGTCTGCGGCCTGCACCGGTGGTGGTCGATGACAATATCGGGCTCTATACCCTGCGGCAAAGAATTGTTGCCGGCACCGGGCTGGGTATCTACAAGGGCAATTAACTCAAACTGAACAATATCAATCTGACTCATAGGCCGCAAATTAAGCCCCAAGTATTTTACCATTGCCCGATTTTCCCCGCGCCCGACTCTGCCGCCATGCGCAATCGAACACTGGATATTGAAAAGCGAATTGGCCAGCCTGCGAAGAGCGGCGGCGGCGGCGATTGCATCGGGGTCCGGATTGTCCTGCAAAATGATAAGCAGCGTCGTATGGCCTTCAAGAGCAGATTTCAGCTGTTCCAGTTTGGCGGCTGATTTTTTCATCACACAATCTCCGTTTATTTGCCTTTGTGGAAGGGACGAAAAATATTTACGAATCTGCCCAGCACAGGACCGGATGGCTTGAATGGACGACTTGCCGAGACACGCCCGATTTCTTCAACAGAATAAAATGCCTGCGGATTAAATTGGTGAATAATCCGGATAATCTGGTCTATCTGATGACGCGGGGCAATGGTAAAGACAATGGCCACAGGCCCGAAAACCCCCGACCCCTGTATACTGGTAACGCCGCAATCGCTGTTTTTAAGTGATTCTATCAATCCTGCGGCATTCTTGTTGGTTATAACCCGAATAAGAACAAATCCCAGCGACAACCGCTCAGCCAATGTTATGCCTAAATAATTGCCAACCGCAAAACCTGACGCGTAAGCAATGTAGCAAATCGGATTAGACAGGTTTTTCATAATCTGCCCGATTGCCAGCAGCCAGATGAGCACCTCCACAAAACCCGCAGCAGCAGCCAGAAGACGGTATCCGCGTGAGACAAATATCACACGGGCTGTGCCGATAGTTACATCTACAATACGAGCCAGAAAAATCAGCACAGGGATAACTATCCAAGTAACAATATCCGAGTTGACGAAGCTAATATCCAAACTGCATTCTCCTGTTAAGACGTTGTTAGAAAGGGGAACTTTCCGTCTCTTCCACGCACAGATTTACTTTTTCCATTACGATCGGGTGATCCCTCTTCCACTCGCAGACATGTATTTGTCCATCATGAAGAATTTCGAGAAAATGTGTTCGCAGTCCTACCCAGCAGCCGCAATTATAGTACCAATCTTGAAATCGGCCAACAGCATGCGTATGACCGGCAATCAGATAATGATACCCTTCCTGTATTTTATTCTTGTGATAAAGAGCCAAAATGCCCTTAATTTTTCCCGGATCCTGAGCAGGCGTTAAATCTTCCGCCAATGCATGCGGCTTTTCATGCAGATCGCTCTTTTCGAAAAGATTGACTGAATTATTCATCATCCACATAAATGCGCGGGCTAATTTAAGGAGTGTTTTTTCTGTAAATCCTCCTGCCGATAACAGAGGCGAGCCCTTCCGGTCTTCAACAATCCCTGCCAAAATTGACATCATTCTCCCCCACCGAGGCGTCCCGCTGCGGGTAAATGGATCGAGTTCATGACCATGCATAAATTTGAAACGTTTCCCCCCGATAACACGCTCGAAAGGACCGCTCATCCGCTCGAAAAAAGGATGAGCGAGCAGATGTGTACCAATAAGATCCTGAAAATCCGAATCATGGTTGCCTACTACGTAAATGGTTTGGAGCTTGGCAAGCCGATCAAGCAGCTTCAGCCATCGTATAAGAACTTTGCCGACATTGGCCTGCCAAAACTCAAAGAGATCCCCCAGAATAAAAATTTCTGCATTTTTATTTTCGACAAAATCGAGAAAAAGATTGAATTGGTACTCTTTACGGTCAGCCGAAAAATTATCTCGAGGGCCCCCATCACCTAAATGCAAATCACTGACAACAATAATATCCTTTTGGTTTGCTATCAAATTGTTCCTTTCTTTACTGTGTTTTTACCTATAATATCTGTTCTATTTTTTAATGTAAAGAGGCAGGATTTTGACTGATAGGATCTATTTATGATAGAATAACATCTGTTTTCCCAAGAAATTCTCTGTGTTTGAACCGAAATTTACACAATAATTATATGCTCACAAATAAAAGGATAAAACTGGTATGGTAGCAGGACTGCTTACTGTTTTTATTCATTTAGACGGAATTGACTCACTCAAGGACAAGCGAAGAATCATCAAAAGTACTGTTGAGCGTCTTCGCAGTCGTTTCAACATTTCTGTCGCTGAAATCGCTGCTCAGGACAGCAAGCAGCTGGCGGTCATCGGAATTGCCTGTGTTTCCAACGAAGGCCCCTACTTGAATGAACAACTCGACAAAATTATCGGATTTATCGTCAATGATGGACGTTTTTTTGTTGGCCAGATTCACCGTGAAACATTTCCATCCAATTATGAATTACCCCGCCTTTAAGCAGCCAGCTTGACATTCGCCGTTTTTTGTGTATTGTAGCCGGCTTTGCTTACAAAAGGAATTTATAATGAACATGACGGATAATACATGGGGGGTAATTTTCGATGTAGACGGCACGATGGTCAACAATACTGCGTATCATCGCGCCGCATGGTTTGAACTATGCCGGCGGTACGGCATACCGATGGACCACAAATCCTACCATGAAAAAATACATGCTCGGAGTAATGACAAAATTGTGCCCAATCTGTTCGGCCCGAGTGCAGATCAAGAGTTTATTTGCAGAATCGAAAACGAAAAAGAAACAATTTATCGGGAATCATTTCGGCCAGTAATGCAGGAAAATCCGGGGCTGTCTGACCTGCTGCAGTCATTGGTGAAGCGGGGAATTGCCTGTGGGGCGGCATCCAATTCACCAAAAGAAAATGTTGATTTTATTTTGGATGGATTGAATTTGCGGAGTTATTTTAGGGCTGTAACTTTTCGTGATATGGTTAAAGCGGGCAAACCTGATCCGGAACTCTTTTTGAGAGCTGCTCAGCTGCTTGGTATTCCGCCCCAGCGGTGCCTGGTTTTTGAGGATTCTGCTTCAGGCTTCAAAGCCGCTCGCGCCGCCGGCATGCGCTATATCGCTATCACGCTTGGCGGCGATTCACACGAACTAGCTGAAGCATATGATGCTGCAGCCATTTGTGAAGATTTTACCAGCGTTAATGCCGATACATTAGCAAAGCTTTTCAAACAATGAGGAAAAAAACATCGGATAGGTCAATTTCATGAAATGTGTCTTCTTCAAACAGATACCGATTGACTTCTCTTTTAATCCCTCAAAAAAGCCTTTTCAGCTCTATCCTGTCTTCTGGTCTTATGTTCAAATCCTTTCGTTCCCCCAGAAAGGATAGGTTGATACGGGCAAGTTTTTCATTGACAACCTCCATATTAAGCGTATTGTCAGGACCGAATTCGATGTTTTCGGCATCTTTGAAATTCTTTTTGCAGAACATCACCCCCCAGCCCGCCGGATCGGTTTCGTCATGCCAATACACCAGCGGCAGGCCGTGCGTGCGGCAAATCAGCGGTCGAAAGGGGTAAATCTGACATGCCCCCTGCTCATCGAGAAAACAGCATTGTTTATCTTCGCTCAATTGCGGTCTCGGCCATCCGGCTGCTTTCATTTCTTCGACAATCGAATAAAACTCCACCGGCCAGACCGACAAATCCATACAGCACTGGCAGCACCCCTTTCGGCAGGCCATCCGTGCGGAATGAATCAAGGCCAGCTTTGCTGTAATTTGATCAACCTGTGTTCGAAGTTCTATATATTGTTCTACTGCAGTCATATTTTTTGATTTTTTAGGAAGTTAAAATCAAACCGGCAGGTATCCCTGCTGGATATTCTTGGCCATTGCACGCAGGTGCGGGAGGGCATGGTCAAAAAACATTTTATAGCCCTCGCAGAAGTAGCTGGGAACCTTGTGCGTACCACTCAGCATCGCCCGGTCTTTGGGGCAGCCGCCCCGGCAGATATCCAGATAGCGGCAGACAAGACATTTATTGTCTATCTCGGCTTTTTTGCGGTTAAAATTTCGTTTGATTTCGCTGTCAGCCAGCACATCAATTTGTGCCTCCATAATATTACCCAAGCGGGTTTCACTGGTCACATAGAAATCGCAGCAGAACGCATCGCCGTTATGCTCAACTACAATATAGTCGGCACATCGGCGGCCAAAGGTGCATTCGGTCGGCGGCCTCCCAATAAGACAGCTCAGTATACTGTCAAACAGCCGTATACTGAGCCTGCGAACTCCATAGTCCAGCCAGCGATCAAAAATGCGGTTCAAAAACAAACCATATTGCTGGGGAGTAATACTATACGGGGCCGGCTTGTTCATCGCTTCTTTTGATTGCTCCACACACGGCACAAATTGAAGAAATTCAACTCCAAGCCCTGTAAAAAAATCAAATAATTCATCGGGGTGCTGGATATTGATGTTATTAAGCAGAACCAAAATATTGTATTCGGCTTTATTCCTCCGGCAGGCATCAATGCCTGCTATCACGCGGTCAAATGTCCCTTTTCCCCCTTTATCCTTCCGGTAATAATCGTGAAATTCCTTTGGACCGTCCAATGAGATTCCTGTCAGAAATCTGTTTTCGGCCAAAAATTTCGCCCAATCATCATCCAGCAAAACACCATTCGTCTGAAGCGTATTGACAATGACCTGTTTCGGGGAGGCGTATTTTTTTTGTAAGTCCACAAGCCGCTTATAAAAATCCAGCCCCATTAGGGTCGGTTCCCCGCCTTGCCAAGCAAAACTGCTCTGCTCAAAACGGCATTCCAGATAGCTTTTGACCAGCTTCTGCTGTATCTGGCTGCTCATTCGATGGGTACTGCCGCCGAAAAAATCCTGCTTGCAGGTATAAAAACAATAGTCACAAGCCAAATTGCAGTCAGGGCCGGCCGGCTTAATCAGCAGTGTAAATGGGCGCGGCATATTGATTGCGGATTCAGGGATTCAGGTTTATTTTTTGGATACGAAACGTCTTCCGGCCATCATCACTAAGAAACTTGTTGGGGCAGGTGCCGTTAGGCAGCAGCTTGCCTTCCATACACTGACTGGGAGATTCAACAGGTATCTCAAGCATGCCGTCATCGCTGAACAGCCACAGCAGCCCGTCAGGTCCCACGGCAATTCCTTCGGGCGTAAAGGCAGAACTGTTTTCAGCCCACTCGACGACAAGTGTCGGCTGCTTTTCAAAATCGCCTTCCCAACGAAACAATGCACTGGCAGTTTCAGAATCTACAGGGCCGGCCAGAATGTAAAATGTTTTATCCGCCGAATTGTATTCCATGCCTCGGATGCCGCGATTATCCAGATTCCATAACAAAACCCGGCCAAATCGGGCAGCGGAACCTGCAATTGCTAAATCCTGAGGATTGAGCAGCTGAACTGCTACAGCCAACTTTTCTTTTTGTCCTTTGGGTTTAAACAGCGGATTGCGAAGACCTATCAGAAGACTTTCATCGAATGGATAATAAACCAGACCTTCGATATTAAGGCCTTGTTCCTTTGGTGCCAGTTTTTCCCGCTGCTTTTTGGAAAGCGGCTGATCGAATTGTGTGGCTTGCTTAAGTATTTCCTGAACTGGAGATGGATGAGCCAGAAGCTGCTGAACCAGCGTCTTGCAAGGTTTGCCTTCGATAACCAGGCGTTCACCGCCGGTTTGGCCAGACTGGATATGCGTGCAAAAAAACCTGTACCGGCTGGGTCGTAGCTTGCCGTCTTTATTTCGACCATGAGAAGTAATCCAAAAGATTCGATCTCCAACGCGGGCTGCAGCTTCAATATCGGCTTCCGGAGAATCCGGCTCTGCCTGCAGAAAAGAATCCAGATTTATCTGTTCCACCGGACTTTGCGGCCGATCTATTTGATAAATACGCAGATGATTTGATTCATCATTGGCTACGACAAAATGACTATCATCCAGAAAAACAGCAGCAGAAACATCCGCAGCACCCCAGAATTTTGTTTCCTCAGCAAATGTACTGCTGGCCAATAATAATATTGCCAGTGCATATAGGACATTAAACATCGACATACCCGTCAATTTTTTATTTTTCATATATAAAATTATAACCTTTTCTACTACAAAATCAAACAGCAACAAAAATAATATATTTAGGTCTAATTTGGCGAATATTTGTAATAAATTCCATATTTTTACAGTCATTTTTTAATTTTTTTAGTAAAAATGGAATTGACAGAGACACAGTGTCCATTATAATAATTTGCTTTCATTAGATACCGTATTATATCAGTAAGCTGTTTGGGATAATAATATTCTGCGTACAGATAAATACGGTATATCGAGTCGGATTATTTGCCGATGCGGGAAAAACTAAACTTATAAATTGGTGCAATATGAAGAGTACTTTAGCAAAGAAAGAATCTGTGCAGCGCAACTGGCGCATCGTGGATGCAGACGGGGCTGTATTAGGGCGTTTGGCCTCCAAGGTTGCCATGGTTTTAATGGGTAAAGACAAGCCGATTTACACGCCGCATGTAGATACCGGTGATTTCGTCATCGTGGTCAATGCAGAAAAGGTTCGCTTGACCGGACAGAAAGCCGATAAAAAGGAATACCAGACCTACAGCCGTTATCCGGGCGGTCAAAAGATCATCCCATTCAAAAAAATGCTTCAGCAGCATCCGGAACGGGTAATTGAGCTGGCAGTTCGGCGTATGCTTCCCAAGAGTACGCTTGGTGCCCATATGTTTAAGAAATTAAAAGTCTATCGCGGCCCAGAACACGCTCATGCTGCTCAGCAGCCGCAGAAAATGGAACTGTAATTTATCAGCTGATTACGGAAAGCATATATGACTGAAACAAAAAATGACGGTCTTCTGATTAATCCGAACATCGTTACTAACACAGCTGCACAACCCAGCGGCACAAAGGCCGTTCCCGACAAAGGCGGTTTTGTATGGGGTACTGGCCGGCGTAAAAGCAGCGTTGCCCGCGTACGGGTTAAACCGGGCAAGGGCATCGTTACCATTAATGACCGGCCTGTTCACGATTATTTTAAGCAAATCAAAGACCAGGACGCTGTGTGGGCACCGCTTAAAGCTACCAATACCCTTGGGGGGCTGGATGTCTTCGTGAACGTTACAGGCGGCGGTACAACGGGACAGGCAGGAGCTGTGATGCTGGGAATCGCACGAGCACTGAAGAATTTTGATCCCAACCTGCTCAAACCGCTGCGTGACGGCGGCTATCTGACACGCGACAGCCGAATGGTTGAACGCAAGAAGCCCGGCAAACCCGGCGCTCGCAGGAGTTTCCAGTTCTCGAAACGTTAATTTGCATCCACAGCAATAATCGAGTACAATAAGCCGCCGAATCAGGCGGCTTTTTTTATTCATCGAATTTTAGAAAAAAGGATTTATACAATGATACGAGCAGCAATTATTGGTGCCGGCGGTTATACCGGTGTAGAGTCGATCGAAATTCTGTTGCGGCATCCCGAGGCGAAAGTTAGCTACCTGACCGCCCTTCCGGAGGAATGCATGCATGTTGCAGATATGTTCGGCCAGCTCCGCGGCCGTCTGGATATGATGATTGAGCCGCTGGATCTTGACAAACTGGCTTCCAAAGCAGATGTCGCTCTGTGCTGTCTGCCTCATAAAGTTTCCATGAGCTTTGTGCCCAAGCTGCTGGCCACAGGCATTAAAGTAATTGATTTCAGCGCTGACTACCGCATCAAAAACGCAGCGGTCTATGAAAAATATTATGAACCCCACACGGACAAAGAGAATCTGTCGCATGCTGTTTACGGCCTGCCGGAGCTGTTTCGAAGTGAAATCAAGGGGGCTCGTCTGATCGCCAATCCGGGCTGCTATCCAACAGGGGCATCGCTGGCCCTGGCGCCGCTGCTGAAGCATGGCTTGATTAAAACCAGCGGCATTATAGTCAGTTCCGTTACCGGTGTTTCCGGCGGCGGCAAAAAACCCTCGCCGAATTTCCATTTTCCGTATATGAACGAAAATATTTATCCATACGGAGTGGGGGTTCACCGGCATATGCCGGAGATGGAACAGGTGGCCTCAACATTGGCCGGAAAAACCGTGGAACTGCTGTTTCAGCCGCATGTTGGGCCATTTGACCGGGGAATTTTATCCAGTACCTACAGCGATCCTGTCGGCACAATAACAGCCGACGAGGTGATGACGCTGTATCAGGATTTCTACAAAGGCGAACCGTTTGTGCAGGTTCTATCCAAGCCCCCTGCCGTCAAACATGTTGCCAAAACTAATTACTGCCATATATTTCCAACAGTCGCCAAAGGCAAAATCGTTGTGTTCTCCGTTATCGATAACTTAATCAAGGGTGCTTCAGGGCAGGCAATTCAAAATATGAATATTCTTTTTGGACTCCCGGAAACAATGGGGCTTGAATGAATTCAGTGAATTCAGGTGCAGTAAAGGTTGCTACTTGTCAGTTTCCCGTATCTGCGGATATCGCATCCAATGCTTCCTTCATTCGGACATTGATGCGGCAGGCCGCCGAGCAAGGGGCTGAGATTGTTCATTTTTCCGAATGCGCCTTGAGCGGTTATGCTGGTGTTGATTTTGATTCATTTGAGGGATATAACTGGGATCTGCTGGCGGAGAAAACCCATGAAATTATCGCCTTGTCCGGTGCACTGCACATCTGGACTGTTTTAGGCAGTACCCATCGTTTGACAGAACCGCATAAGCCCCATAACAGTCTGTACCTTATCAGTCCAGATGGACAGCTGGCAGACCGCTACGACAAGCGGTTCTGTACGGAAAATGACCTCAGCTATTATACGCCGGGCAGTCATTTTTCATTCTTTAATATAAATGACGTTAAATGCTCGCTGCTGATTTGTTTTGATTTACGCTTCCCGGAACTGTACCGGGCATTATACAAGGAAAACGTCCGCTGCATTTTTCAGTCATTCTATAATGCACGGCAGAAAGGCCCAAGCATCCATTCCGAAATAATGCGCCAAACCATGCAGGCCCACGCTGCAATGAACGGCTTTTGGGTCAGCATGTCTAATTCCTGCGGCTGGTTTTGCCCATATCCGTCCTGCTTCATTCAGCCGGATGGACGAATTGCCGCCCAGATGGATGAACACCGGGAGGGTTTGATGATCAACATTGTCAACCTGCAGGAGAATTTCTATGATCCCTCTGCTCTGTTTCGGGATATGGCTATCGCCGGCAAACTGAATAACGCTTTAGAAGTGATAGACGATCCCCGTTCAACTGATCGGCATCATCTATAATCACGGCTTATCTTGTATTACCCCTATTCTGCCCGCCGTATCCGCTTTGACTATCCTCATCTGCCCGCGACGGAGCCATCAGAAGATCCTCAATGGAATACACACGTGTCTTATTTTTTTCCTGCAGCCCCACGCGTGTACCAAGTGTTAAAATACCCCCTTCTGCAGCAAGGACAGGCTTTACTTGCCCGACAGCAACTGAACGCAGGATGCTGTCCAGTACCTGCCCGAGACGCATGCGTCCAAAACCTTCGACGCCGATAGGCGTATCTTTCTCAACCAATGCATTAGCCTGCAGATCTCCCCATAAAACCACCAGCGGCAAACGCGGCACTACAGAACCGCAAAGAAAATCCAATGCTTCAGAAAATGGAGTATCGCTGCGGAGCGATGAACAATCCACCGGAGTATCAAGAAGCGTCTGCAACGAAACTCTGCGGGTACGGACAGCTGGATACCGCACATCAGCAGGCAAAAGATTTGCGGATATTGCTGAAGCGGGCCTTGGAAGAGAGGACGGTTGAGTGTTTTGTGAAAATGCCTGCTCCGGCGTAGGTGCCAAACTGGGATTCTGCTTAATCAGTCGCAGGGATAAATCATTGCCGTCAGCCCATACATCGGCCTCGACACGAAAGTAATTGCGGAAAACAGGGTTGCGAAGCTCTATTTTTCGAGCAGTTGCAAGCTGCTCTTTGAAAAACTGTGCATCGGAATCCGTGGCATTCTGGGGTGAAATTCCACGTAAAAATACTTGAAAGCGTACAGAAGGAGCGGGTTCATACCCTTTCAGACGGCAAAGAAAAGATACAGGTGTAAGAACTCGGATGAACTCTTCAACCTGATAGGTTTTGGTTGAGCCGGCAGCTGAAAGCGGGCCCAAGCAGCTTATTATGCCGACAGATGTGAGATAGAAAAACAGTTTTTTCCGCTGCTCACTTAACATTTATACCCAATGGTTAGCCAGTTTTAGGAGTCCTTTATCTGGAGTTCAGCAAGATGTCTTTCAATCGCCTCAAGCTGCTCTGTTAATTCGCGAAGCTTCTGACGCGCCTGCTGAACAACTTCGGGGGCCGCCCGCGCTACAAAGTTCTCATTCGCCAATTTCGCTGCCAGCGGCTTGATTCCTTTCTCGACAAATTCTTTCTGTTTTTGCAGCCGCTGACGTTCCGCTTCGGGATCAACAACATTATGAACAAAAAGCTGTACTTCTTCAACGATAGCCGCAGCAGCATTGTTCGGCTTTTTAAAGTCTGGCTGCGCCTGAAACTGCCCTACATTGGCAAGCTGTTGAACTAAGCTGCGGTTGTCATTCAGCACTTGGCATACTTCCATAGGAGCGGCCGCTGAACAATCCAGCGGCTTTGACGGGGCTATCGTATAGCGACTGCGAATATCGCGAATCGCTCGCACTATATTCTGGACAGTCTCTATCTTCCTTTCGCTTATGGAGTCAACCCATTCTGCTGTATATTCCGGCCATTGTGCAATCATAATGGATTGGGCCGGCTTAAGGGACATCAGACCCTTAAGACCGCGCTGAGGTGCTATGGAGTTGAGATTCTGGAAAATACCCTCCGTAATAAACGGTATAAAGGGATGCAGAAGCCGCAGAATCTGATCCAGCACAAAAGCAAGCACATTCTGGGCAACCGGTTTTTGTTCCGGATTCTGCATACGCGGCTTAATCCATTCGAGATACCAATCACAGAAATCATTCCAGAAGAACTTGTACACTTCATTCAAGGGCTCGTTAAACTTATATGCCTCCAGATCCCTCGATACACTGGCAACAGTTCGGGCAAGCCGGGATAGAATCCAGCGGTCGGTAATGTCCATTTGCGAAGCAGTAAAGGCATTTATATCAACTCCTTCAAGGTTCATCATCGCAAAGCGGGAAGCATTCCACAGCTTGTTGCAGAAATTTCGCCCCAGATCAAATTTGGGCGAACTGTTTACTTTGCGTCCATCCGGCAGCTCCAGTTCGGTAACGGGCATTCGTATATCCTGCGTATCCGTTGTCATGCTGGCTAAGGTAAACCGCATTGCATCTGCCCCGTGACTGTCAATCGCCACCAAAGGATCAATACCGTTGCCCAGACTCTTTGACATTTTGCGACCAAAGCCATCCTGTATCATTGCATGAATATAAACGTCGCTGAATGGTATATCCCCCACGCAGTATTGCCCCATCATTACCATCCGCGAAACCCACAGCGTGATAATTTCCCGTGCCGTACAGAGCACATCGGTCGGATAAAACGTTTTAAGGGTAGCATTTTCATCCGGCCAGCCCATCGTGCTGAACGGCCATAATGCAGAAGAAAACCATGTATCCAGCACATCCTCATCGCGCAGCCAGCCTTCGGCATCGAGGGCTTGTTCGATTTCTTCACAATCTGCTTTCACACAGGCGTACGTCAACGACTGCTGTTCGTTTTGAACAATGGCTGTAAATACAGCGTTGGGGAAGGGATTTTTATGATTGCCTTCTTTTGACCAGACCGGTATCCGATGTCCCCACCAGAGCTGTCGGCTAATAGGCCAGTCGCGAAGATTTTCCAGCCATGTTTGATAGGTCTTGGCATACCGCTGGGGATAAAATGTCAGCCGGCCTTCCAGCAACGGTACAAGTGCCAATCCAGCCAGCGAGTTAACCGGAACATCAGTTCCTTTAATGAAGGTTACGCCGTCCCGCGTTTCCGTTTCGCATTTGACTTCTGGCAGTTGACAGCTGATATTGGGAATCGGCTTTTTAACAGCAATATACCACTGGTCTGACAAATACGGTTCAATCGGCACATGGCTGCGGTAGCTGTGACCGACTTCATGGGAATATTCCCGCACATCTTCCAGCAGGTTTTCCTGCCTGAACCATTCGACAATCGCTTCACGGGCTTCAAAACGGTCCAGTCCAATCACATTTTCGACATCCGGATTTTTAATGTCTTCCCAGTCCGTCCAGCCGTATTTTTCGCTGATGGAACCGTCCGGTGCCATCACATTGATTACAGCCAAACCATGCCGCTGACCAATCGCCCAGTCGTCTGGATCGTGCGCCGGTGTAACCTTCAAAAAACCAGTTGAAAACTTCGCCTTTTCGTCTGGACTGTCTGGATTGGGCAGAACGACATGTTCATCAGCGATAATCGGAATCAGCCGGCCGACTATCGGCAAGCGCACGATTTTGCCCACAAGATATGTAGCCCGCGGATCAGCCGGATTCATTGCGACCGCCGTATCCCCCAGCATTGTTTCCGGGCGGGTTGTCGCCACGGTAACATATTCAACTTTTCGGCCGTCGATAATAGCAGGCGTCTGGAGAGGATATTTCAGATACCAGAAAAATCCTTGAATAGTCTGATGCTCAACCTCATCATCCGCCAAAACAGTTTGCGTGGCGGGATCCCAGTTGACAAGCCGCTTGCCCCGGTAGATTAATCCATCCTTAAAGAGATTGAAAAAAACCGTTCGTACAGCTTTGGCACAGACTTCATCCATCGTAAAACGCGTCCGCGTCCAATCACAGGAACAGCCCATACTCTTGAGCTGCCCGAGAATGCGGGCTTCATACTCATCCTTCCAAGATTGAACATGGGAGACAAATTCATCCCGTCTGAAATCCGTGCGCCGCTTGCCCTGTTCAGCCAGAAGGCGTTTTTCCACAACGGTCTGGGTGGCAATACCCGCATGATCTGTACCGGGCATCCAAAGCGTGTTATACCCCTGCATACGCCTCCACCGGACCAGTATATCCTGAAGGGTATTGTTCAGCGCATGCCCTAAATGCAGTGCCGCCGTAACATTCGGCGGTGGAATCACAATTGAATAGCTGCCCTTCGGCGAAGCCGCTTGTTCATCGGCATGAAAATACTGTCCCTTTTCCCATAGTTCAGCGGTCTGACGCTCCACAGAAGACGGATCATAAATCTTGGGTATCTCACGCATCATTTCTCAATTCCTGTCTTGGGCTCTTTTTCAAATAAAAAGTCCCGGCATATTTCTGGCCGGGACTTGTATTGTAGCCAATATCTTTTGGTTGTAAAGGGTTAGTCCAATTTGAGCGTCATCAGAAATTCAGCATTGGAACGGGTCTTGGCCAGACGGTTCTTGAGCAGTTCAATGGCTTCAACCATATTCATTTCGCTGAGTACTTTTCTCAAACGATATACAAGCTCCATTTCCCGCGGATCAAGCAGGAGCTCCTCGCGGCGGGTGCCGCTCTTGCTGATATCGATAGCCGGAAATGTCCGCCGCTCGACCAGTTTGCGGTCCAGATGCAGCTCCATATTGCCTGTTGCCTTGAATTCTTCAAAAATAACCTCATCCATCTTTGAGCCGGTATCAATTAAGGCCGTTGCAATGATGGTCAGTGAACCGCCGTTTTCGATATTTCGGGCCGCACCGAAAAAGCGTTTGGGCATCTGCATCGCATTGGCATCCACGCCGCCGGTCAAAATCTTGCCGGAATGCGGCATTTCGGTATTATATGCCCGCGCCAAACGGGTAATCGAATCCAGCAGAATAACAACATCTTCTCCATATTCCACCATACGTTTGGCCTTTTCGATAACCATCTCCGCAACCTGACAGTGGCGGCTGGTCGGCTCATCAAATGTCGAGCTGATCACTTCTACATCATCGGCCGTCTTTCGCTGCATATCGGTTACTTCTTCCGGACGCTCATCGATCAGCAGCACAATGAGTTTGACTTCGGGATGGTTATGACTGATGGCATTGGCAATCTTTTGAAGCAGAACCGTTTTGCCTGTACGAGGCGGAGCAACAATCAGGCCGCGCTGGCCTTTGCCGATTGGAGTAATCAAGTCGATAATACGCATGCTCAGCTCTTCCGGCGTTGTTTCGAGAATCAGCCGTTCTTCGGCGTGCAGCGGGGTTAAGTCTCGGAAAACAACTTTTTCGGCCAACTTATCCGGCTCTTGATAGTTAATTGCCTCGACGCGCAGCAGGGCAAAGTATTTTTCGCTTTCTTTGGGGGGACGAATCTGGCCTTGGACAATATTGCCGCTGCGAAGGCCAAACCGGCGGATCTGGGAAGGAGAAACATACACATCATCCGGCGAAGCCAGATAGTTGTATTTCGGACTGCGCAGAAAACCAAAGCCGTCCGGCAGAATTTCCAATACACCCTCTCCATACATTAAGCCGTCCTGACGAATCCGTTCTTTGAGAATGCGGAAAATCAGCTCCTGTTTGGTCATCCCCATGTAATCGGTAATGCCTTCCTTTTTTGCCAAAGCATGCAAATCTGTAACTTCAAGATTCTGCAGATCGGCAATATGAAGGTTGCCGCGTTTAATGCGTTCATACTTAGCATGGGTTGATTCTTCTTCTGTAAGGGTTTTTGGTTCTTCGGCTGCAGGAGCTTCTGACGCCGCTAATTGTTTTTCTTCGGCGGAAATGTCTTGGGATATTTCCTCAACCGTTTGATCCGGCTGAATCTCGGTCTGCTGGCTGGACTGTTCAGGGGCTTCTGGCTGGGTCGCTGTATCTTTCGGATTGCGTTTCTTTCTTGTTTTTGCCGTTGTCTTGGCCATTGTTTCTCCTAATTTATAGAAATAGTTTCATTATTCTATCCTGTAAAGGGTCAAAATCACAGGAATGCTTATTAATCTTCTGCCTTAAAGCAGCTCTACTTACTTTTTATGGCAACCAACCACAGCTTCTCGAAACTGTGTGTTATGCGATGGGATTTCAACGCTGTATCTAACTCCATCTATGTAATTACTATGAATCTACATTTCGGTTATTTCGGCATATAAAATTAACAATTGCCCGCCCCTGCTCTGCCAAGGTATTTTACCGATATAAACTACTTATTTCCTGTAATTGTTGAGAAGATTTTTACGACTTGCTCTGCCAGCTCTGACTCGTCAGAATTGTTTATAATCCTATAATGTGCCATTTGCCGCTTTTTGTCCAGAGAAATCTGGAATTTTTCTCTTTTTTTTATCTGTAAGAGGTCAATTTTGCCGTTTTTGCAAACTCTCTGCAATTTTTTTTCTTCATCACATTCAACAAAAATTAAAAAGTCGCACTTTTTATCCCATCCCACTTCCAGTAAAAGCGGCATATCAATCACAATTCCCCGGACATTGGGGTCAGTACTAAAGGAATCTAAAAGTATTTGGCATTGCTGCAGAACCCGAGGGTGAATTATCCGACACAAAAAACCCAGTTCGTCGGGATTCGAGAATACCTGTTCTGCAATTTTTTTACGTTCAATCAAGCCTGAAGAATTCAATATTTCCCTGCCATACCTATCCGTTATATCCCGAATAATTTCTGGATCATTCAGAACTTGATGGGCGATTGAATCGGCTTCAATCACCCTGCACCCAAGACGTTCAAAATGTTTGGCAACGGTACTTTTCCCAGAAGCAATGCCGCCCAGAATACCAATAATTGGTGGTGTCATCGAGGCAAAGTTAATCAATGTTTGAGAGTGTGTCAAGAAAAGAAATGGGGAACGCTGTTAGCGTTCCCCAGAAGACCAGCCCTATTATTCATCAAAGATGTCATACCACAACCGCCTGCATAGTGTGCTTTTTTCTAAGCGCTTTATTCAGACTCTTAAGCACATAGTTTTGTACAACGCTCTCCCAGCCCATGTGACGGGCCAATTCGTATCCTGACTGCAGCAGGTGGTTCAATTCTTCGTCATTTTTGGGCAGTCTGGCACAGATTTCCAGAGCAACTTTCTCGCTGATTTTGTGTTCTATTCGATCTCGATAAAGCCGATCAATACGCAGCATTTCTTCAACATCCATGCCGGCGTCGCCATTTAATTCGGTATAATCGGCAAAAATAACATTCGGGACCATCTCGCTGCCGGCAACGGCCTTGACAAAGCCTGCGCAGCCGCAGACATTGGTCACAACACAAATGCCTCCGAAAGTAAGCGGCTCAAGCTGCGCAATACCAAACGGCTCATATATGCTTTGGCCGAATTCGACATCGCTGCCCTTTCGTATATCCATAAACTGCATATCCGCAGGCATTCGGTAGCCGCAGGAGGCCTGGTCAAATCCAAACTGATTAATAAAGATAACCTTGATATTGCGGCTTTTGGCATTAAATTCCTGAACACCGACATAAAAAGCTGCTTCACCCCCGGAAAGATCCGGCATTCCTTCGCGATGCGCCACCGGCCATTTATACGCAGCTTCCATTTGGTAAATGTCCTGCTCCCGCCGGCGATGCGTTTCTGTACTCAAGACAAGCAGAACCGCTGTCCGGTTGAGTGCATTCAATTCTCGATCCATATGTTCCAAAACACGCAGATCGCGCCATAGTCCCTTGCTTAAAACAAGCCGGGTTACATGAGTAAAAACAAAATCCGGCTTCCACCCCAGCAGATTCTGGCAATACTGCCGCAGCTTATCCCGTGATTCATGTTTTTCGGCAACTGTAATTTGATAAGCGGGAATGCCGTTGTAGGTCAAATCAATATCGGCTGTGGCGAATTCGGGCGCCAAGAATCGTAATTCATCGACTACACAATTACCGACGGCCAGAATATTATCACAATAGCGGGCGGCGTTTACCAATGCATATTTGAAGAAACTGCTCTGGTCCCCAAAAACTTCATTGACATAGAGGTCTCGCTGATGAGCTTTTTTGATTACATTATAAAACATCGTATCGTGTCCCGGATGCTCTTCAACAATTTTCCGCATCGGAGCCACTTCGTGCGCGTAAAAAACCGTCTTGAAATCAAAGGGATCCAAAACAGCAGCCAATGCTGTAGGCATGCCCATAAATTCGTGGGCGACTATAATCGTCGGCTTATCCGGCTCGGCTGCTCCGATGGCCTTCAGCGCTTCGATAGCAGGAAGCGCCAGCCGCACCCATTGCTCATAATCCCAATAATGCTCATAGCGGTCGCTTCGGATACCGAACTCCCTGAACATTGCCCCCTTTAACTGATCAACCGGCGATTTCTCCATCCGGGTTACATCAATCAGCAGAATCTCCGGCTGGCCGGCAATGCCGTTCATCGGATCGGTAAACCGTCTTCGGCCATAGACAATTTCGACATTGAATGCATCTTCAATCCGCCGAAAACTGGAAACATAACTGCTTCGAATTAATCCATCCAGAGAAGAATACAAAACTTCTCCGCCCGGCCCCAGACGGCTAAAAACATTTCCTTCTGTTGAAAATAATGGGCTTATTAAAATTGTTCTGCCAACCGCCTCATTATAGGCGGGGCTGGTAAACATTCCTTGCAGAACAGCTCCAATACCCCCGATTTTTCCTGTGGCCTCGTGAGTAACATGCACAACCGTTGGTTTTTGAACCATTTTTTAAATCCCCATTATAACCTTGTTACATTGTTTGCAAATACTCTGTTGCTGACAAGGTTTCCTTGTCTATTCATAATAAAATATAGAGAATAAAAGTCCACTTGACCAAATATATATCGGTATTTTTACGGTTAGAAAATTAAGTGGTTCGTTCTTATCTGAAATACTATTTTTTACCGGACCAAATATATTAATTCCAATGTATTTTAATCATGTATTTCAAATAGGTGTCCTAACCATTTCTGATGTAAAATTGTTTAGTTCCAGAAATGATAAATTCAGTGATGATGGCGTCAGTCAGAATTACCCAGCAGCCGCTTTTTTCAATTCTATCCTGTTTATTCCGAGACTTGGATAAAGGCATGTCCCAGATGCTCAACAATGTCGGAAGCAATCAGGCTAACTTGTCCGCGGATTTTCGCAGCAGCATCACCAGCCAAACCGTGTATATACACTCCCAGTACAGCCGCATCAAACAAAGACAATCCCTGCCCTGCCAATGCCGCAATTACACCGGTCAGTACATCGCCGCTGCCTGCTGTTGCCATGCCAGGATTTCCGGTGTCGTTAACATACAGGCGATCTCCATCCGCAACCGTTGTACCAGCTCCCTTGAGAACAACAATGCTCTTTGATTTCCGAGCAAATTCAGACGCACAGGTTTGGCGATTCTCCGGCATCGGTTCACGAAAAACGCTTTTCCACAGCCGCTGCATCTCGCCGGGATGAGGAGTCAGAATAACATCTGCCTTTTTCTTTTCAAGCCATCCCCCGGAACCCCCGCACTGGCTGAGCACATTGAGTCCATCCGCATCAATCACTAATTTCAAACCCTCTGCTTTAATCAAACAAAGCAGCGTTTCCTTAACACCTGCGCCCATTCCTACACCCGGTCCAAAGGCAATGACATCATTTTCAGCAAGCATTTGGTTGATAACCGCCGCATCTTGAGCGGACATCCGGCCGTTTGAATCTTGCTTCAATGCAATCGTGGTATAGCAAGGATTGACAGCCGCAACAATCGGCTGCACAGAAGCGGGCACTGCGACGCGCACCAGTCCTGCTCCGCTCCGCAAAGCAGCGATTCCTGCCAGCGCCGGGGCTCCGCTGTATCCTATACTGCCCCCCACAATCAGAACCTTGCCGAATGTTCCTTTATGACCATCAGCCGGCCGCGGGGAAAGCTTTGGAATAACAGTAATTGTCTCCATCTTCGCAAGTCATAAATAATGTTAGAACAGCTCTTTCTGCTCGATTTTATACTGAATCAGCTGAGCCCGCTTTCGAGCAGCCTGCGTCAAAAACTTCTCTATTTTCTTCTTATCCTCACTGCGAACAGCATCCTGAATCAGCCGTAATTGTGTAATCAGTCTTTCAATTCCTGCAACACAGTTGGCCGGATTGGTCATCAGAATATCCGTCCATATATCTGCTGGCCCGGAAGCAACACGGGTGGTATCAATAAAGCCGCGGCCGGCAAACTTCATATCCTGCAGTGTATTCGCATTCACAAGAGCGGCTGCTGTAAGGTGCGGTAGATGGCTGACTCTCCCGAGAATACGATCGTGGTTTTCCGGTGACATCACTATAACCGTACAGCCCAGTCGTGACCAAAACCACCGAAGAAGCTCGATAGACGTTGTACTTGTTCCATTCGTTTTTGTTAATATGCATCGGGCATTTGTCAGTAAATCATCGCGGGCAAATTCAACCCCACGTTTCTCAGAGCCGGCTATGGGATGAGAGCCGACATAACTGACCTTTTTGGGCAAATATTTTTTAGCCCAATGGTGCGGCAGCAGTTTGGTCGATCCTACATCGGTTACTATACACCCATCTTTCAAATATCTCGATATTTCTAAAAAGTAATTCTTGAATGTCTGTATTGGTGTTGCCAAAATTACAATATCCGCATTTTTTACTGACTCCTGCAAGGTTTCGGCAATTTCATGTGCAACTCCGGCCTCACGAGCCTTCTGACGCGTCTTGGCACGATGGCTGTAGCCAATAACCTGTGCTGACGGCAACTCCCGCTTTACAGCAAGGGTAACACTTGCCCCTAAGAGCCCCATCCCGATCACACTAATCTGTTTTAAGTTAATCATATTTAAGAACTTACAATAAACAGAGAACAATTGGCACTGCTTAAATAAGTACCTTGCTTGTGTTGATATGTCAATTTTTTTCTTCCTTTTGACCTATTAAATATGGTATTATTTAAGAACCATTGGTTGCCGGTAAGCGGCAGGAAAAACATTCTGGTTCGCCCTTGAGGCGAACAGTTTTTTTAAATTTAACAAAAAGCTGAATCGAATGAAAAAAGAAGATACTATAGATACAATAAACATTGTAAAACAATACTTGCCGTTCGAAGAAGAAATTGCTGCTATCGATCGGCAGATTGAAATGCTCAAACAGCAAAACGGACAAAATTCGCTGCAGGGTAAAAACGGTTATCAAATTCGTGCGCTCCAGGTACAGCAAACTGAAGTTCTCAAAAAAATCTACTCTTCTTTAACTCCATGGCAAACAGTACAAGTTTCGCGGCACCCGCAGCGGCCGATTTTAAGTGATTACCTGAATCGGATGTTTAAGGATGTTCGGGAGCTTCATGGAGACCGGTGCTTTGGGGATGATCGGGCGATTATTACTGCTTTGGGGCAAATCGGGCATCAAAAAGTCATGATTGTCGGCCAGAATAAAGGCCGAGATATCAAGGAAAAAGTGGCCTGTAATTTCGGCTGTCCGAATCCGGAAGGTTATCGGAAAGCACTGGCTAAAATGAAGCTGGCAGAAAAATATGGACTTCCGATTGTTACATTGATTGATACGCCAGGCGCCTACCCCGGCGTGGGCGCTGAAGAACGCGGACAGGCACAGGCCATCGCAGTAAATTTAATGGAGATGGCGCGTCTGCGCACACCTATAGTATGCGTTATCATTGGAGAAGGCGGGTCGGGAGGAGCATTGGGAATTGGAGTTGGTGATAAAATCGCTATTCTGGAATACGCTTACTATTCTGTCATTTCTCCCGAAGGGTGTGCGGCTATTCTCTGGCACGACGGAACAAAAGCCCCTCAGGCAGCCGAAGCTCTAAAATTGACCGCAAAGGATCTGCTTAAACTTGGACTGGTCGACTCTATCATTCCTGAACCGCTGGGCGGCGCACACCGAAACATTCATGACACCATTTATAATGTTGAGCAATTTATGATTCGCACGCTTGCGCAATTAAAACGCTTCAGCATTGACGCGCTTCTTGAGAATCGTTACAAAAAGCTGCGGCAGATAGGTGCCGATTGCGTTAAAATCTCTTCTCTTACTTCTGCCACGGACACCAAACGAACCGGTTCAGACCTTGCCTTGCTCAAGGAAAAACTGGACAAACTTTCATCGGAACAGATATCAGCTTCTTTCGGGGTATAAAAAACCGATTCTGGTATTGGATTGGTGTTTTGAATTTATGCCTCAGTGTTCAGCTGCCGAGGATCCATTCCTTCTTCAATGGCCTGTATCTTTCTAACACGCCGCAGATGACGGCCTGCAACAAACTCTGTTGTCAGCCATGTTTCCACAATTTTCCGCATCATCGTAGGGCCAATTAAATCTCCAGACAGACACAGCACATTGGCATCATTATGCTCACGCGACAGTTTGGCTGCCAGTTCGTCGTAGCACAAGGCCGCCCGAATCCCTTTTACTTTGTTAGCGGCAATGCTCATCCCAATCCCTGTTCCGCAAACAAGAATTGCCCGATCGGCCTTTTTTTGGGCCACTGCGGTAGATGCCGCATATGCCATATCCGGGTAATCTACCGGCTGGTCAGCGTTGATGGAATAATCAATACATTCAAATCCCAGCTGCGATATGATTGCTTTTATCTGCTCTATGGCATTAATGCCTCGATGATCGTTGGCTAGCGCTACTTTCATAAAAGTTCATCCGTTCTCTCTGCTATGGCCGTTTGTATCTGCCTGAAACATGCTTCATAATCTTCCCTGTCCAACCCAACCGGATCCTCTATCGGCATCCCCCTTTTATCCAAAAGAAAACACCTGCTGTCGGCCGATGGGCACAGCCGCACTACCTCATCCCTATGATGGGGACTCATTACATAAATTACATCGCTCTGTTCGGCCAAATTTCTTGTTAAAAGCCGGCTATGATGGCCTGTCAAGTCAATTTTATAGCTGCGGCAGACTTCAACTGCATAGCGGCTTGCCGGGGCACCATCAAAGGCGACAACCCCTGCTGAGTTTATTATATATCCTAAACGGCTAAGTTCGTCAACTGAACAGCCCAAAATATCAGCAAAATATTTCCTGCAAATACCCTCTGCCATTGGACTGCGGCAGGTATTGCCAGTACATACAAACAAGATACGCAAAGTCGCCATATCTCGTATTACGCTGTCTGGGACGGCACCCGACCGAAGGATGTGTATGCCGCTTTTACCAACCTTAACCACAGTACTGCTCTTGTTATAACATATTCTTTCGTCAGGGGTATCAACAATGCATTCAATTTTACCATTAAAATATGTCAAAACCTGCTCAGCATTGATTGCCGGATTCTGACCAGACAGGTTGGCGCTGGGAGCAACCACAGGAAATTGAGACGACGAAAGGATAGCACAGGCAATTGAATGCGCCGGGTAACGAATCCCGACAGTTCCATCTGAGTACAACAAATCAATTACCTCTTGAGGCAGAGTTTGGGTGATATGCTTTAATCCCTTTTCGTTACATTCGAATACAATTGTTACTGGACCGGGCAGAATACGGCTCACAAGCTTGCGGGCTTGGGCATTCATTACAGGGACGTATTTTGACAGCTGTTCATAATTGCCCACATGCAGGGTATAACGCTTGTCCGCAGGACGCCCTTTTAACTGGTTAAGACGCTGGATTGTACTTAATTCCACCCTGCAGCCAACCCCATAAACAGTTTCAGTCGGAAATGCAACCAGTGCCCCTTGGTCAAGCAATTGTGCCGCTTCTTGAACAGTTTCATCTTTCGGATCGTAAATTTTTAGGATTTTTGTCTCCACAATACTCTCTTTGCAAAATCCGACAGCCTGAAATCATTTTAATTTCCGGTTTTCAAAACACCGGGAATTGTAGAGAGCGAAGTCTCAATCTGACCTGTTGCAAGGTTGTATCGAACAGCCGGCACGCGTGCTCCATCCAGCCGGCAGGGATTTGCTTCCGTTCCGTTTATGGTCAGCCATCCCCCTCCGGCCTGAGCATCATAGTCCAATGTCTGCCCAATCATCTCGTGAAGTGTTTTGGTCTGATCGGCATTATTTTCCCGATATACAATTCCCTGATTGGTAAAAACTTTTGCCAACATAGTACGGCCGGCGGAATCGGCCGCAAAATCCAGATTAAACTGGATCGAATTGACATAGATAAATCGTTCCGGCTTCTTCTCAAGCAGCGGTATATAAACAAGCTGCATAGTTTCCTGATTGGCGTCAGCGACGATTTTCTGGTCGTTTAGCAGCCACCGGATTTTGTCAAATCCAACCAACTGAGCTACACACGGCCGCCGGAAGTTGATTCCCGTCTGTTCCGGCATATCAGCCGGTGTTTCATCGCTGGTTATCAGTTCGATTTTGCCGGGGCCTTGGGCCGCCAAAAGATTTTCAGGACGATCCCATGTGATGTCGGTGCAAGTCAGCTTAACATGAGACAATTTGACATCTTCGTGCATGCGTAGAGATTCGGCAAATACATTTCCTTCGGTAATATTGATACGCTGTATATCCATAGAGCCGGTTTTGTTTTTTTGCGGAAAAACGGACAGTTTTTCTCCATGGAAGGTATCTGTCTGGATATAATTCAATGCCTCCAAGCGGCGTACGGCTACAACATTTTGGTTAAACACTACCTGCCGGATAGAGCCGGATGTGTCGGCTGTAAATTCTGCATTTTTCTCAGCCGTGACCGTTATAGGGATCCATGGCTGGAGGGCTTGATTGTCATTTTTTGCCGCTTGATAAAAGGTAAACTGAAGCGGGCCGTGAGCCAATCCCGAACCGGTTTGCAGATCGTAATCAATCCGACGTGCTTCAAATCGGGCCGGCGGTTCCTCTGGCGACGCTGTTTTGGTTTGTAAAACTGTATTGCCGGAGGCATGAACAGCTGCGGGCTGAACAGCTCCTGATGTATCGGCTGAAAATTCAATTGTGGCATCGGATGAGGTGAGCTGCCCTGTCTGCGATGCTACACAAACATCGCCTTGGAGATTGGCCCGCTGAACTTTATCCTTTTCAAAATAAAAAACGGCGGTCTCAGCAGTTGCACGGGACTGGCTGCTGTCTTGAAGGCTTTCGAAACGGACCTGACCGTTCATATAGGCAGCTGTCAGAGAATTTCCGGGACCGAATTTGAGGGTTGCCGTTTTCGCGGCAGCCCGCTGCGGTCTGCCGGGCTCCAGAGACTCAAATTGAACGCCTCCCTCCAGGTGCGCCGACTCGATGTCACTTTTTTCGCCAAACTCAAAAACAGCTGAATCAGCTGCGGTCTTATACCAGCCGTTCTGCCTGAAAATTGCATTCATGCCGCCGGTTAAGTTGACAGTCTGCACAGTTACAGAGGTTCGAGCTGTTTCCGGCTCGGCAAACCGCAGTTCCATTTTGCCGCCAAAGGCCACCTCGCTGGGTTCTTGGGCTGAATCTTTGCTGGAAAGAAATGCTTTCCCGGGACCTCCAATGCTGGCTTGCTGTGTCTTTCGATTCCACAGGACATTGCCGCGCGTTTGAATCCGCCCCTGCAAAGACGGATCTCCCAGTACAATCTCAGGCTGGCTGATGTTCGTAAACAAACGCAGAATATCCTCGGCGGGCTTATATTTAAGAATGCCGCAAGAAACCAGCATTTCGTTGACCACGCCGGTTTCTGACGAAGGCCGCTCAATCCGAAGCGGCGAGCCGTTCATTTCTATCGATAGTTCGGGAGCAGCTTCAGACATGGATGAATTGTCAGCACCGTTCATCGGCTTTAGGATAATGCCGCCATCGCACAGGACCACTATATCCCGATTTTTACTGTCTGCCGAGCTTGGGGCAGTCAAGGAAATGCCGGGAGACTTCTGTCCATCCGTCAGGGAGTCTGCAGATTTTACAGGCCCTTCTTTTTGCCCAGCTGCCTTTTTGTCTGTACTGTCGATTCTCGATAACAGGATATTTTGCACTGCAACGCGGTCGGCACCGGCGACAACCAGCTGGCTGCCGTAGTGAATAACAACATTGTTATCTAAAATGCATTGATAGTAGTCTGGCTGCTGGCTGGATGTTTCCATTGATTTTGATGTCGAGGACTTCGGAGAACGTACGGCAGAGCTAAAAGTATCGGATGCAGCATTTTTAGGTGCCGCTGCAGAAGAGGAGCCCTCGGATGCCGAAGCGGAGGATGCCGCCATATTAATCAGCCGCAGCTGCTCCAAATCAAGGATATGCAGATAATCGATCCGCCCTTTGGCGACATCCAAAATCAGAACCAGACCGAATCCTTTCAGATCAATCTGGTCTGAACAGACTCGCACAGGACCATCCGTGGCAAATTCAGACCGTTCACTGCTGAATGTCAGGTCATCCATATAAACAAAGGTTTGGCTGATTGAACTTCCTGCGCGGGGAGTTACACGAATGACAACATTGCCGTTTAGCTGTGCATCCCGGACATCCTTGGGGGCTGCATTGGGGCCGGCTGTCTCAACCTGAAATACTCCGGAGTCGGATTCCAGCCGGCATTCATAATCCATTTCATAGAAAATCAAATAGGGTTTTTCGACCAGCCAGCGTGACGATTCCGCCTGCGGATTCAGCAGCTTCTCAAAACCCAGAACGCGGCGCACTTGTTTGGTTTGAGGATCCAGCAGCACATAGCGGGACTGCTGGACGCCGTGAATAACCGTCTGACTTGTTTGGCCGGCATCAGAAGCTTGGGGCAGGGTCAGAACATTTGCATCGGCCGCCTTAGGGGGCAGCGGCACAGAAGTTTCCATCGTCCGCACATACAGCCAGAAGGCCAGTGCCACTGCACCCAATGAAATCAGACCAATACTTATTTTCCGCATACTTCGCTCACCACAATAGGAACAAAATAATTCCGCATCCTGTTAAATCCTGTACCGCTCCATAAGTGAATCCCATTTCCCGGCTGCTTTCAGCAGATATTCAACAACCTCTCCGACCGCACCATGGCCTCCTTGTTTTACAGTGATGTAATCGGCCAACTGCTTTAATTCTTCAGCCGCATTGGCCACTGCAACACCGAATCCCACGCGACGAACTACAGGTATGTCCATAATATCATCTCCAATATAGGCTGTCTGGCTAGGCGCAAGGGCTGTTTGTTGCAGGAGCTGCTCAAATGCTGGAAGCTTTTCCAAACATCCCTGCATTACATACGCAATATCCAGCTGACGAGCCCGATGGATTGTAGAGGGCGTGTCTCTTCCGCTGATAATTGCCGTAAGTCCGCCGGCACGATGCCACATCTTAATACGATGTCCATCCATCACATTGAAGCGTTTGCTTTCAATGCCCTGGTCATTCAGGAATATGCCTCCATCGGTCAGAACACCGTCCACATCCAGAATCAGCAGTTTTATTTGCGCCAGGTTGTCTGCTGCCATCGAACTATCCTACAATTTTAATCGTTACAATATCCTGCACATCAATCAGGCCTACCGGTTTATTTTCAGAATTGACAACCGGCAACTCATCAATACGATACTTATGAAATATCGCCATCGCTTCAGCAGCCAGTGTATCCTGACGGACGCATTTGCAGTTGGGGGTCATAATCTGCCGACAGACCATCGCAAATGTCTTCTCCTTCATCTTCGCCATCGCCCGGCGCAAATCCCCATCCGTAATGATGCCCGCAAGCCGTCCCTGCCGGTCCACAACCATCACTGCTCCGCGCCGCTTCAGCGGCTCATTCTTAATCAGCATTGTTTCTATTGTATCATCCATTTCCGCCAGCGGCAGCGGTTCATCGGGTTTAAACCACATTGCCTGCCCTACGGTCAGCAGCTTGCGTCCGAGTGCACCGGCAGGATGAAAACGGGCATAATCTTCAATGCTGAATTGACGCGATTTCATCGTCGTCAAAGCCAGAGCATCTCCAAGAGCCAGCATGCAGGTAGTTGAAACACTGGGAGCCGCACCAAATGGGCACGCTTCCGTCAGCATTCCCATACACAAAGCCACATCGCTGTGCACAGCCAGTCGGGATTGGGGATCGCCAACAATAGAAACCAGTTTAATCTGCCGCTGCTTGAGCGGTTCTATCAGCCGGACAATCTCTTCGCTTTCTCCGCTGTGGCTGAGGGCCAATACAATATCATTGCTTTGAATCCGTCCGAGGTCGCCATGAACCGCTTCCGCCGGATGCAGAAAATGGCTGGCCGTTCCTGTCGAAGCCAGTGTGGCGCTGATTTTGCTTCCCACAATGCCGGCTTTGCCCATACCCGAGACGATAACCGAACCCTGGCATTCAAGAAACATCTGTACAACCTGCCTGAAAGCAGACCAGTCGATCGCCTTGAGCAGGCCCAGCACGGCCTGCCCTTCGGACTCAATCACATTCTTAGCAAAATCGATATCAATTGCTGTTTCTGCCATGTTATCTCCGCAGGCGTCTGCCTGAGGGCAGCATGTCATTAGAATTTGACAACACTGCCGCGTTCATCAAAACACTCAATTCGGGCCTGCCCCAATGTCCCGGAAGTATCGGGATGGATTCGAATCTCTTTGCCGTTTTCCGCCTCAATCTGCGCCAGTACAGCCCGTCGCTGGTTGAGAAGAAAATCGGCCGCTTCCGGAGATACGGTTGCCTCGATGCGATGAATTTCTTTTTTCATTGCGGCCATTCGAATTATCCGCAGAACTTCGATAGACTGCGACTCGATACTCTTGATGACGCCGGTTCCGCTGCAATGCGGACATTTCAGATACGTGCTCGACTGCAGGGATGGACGCATGCGCTGCCGTGTCAGTTCTATCAGCCCGAAAGCACTCATCTTAAGCACTTTGGAACGCGCCCGGTCCGATTTGAGGGCGTTGCGGAATTCCTTCTCAACTTCGTGCCTGTTGCGGCTGTCCCGCATATCGATAAAATCGCAGATAATCAATCCTCCCAGGTCGCGCAGCTTCAGCTGCCGCACTATTTCGCGGGTTGCCTCCAGATTGATTTTCAGGGCCGTCTGTTCAGCATTGGTTTGTTTGCGATAGCGGCCGCTGTTCACATCGATCGCCACCAGCGCTTCGGTTTGTTCTATCACCAAAGACCCGCCGCTTTTCAGTTCGACCCGCGTGGACTGAATTTTTTCGATTTCCTTCTCTATATTGTATTTGTGAAAAAGAGGGGTGTCGCCTTCGTAAAAGCTGACTCGATGCTTCAGCCGCGGTTGCACAAGAGACAAAAAATCCCGAATTTTGCGCGTTTCAGCTTCATTATCACAGAGAATTGTATCAATAGAAGAATCAAAAATATCCCGCACCGTACGAAGTGCCAGATCGGATTCCTGATAAATCTCTGCGGGGGCTTTCTCGGTATCGATCCGTTTGCTGATTACCCCCCATAGCCGCTTCAGATAGGCAATGTCGTTCTGCAGCTCCCGCTTGCTGGCCAACTGCGCCGCCGTGCGGATAATCAGCCCTGCGTTCTTTGGAAGAGGTATGCCTTCCATCATGTCACGCAGTTTTTTACGCTCCTGTTCATCTTCGATTTTTTGGGACACACCCACACTGGTCATCCACGGCATTAAAACAAGGTACTTTCCCGGCAGCGAAATATACGAGCTCAGCGTCGGCCCTTTTGTGTTAATGCCTTCTTTGGTCACCTGTACAATTATTTCCTGCCCTTTTTTGAGACATCTCTGAATAGGCGGTCTCTGAGCCAGAGCTTTACGCCGGCCGATGTTTTCTTCACTCTCTTTCTGCCCAAAATAACGCGGATGCAGGTCACTGATATGGAGAAAACCGTTTTTCGATGTACCAAAGTCAATAAACGCCGCCTGAATGGCCGGTTCGATATTCACCACCCGACCTTTATAAATGTTGCCGACATGGCTAACCATATTGGAACGTTCTGTGTATAATTCCTCCAAAGAACCATTTTCAACCACCGCCACGCGGCATTCTTCTCCTTCTGTAATATTAATCAGCATCTCACGCGACATTCATTATTCCTCTTTCGCTATCAATTTTGTTCCCATTGCACTTCCATACGCAAGACCGGCTCCCTCAACATCGGCTGGTCAAGATGCAGCCATTGCATCATCTCATCGACTCGAACTGTACCGGCTGGGCTGACGCGGCAGACCAGTTCAATCCGGTCAGCAAAAATATCCATCTTCTCCACAAACGGCGAAATATCCAGCTTAACAAAATGCCCTGTTTTGGCATTCAGCCGCTGTACTTCAATAGGCCTTTTATCCTGGATGCTTTGTCGGCACTGCTGGCAATGCTGCATCAGGGCTGTCTCGGCCGGCGGTTCTACGAAAAATGCATAACGAACACTTCTCGGCTGGAAAGTTATTTTGCCCTCTCTGCATTGTATCTGACGAATTGTGCAGCCGACGGGCAATTGCCGCTGAATGCCCCCGGACAGGTCTTGGGGGATTATACCTTTGGAAAATCTCACTGCGGCACACAGACGCTCTGCCGCTGACTGTACCCCGACACTCCGCGGAAGCGGAATCGACAGATGAGGCCGCGGATTAAATCCGCTGGAAAAAATCAGCGGCACTTCGGCGCGGATCATCGCCCGTTCAAACAGGGTCAGCGTTTCCTGATGGGACAGATACGCTGCATTTCCGGTTATAGAAAAATCCGCAATCAGTGTGTAAACCTGTTCGCTCATTCCTCTCTTTGAATGCCTCTTGGTTTTCCTGCGGGCATTGTCCGCTGCATCCGGCCGTGCCTCACATCATCTTTCTGCAGGGCAAAAGCAAATCCTGCCTGTTAAAAACTCTCCGGCAGAATCCGGGTTGCAGCATCCCGCAAGTAATTCTTAATCTGCCGCGGAGAATCCATCGTTGCAACCTTGCGCGACAGCTCATTGCACTCCTCCATTGTTACTGAACGAATAATCTTTTTGACTTCGGGAATCATCGGCGGCGCCAATGACAGCGTGCGCACACCCATCCCTATCAGCAGCATAATAAATTCTGGATCCGATGCGACTTCCCCGCATATGCTCAATCCGATTCCTGCCTTATAGGCATCCTGAATCACATTACGGATGAGCTTCAAAACAGCAGGTTCCGCCGCTGAATACAGTGTTGAAACATGTTCATTGGCACGATCTACGGCTAATGTATACTGGATTAAATCATTGGTGCCGATGCTGAAAAAGGAGCATTCGTTAGCCAGCAAAGCAGCAGTCAGCGCCGAGCTGGGGGTTTCTATCATAATGCCAACCGGCATTTGGGCATTGTACGGCACAGCATATTCATCCAAATCTTCCATTACATCCCGCAGAATCATCTTGGCCTGCCGAAGTTCCTGCAGGTTGGTAATCAGCGGAAACATAACCCGCACATCGCCCAGCACAGAGGCCCGCAGGATAGCCCGCAGCTGCGTTTTAAACAGCGGCAGTGCCTGCAGGCAGTAGCGGATGGAACGCAGGCCCAGCACGGGATTTGTTTCATTCGGATGCCATCCGGAATGCGGAAGTTTATCGGCTCCGAGGTCCATTGTTCGAATGACAACGGTTCTGCCTTCAACTGCCCGAATAGCATCCGCATAAGCACTGTAGTGGTCTTCTTCCGTCGGCTCCTGCCCGCCGTATAAATACAGAAATTCTGTTCGGTACAGTCCTACACCCTGGCCGCCTTTGCTGATAACCACAGCGGCTTCGTCGGGAAACTCAATGTTTCCAAGGAGCTGAATCTCAACGCCGTCCTTCGTCTGTGCAGGCAGGTCTTTCAGCTCGTTCAGCTTACTGACAAACTGTGTTATCTGCTGGGCATAGCGATCATATTGCCTGCGGGTTTCTTCATCGGGATCGATTACAACAACACCGCGATTGCCGTCAACAATAACAACACAGTCCGGCGGTATCTCGGCGGACAAGTCCCCCAATGCAACCACAGCGGGTATCCCCAGCGACCGCGCAACAATAGCCGTGTGACTGGTGCGTCCACCCTTCTCTGTGGCAAAGCCCTTAATAAAAGTTTTGTTGAAGCCGGCCGTCTGGGTAGGGGTTAAATCTCGGGCAAGAATGACAACCTCTTCCCGCAAGTGATCCAGCTCCTCCTGACGCTTGCCGAGCAGATGGACCAAAAGACGTTTTTCAATATCATAAATATCAGCCGCCCGCTCGCTGATATAAGGATCGTCAATTCCGGCAAAATGGGATGCGATTTCTCTGAGAATGGCGGAAACAGCATATTCGGCTGTCACCAATTCGTGATTAATCATATCGGTTATGCGCCGTCTGAAGCTCCGATCACGCAAAAACCGGAGGTGTACAGCAAAAATATCACGGATTTTGTCTTCCTCAATATTCTTGGCTGACTTGACCTGTTCCAGTTCTGCTACAGCCGTAGCAAATGCCTTGCGCAGACGCTGTATCTCATGCGTCCGCTGTGAAGGCAGAATCGAGCGGCGAGGAATGCGGTAATCCTTTGAATCGATCAGCATTGGCTTTGCTATGGCAATGCCCGGTGAAACCGCAATTCCTTTTCTAATTTCCATCTGTGCAACTACCCTTCCTTTTCGCCTGCCTCTACAGGTGAATCGCCGGCGAATTTCTGTTCCACCAGCCGCTTGAGAGCTTCAATGGCCTGTCGGGCATCAGCCCCGACCGCCTGAATCCGCAGTCGGCTTCCGCAGGTCGCCGCCAGCATCGTCATTTGCATAATGCTCTTGGCGTCCACAGTCAGGTCCTGATGACTGACAGTAATATCTGAATCAAACGAATTAGCCAAATCCACAAACTGCATGGCAGGACGCATATGCAGTCCTTCAGGATTTAGAATCTCTACCTCAATTTCGTGGATCGGCTTGGACACGTTATTATTCCTGTATCTTTTTTACAGCACTAAAATTTAAAAGTTTTCACTAACCGGCATCTTCATCGGCATCCCGAATCGCCTCTATAATTTCTTGACGTGTCTGGGCTTGCCGCAGGAATCGGCGGAAATCGTCTTTTTGGAGATTTTTGAAAATCGTTTCCATCGCCTGTAAATGCTTATCCGGCTTGTTGGTCGGACTCAAAAGCAGAAAAACAGAATAGACCGGCTGCTTGTCTAAAGAAGAAAAATCAATCCCGTTCTGTGAACAGCCCACCACTGCAACCGGTTCGGTGATAGATTCGTGCTTTACATGCGGTACAGCAACCCCCTTGCCTATGCCGGTGCTGGCTTCATTTTCACGTTTGATGACTGCCTTGGCCAGCATTTTGGGGTCGGCACCCTGCAATTTCTTATGCTTGCTCAATGAAGCAACAAGTTCCTGGATCACTTTGTCGCGTTCTGTGGATTCCAATTGAGCAACAATCGCATCCAAACAAACAATATCGGCTAATTTCATACTGTCTCCTTGGTACAAAAACCACTGTTGGGATTACCAAAGCATCTTCCTTGTCGCAGCATAATCCTATTAGACCACATCTTCTTCCGACAGCGGCAGAGTTTTAATTCCCGCCGGCGGCATCGCCTTATGTTCCCTTTGTTTTTCTTTGATTTTTCGAAGCTGCCTTTCCAGCTTATGAACTGCCATATCAATACAGGTATAGGTATCCATGCCGATTTCTTTGGCAACCAGCGGATTGTTGTGTTCGGCATGGGCTATCACCTCAACGCTTTGTTTGCCTCCCTCACTGCCTTCTATAATAACCTCGATGCGACTGATACCGTCATAATAGCGAGGCATTTTATCTACTTTTTCTTGAATATGGGCGCGAATCGTATCCGTAATTTCGATATGCTTTCCTGTTACTGTTACGAGCATCGGGACCTCCGATTATAAAGTTATTTATTCATTTTCCAAAACCGGTTCTGCACAAGGCGCTCCGTTGGGCCGTTGTTCAGCCGGCGCAATAACTCCAGCGCTTACAACAAAACGGATTGCTTCCTCTATCGATATATCCAACTCCACCGTGTCGGTCTTGGGCACCATAATAACATATCCGGTAAATGGTGTTGGTGAGGTTGGAACGAAAACGGTAAGCAGTTCTGCTTGAACCGTCTGTGCCACTTTTTTTAGACCTCTGCCTGTTACCAGACCAATCGACCATATTCCTTTCCGCGGATACTCAAATGCCACTACACTGCTGAATTCAAGACCTTTTTTGGTCAGCAGAAAATCCGTTACTTGCTTAATATATGGGTAAACTTGGCGTATCAGCGGGACTTTCATCAGGGTTTTTTCTATATAATGCCATATTGTATGGCCCATTACACTGGCCAAGAAAGCCCCTACAAAACAGACCCCAATAATGGCTATGAAAAAACCCGTTATTTTGCCCTGACCCTTGACCCAGAAACTGGTCAGGAATTCATAATCCCACCGGTCCGAAAATAATAGTATTAAACGGACAAGCCCCCTGTTAATATGAATACTTATTTTGTCCTGAATAAAGATGTAACACTGGACAAAAATCCATATTGTCAGGATAGTCGGCAATAAAGCAGCTACGCCTCGAAAGAAGTAGCTGCGAAAATTCTTCAACGCCTGCATAGCGCTTACTGTAGTCCCCGGCATCGTGCCGTTTATAATATCATTATCACTGTTTTATGTGATACAAATCTACTTTTTAAGTCTAAACACTAACGGGCATTATGTACCCCGCAGCCGATTTCGTCAATAAAAATATAAGGAAGCCGCCGATTGTTTAGTAAAAGTTGGAGTTTTACAGAACTTTATACCTCGATAAACATCAGATTCATTGCAGGTGAGAAATAGACCGGTTAACAAAGACTCCCCACACTGATGGTCACTGCTTGTTTCCTACGTGATGAGGACCCAATAGATGCACTATCATCCCCGGCAAAGAGGCAGCGATCCATGTTATCCGCTGACACAATGCCAACGCAGTAACGGATTCTAAGTCTGCATGGGCAAAGGTTACAAACAAAAATACCACCCCCCCTTCCAGAATTCCAATACCGGCTATGCTGATAGGGATAGAACCGATAATCCATACTATCGGGAAAAAAACAAAATAATATCCCCAACAGGCCCCTATTCCAAGTTCACGCCCTATAGCCCAATATGATAAAATTACAATACTTTGCAACAAAAGTGTCAAACCGAAACTTACAACAAGAACCAGAGGATAATGATAATAAATCGTAATTACTTCTTTCAGTTGACCCCAAAAATATAAAACTCTCTCGAACAGTCTTTTAAGGATCACCTCAAAATTAATCCAACGTCCTAAAACAAAAACAGATATAACTATTAGGACAACTAATATAACTGAATAAAACCGGATATGAGGGTATCTTTCCAATAAGGAACTTATTAACGAATTTGAATGGCTGACTTGCAGCATGCCTTTTTGGCCGCGCATAAAAAGCAAATAACCGGCAACCGCAATAATTAAGGTAGAAACCAGACCCATAATTCTGTCAATGATCACGCCAAGAGCGGCCTGAAGTTTTTTGGGACTATGCTGAGATACATACCAAGCACGAATCAAATCACCGCCGACAGAACTGGGCATAAAGTTATTGAAAAATAAACCCATAAAAGTCAGCTTAATTGTCAACCATAGAGAAATCGCCACTCCTTGTGCACGCAGAAAAATCCACCACCGGAGCCCCAATAATGCCTGAGAAAATATATAGATTAAACTTGCCGCCGGCAGCACAAGAGGATGCATGCGCTTCAAAGTCAAGCCAACCTGCCGAAAATCAACATCTTTAAAAATAATATAGCACGCAACGGCCGCTATAACGATGCGAAGCAACAGTAACAGACGCGGCTTGAGTTTTTGGTTTTCTTTTGTCGTCAATAGCAAACCTCTGGAAAATTTCTTGTTTTTCAATAAGATAGCGATTAAAAACAGCAACTGCAATAGCAGCGACGGATATTTTGGATAAGAAAATCGAAAATCAGGAGTTTTGTAAGGTGAGCATAACAAATAAAGAAATTGAAGAAGGACTAAGTTTTAAGCCCAAATTTGACGCCTCTGGATTAATTACCGCTATTTCTCAGGATGCCCAAACCGGACAAATCCTAATGGTCGCCTATATGAATGAGGAGGCACTCAAGCTGACCCTCCAGACAGGCAACGCTGTCTTCTACAGCCGGTCGCGAAAGAAATTATGGAAAAAAGGAGAAGAATCCGGCCACGTCCAGAAAGTGCGCCAGATACTTGTGGACTGCGACCAAGATTGCCTGATATTAAAAGTTACTGTCGATCAAGGCCAATGCCATGTCGGCTACCAATCCTGCTTCTATCGCCAGGTCGTCAGTGATAAAACACTGGAATTCATATCCGAAAAAACGTATGACCCCAAACAGGTTTATAAAAAATAATCTTTCTCTGTGAAAATTGTATAAAGATTTGAATTTTATAAATTTATAGATGCCAAAAACACAAAGGTTTCTAATTCGCTTAGAAAAAACATAAAAATTTGGTTGACAGAATTCAAATAAGTTTGCTAAAAGGAAGATGCTCCTTCTGCCGCCTGTGGTAAGCCCTGGGAAGTACACCGACTTCCTCCTCCTTAAGCCACAGGCGGATTTTTTTTTGCATAAAAAACCGTAATTAAATCACCACAAGGAGACCAAATAAATCTTGATTTTTCCCGATTCCTGCTGGTCAATAAATCCTTAAATAACTGTCTTTTAGGCTTTTATTGTGGTTTGATTTTCTCGATAAAATAAAGAATTTATTGAGTTTTCCAAGCAATAAGATATACTTCAAGCTGATTATATTAACGTTTGGTTTTTTTATAGTTGTTCTTTCTATCATATTTGAAAGGAGTTATTTATGCTGTTATATGTTTTGCGATTTTTATTCTTTATCACCTCAACGGCTTTTCTATTGGTGGGACTCAATCGTACCGCTAAAACAGACCAAGATATTTACATCTTTTATGCAGCTCTGATACTGACAGTCGTTTTCATAGCCGTCGAATGGCTTACGCCTAAAAAAGCACTCTTCACACTAACAGGAGTCTTTTTTGGCCTGCTGGTCGGCATGGTTATCAACTGGGCTGTAAACTGGATAATCATGATGATGAATGACCTGTTCTGGCAGCTGCCGCCCAATACCCTTCGCATGGGAACATGGTTTGCAGATTTGTGTATATGTTTTTTATGCATCAGTATTGTGATCCGAACCAAGGACGATTTCCGTTTTTTAGTGCCTTATGTTGAGTTCACTCGGCAAACTCGCGGTTTGCGGCCTTTGGTACTGGATACATCTGTTATCATTGACGGCCGCATTGCAGACATTGCCCAGACCAAGCTTTTTGACGCCCCGCTGATTGTGCCCCGATTTGTGCTCAATGAACTGCAGCTTATTGCGGACTCGCCGGATAAAATCAAACGCAATCGGGGCCGGCGCGGGTTGGATATGCTCAATAAACTCCAGCATAGTCCTGTCGTAGAAATTACGGTTGACGATACTCCCCCGCCCGGACTTGACGACAAAAGCGAAGTTGACCAGAAATTGGTTGCTTTTACGAAAAACTGCGATGGGCGTCTGGTTACTAACGACTTTAATCTCAACAAGGTTGCATCCCTGCGCGGGGTGGATGTCATAAACATCAATGATTTGGCAAATGCCCTTAAAACAGTTACTTTGCCGGGTGAAACCATGTCCGTCAAGATACTCCGTGTAGGAGAAGATCCTCATCAGGGAGTTGGATATCTTGAAGACGGCACAATGGTTGTAGTTGAAGGTGCCAATGATAAGATTGGGCAAACCGTTACTTTTGCCGTGACCAGTGCGCTGCAAACCTCCGCCGGCCGGATGATTTTCGGCAAATGCGACAATGCCGGCGGCCCCGCAACCAATGAGAATGCCGGTTTGGAGCGAAATGGTTCGTATGACTCCAGAAAACGGCGACGGTCTTATCCAAATACATAATGAATCCTGTCCCCAATCATCGAAAGCCGCCCTCGTGGCTCGTTGACAGACGGAATACAGACAGCCTGAAATGGCGAAAGTATCAGAATACGGATATCCTGCCGCTGTGGGTAGCAGATATGGACTTTCGATGTGCTGAACCGATTATTGAAGCTCTTCATAAACGGGTTCAGGAGGGCATTTTCGGCTATGGCGCTGTTCCTCCGGCCGCTGTTGAGGCAGTGATGGGCTGGCTTGAAAAGCAGCATCAGTGGCACATCGAGCCGGACTGGATTGTATGGGTGCCGGGGCTGGTGTCAGCGCTTCATATTGCATGCCGGGCATTTACAGAACAAGATGAGCACGTTCTGACATTTACACCTGTTTATCCTCCCTTTCTATCCGCTCCTCGGCTTTCAGGCCGCAGCCTTATAGTATGTCCGCTGAACAATGAAAATGGACATTACCGCATCGATTTTCACAGACTGCAGAAAATCCTGACCGACAAAACTCGCCTTCTTATCCTGTGCAGTCCGCACAATCCCATCGGCAGAGTCTGGACCAAAGACGAATTGCTGAAAATAATAGAAATCTGCAGTGAGCGAAATATTCTGCTGTGTTCCGATGAAATCCATTGCGATTTGATTTTAGACAAATCTGTACAGCATATTCCAACTGCGGCGTTAATGCATGGTGCAGAAAACAGAATTATTACATTGATGTCGCCTGCAAAAACATTTAATTTGCCCGGACTCAGCTGCGGATTTGCCGTCATTCCCGATATCCAGCTGCGCCGCCGATTCATTCAAACGGCAAGCGGAATTGTCCCGCATGTAAATGTCTTCGGCTACACGGCCTGCGCAGCTGCTTTTTCCGAGGGATTGCCGTGGCTGCAGGAGGTGCTGGACTATCTCCGCGAAAATCATCGTATTCTTTATGAAACGGTGAACGAAACACCGGGATTATCGATGGGCAACGTGCAAGCCACTTATCTTGCGTGGATAGATGTCAGCAGACTGAACCTCTCGAAGCCGGCGGCTTTTTTCGAGCAGGCCGGCGTGGGCGTGATGGACGGCGCCGACTTTGGGCAGGCAGGATTTGTACGGCTTAATTTCGCTTGTAATCGGGATATTCTCTTAACAGCTTTAGACCGGATAAAACAGGCCGTCACCAATCATGTATGCGAATAAGCATCACAAAAAAATTGAAAGGTTTGGGCTTTGCCCTTACACCATACAGTTGTTCAGAACCATTAAAAAATATAGCCGTCCGATTATAGGATATCTTACGCTTTGTTCATATAATGCTGTTTTTTAATGCAAGCTGGAAATAAGGCATGAAACATTATCAAGTTCATTTCAAGCCGGATGATGTGACGGCCATTGTTCATGCAGGAGCAACCCTGCTGGAGGCCGCAGGTCAGGCGGGAATTATCCTTGCTAATCCCTGCGGGGGCATCGGCCGATGCGGCAAATGCAAAGTTCAGCTTCTGCCTTCTGGCAAAGAAGTTCTGGCCTGCCAATTCCGGATTGACCACAATTTAACTGTTCAAGTTCCAGATTCCAGCAGGTTTTTCCTGCAGAAAATTCTTGAGCAAGGAACCGAACACCACACCCTTGCAGAACCTGCAATATTAAAAATCTTCATTGATACTCCCCCCGCATCCATCGATGACTTTTGTGAGCTGTTATCCGACAAAATTCAGCTTCCGTTTACTCTGCAAGATTCTATAAACACACAAGCCGCAGAATCTCTGAATCTCTGGCGGAAAACGGGAGTAACCGTAATTTTTGCATTATCTTCCGTTGGAAATGACAAACCAACCTATCGAGTAACCGGATTTGAGACGGGCAATACCACCGACGTTCTTTATGGAATAGCCGTTGATATTGGCACAACCACCATCGTAGCACATCTGCTGGATTTAAATACAGGCCGCCGCGCAGCTACCGTTTCTGCCTGCAATCCCCAGTCTCAATATGGCGCGGACGTTATCAGCAGAATTGGGTATGCAGAAACAGACGAAGGATTGCTGCAATTGCACCGATCCGTCATCGATTGCCTGAACGAATTGATTCATAAAGCAGCAACGGCGGGAAGTATTGACTGCAGCTGTATCTATGAAATTGCCGTTGTCGGCAATACGACAATGAATCACCTTTTTCTTAACTATCCGGTTAAGCAGCTCGGACAAGCCCCTTACCGGCCTTATTCCCTGCTTGCAGCCGATCGCAGCCCATCTCAACTACAAATTACAATCAATCCGGCCGGAAATATCCATACCGCAGCTAATATCGCCGGCTTTATAGGTTCTGACACAGTCGCATCTGTTCTGGCCTGCAAGATGGAGGCTGCTTCAGAAAATATCCTTTTAGTGGACATTGGGACCAATGGGGAAATCGTTCTGGCAGCAAGTGGTCATTTGCTGGCAGCCAGCTGTGCCGCTGGTCCGGCATTGGAGGGAGCAGGGATTGAATTTGGAAGCCGGGCCCAAAAAGGAGCGATCGAGCGGGTTCTATATGACGGATGCGATATTGATGTTGATGTCATTGAGTCCGATACAGCCCTTACAATCTGCGGAAGCGGACTGATTGATGCGGCAGCTGTTTTATTAGAGGCAGATATCATTGAATCATCCGGGCAATTCCGGACTCCAGAAACTCTTTCACCATTTACCGCACCATCTATCCGTAATCGCCTGATTGCCTATAAGGGTAAACCGGCATTTGTTTTAGCCGGCACGTATAAAAACCAACAATGGAAAAATCCTGTTCTGCTGACCCAGAAAGACATCCGTCAGCTGCAGCTTGCCAAGGCAGCCATTCGTACAGGCATTGAACTGCTGTTAAAAGAGGCAAAGATAGATGCAGAAAATATTGGTAAAGTCCTGTTGGCAGGAGCCTTTGGAAATTACATCCAAAAAGACAGTGCTGTAAGAATCGGCCTATTGCCGCCTATTCCGCTTGAAAAAATCCATTTTGTCGGGAACGCCGCTGGTACCGGAGCAGAAATGATTCTTATCAGCAGTCAGATGCGGCAGCAGGCTGTTCGACTGGCACAGTCGATCCGTTATGTTGAAATCGCCAGACAAAACTCGTTTCAATCGGTCTTCAGCGAATCCCTCCTGTTCCCTGAAAAATGAAAGCCGCAAAAGAAGAATCTTGCCCTCTTCTTTTGCGGCCTTGAATGCAATTTTTAGAATGCCTCTCAAAAGGCACTCTGTTTCCTTATGCAATGAAAATATTATGTTATCTTATGACGAACTTTCCATTTTGTCTTACGCTTCTTGCTGCCAATCTTTCTTCTTCGTCTCGGCTTAGCCATTTATTTCTCCTGGTAAACTTTCTTTCTTTTCAAAATCATTTTTGAGGGTTATTATAAAAGTTTACAATGAGAATGCAAGTATTTTTCGAGAGGAATAACTCATGATTCAATGCAAGGATTGTGAATATTATTCACAGGATGAACACGGCCGCAGGACATTCAGATGCGACCCTTTTCAGAACATAAAAGAGCCTGAATGTCTCTTGAAATGGCAGCTCTTGCGTCTTGATCTTCTGGTTACTCATTATCAGACTATGATTACTTGGCAAAACAAAATGGCACCAATTCAAGACAAGATTCTCAAGTATGTTAAACGCGAACTTGACGACATCGATGAAGCAGACAAGTGGAAATTTGAAGACACAGACGAACCAGAATAGAGAATAAGCGGCCGGTTATTGAAATCATTCAAAGGGAAGGATTGTCTCCTTTAATGGCCTTTATTAAAAATCCTATTTTGCCGCTTCAAGAGCCGTTTTATGCAATAAGCAGACAAGTGTATCCGTCTTTTCATAAGAAGTCGTAATGTCATGACTGAATCGTCAAGACTTGACAAGTTAATCAACCGATGTAAAAAAGGCGATCCGGAAGCATTTAACACGCTGATTGAATGCTATGCAGATCGCTGTTATGCATATTTTTACCGCTTAACCGGTCGGGCAGATATCAGTGAAGAATTGTTAAGCGATCTGTTTATCCGGTTATTTCGAAAAATGCGATCTTATGAAAGCGGGTCTTTTGACAAATGGATATTTACCGTTGCATCGAATTTGTTTCGGGACTCGCTTCGTCGCCAATATAGACAGAAACGCCTGATAGAAGAAAAAACAGAGTTACTGAGACAGTCAGAATCTGCAGATAAATCCAATCCTGAAGTTTTTGATAAGCTTCAGTTGGCTCTGGAAAAACTCGATACAGAAACAGCCGAGTTAATTGTTTTACGCTACTACAGTCAAATGAGCTTTAAAGAATTAGCCCAAATGCGACAGGAACCTATTGGTACAACATTATCCAAAGTCCATCGGGGCATAAAAAAACTGCGTCAGATAATGGATGACTTATGATGAATAATAAAGAACATTTAGAAGAACTGCTGCTTCAGTTTATGGACCGAAAGCAGGCTGTCGAAGCGGCCCGTGAGATTTCCGACGCCGATCGTCTGTTTGATGCTCAACCTCTGCCTGCCCTCTCGAGGGACAGGTTAGCTGCTGTTCAAGCAAAAGTTCAGTTAGCAATTGAACAACAACGACGCCGGGCTTCAGAAATCCGATGGTTCAGCGCCGCCGCATCTATTGTAGCTGCAGCACTTCTTGTTGGATTATATGTTCTCAATCAAGCAGATAAAGACATTCAAATCCCTGCTTCTCTGTATTATGCTACAGCTTTAGATTGGAACAGAATGAACCGTTCTGATGATTCTGCCCTCTCTCAAATTGAAAACGAGCTGCGCGATGTGGCCGAATCGATGAAAAGCCTGTCGGAAGACACCTTTAAGCCGGTCAACACTCTTTCTCTGGATACAATGGAATTGGATGAAATAGAATCTTTGGTCAGAAATACCGAGTTTTGGAAAGGATAAACGAAATGAAGAATTTCCCTGCTGCACAATGGATGCTCTGCATGGCCGCCTTTGGAATACTGGTTTTGTCTGCTGCCGCTCAAGATGAAAGCAAACCGAAGGAACCTCCGCAGCCCGCTTCTGGGGAAACCAAAAGCAGGGAAATTACATCGGATATCTGGCATGAGATCTCGCTGGAATCAGATGATATTAAATTAACAGAAAAAAAAGTGCAGGAGATTCTTGAAGAGCTTAAAAAAAGCAGCCCCCAGCAAGCCGAACAACTGGCTGCTTTGCGTCAGAGCGATCCTTCAAAATTTATCGATGCCATTCGGGAAGAAATCCGCAAACATACACAGAGCGAAAAACCAGCTGCAGGGACGGAGGATAAATCGTCCCAATGGAAAGAGCAGCTGGAACGACGGCATGAGCTGTTTTTGGAATGGTTCCAAAAAGGGTATGCTAATGAATTCGGCGAACTGGTCAAGCTTCGGGAATCCAATCCCGAAAAATATGTCCAGCGTGTTTTGGATCTGATGAAAGTGTATGAGCCGATTCAGCGTGCAGAACGAATCAGCCCCGAGCTGGCCTCGGTAATGAAAAAGGAATTGGAACTTCAAAAACAGCAGGATGAACTGCTTGTGCAGATTCGGCTGGCAGCCAAAGACCAGCAGCCGAAACTGACGGAGGAATTAAAACGGCTCGTTTCAACCCAATTTGATGCTATTGTATCGGAAAAGCAGATTCGCTGCGAACTCCTGCGGAAACGGCTGGAATCTCTCACCCAGCAGCTCGAAGCCCAAGCGGCTGAGCTGGAATTACTTAAGAAAAACAAGAGTCAAACAGTCGAAGATAGAATCAAAGAATTGATTGAACGAAACGAAAAAATTAACTGGGATTAGGCAGCGAACATTCTCTCAGAGCCAGATGACGCCTTGCAAACCGCAAAATATCTCCAAATCATATATAGATTTATTGATGATGCCCGTTTCGCTTCCTGCTGTAAGTCGTTATGCACGAATTGCTTAAACAAGAGCTTCTATGCATAGCAAATAAGTTAATCAAAAACATTTCTCCTTCTGCAAAGCTGGACGGGGAAAAAGAAAGAACTATTTTTATACATTTTTTTCATCCTTTTTTTATATAAGTTATTAATAATAAAAGGGATACAATTATTGTCTTATGTGGACAATGTTTTACCATAAATAAAATGGTTCAGTTTGATTGACATACATTTGTATGACTGCTATACTCTTTTGTATAGTAAAAAGCGAATTTAACGGCTTTCTTTGCCGTGGCGGGCTTCCGGAATGTCGGTGGATGAATGTTCCGGAAGCTTTATTTTTGTAACTTATTTGTCAAAAAGGGATTAGATGCAAAAAGGAGTGTTCCAGGCTGAAGTCTTAAGCAACCAGCAAATTCGACGCTGTTATTACCGACTGAACCTTCAATTTGACTCAAAAGGCAGCCTTCTTTTCAGCAGCGTGGTCCCCGGACAATTTCTTGAACTTGACGTAAGCAGCATATCCTTACCTCCTGCATCTTTAATCCCGGAACATCTTCGGGAGACTGCCGCAAAGCAGGTATTTTTACGAAGACCCTTCAGTTTTTCCGATGTAATCAAAGTAAATGATGCAGAAGGAACTGTCGTTAGAGTTGAAATCCTCTATTGTGTGTTAGGCCCAGCTACTGTCCGAATGATGGCGCTGAAATCCAAAGACAAAATCAGCGTACTTGGTCCCTTAGGCAACGGATTTTCAATTCCTCAAAATCTGCAGACGGCAATTCTTATAGCCGGTGGAATGGGCTCTCCTCCCCTGCTTCATCTGGCCAGCTATTTAAAACACAGTTTGCCGCAATGCCGCATCGTCAGCTTTGTTGGTGCAAAATCCTGTGAAGATTTGCCGTTTACCGTCCGAATTGGGAATTTCAAAGGCCTTGTGCTGGAAGAATTTGAGTTGATTCAAGTCCCCTCGTTTATTGCAACCGATGACGGTTCAGCCGGCTATCGGGGTTTTGTTACAGATTGCGCACGCCGATGGCTGCAAAATCATACTTGCGATCCTGCCTCAACAGCAATCTTCGCCTGCGGGCCGGAAGCTATGCTGAAAAGCACAGCGCGTCTGGCAGGAGATTTTTCGCTGCCCTGTCAAATCAGTATGGAAAGGATGATGGCCTGCGGCATCGGCTTATGCCAAAGCTGTGCCGTTGAAGTAAAAAATGCAGAGACACGCTATCAATTATGCTGTAAGGACGGCCCGGTCTTCGATGCCCGCAATGTTATATTTCAGGCAGACTGATGGAAGCAGATACTACATTAAAAACAGAATTTGCCGGACTTGAATTGGCAAGTCCGGTATTCCTGGCATCTGGAACCTGCGGTTATGCCGATGAACTTGCCGAGTTCATGGATTTATCAATTCTTGGCGGCATAACCACAAAAAGCATCACACTTGAATCCCGTAAAGGAAATCCGACACCCCGGATAGTCGAAACCTGCGGAGGCATGCTCAACGCCATCGGTTTGGCTAATATGGGCTTGGAACAGTTCCAAAACCAGATGCTTCCTGTATTGGAGAAACTGCCCACTCGCGTTTTTGTGAACTTGGCAGGAAAAACGATTGAAGAGTATGCGGCTGTCGCCCGGGCACTATCTGCCGAAACAGCTATCGACGGTTTCGAATTGAATATCAGCTGTCCAAATGTCAAAAAAGGCGGCATTACATTCGGCACCGATCCCGTGCTTATTCGGGAGATTACAGCCGCTGTTAAAAAGGAATGCGGCAAAAAACCGCTTATGGTCAAACTGACTCCGATGGTGACAAATATTACCGCAACCGCGACTGCTGCCATTGAAGGCGGAGCCGATGCATTAAGCATGATAAACACCTTTACTGCAATGGTTATCGACATTCATCAACGCAGGCCGGTCTTGGCCAATCGGACAGGCGGGCTCAGCGGACCCGCAATCAAGCCCATAGCAGTGTACTTAGTCAGCAAAGTCTATCAAGAGGCGGCCAAAGATGCCGGCATTCCTATTTTAGGGATGGGAGGGATAATGACGGCATCTGACGCTCTGGAATTTTTCATTGCAGGCGCTTCTGCCGTCGCTATAGGGACAGCAACATTCATTTACCCCGATACAGCCCGACGGGTAATTGAAGGATTGCGGTGTTATTGCACCCAAAAAGGATTCTCCCGCATTTCAGATCTTGTCGGCACCCTGCAATAAAAAGAGGCACTTTACAGAATTGTTTTCTAAACCTATATTTATTTCAGTATAACAGTATCAAAATGCCGAAAATGAGTAAAGAGTGCTATGAGCCAATCAGAAATACTAAAATTGTTAATGGACTATTTTCCAACGGCGGTTAATACCGGACGAAGTCTTGTTTTTATCAGCGAAGACTGGCGAATTGAACTGATTGAGAGAAAAAATCCCTTTTTCGGACAGAATATTACGAATACTCCTATTATACGCGTTAAAGTTTTTAAAAAAGCCCTTAACGGCGAATTTCTTGCCGGCCATTATGAAGATTTTCAAATTCTTTCAATTAATGACCTTGCCTTACAGATTGAACGATATATTCAAAACGCTGTAGGCACAAATATTCGGGAAAATGCATAATCTGCTGTCCGCTATCTGCAGAGAACATCCTCAAGGGGTGGAGATAACAGTCAAGGCCGTTGCCGGCAGCAGCCGAACGGCAATTGCCGGAATCCACGGCCAAATGCTGAAAATCAAAGTTGCCGCACCTCCGGAAAAAGGAAAGGCCAACAAGGCAATTGTTGAACTTTTGGCAAATAAATTGAAACTGAAAAAGTCTGACGTACTGATTCAAAGCGGCCATACAAGCTGTGTCAAACAGGTTTTATTTCAAGGGATTACAGTGCATGATGTGGAAATCCTGTTTAACGAAAAAACCTGAATCTCGGGATTTTTCTGCCGGATTCTGTATGCTTGCGGCGGCATCTTTGCTGCTGAGCCTGCAGGCAGATGGAGTCACTCTGGCAAATTCACAAAAACAGGGGCTTCGGGCTTACACGATCGAGGGCATGCTGAAACTCCCTGACAATGAGATTGACATCGGCACAGCCGCATTGATTTTAAGCCGCCAATGGGGAAGCCAGCGAACACTCTATGTATATCGTCGAAAAATTGATGATATGGCTGAGGCCATTCTAAAAAAACTGCATGAACAGCATCTGCCCGCTGACCATCGTGCTGTCAGCGTCATGAATACCTACTTGTTTGAGGAACTCGGGTTCTCATCTGTCGAAACGGCAGACAATCCGGAGGATTTATTCCTGCATACTGTTCTGGATAAAAAAAGGGGATATTGCCTGAGTCTTTCTATTTTATATCTTGCAGTTGCCGAGCGGCTGGGGCTTCCTGTGTACGGAGTGGTTGTTCCGGGGCATTTTTTCGTTCGGTACGATGACGGCCGCCATCGGATGAATATTGAAACCACATCCAAAGGGGCTGGCGCTGATGATGCGCACTATATCGCCACATTCAAACCGCCTGCCAATCCCCAGATGCTCTATATGAAAAATCTGACTCCCAAACAAACTCTGGGATGCTTTTTCAACAATTTAGGCAACAGCTATACAGCCGTTGGAGATACCGAGAAGGCCTTCGAATCGCTTCTGCGTGCTGTTCAAATTAATCCCCTTCTGTCAGAAGCGAATATGAATCTGGGAAATATTTATCTCCAGAAAAAAATGCCGCACCAAGCCATTGCCCAATACGAAAAGGCCTTGTCAATTCTCGGAAGCGACGCCAAAGTGATGAATAACCTCGGTTCTGCTTATATGCAGTTATCCAATTACCCTCGTGCCGAATCCTATTACAAGACCGCCTTATCACTCGATCCGCAATATACAGATGTTTATCGAAATTTGGCCCAAGCGCTGCAAATGCAGGGAAAATATGAAGAAGCTGTCAGCCAGCTTCAGGCAGCTGTTGTCCTGAATCCGAAGGATGCGGCAGCGTTTGCTCTGCTAGGACAGATTTGCCGCCAACTCCAGCGTTTCCCGGATGCAGAAAAATACCTCTCGAAGGCTTTGTCGCTGGATGCATCGCTGGCATCCGTACGGATTTCCCTCGGCTATCTCTATTTAGACCAGAGCCGGCTGGAACAGGCGCAGGAGGAGTTTTCATCTGCCCTTCAGTCAGCCGACACCGCCGCGCAGGCCTATTTCGGCTTAGCGCAGATTTACCATCAAAAGGGACAGGCTGAGGATGAAATCGCTGCCTACGAGCAAGCCCTCGCTATCGACCCGTCGATGACGGCTGCGCTGCAGAACCTTGGCAATGCCTACAGCCGAAAAGGCAATGACATGGCGGCAATTGACGCCTATAAGAAAGCGATTCGCATTAATCCTAAAAATCCGGATCTGCACTACAATCTGGGCATTGCGCTGGCCAAAATGCAACATCATGAGCAGGCCATAGCGGCTTTTTTGGAAGCAATCCAGCTGGACGCCAACAATGCCGCCGCTTATAATGGATTAGCAATTTCGTATTACCAGTCCGGCAATAAAGAGCTGGCTCGAATCTATGCCCAGAAAGCAAAATCGCTGGGATTCGAAATTTCTGATATATTGCTGAAATAAAATTATGAAAGGAAAAATATGAATAAACAGCAGAAAATTCTGACGGGTATCGTTTTTATCCTGTTTGTACTTATTGTTGCCGCCGGCATCCTGATAAAAATATACGGCAATGAAGCATTGCGCATCGGAATAGAAAAGGCATCCCAAAGCGCATTACAAGTCAAAACGCGTCTGGCTGGGCTTCAATTGTCGCTGCTCCGCGGAACGTTGGATTTGCATAATCTGGAAATCGATAATCCCGAAGGCTTTGAGCACCCTACCTTCCTCAAGCTTGGGCATGGCCACACCGCTTTAAACATTCGCAGTCTTCTCGATGAAACAATTGTAATCGATAGGATTCAGCTTGAAAACATCGAAATCGTACTTGAACAAAAAGGCCTGACCAGCAACCTGAAAGAGATACTCAATAATCTGCCTAAAAGCGAAGGTCAAGAACCAAAAGCAGAAGAAAAAAAATCCAAAAACATTCAAATTACCCAACTGATTATCAAGGATGTCAAAGTCAAGGCCAATTTAGTGCCGGTGGAAGGGCTTGCGCGGGCTTCGACGGTCAGTATCCCTCTCAAGGAAATCCGTATGGAAAATATCGGCACAGCAGAGAAGATAGATGCCGTTCAGCTGACCGCCATGATTATTCGGGCTATTGCCGAAGGCATAGTCGAACAGGGCAAAGGCATTCTCCCTCTGGATATGATAAACTCCTTTACAGAAGAGTTGTCAAAACAAGGCGAAGCACTCCTCCGTACCGGGCAGCAGCTGCTGGAAGAGGCCGGAAAAACCGGCAAAGAACTGCTGGATGTTCCGCAGGATATTGGGAAAAAAGCGGCTGAAGGTCTTAAAGGACTGCTGCCCGGCAAGAAAGAGGAGTAATGCTGTTGGCTGTGACGGCGGTTATCCTGCTGGTCCTGTGTTTTACTGAACGGCTATGCAAAATCAAGAACAGATAAGAAACGGGGTCATTCTGCATCCGGGCGCTGTCGGGGACTGTCTTCTGACACTTCCTCTGGCTGATTATATGAAAAAAGTGTTCGGATTAGATCAGATGGATTTTATCGGAAGAACCGAATATATTGATTTCTATCCGGGCCGAACCTGTATTGACCGCATTCGTTCGATCGAAAGCATTGAACTGCACCGTTTATTTGAAGATAAAAATAGTTTTTTTCTCGAAGATAAAGACCGCCTTTTAGAGGCATTTGCCGGCTATGAACAAATCGTCAGTTTTCTCGGCGCCGGTCATCCTTCGTTCGAGACAAACCTGCTTTTTACCGTTCATAGCACTCACTCGGCAGATGTGGCTGTTTTATCTTCAGCAATTCCCGATGACTACACAGCTCATATTACAGACTTTTATTTGCAGCAGTTCCTAAATGAACATCATCTTGAACAAGCAGATGCCAAAATAGAATCCGATGCATTGATTGTGCCTGTTGCCTCCGATTATTCTGCGGGGCAGGAGATGCTCGAACAGATTGGAATTCAGCATGAACAGCCGATTGCTGTTATTCATCCCGGCAGCGGATCTCCTGCTAAAAGCTGGCATTGGACGAATTATTTGCAGCTTGGTTCAGAATTAAAGGCAAATAATATCCAGACTGTCTTTATCTTGGGACCCGCCGAACAAGACCGAATGCCGGAAGAATCGGCTCAAATTCGAGAAAAGGAAATCGTTCTGGAAAACCTGACTCTCGGACAAGTTGTGCAGCTGCTTACGCAAGCAGATGTTTTTGTAGGAAATGACAGCGGTATCAGCCATCTTTCCGGGATGCTTGGCAAACGAACAATCGCGTTATTTGGACCGACCAATCCCGCTCATTTCCACCCGCTGGGCCGTTCTGTGACAATTCTCACTCCCAATGCAGACAGTTTCTCTGCATTCAATTTGGCAGAATGCAAAAAGGTTTTCGATTCCGTCATTCAAATGTTGTGATTGATTCCTTCAATTCAAGATTTGACGCAGCAAATCGCAATGGTATAATGACCTCTCGTAATATGAACAGGACTGATTATGTCTCCAAAAACTATACAGGAAATTGCTGAACATGTTGGCGGCCGTGTGATTGGCCAAGGTGATGTCCTTATTTCATCGGCTGCCACCTTGGATAATGCCGGACCCGGACAGATAACCTTTTTAAGCAATCCCAAATATACCTCGCGTGTAAAAACAACGCAGGCCGCAGGGATTCTTGTTTCCAAACAGGTTGAAACTGACGCCAGTCAAATCCTTGTTGAAGATCCCTATTATGCTTTCATGCAGGCTGTTGTCTTGCTGCATGGTCACCGGCGTCATCCGCAGACCGGCATCAGCGAGCAGGCCTCCATTGCTTCCTCAGCCCATATCGGCAGCAACTGCAATATTCATGCCTTTGCTGTCATCTGCGAGAACGCCGTTATTGGAAACAACTGTCAGATTTATTCCGGCGTGTTTATAGGCCCCAACGCCGTAATCGGGAATGACTGTGTTTTATATCCCAACGCTGTCATTTACGATGGATGCCGGCTGGGAAATCGGGTGATTGTGCAGTCGAATGCATCAATCGGACAAGACGGCTTTGGTTTTGCAACACACAAAGGCCAACATCACAAAATTCCCCAGATTGGGATTGTTATTCTGGAAGACGATGTGGAAATCGGCTCCGGCTGTGTTGTCGAACGGGGCACACTGGATGATACGGTAATAGGAAAAGGCAGCAAACTGGGCGACTTGGTAGCCATTGGACACGGCACAAAAATCGGGCCGCATTGTCTTTTAGTACCGCAGGCAGGTGTGGCCGGCTCGGCTGAGCTGGGACATCACTGCGTTTTGGGCGGACAAGTTGGTGTGGTCGGCCATATCAAAGTAGGCAATATGGTCAAAATCGGCGCCAAGGCAGGAGTCATTAATGATGTGCCGGATGGAGCCACACTTGTCGGCACTCCGGCAATTGATGCGAATACAGCCAAACGCGCATATGCACTGATCGAAACGCTGCCTCAAATGCGGCAGAAGCTGCGTCAGCTGGAAAAACAGATCGAGGGATTAACCGGCGGTCCGAAATCCTAAGCCAGATGGAAACAAAAAAAATACTGGGTCTGATAGCCGGGCAAGGGCGTCTGCCTTTTCTGGTGGCCGATGGCGCCCGAAAGGCAGGTCTAACAGTGATCTGTGTCGGACTGGCTGACAATGCCGAGCCCCAGCTGGCGGAACACGCAGATATATTCTTTTACGGCAGCATTGCCCGCCCCGGCGGATGGATCCGCAAGCTTCGCAAATACGGCGTTCGCAATGCTATTATGGTCGGCCGGGTTTCCAAGAAACAGATTTATACGCCTTGGAGGATAGTCAAGTATCTGCCGGATTGGCGGGCCCTGCGGATCTGGTACTGGCGTTTGCGGAAAAAAGACAAACGAAACCATACGGTGCTATGCGCCATAGCCGATGAATTTGCCAGCGCCGGCATCTTTCTGGAGGATTCGACAATGTACTGCAAAGAACACCTGTCCGACTGCGGCGTCATGACAGCCTGCCAGCCGCCTGCTTATGCATGGGACGACATTGATTTCGGATGGCCTCTGCTCAAAAAAGTCAGCGAACTGGATATCGGGCAGGCGATTGCCGTACGGGAGCGGGAGATTATCGCGGTTGAAGCCATTGAAGGCACAGCCCGCATGATCGAACGCGCCGGCCAGCTGTGCAGAAAAGGCGGATGGACATTGCTGAAAGCCCCGCGCTGCCATCATGACATGCGCTTTGATGTGCCGTGCATCGGACCGGATACAATTGAAAGTCTGAAGCAGAACAACGCCTGCTGTGTCGCCCTCGAAGCAGGCAAAACGCTCATCCTTGACAAACCGCAAACACTGGCACTGGCCGACAAGCTGGGAATAGCCGTCGTGGGATTAGCCGGCACCGAACGTGGTCATTGATTCAAGGAGGCGGCCAAGAACTTCCGCTTCCAGAGAACTTTCGTTCTTGTCTATGCGTTTTTTCAGAATAGCCGTTACCTCATCGCCGAGAACTCTATACAGGCGCTCCAGACAGTTTTGAGCTGCTGTTCGAACGGACGAAACAGGTGCAGCCAGAGCTTCTGCAAGGCAATGGATAACATACTCAACTTTCATCCCTTTTTTCAAAACCAAGTCGGGCAATTCATGGTCTGATACCCCTTGGGCATCCGCGGCAAATCGGACTGCATCGATATGGTCAGGCAGATGAACATTGGCCATCATGCAATAGGTCTGAATATAGTCTCTCAGCAGCCGCAGCCAGCGGTGATCCGTTGTAAAGGCATTGTACGACAGGTCGCTGTAGCGAAGCTTCCGCGGCTGTCCTTTCTTATCCAGATAATGGAGCCGGCGTCCGTTGAAATAAATCTCCACGGCATCCAGCATGGCTGTCAGGAGCGATTCTCCATTAAAACCGCTGAACTTTATGCCATTAGGAGGAGATTCCGTGTCGCCAAAATCTGCATCGCATACGGTGCGGATCAATCCATCCTGATGATGTGCAATGACAGGAGTGCCTCCTGCGTGGGCCTCCTGCTGGCTGATTCCGCACGGTTCCCCAACCTCGCCGCCGGAGGGCATTACAAAAAACTGGCTTCCCACATATACATTTCGATACAGGGATGCCGGCAGAGTCCCTTCCGGATAATAAGCAAAACGGCCCCGATATTCGGGCATAGATGCAATCCGCCGGAAATGCATATCAAATCGGCGGCCGTCCCAGGAATCTTCCACCCTGCCGCAGATAACAAACTGGATGCGGCTGTCGCAGTTTAGGAAATATTCCAACACCGTCGGTCCCATCATTTTCCAGGGTTCATAGGTTATCCACCGATTCCCTTTATCCTGATAAGCCTTCCAGTCCACCAGCAGTTCAAAACCCTTCTGCTTGCTGATGCGGTGAAGCATTGAGAAAATGACATGATGATGCGTATCGTCATCCGGGGTCAGGCGAATAGCCGGATCGGTCTGCAAGGCGCGTTTGGCAAGCAGTTTGGCCCGGGTATATTTTGCAAAAAGGCGTTTGCGGGCAGCACGGTCGTATGTTTCAAGAATGCTTTTCTTGCAGCTGAACCAAAACCTCTGCCGGGCCGCCATATTAAAGCCGTTGCGGCGGCCGAAAAAACGGCCCTCCGCTTCCATCTGCCGGAACAAATCGGCATAGCCGAAAACCTGCGGTTCATCCAGAATCCGCCGCTTCATAGCACGGCTGACTGTTCCAATATGATCGGAGGTCTTCAGCATCAGGTAGGTCAGGTCAATTTGCTGGCAAAAAGGTCCTGAGGGATTTAAGCAAATATCACTGTGGGCTTCCAATCCGAGAACCCGGCAGTAGTAATACCGGCGGAAAGTATTGGCTTCCGCCAAACGGATGCTGTATGACGGATGAGGATTGTGCATCATTCCGACAACACGGGTATTATCAAAATGCGGATCGGTGTTATAGTCTGTCCATCGCCGCAAATAAGCCCCAACCAGCCACGTGGGCCACTCGTTCATCTGAATAATAGCAGGGTAATAATTATAGGCACGAAGGGCTTCCAGTGCTCCCTGCGAAAGAACCCTTGCCCTCCGCAGCTTGTCTTCCCCGGTCTGGCCGCCATACGGAGCGTCAAGGTATTTGCCGTTTTCCAGATACAATACTTCGACACGGACATGCTTGCCGTGCTTGTATCGAAGAATCTGACTGCGCAGGATATTGACGATATCGGGCGAAGTGTCAGTTCGTATGGATTGAGAGGCCTCATCAAATTCAGGAAAATGAATGGCGAAGCTGTATCCATCGTAGCGGGGGGTATATGTTTTGAGAATTTTATCCCGCAGCGATTCATACAGCGGCGTCACGACGACAATATGAAATCCGAGCTCGCTTAACACATCGGCAATATCCGTCGTATAAATGCCCACCCCCCCTGCCGTACCGCTGTAGTGGGATTCAGGAGAAACCAGAACAATCGTTCCAAGGTTCATTCCATGCAGGATATCGGCTGCCGACTGGCAGACGGCGGTTTCGAACTGATTCCCCTCGTTGACGGCAATCCGCATTAAAAAATGGATAATAGCGGTTCGGCGCTGGGCATTGTCTTCACTGATTTCCGCCAGCAGCGAGGTCAATACATTCAATCCGAGTTTTCTCTTGTGATCGATCCATGTTGCCAGAAGCACGAAATATTCCGCAAACGCCTCAAAGCTATGGGGGGCTTCATCGGCTATCCCCGCTATAATCCGTGCAACATAGGTATAGCAAACCCGATCCTGCTTTCCGTAAAGCGGATACCGGACAAACGAGTCCAGCATCATCTGGTGACGGCTGACCCGATTGCTTTTATCGATCAGCTCAAAAACGTGTGAAGAAACAGGTCCCAATGTTCCGCCGAATCCCAAATGGATCAGCTCATTGCCCCACCAGAATTCTTTTCGGGCTCGGCGGGACCGTCCTTCTGTATTGTTGTACCGTTCGGTAATCTCATAAATGCTGTCGGGGCGGATTTGTTCCAGCGGACTTCGGTCAAAAGCATTGCAAAGGAGAAAATTGAAGCGTCTGGGCACAGCCTGCTGACCCTCGGCATGGGAAGCAGGAAAATTGAAGACGCACAGAAACAAATGGTCTTTATAGGCACGCAGAAACGCAGCAATACGGCCGTTTTGGGTATTGAGGGGGATAACCTCACCGCGAACCAGCGCCGGATACTGTTCCACAAAAGCAAAAAGTCCGCGCAGATATTTGCCGAATCCGTACAGAATAGGATAAGCCGTCAGAATCCGCCAGCGGGCCTTGTTTTCTTCATGCCAAGGATGGCCAAACCGATTGTTAACCCAGTGCTTCCAGCATTCCGTATAGGCCTCATCAAACCGCTGCTGCATCGAACCGGCGGAAGCCCCTCCCAACCGGCTGATATGGTACATCAGCGGTCCCTGGCTGCTTAATACCAAAAAAGCAGCAGCCGGCCATATCATATTCTGATAATTGCTGGCCGGCGACTCCTCATCATGGCTGTTGAACAGCGACAACGTCTGGCCGCCATAGGTCTTGTAAATAGCATTCAGATACCGGAGATTATCATTTAACCCCAAGGGGGCATCTGCCGGCTGGCCGCTGCGGATATGTTCGAGATTCTTGATCAGCGAATTGTACGGGGTGGTGCCCGATTTGATCATCCGTATTTCATTGCCGTGCCACTGTTCTGCGTAAATAACTGTCGCGTGAGGAACTGCTTTCTGTATCCGATAACACATATACAGCAGCGGGATGTTCGGCTCTTCGGTTTTTCGCAAGTCCACCTGCTCAAATCCTTTTACTGTTACCTGCCCCAGCAGACGGGCAGTCCCCTCAAGCTGTTCAGAGATCGGAAAAACCGTATCAAATCCGTGGCCTACATCGATCCGCAGTCCGAAGCCTAACTGGGCCAGCTCAATGCCGATTTCGGCCAGCGCATCGACATTTTCAAAATCCCTCATATTGACCATAAAGCTGTCCAGCCATTCGCTCCATTCCCCATCCCAGCCGGCTCGGCGTACCAACTTGCCGTTTGAATCGGCAATATAGACCGGCATATGATAGGCAAAAGAGACATTGGCCCGCGAAAAGTGCGACAGAACACACAGCAGAACCTTCATCCCCAGCTGGTCTGCTTTTTGACGCAGATAGAGCAGGGCTTCGATGCCCCCCAAGTCGCGCCGGACTGTCTTTCCGTCCCAGACGGAAAACACAGACGGATCAGGCCCTGCCTCGCCGGCCCAGCCCAGTTCCAGCGCCCCCAGCGGATACAGCCGTGTATACCCTTCGGCTCGAATCGCTTCCAGCTGTTCGGCAATATCATAAAAGGTGCCGTATACATACATTCCATCTTCATTTTTTACCGGCTGATACTTGTCATCCAGCTGCAGATTAAACGTATCCGCATAAAAGCTGAGAACCCGCTGGCCGCGTTCATCGGGTACAAATTTGATCAGGCCGTGCGAATTTTCATCCAGCTCCTCCCACTGCCACGATGCGCCATTGTCATCGGAAATCTGCACGGCATAGTGAAGCCAACCGGTCCGGACAGGGAAAACGGCTGAAAATGCGATCATGGAACTGCCTTCAGCAGCATCGTCCTGCTCCATTAAAATAGGATTTCTCCGCCGGCCGTTAGCATACCACAGAATTCGGGCTTTATATATTTTCCTGCCCGTTTGGCGGGCTTTCGGCAGGCAAATACGAACGGATGCCGGCTCGGTTCGGAAGACAGTGCGGTTGATTCGGCTGGGAGGAAAATGAAACGGACGCTCTGTTAGAATATCCGCCAACAGCCCGCTGACTTCAAGACAAATGGAACGGCACACCCCTTTGTCGGGGTGATTCCAGTAATACAGTGCTGCGTACAACAGACGAAGAGCCTGATGGGCGTTATCTTTGCGGCGGATTTTTTTTGCCAGTTGGGAAATGGCTGTCCTGACTTTCTGCAAATCATCCGAAAGAAGCATCTCCTCCAGCACTGCCAAAGATGCATCGCTGGAATAGGCCTGACGCTCCTGCAGCCATCCGCGAATCCACCGGCCGTGATCATGGAAGATATCCGTTCTGACTTTTTTGAAAACAATAGATGCGCAGGCGAAGGAGGCGGCCATCGCATCTATTTTGCTCGAATCGCATATGCGAACCGCCTTCAGCAGCTTCGGATTCAATTCATACACAAAAACCACTGAATTGCTGTCTGTATAAAACCGCTTGAATCCGGTCAGAATCTTTTCTTGGGTCGCCTTGATCAGAAGATCCGATTGACAGGTGCGGACACAGCTTTGAAGGATTTGCCTGAGTTTCTGACGCGCCGAGGTCTGGGGCAAGCGCAGAGCTTCCTGCAGGAGCAGCTGCGTCTGAGGACTTTTAGCCAACCGGGTCCAAAAACGGTCCAGCAGCATAATCTCCTCAATCTGCATAAGCGTTTCCAGCCAGTCTGGCTCATCGAAAAGCGGCGCGTTTTCCTGCATTTCCTGAATCGTCGATTTGAGAATATCCCGGTGGGCATCATAAAACCGCAGAGTGTGCATGCGCACCTGCGTGATATGCAGTTCAGGATTGCACCAGTGGTAAAGTGCTCTGTAAAGAATGCCCATCAGCATCCGATGCCGATGCGGCAGGCGTCGTTTTTCGACGGTCAACAAAGCAGCATTCATCAGGATATCATGCGGAAGCAGGGAAGCCGTGCCGGCGGCAGAATCTGTAATCCGCACCTGCACCCTCTTGTTGATCAGCATGCGATACAAAGTCTTGGATTCCTGCTTAATGAGGGACAGTATTTCCTTTAAGGCGGTAGTCAGGATAAGCAGCTGATCAGAAGGAAGTTTTTGAAGGGATGTTTCAGAGCAGGTGAATTTCACGCTGTCGGAAGCATCATAGTGAAATACAATCAGTGCATCCATACATCTTCCAGGCGTTATTAAACCGTTTCCTATCTATGCCGCGTGCTGAAACACTTTTTAGTCTGCTGTGTCCGATTGTAAACTGTTAGCAGCAGAAAAACAAGAGTTTTTTAGTTTTTCGATAGAGATTGTCCTTCAAAGGCAATTATTGCAGGCAAGGCGGAACAAGATTCTATTCATGACGTAGAGATTCGATAGGATCCATATTGGCCGCCTGATAAGCAGGATACAATCCAAAGGTTAATCCAATCCCCGCCGATATTCCAAAGGACAGCAGCAGGGCTTGCAGCGTAATCACCGTAGGCATATTGCTGAAGATGGTTACAAGAATAGGAATGCACGTGCCTACGAACATTCCCAGCAGTCCGCCGATAAGGGTCAAAAGGATGGTTTCCGACAGAAACTGGATCACAATATCTTTCTTGCGGGCGCCGAGAGCACGGCGTATGCCGATTTCGCGCGTTCGCTCACTGACGGTCGCCAGCATAATATTCATAATCCCGATTCCGCCAACCAGCAGCGAAATGGCCGCAATAGAGCCCAGCACAATGCTGAAGATCCGCTTGGTGCGAGCGGCCTCCCGGAGAAGTTCAAGCGGAACAATAATTTGATAATCTTTTTTCTTGTGGTACTGCTCCAGCAGAGAAGCCAGTACATCCCGGGTAGGAAGAACACGCTCCATCGAAGGCACTTTAATGGTAATTTCGCTTAATTCGATCCGCTCCCCGCTGGCTCCGCTTGTACCGCCGAATTGAATTTGCGTCTCGCCGAAGCGGCTTTTCATCGTTGCCAGCGGGATATAGACATAGCCGCTGACTCCGCCGCCCTGCGAGGTGCGACTGACAGCAGCCGGCTCTTCTGCTTTTGCGGAGGTATCCTTGACAATCCCGACAACGGTGTAGTATTCACCGGCAATCTTCAGCTCCTGCCCAATGGGATCATCGTAGCGAAACAGCAGTTCCTGAACCGTTTCATCAATAACGCAGACGGCCTGACTGTAGTGCATATCAATAGGCGTCAGAAAGCGCCCTCTGCGGACTTCGATCGGGGCTAATTCAGGATACCAAGCCACCGTGCCGACAGCCTCTGCAGTAATACGGCGGTTCAGATACTGCGTCTGCTGCGGCAGCCGCCGGACAGGCACTACCACTTGGGCATCCGGAATGGTATCCCGAAACCGCTCTGCGTCATCATACCGCAGGCCGTATTCCCGAATTGTCTGCTGGCTTGCATCGGCCACTTCGATATCCGGGGGCTTAACCGTTTTGAGTATAATGTTGGTGCTGCCCAGACGGGAAATCTGCTCCTGCGCTTCCCGGCTTGCGCCTTCCCCAATGGCCAGCATCGCGATAACACTGGCTACACCGAATACAATACCCAGCGTCGTCAGACCAGACCGCAGGCGGTGCATCCACAGACTTCGCAAACTGATTTGCAGCAGAGCCAGAATTTCCGAAATCATCCGCCCCCCTTTCCATTTCGGACTTCCCGTTCAATCCGTCCGTCGCGCAGATGAATCGCACGATGCGTGCGTGCTGCAACATACTCATCGTGGGTTACCACAATGATCGTCTTGCCCTGAGCATTCAATTCATCCAGCATAACCAGAATTTCCCTGCCGCTCTGGGTGTCCAGATTTCCGGTCGGTTCGTCGGCCAGAATAATCAGAGGATCATTGGCCAGTGCCCGCGCAATGGCTACGCGCTGCTGCTGGCCGCCGCTGAGCTCATAAGGCCGATGCTTGAGGCGTTCGCCCAGTCCGACTCGCTGGGCCAATGCGATGGCCCGCTGCCGGCTTTCGGATTTGGGGATGCGCTGATAATACATCGCCACTTCAATGTTTTCGATAATGTTCAGCTGCCGGATCAGATTGAAAGACTGAAAAATAAATCCAATCTGCTTGCCGCGGACTTGGGACAGCTGGTTATCATCCATCATCGACACATCATGACTGCCCAGCAGATAACGCCCGCTGGTGGGCTTATCCAAGCAGCCCAGAATATTCAGCAGGGTCGATTTGCCTGAACCGCTCGGCCCCATAATGGCAACATACTCTCCCTGACAAAATGTAATATCCAATCCCCTCAGGACCGGCAGTTCCAATGCCCCGATCTGGTAGGACTTATGGAGATTCTCAATTTGTACAACCGGCTGGCCCTTGGGGGGGCTGTCAGGCACATTCTGGCGAATCATGGATTCTGTTCTCCCAATCCGCCGGGCTGGCGCCGTCCCTGTCTCATCATCTCACTGGCAGCCGCTTCCCTCTCCTGAGCATCGACAAAGCCGTCCTGATTTGTATCCAGCCGCTGGAGAAACATCCGTGCCCGTTCAGGCGCTTCATCGGCCAGACTGATTTTCCCGTCGCCGTTGGTGTCCATCTCCATAAACCGGTCCGCCGGATTGCCTGCCCTTTCTCCGCCCTCTCGGCGCATTTGCCGGCGGCCGGACGGCATTTCCTCTGAACCGCTTCTGTCCGGCATGAATTCACGCCGCTGCTGCGGGTCAGCTGCGGTCGCCGCCGGCTGGGACTGCGAAGAGTCCGCCGGCTGCTCAGAGACAGCTGCAACAGGCTGCATCTCATCTGATTTGGCCGCTTCAGCCAACAGTCTCGGCGGATTCAAGAGAACTCGCTGGCCCTCCTGAAGGCCATCCACCACTTCAACAAAACGGTCATTAAACGCACCGGTCTGAATGGGCCGTTCCTTGGGCTGGCCGCCGTCCATCACATAACAGACTTTTCGCCCCCCGCGTGTGGCAACGCACTGGACCGGAATGCTGATTACATTTTCCAGCTGGGCAATAATAATCTCAACTCGCGCGCTCATTCCCGGCTTTATCTGATCGCTGACATTTTCAATGCTGACAACCGTCGAATAGACTTTCAGATCCGGATTGCCGAAAAACGCCTGAGGATCGGGCAGCGGGGCTATTTTCTGCACCTTTCCGGTAAATACCTTGTCGGGCTGGGCATCCACGACAATGCGCACCGGCTGTCCGACACGCACTTTGTCCACATTCGTTTCATGGACCTTCACTTCCACATCTTTTTCAGCAGCGTTGGTTACCGTCATAATCAGTTCGCGCTCGCGAACGGCCTGCCCAACCTCGATATATGTCCGCGTTCCGCCGTATCGTCCGCCTCTGTCACTGGATGCATAGATAACCAGCCCCGGAGCCGTTGCCCGAACCGTGCAGACTTCAAGCTGCCGGCGGATACGCTCCAGACGCTCCTTATTCAGCAGATAAGTGGCTTCTGAACTGTTCAGCCGTGCCTCGGCCTGCGCCAGCCGGGATCTTGCCTGAGCATAAATGCGTTCAAGCTGCCGCTCGGCCTCCAGATAATCACTGAACAATTTCTGTGCATCCTTGGGGAATTCATACTGCTCAAACAGATCCAGAGATGTCTGCGCCTGTTCCCAGGAGACTTTTAAACGCTGCACTTTAAGCCGGTCTGCATCCAAATCCGAACGCGACACATAGGATTTCTCAAAAAGCTTCTCGGTCCAGCCCAAATCTGTGTTGGCACGTCTGTACTCCTCTTCGGCCAGACGAATATCCGCTGTGAGCTTCCGATAATTCTGAAGCGACTGGCCGCCCAGCTGATTGGGATCCCGGATTAAGTCGGTAATGACAGGCATTTCCCCCGTCGCTTTGTACTGCTCAATAAGCCGGTTGGCCATCTGCTCTCCAAGATATTTCTGCAGATCCATCCGGGCAAACTTGACATTCATCAGACCCTGCTGAATGTCAGAATCATTTTGATTTTTCTGAATCGTTAACGCTTCTTTCGCTTCTGTGTAGTTGGCCTCTGCTGAATTAAACGTTATTTCCTGCTGGTTGACATTATCCCGGAGCTCCGATGAATCCAGCTCGACCAAGACTCGGCCGTTCTGGACATCCTCTTCTGTAATATAGGTGCCCTCAGGAACCAGGCTGACGATCGTGGTGGAACCTTCCACCTGTGACTTGATTTCCATGGCGTTGCGGGCTTTGATGGTACCGCTTTCGGTCACGCTCATAATCAGATTGCCGCGGGCGGCGGTATAGGTGCTGAGCATAGCGCTGTCGACGGCCGAATCTCCGCCGCGGAAGCGATAGGCCGCATAAGCCGCAAGAACAATGCCAGCAACAACTGCAATTAAAAGAATTTTTTGTCTGTTTCTTCCAGTGATTCCCATAATCCATCCGGCTTAACGTTTAACAGTTCAATATCACGATAAAAGTTCAATTTGGCCAGCATATAATTCACCAGCGTTGACGTCGTATCATTCTGTGCCGAAAGCAGAGAATCCTGTGATTCCAAGAGGTCACGGGATTGGGCACGTCCGGCCTGCAGAAGCATGGTTGTACTGTTGACGCGTTCTTGAGCCAGTTCCAGACTGATTTTTTGGATTTCGTAGCGGCGAGCAGCCTCTATCAGCTGGTTGTAGGCATTCCGCACATCCAGCTTGACCTGATCGACGGTCTGTTCATAGTCGCGCTGGGCCTGTAAAGCAGAAATCAGGGCCTGCCGGTATTCTGCTGCTTCGGCCTTTTTGTCAAGCGGCAAATCCATTGTCAGCCCGGCGCTGTAGGTGCCCTCATCAAATTGAAGACGATACCACTGATCGGTTTCTGACGAAGGAGACCGGACATTGCTGATGCCGGCATTCAAATCCAGCCGGGCACGCAGCCGGTCAGCGGCAACTTTCACTTTGCGGCGGGCATCGTCTACGCTGTCCAATGCTGTGGCTATATCCAAACGGTTTTGAAGCGCCAATTGAACCGCTTCATCAACGGGGAAATTGGGTTCGGCTATCTTCATCGCCTTTAAACCGGCTAATTCATTGGGATCCAGTTCAATGTCGGCATCGACCGGCAGGGCCAGTGTCAGCTTGAAATTATCGAGCGCATACTGATAGGATCGCTGGGCTTCGGCCAAACGGTCTCGGGCCTGCAGCATCCGCTGCTCGGTCTGATCCGCTTGCATTTGCGCCAGCTTGCCTGCCTGTGCCTTCAGGGATGCTTCTTCATAAGCCGCTCGAAGGCTGGCATAGTTGCTTTGGGCATTTTTAACGCTGTCCTGCGATTGAAGGGTTTGAAGATAACCGCGGACAATCGAGACGACAAACTCCTTGCGGTACCGGCTGAACCTGCGGATTTGGTACAGAACCCGTCTTTCGGATTGTGTGAGATTTTCCTGAACAATCTCTTTCCCACCGCCGCGCATCAGAGGTTTAGAGATGCTGGCGCTTAAAACCGAACCCAGCGAGGTTCGCGGGCTGCCGGTGAGAAACTGCATCCAGTCTATTGCCAGACTGCTGCCGATCTGTGTTCCATCCGCCAGAAGCTGATTAAAACCGACCCGCCCTCCTGCATCCACAGATTCATCCGATGCCGAGCGGGCATAGCCGCCGTCGATTGTGCCAAACCACTGCCTTACATAATTATGCCGTTCCAGCGACAACGACAATGCAGAATTGTACAAATCCTCCTTGTTTCTCTGGTACGTCCGGCTGCGGGCAGTGGCTATCGCGACGGCCTGAGCCAGCGACAGACGGCCGGAAGGCATCCAGTTCGGATCAACAATGACATCATTGGGGTCCGGCTGGACATCGGCAATACGATAGTTGGCCTTGACCCCATGTTCAGGACGCCATTTTTCATCGAGAATAGTATACACTTCCTCGTCTGTCTTGGCTTTATAGTCTTCAGCTGTTTTACAGCCGAATAAGCCGCTCAACAAACAAAGCAGTCCAATCCGCAGATACAATCGCTTCTTTCTGGCCAAATTAAAGCCCCACTGTAAAAGTAACTATCCTATTCTGTTTAATTAAAACAGAGATTTTTATTACTGATTCTCCGTGAAAGTCATTAGAAAGCACCAAGATACCCATCTTGATATGGCCAAAAACGTATATAACATTAATTATATTGCACTCTATCTTGGTTACATACAGAATTGATTTTTTTCCGATACTTTCACCTAACCATTATTGATTCATACCAAAAATTTTCAGCCAGATATCCGTTTCCCGTTTGGACAAACCGCCCCGTTTCTGGGATGGTTCTGGCATCGGTTTGTTTGCTGCTTTTTCCAATTGTCGGAGCAAAGCTATCCAGAAAGCAGTTGCCGTTACAGCCGCGGCCTTACGTTTGGTGGCAGCAGCACGAAGACGGCGGTCTGAACTCACGACAACAAGTCTTTTGGGAGCTGTATTGTCCAATATCATATCTTCAATAATATCATCCGCCTCCTTTTTGGAACCCGAAAAATGCACTTCAAGATAACGCATTCCCTCAAAAGCACTTTTATCAGCTGGACCAATGCCGTCGAATATAATAGACCCGCGCTGACGGATACTGCTGAGAAAATCGGAAATAGCCCGGCACAACTGGACATCCGAAAAAGACGCAAATTCTTCCATTTTCTGAACTGCACGCAGAAGGTTATACCCATCAAATAAATAGGGCACGGCTTAATCCTCCGCCGCAAAGCGTATTTCTCCGGCGACAATTGTATACAGCACCTTCGTCTTCACTGTCCAGCCCTGATAAGGACAATTACGGCCCTTGGAGTAGAATTTAGAACTGTCTACCGTCCACTGCGCATCCGGATCAATTATGACTGCATCCGCCCGGTCGCCGACGGCCAGACTGCCCTTGGCGACATTCAGAATCGAAGCCGGCTTGTATGTCAGCATAGACAGCATCTGCGGCCAGCCGCATACGCCTGTATCAATCAGCGCTTTGCGATACAGAGGCAGGGCGCATTCAATTCCCGCAATACCGCAGGGGGCCGTGAGAAATTCCAGTTCCTTTTCACTTTTCAGATGCGGGGCATGGTCTGTTGCCAGAGCATCGATAACGCCGTCCGCAACCGCCTGCCGGATTGCTTCAATATCCTTCTGCGTCCGCAGGGGCGGATTTACTTTGTAGTAGGTATCGTAATTGACAACGGCTTCTTCGGTCAGCAAAAGGTGATGCGGGGTAACCTCGCATGTGACCGGCAATCCCTGTGCTTTTGCCTGCCGGATAATCTCAACCGAACCGGCTGTTGAAATATGCTGGGCATGGTAACGAACGCCGGTTTTTTTAACCAGCTGGATGTCCCGCCAGAGCATCAGTTCTTCTGCCAGCGGGTCCATTCCGGGCAGTCCCAAAACAGTGGCATTATAGCCGGCATTCATGACGCCGTTTCTGGCAAGAGAACGATCCTCGCAGTGCTGGGCAATAAAGCAGTCAAACATGGAAGCATATTTCATTGCACGAAGCATCACCGCAGTATCCTGTACACCGCTGCCGTCGTCGGTAAAACCCACAGCCCCGGCTTGTGCCATCAGCCCCATTTCGGCAAGTTCCTTGCCGGCTCTTTCCTTGGTGATGGCGCCCATAACATAAATATAGGTTTTACGAGCCTGCCGGCCCATCCGATGGACATATTCTACAGCCGTCGCCTCATCGATAGCAGGGGCTGTATTGGGCATACAGACAACCGATGTGAACCCGCCTGCTACGGCGGCCGCCGAGCCGGAGGCGATTGTTTCTTCTTCTTCATCGCCCGGCTCACGAAAATGCACATGGAGATCAATCAGGCCGGGGGCCACTATTTTATCTGTTGCATCTATCAGACGGTCTGCAGTCTCCGTCAGATTTTTCCCTATTTTAACAACCTGACCGTCAGCCAACAGAATATCGGCTTTGCGATCCACCTTGTTTTTGGGGTCAATCAATCGCCCGTTTTTTATCAAAATTGTTTCTGAAATCATTTTGGCCATTATTTTTCCTTCTGCTCCTGAGCTGCTGCCTGATTAACCAGAAACAACACCGCCATCCGCACCGCCAGCCCGTTGGCTACCTGTCTTAGAATTACGCTGTTTGGGCCGTCGGCAACTTCGGATTCGATTTCCACACCGCGGTTCATCGGGCCGGGATGCATCACCAGTATATCCGGCTTGGCACGCTTTAACCGCTCCACAGTCAAACCGAAAAAGTGCGAATACTCCCGCACAGACGGGAACGGATTTCCCCCCAGCCGCTCAAATTGGATCCGCAGCATATTGATAACATCAAAATCTTCAATGACAGCATCCAGATTATAAGATACCTTGACAGGCAAATCCTGCACCCGGGCCGGCATCAGTGTGGGAGGGCCTACCAGTGTAACTTCCGCTCCCAGTTTGGTCATCGCATAAATATTGCTGCGTGCCACACGCGAATGGGCAATGTCACCGACGATTCCGATCTTTAAGCCGTCCAGCGAGCCGCGGACCTGCCGAATCGTATAGACATCCAGCAGGGCTTGAGTCGGATGCTCGTGATAACCATCGCCGGCATTGACGACGCAGGCATTGATGCAGCGCGTCAACAGCTTGGGAGCTCCTCCGGCACTATGCCGAATCACCACAATATCCACCCCCATCGCTTCCAGATTCCGCGCTGTATCAATCAGCGTTTCGCCCTTACTGACCGAACTGGATTTTTCAGTAAATTCAATGACATCAGCACTGAGGCGGCTGGCCGCCAGAGTGAAGCTGTTGCGCGTGCGGGTACTGTCTTCAAAAAACATATTGACGACAACCTTGCCCCGCAGCGGAGGAGCTTTTTTTATCGAGCGGGTGCTGAACTCTTCAAAGCTCTGGGCGGTATCAAGAATGAATTCAATCTCCCGACGGCTCAGGTCGCTTAAGCCAATCAGGTGCTTTCGAGTCCACTGAAACTTCTCGGTTTTGGTCTGTGTATCCATCACTCAATTATGACCCGGTCTTCATTGTCTGTTTCCGTAAAATGCACACGAACAACCTGCGGCTCCTGCACATCCGTTTTGAGCCCTGTATAATCGGCGCAAATGGGGTACTCATGATGGCCCCGATCGACCAGTACCGCCAGACGAACCATGCGGGGTCTGCCTAAATCTGTCAGAGCATCCATAGCGGCCCGTACACTCCGGCCGGTATGCAGCACATCATCGGCAAGAAGTATCAGCTTATCTGTAATATCAAAATTGATTTCGGTACTGCGAACGGTGGGCTGCACTTCTTTAGGTTCATTCAGATCGTCTCGATAAAGGGTAATATCCAATGTCCCGTTGAGGATTTGACCTGTAAAATAACTGCTCAGCGCTTTAACCAGCCGCTTTGCCAAAATTTCCCCCCGGCTGCGTATCCCGATAACTGCTATGTCTGTATCAGCTGGAATATCCGACTTGATTTGTCTGACAATACCCTCGATTGCCTCATTAAGCTGCTTGCCATCAAGTAAAGTTTTCATGGATTTATTGTCTTTTTTTGCTTGTATGTGTTTTTTCCTTTGCTTGGTTACTAATTCAGCCGAAGTAAAGAATGAATATAGCGGCAGTTTAATAACAAAGCAAGGATTATAAATAGTTATCCCAAAAAATGCTGAATCCGTTGAAATTCGAGCGTATTCTATGGTATAGTATGAGGTGTTACCGAAAGCGGGAAATCAAATTGAACAAGATATTACAGATATATCTTTACCGTTTATTAGCTTTAACGCGCTTCCTCGCAATAACTTTTTCGGTTCTTTTTTCTGGATTGGGGACAGGCAGAGCGTTGGCGTCCGGGGAATCCAATCCCTCTATGCTTCCTGTTGAACCGGCAGCCCTTGACTATGCCCGGATTTATACGGTGGTCCAGTATGACCCTTCCCTGACAGGACGGGGGATACGAATCGCCTATATATGCCCCAGTGAAACTTATATCAATAATCGCCCCCAGAATGACTACCGCATCAATGTCCATCATTCCTGTCTGTATGATGCCGATGTGGCGTTCGAAGATGGTTCCGATGGGAAGTGGGGGCTTTCTTCCCATGAAACTGCCTGTGCCGGCATTTTGCTGGGTGCAGATGAGAAGGCCTTTATTCCGGACTTTGGAATGTTTCAATACCGCGGGGCATGCCCTGATGCCTCCGTTGATGTCTATGAATTCTGGCGGTTTGCAGCTTTATACCTGTTCGGCAAAAAACCCTTTGAGGCCGATATTGTAACATTAAGCTTAGGCAACATTTTTGAAGAATGGTGGACACGCGGTCTGGAACAGGCAGCAGATGAAAAAGACCTTCTGGTTATAGCCGGAATTGGAAACGGCGCCGGCGTGCACACGCCTAAGCCGCTGTATCCGGCAGCCGGAGCCAATATTCTCGGAGTCGGCGTTGTTGATGCAGCAGTTGACCAACACGGCACTATCAGTCTTTGGGATTTTTCTTCTGCCAAAGCCGTTCACTCGAGTGTTGGACCTACCGAAGACGGGCGGTGCAAACCAGATATTATCGCTCCCGGAACAGCCTTGGTGCCATCCCATACAGACAATACCGGATATGTTTTGGCTTCCAACTGGTCTTCCCTTTCGGCTCCGATTGTAAGCGGTACAGCAGCTCTGCTGTTACAGAAAGCCGCCATGTTTGAACAAAATGACATATACAACCAGCCCGGCAAGGCGTTGCTGCTCAAAGCCATTCTGATGAATTCAGCCAGAAAACTGCCCTTCTGGCATAAAGGCCGCGTTGAAGCGGAAGACGATCCTGAAACGCCGCTGGATTATATACAAGGGGCGGGGGTTATCGATGGATTGGAGGCCTATCAGCAATTAACCGCCGGGCCGGGGAGTCCGGGATCCGTCTCGCCCGTCGGCTGGGACAACCGCATGCTGGACAACACCCATACAAGCTGTGACTATATGTTCACCGCTGCTGAACCCAATCAGTTCATAACTGCAACCCTCTGCTGGAATCGGGTTTATCAGCCGCATTACCCCTTTAACCGCCTGACTGAGCAGGACACAGACCTGCGCCTCGAATTATGGGCGGTCAATCCGAATGAGCCCAATCAGCCGATTCTGCTGGATTACAGCGACAGCATCAATGACAATATAGAACACATTTATGCCGCATGCAGCCCGAATTACACGGTTTACTTCCTTCGCGTCCGGTTTAATGACCTGCAGACGATGCAAAACCCTGTTCGCCAGCGCTTTGCTGTGGCTTGGTCAGTCGGTCCCGACCGACAGGCAGGCAATCCATGGTGGTATGACCTCAACGGCGATGACCAGATTGATGCAACAGACCAACTGATTTATGCCATGCTCGATTCCGGTATGTTTACGGATGCCGATGCCGTATCCTTGGGGCAGGCCCTCAACTGCACTCCGGAACGGATCAATCTGTTAGTCGGCGGCTGGGATGTCTGGAAGCGCTATTTGACCAATTGGGAATTGGCATCAGATACTCCGCCCGCCGTCGACGCACAAAACCTGCCCAGTGATGTAGGAATTATCCAGTAGAAATCCTATCGCACCGGTGACATCCGCCGGGGTTCCAAACCTTCCGGCTGGTATCAATTTCAACTGTTTTTCCTCTTCGGCAGGATCCATTTTGTCCGGCCAAGTCACAATTCCGGGGGCAACAGCATTGACCGTTATGCCGGGGGCCAGTTCTTTAGCCAGCGCCTTGGCAGCGGCTATCAGCCCTGCTCGGGCGGCACTATACGGAGCATACTCCGCCCACGGCTTCACGCCGCCGATATCGACCATATGAATAATGGCGGCAAAGGGCTGGACAGCGTTTTTCCAATCCAGTCCCTCCTGTTTGAGATAGCGGACAAACACATTAGAGATAGAAAGCGGGGCCGCCAGATTAACCGCCAGCATCCGGCTAACCTGCAGAGGCGTCAACGTTTCTGCCGGCTGCCTTTGAAAAACCGAGGCAGAATGTACAACAAGCCGAATAGGTCCCAGCCGCCGGGCCTGCTCGATAAGAAAGTCTGCACAGTCCGGTTCTTCCAAATCGCACGCAACAGCCAGTGCCTTCCGCCCGTATTGACGTATGGTCTCTGCGGCCTGTTGAGCGGCAGCCGCATTGGTTCCATAATGGCACAGACAATGAAACCCCTTCCGCCCAAGAAAAACGGCGATTTCTCTGCCCAGTTTTCCGCTGGCTCCGGTGATAATGGCTGCTGCATTGTCATACTCCATAATTCATATCGTATAGCAAATCCCCTGAACCGGCAAGGCCTGTCTGAAATTGACTCCAATTTTGCTTGCAGACGGCAAATCCGAGATTATAATACACCCGAACTGAGGATACTTTAAGGACTTTTCATGGCTTTATTAAATGTAAACATTGACCATATTGCCACCATCCGCCAAGCCCGCCGGACCGATGAGCCCGATCCTGTATGGGCGGCTGTACAGTGCCAGCTGGCAGGAGCCAACGGGATTACAGTGCATCTCCGTCAGGACAGACGGCACATTAACGACAGGGATGTGCGTGTCCTGAAAGAAACAGTGGCCTGCAAGTTCAATCTGGAAATGTGTCTGTCGGAATCGATTGTCAGAATCGCTGAGGCGGTCATTCCCGACCAAGTAACTCTGGTACCCGAAAATCGGGCTGAATTGACGACAGAAGGCGGCTTGGATTGTGCAGCGGTTAAACAGCGTCTGGCAGCCGTTGTCAAGCGGATGCACAAAAAAGGCATTTTGGTCAGCACATTTATCCTGCCGGATGAACGGCAGATACTTGCCAGTGCCGAGGCTGGCTGCGATGCGGTCGAGCTGCATACCGGCAGGTATGCCAATGCGGTCAGCGATAAGGACATTGAAAAACAGCTGAATCTGCTCCGGGATGGACGCGACCTTGCTGCCGCTGCGGGCTTGATTGTCCACGCAGGACACGGCTTGACATACCGCAATATCCGGCCGGTCGCTAACATCGAAGGGCTTTGTGAATTCAACATCGGCCACAGCATTGTCAGCCGGGCGGTTTTGGTTGGCCTGCATCAGGCCGTCCGTGAAATGAAGCAGTTGATTGAGAATCCTTTTTAACAGGAGTCACGCATGTTCAGCGGCGCATTGGTCGCAATTATCACCCCGTTTTCAGAAGGCCAAGTGGATTTCGAAACCTTAACCGAGCTGGTGGAATTCCAGCTCGAAAGCGGCATTGACGGCATTGTTCCGGTAGGCACCACCGGCGAGTCGCCGACACTGAGCTATGACGAGCACAAGCGGGTCATCGAACATGTCGTTAAAACAGTCGGCCGACAGGTTCCGGTCATTGCAGGCACCGGTTCCAACAGCACAGCCGAAGCAATCGAGCTGACCGAATTTGCCCGCAAGGTCGGCGCCGACGCCTCTCTGCAGGTGGCTCCCTACTACAACAAGCCCATGCAGGAGGGCTTCTATCAGCACTTTAAGGCAATTGCCGAGGAAGTGGATCTTCCGATGGTCCTTTACAATATTCCCGGCCGCTGCGGCGGAACCGGTCTGACAGCTGAAACGGTCGCCCGTCTGGCCGAGGTGGACAATATTGTTGCCATCAAAGAGGCAACCGGCTCGATGGATATGGCCAGCGAAATTGCGTCGCGCTGCGACATCACAATCCTGTCAGGCGATGATTCGCTGACGCTGCCGCTGGCAGCCATCGGCGCCAAAGGCGTCATCAGCGTTGTCGCCAATATTGTGCCTGCCGATGTCAAGGCCATGACCGATTTGATTCTCGAAGGCGACTTTGTTTCGGCCCGAAAATGGCACCGCAAGCTCTTTCCCTTATCCAAAACCATGCTGTCGCTGGCAACCAATCCGATCCCGGTCAAGGCGGCGCTGGCGATGCTGAATATGGCATCGGAAGAATTGCGTCTGCCGATGACGGTGCTGGAGGAAGCCAAAAAGGCGCAGCTTCGCCAACTGCTCAAAGACTACGGTCTGCTGGACTAAAAGATCCGGCAAACGGCAGGATAAAAATCGGGCAGCAGAAGCAAAGAAGGATGTTCATTCCAAGCGCCGCAGCTGCCGGCTGTGCCAGCGGCTCAGCACAAGCAGGGAAACAGCCGCACCCACAAGGCAGAACAGCATATCTTTCTGCGTATCCCACACATCTCCCTGCGTGCCGAGAAATGCCTCAGCAGCAGTCCCCGATAATTCAGCAACAGTCCATTCCAGCAGCTCATAGAGGGCGCTGATACTCAGACAAAACGCCAGAACAACCGGCGCCAGCCATTTGCTGTTCTTCAGCGGCGAGGTGCGTATCAGGAGTTCACGCCCAACAATAGCCGGAACAAATCCCTGCGCCAGATGCCCGATGCGGTCATAATGATTGCGGCTCAGATCAAAAGTGCTTTTTATCCAATTAAACAAAGGCACTTGGGCATAGGTATAATGAGCTCCCACCAGCAGGATAACGGCATGAAGCAGTATCAGGGTATAACTCAAATGGGTCAGAGGAAAGCGGCGGCAGGTCGGAATCAGCACCAGCAGGGCCAGCACAACAGGAAACATCTCCAGCACCCACGTAAACCTGTCCGCCGGCTTCACTGCCGACCAGAGAAATACAGCCCCCAATACCGCCAGCAAGACAGCTGGATACGCTGAAGGGCTTGTCTTCTCATCCATCCGCGGTTTTCCTTTCTCGTCTTAAATGCGGCAGATCCGGTTCAATATGAACAATCACATTAACCGGCTGAGTCAGCTGGTCCCGAAGTGCCTGCTCAAGACCTTCGGAGATTTCGTGGGCCTCTGCGATGCTCAGTTCGGGATTGACCAGAATATGCAGATCCAGAAAAATTTCACGTCCAACGCGGCGGGTGCGAAGCTGATGCCAATTCAGGATTTTTCTGTCTGATTCGATAATTGTTTGAATCTGCCGGACAGTCTGCTTATCCACTGCCCGCTCGGCAAACTCCCCCAGACAATCACTGATCACTTTTCCGCCGACGAAAATAATCATTAATCCGACAACAATGGCAGCAAGCTGGTCGCCATACGGGTAGCCCAGTTTCACAGAGACCGCACCGAACAAGACGGCTACAGAACTAAAGGCATCCGAACGGTGGTGCCAGGCATTGGCGTAAAGAATCGAACTGTGGGTACGCACAGCAATGATGCGGGTCCATTGGTAAAGGGCTTCTTTGGTGATTACCGACAGCAGGGCTATCCAGATAACCGAGGAGCTGATTGTCACGGGTTGGCTGCCGATCGTATAATGCATTTTGGCAATATCCATAGACGCCTTATAAATCATCCCTGCCCCTACGGCAATCAGCACCAGCGCGATAACAGCCGTCGCAAAGGTTTCCTGCCGTCCGTGTCCGAAGGGATGCTCCGAGTCGGCTTCTTTGGCCCCCAAATGAATGCCGACCAACACGGCAATATCCGTCAGACAATCCGAAAGCGAATGGATACCATCGGCGAAGAGGGAAAGAGAAGCCACCGCAATGCCCACAACGCATTTCAGCACCGACAGCACGATATTGATCACCATTCCCCAGTAGGTTACAGCGCAAATTGCCGAATTGCCCCGCTTGAGATCGGCCATTTTACTTTCCTATGACTTCACCGCAGATGCGTTCTATCTGCTTGGCATACCTGTCGGCGGCAGCCGCTTCTTTGGCCTCTATAATAACGCGCATAATCGGCTCTGTATTGCTGGTACGGATATGAATCCAGCCGTCGGGCAAATCCAGCCGGCACCCGTCACGGGTATTGATCAGCGCATCGGCAAAAAGGGATTTGGCCTTTTCGATAACTGCTTGGGCTTGGATTGTATCCGCGCTGTATTTGGTTTTATACATGCAGTACCCGCCGACCTCTGCAGCCAGCTGGGAAACAGATTTGCCGGCGTCCGCCATCAGCTGCAGCACCAGCGCCATCCCGACCAAACTGTCCCGCACAGGCCCTACCCGCAGATCAATAATGCCGCCGTTGCCTTCGCCGCCGATAACGCAGTTGTGTTCAATCATCGCATTGGCCACATGGGCTTCGCCGACCGGTGTCCGAATGACCCGGCAGCCGGCGGCAGAGGCGATGTCATCGATCATTCGCGACGTGGAAAGATTGGCCGCAGCCGCCCCCTTCTTTCGGGAGAAAACCTGTTTGGCGGCCAGCGCCAGTGTAAATTCCTCGCCGATGTAAACACCCTTTTCATCAACAATAGCCAAACGGTCTGCATCGGGGTCTTGCGCAAAACCGATGTCGGCTTTTTCGGCGGCGACTTGCCGGCATAAAGCGGTCAGGTTTTCGGCGGTCGGCTCCGGCGCATGCGCAAAGCGGCCTGTGGGTTCGGCATTCATGCAGATGACCTGACAGCCCAGCGCCTCCAGCAGCATCTGTCCGGCGGTGCCGCCGGCTCCGTTGACGCTGTCCAGTACGACCCTGAAATGCTTTGGAATGATGGACTCTTTCTGGACGATGGCCAGTACCTTTTCCAGATGAACCTGATGGGTATCCCTGTTTTGGCAAATCGTCCCGCAGCCCAGTGCATCGGTCCGTTCAAACTGCTGACTGCGAAAGAGCTGAATGATTTGTTCTGCTGTCGGCTTGGGCGGTGCAATGCCGTTGCCCAGCAGCAGCTTGATTCCATTGTACGGTGCCGGATTATGACTGGCGGTAATCACAACCCCCCCGGCGCATCCCAAATGGCGCACCATGATTCCCACTCCCGGCGTCGAACAGATGCCCAGATCGATGACATCCGCACCTGCTGCGGTCAATCCCGAGGCTACGGCCGAAAACAGCATCTGCCCCGATGGGCGCGAATCCCGGCCGATTGCCACAGCACACCTACCCGAGCTGCTGCATTGCCGTTTCAGAAAGGTTCCAAACGCGCTGCCGTAGTCTGCGGCCGTATTGGGGAAAAGGTTGTGCCCTACCAATCCGCGCATTCCGCTGATACTGATAATAAGTTCCTGCGCCATAGTTTAGCTTCCTCTATCCTAAGGTAACGACCGAGTCCGTTCAAGGATTGTGCTGAGATTGTTCAGCAGTTTCTCAACCTGCGCTTCTTTCAGCAGCAGAATGTCTTTCAGGGCCTGACCGATATGCGGCAGATACGTTTCTATATAACTGCGTTTGAGCAGTTCCTCTTTCATCCGCCGCTGTCGGCGCACGTGAAGTCCCAGCTTGCGCCCGCATTCCTGAATTGCCAGCTTGATTTCTTTGATAATCTCCGGATAATGCGCCACGGCCTCCTTGCTTTCGGATGTAAACGGCACCCACACCGAAGCAATATGCACCATCAGCATCACCGGTCCGCTGGGCAATGCCCCTTTGCTCTGATTAAGGCCGTAGGCCCGCCAATTGGTCTCCATCACCGCTTTGTAGGTGGCACAGGCCGACTGCTGATACAGCAGCGGCACGCGGTTGGCAAACCGCACCAGCCGCATCAGGGGTTCTTTGCCTTCCTCCTGATCCTCATCCTTCATCTCTTTGCATCCGTAGGCCAGCGCCGCTTCGATGATGAAGGGATTGCCCCGATACACCGCCGGCTTGCGGGTGCAGCTGACATAAAATTCCGCTTCTGTTACCCGCTTGAGACCGTCAATGAGCTTTTCCTGCCCAATCGGACTGATGCAGTCGGTCGGCGGTGCCATCAGCTTGGTGGCATTGATGGCGGCGTGCAGTTTTTCTGCATCTTTGAGGGTTATCGCCGCCGGCTTCATATTGACCGAAAGCTTGGCTTTTTTGATGATTTCTGCTGCCAGACGCTCGCTGACCCGTGAGAATTCCCGATGCATAAAATCGGCCAGACGTCTGCATTCGGAGTCGCGGGCCATTTTGTACAAAATGCCCAATTCGACGCCGTAGGGATGTGGTTTAATCTCCGCCGGGATATAGGGCATTTCCTCCGTCTGACGCGGATACTGGCTGACGGTGCCGTCGGGGGCCCTGTATGTAATCGAAGCGTGAGGATTGGCCATCGCTGTCTGGGCGAGGTATTCATCGACGCTTTGGCGGCCTTTCTGGTACCGCCCTTCCAGCACAATTGAAACGCTGGTTCCGCTGGGCTGGTCAAACTCGCATTCTTCATCGAGAATCACTTCCGGGCGGTTTTTTGAGGTATCAATCTGCACGTGGTAATGTTTGGCCGGCTTGGAACCGCTGGTGCGGGAGATAATCTGGACAGGTTCGCCGGTTGTCAGCAGACCGTACATTCCTGCTGCGCTGATGCCGATGCCCTGCTGACCGCGGCTCATTTTGAGCGTGTGAAACTTGCTTCCGTACAGCAGCCGTGCAAAAATATTCGGAATCTGTTTGGGGACAATCCCCGGGCCGTTATCCTTGACCGTAACCCGGAATTTGTTATCCGTTCCATCCAGCGCCTCAATATGCACCGATATGGCCGGCAGAATTTGTGCCTCTTCACAGGCGTCGAGGGAGTTATCAACGGCCTCTTTAACAGCAGTCAGCAGCGCTTTTCGAGGATTGTCAAATCCGAGCAGATGGCGGTTCTTGGCGAAAAATTCGCTCACGCTGATTTCCCGCTGCTTAGCCGCCATCGACTCGGCTGTGGCGGCTTGGGATTTTCGCACTTTTTTGGGGGCAGCCGCCGCAGCGGATGTGCTGCCGGCCGCATTCTCGCCGGCTTTGGCTGAAGATCCGGCAGCCGGCGTTTGAAGAGTGTTGAGATTCTCCAAGGCATCCGAAGATTCGGCGTTCTCTGTTCTTTTACGGTTCGATTTCATCCCTGACGGATGGGCCTGCCCCTGACCGGGGCCGGAGTCAGCTGTCCCGAATTCAAACCGCATTTGGGTTTGCTGTTTTGTCTTGCGCGAGGTCATTCCTTTGATTCCCAGATAATCACAGAGCGGTTCGACTCTGCGGATACCAAAGTCGAACCGCTCTTGTTACATCGTTCCCATTTTACTGCAGTTTACATACATACATTTCATTGACAAATTCCAAACCAGCCAATTCCTGTGCCGCTTGGGCATCGGGGGTTTTGTCAAGACTGACAGCCAGAATCGCCTTGCCTTCCTCCAGCTTATGCCCCACACCCATAGTATTAATGTTGATGCCGTGTCTGCCGAGAGCTGTTCCCACAGCCCCGATCACACCCGGCTTGTCTTGGTTGAAAATAATAACCATCGTGCCTTCCGGTGTTACTTCGATGCTGAAGCCGTCAATTTCAATAATCCGCAGAAGATTACCGCTAAAAACCGTCCCGCGGATGGACCGTGTAATCTTATCGGTTACGACGGTCGCCGTAAAGCTGGACTCCAAATCTTTGATTTCCGGATTTTTGGTGCGGTCTATGCTGACGCCGCGTTCTTTGGCCAGCAAGGGAGCATTCACCATATTTACAACGGTATCGAAATGCGGCTGGAGAAGACCGATGGTGAAAGCCGTCGCCGCAGCATCTACCGGCTTTTCGGCGATGGAGCCGCGGAATTCAATTTTAGCGCTCTTCAGATGCCCCGGCGCCAACGTGCTGAGCATGGTGCCAATGCGCTGGGCAAGGTCGGCATAGCGGCTGACAATCGGCGGCACGGCACCGGAAGTCGCCGGCGCGTTGAGGGCATTGCGAATCGGTCCCCCTTTAATGGCATCGCACAAAATCTGGGCGGCTTCGACAGCAACCTCGATCTGGGCTTCTTCGGTGCTGGCACCGAGATGCGGAGTTACCAGGCAGGTCGGGCATTCAGCAAAACGCTTATTTTCCGGCGGCTCTTTGGAGAACACATCCAGCGCTGCACCGGCAATCGTACCGGCACTGAGAGCATTATACAAATCATCTTCGTTAATGATGCCGCCGCGGGCACAATTGATGATGCGGCAGGTCGGCTTCATCATTTTGAGCTGTTTGGATGTAATAAGATTCAATGTCTGCTCATTGCGGGGAATATGAAGCGTGATATAATCTGCCTCCCGATATATCTTCTCGATATTATCTGTTATCTGCACTCCTAACTGTTCTGCCTCTTTGGGGGCTGCAAAGGGATCATAGCCGATGATTTTCATATTAAAACCAAGGGCCATTTTTACCACTGCCATTCCGATGCGTCCCAACCCAATGACTCCCAGCACCTTGTTATTGAGCTGGTTGCCGGTATAGCTCTTGCGGTCCCATGTGCCGGCCTTCAAGCTATTGCAGGCCGGAACGACATTGCGGCTCAGCGCCAGCATCAATGCCATTGTATGCTCTGCGGCACTGATCGTGTTGCCGCCGGGAGTATTCATAACCAAAATGCCCTTGCGGGTCGCCGCAGGCACATCGACATTGTCGATGCCTACGCCGGCACGGGCTATCCCCTTTAATTTGCCCGGATTCTCAAGGACTTTGGCCGTCACTTGCGTGCCGCTGCGGATAATCAGCCCGTCATAATCCCCGATAATTTGGGCTAATTCGTCTTCGCTGATGCCTGTACGAACCACAGGCTCGAAATCGTCCATCGATTTGATTAAATCGATACCCTCTTTTGCCAGCTTGTCGGTAATCAGAATTTTGTACATAGAAACTTCTCCTAAAATGTTTCTGTTTCAAAAGCTTCCTGAACTGAAACACGTTCATCGGCACATTTAAATTTCAGTTTATCACAGGGATACAAATAACGCAGCGTGCAATGGGCTGCACCGGCTGTCAGACGGCTTACCAGATTGGCGCGCCCTCCGGTTTCCATTTCGACAGCCAGATCGATCATTTTGCCTTCCGGCTGTGAAGGCCACACAGCAACTCCCAGATCGGTATCCAGAAGAGCGGCTCGGATAATCAGGCGCCCGCTGCAGTAAGAACGAATCCCCAATGCCTCGGCTTCAAACTTGTCCACATGGACAATCAGGACATATCCAGCCCCTTGCGAGCGGGCAATCTCCTGCGGATTCAGCCCTGCGGCTTGGGAGGGTGCGGGAGGATTCAAAATGATATTGCTGCTGTTAAATCCCGCCTTTGCCGTCATATACAGATGGAAGGCCGATGCCAGCTGCTGGGGGAAACCGTAATCAGCGCCGGCCGAACGCGGGCATTCAATCCAGACCAGTATTTTTCGTTTCTCCTGTTCTTTCAGATTATAGTCCGGCGTTGTCTTTTTCTCAAATGCCCCGGGGCTGAACAATAAGCCCAGACCGGATGCGCACCCCGACAGCACAAAAACATTGGAAAGCAGAACAACAAACACGAAAAATCGTGCAATAAAACGCACCGAATACTTAAGGTTTAGCGTTTTCAAGTACCGTCCTTATAAGAGTTACAATCCAGCCAGTCATAATAACAAGGATGCCAGCAATAATCAGGTTTCGTATAGTTGTGGAACTGAAAAGCCGCTCCAAAGGAAGGAACTTTATACCAAAAAGAGCGTAAAGTAAAGCAAAAAACGCTGTTATTGCCGCCGTCAGGCAAAAAATACATGCCGCCGGCTGAATCTTAAATGCCTCTATCGGATGTCCTTGTGCAAATGCCTGCGCCGCGTGGGTCCAGCCGCAGCCGGGGCAAGGCAGTCCATACCGCTGCTTAAAGCCGCAGATGCCCACCCATCTGCTGAGGTCAACATAGCCTTCAGCGGCCGCCCAAAGGAGTCCAAAAACGACCGCGGCAGCAACAAAAATACCCGCTGCCAGAAGTCTCATTCTGCCGGACAGCCGCCGATTATTTTCTGTAAATTGCATATTGGTCTTCTGCTGTTCTTTGGGTACAATAGACACCCAGCTACATCTTGTCAAGACGGAAAGGATGCATATGTCAATACCCCATACGGATCTGAGTCAAATGCTGGAAACGGCTGTCGTGGCTGCCCGCCTTGCCGGACAGCGGGCGATGGAAGAACTGCGGTATATCCGCAAATTGCCAAAAAGCGATAACGAGTTGGTGACACAGGCCGATCCGGTGTGTCAGAAAATAATTATCGACTGCATTCGCGAACATTATCCCGACCATGGTTTTCTTTGCGAAGAAGGCCCCAACGGGCAGCTGTACCGCATCCAGCCTCGCGGGGAGGAGGCCGTTTGGTGGATTATTGATCCGATTGACGGCACGAATAATTTCGCCAACGGGCTGCTGTGTTTCTGCGTCAGCATTGCAGCGATGCTCGAGGGGCAGCCGCTTCTGGGTGTTGTCTTTGACCCTACAACCGATTCGATGTATTCGGCTGCACAGGATATGGATGCCCTGCTGAACGGTTCCCGGATTGTTGTCAGTGATGATGCCATCGGGCCCTTTGCCAGCTTTGCCATTGACAGCCATACAGCACCGCAAACAGATTCTGCCGTCAAGCAGATAATGCAGTCCACCCGCTTCCGCTGTCTGGGCTCAACCGCCCTGCATATGGCCTATGTTGCCAAAGGGGCTATGATAGGGATGTTCAGCAGCTCTGCCCGCTTGTGGGATATTGCTGCCGGCGCTATCCTTGTGGAACGTGCCGGCGGCAGGGTTTCCGATTTGAAAGGCAATCCCCTGTTTCCTGTCAATCCCCAGCTTTACAATATGGAACGGCTGCCGACGCTCGCAGCTTCGGCAAAAATATATCCAAAAGCTCTTGAACTATTCGCAGGTTAATGCTATTTTATTCAAAATTAGTTGAAACGTTACACTGCCCTTTAACGTCTTACTGTAAAAACAGCAAATTTTAAAAAGGAGAATCAACATGAATACCAAGCGTTTATTTATAGAAGTATTACTGGCATCTTTCATTTTCTTTGCTTGTCTGCCGGCACAGGCTGCCAATGGTTCCGACGATGTGCTGCTGAACACGCTGCCGGATAACTGCCTGTTTTGCCTGCGGGTCAACGCCTTCAGCACCACCCTCAGCAAGCTGGATATGTACTTGGCCGGCACATCCCCAATTCCGATGAGCATCGCTATGCTGGCCAATATGCAGCTTATCGGCATCACCGGCGATCCAATGCTTGGCGGCATCGACCAGAACGGAGATTTTGCGGTTTTCGGACTGCTGAATCCTGACGCTGCCGCGGGGGTTCCGGTCATAGGGGGTGTTCTGATTCCTGTCACCAACTATGCAGATTTTGTCAAGAACAATCCAAACTGCAAAGCCGGCGACAGCGGCGTTACGGTGCTGTCGGCTCCCAATTCACAGATAGGCAGCCTCATGCTGACAGAAGCAGCCGGCGGGAAATATGCTCTGGCGGTCATGGAAGGCCAGCGGGACACTCTGGGGACGCTGAAAACAGCCCTGTCGGCCCCTGCTAAACCGCTGGCTGCAAGACTCCGTCCGGCGCACAGTCAAACGGCCGCTGCTGCTCCGGCGTGGGGCTATATCAATCTGTCCCTGCTGTACAACACCTATCAGCCGATGGTGCTCAATATGCTCCAGCAGGCCCAGAGCCAAATCCCGGCAGCCAGCGAAGAGATGGCAGGCATGACAGCATTTGTCCTGAAGATGTATGCCGAGCTTTTTAAGGAGTTTGCCAAAGATGCCGACTATGCCGCTGTGACATTAACGCCGGAACCGGCTCTGCTGTGCATCGATACCGCCCTGCAAACCAAAGACGGCAGCCAGCTGGCTGGAATACTTACGGCTTCGCCGCAGCCGGCCAAAGGCTTCACCATGGCTGGTTATCTGGACGATGCCAGCGCCATCAACGGTCTGGCAAAGCTGAATCTTGCTTCGGTGCAGAAAATGTACGACAAGATATTTGATATCCTCGCAGCTGCATCCGAGCAAACCGCCATGAAAGACCAAATGGAGACGATGAAGGCCATGCTGAAGAAATCGATTGCTGCAATGGGTGAGGAAGTTGCCTTTTCCTTTTCCTATGCGGGCAGCAAACCGCCGGTCAAACTTCGCGAGATTGTGGCCGTTCGAGACAGCGCCGCCATGAAGGAACTGATGAGCGAAAATGTCGCGTGTGCCAATCTGATCTATCAGGCGATGGGATTTCCGGCCGTTTTCAAATATCAGCCGAATGTTTCGACCTATAAAGGCATCTCGATCGATGCAGCATCCATTGAGATGAAACTGCCGCAGGATCCCAATAATCCCATGAATGCGGCCATCGAACAGATGTATGGCGATGCGTTTGCCTATCATATGGCTCTAACGCCCGACAAGTTTCTTATGACGATGGGGACCGACAGTCAGGAAACCCTTCAGAAAATGCTCGATCAGCCCGCCGCCGCAGCACCAGCCGGCGATTTCAAAATGGCTTGGGAGATGCTTCAGAACACCCCTTACAGCGAATGCGTATGCAGCATTAATATTATCAAGCTTCTCACAGGGCTGGGCGAAATGATGCAATCGGTGGAACCAGCGGCATCAACCCCCATTCCCGATATTTTCGGAGGGCTCAAAGGCATGCAGACGCAAAGCTGTCTGGCGCTGGGCGGTTTTTCTGCCGATGGTCAACTTGCCATTCGCGCCGCTTTCCCCAAACAGCATTTGACGGAAATCATTTCCGCTGTCATGAAGATGCAGCAGAAAGGAATAGAAGCCCAGCAGGCGGCAATAAAGCCCGGCGTCCAAACTGCAGCGCCTGCCGTGCCGGAAGCCCCGGCCAGTCAGAAACGGCCTGCAGCCGATGATGCGTCTGAGACAGCGGCGATTCTGAAAAGCTGGATCGGCAAGCCGGCGCCGGAACTGCGCATGGTTGATCTGGAAGGCAAAATCTACCGCGTCTCGCGCCTGAAAGGCAAAAAAGTGCTTCTGGATTTCTGGGCTACATGGTGTCCGCCCTGCAAAGAATCCATTCCTTTCCTTGTTGAACTGCGGGGCAAAACCAGTGATGCCGATCTTGTTATTTTCGGATTGTCCGATGAGCCGACAGACCGGCTGAATCAGTTTGTCAAAGATTTCAAAATCAATTATCCGATTATTTCCTATGGGGACAATCTGCCGGCACCGTACAGCCAGATTACCGCCCTGCCTACGGTGTTTGTAATCGACACCAAGGGCATTATTCGCGATATCATCGTGGGATTTGAAAAACCGCAGGATATTCTGACGGCGCTAAACAAAATCAGCTAAGCGGCCGGATGCCTGCTTCTGCTGCCGGCTCCTGCACGGGGACTGCTCTGTCAGGCGGATGCTGCAGAACAGCAGGGGTGTCTGTGTTCAGCGGGGCAATTGGATTTTGACTGGCTCCTTTTTAAGCTCGCTGACGGTCGGCAGAATCTGCCAGCGGCAGATTCCGTTTGCCTCACAAAACAGCCGGACAAGGTCTGCAATCTGCTCCCTGCTTCCGGCGTGGCCCATCGCATAGAGGCTGAAAGGCCAGCCCTCAACGGATCGGCGCTGGTAGCAATGACTGACCCACGGGCACAAAGCCAAGGCCTGCCCCGCCGTGCGGATGCTGTCTTGGGCAACGTGTGCACAAAACAGGGCATTGGCGGCATACCCCAAAGCCGGATAATTTACGACAGCAGCAATTTTCCTGACAACACCCTTTTGAAGCAGGCTCTGCAGCGCTGCGAGAAAATCGGCTTCTGTTATTGTGCCGTCTTGGCCGGCAAGAACAGCAAAGGCATATTCCGCGACAGGCAGGTCCTGCTGGATCAGATGAAGCGTATGTCGTTCGCTGTCCGACAGCTCCGCCGGCTGCCGGGGGATATCGGACAATGCAATGTCTTGGACCGGCTGGGGCATCGGGTCCGATACAGATGCAAAAGGCCCGGCCGGCTCAAAATAGACATCGAGCTTAAACAGCCGCTGTGCCGGCAGACTGTGAAATTCAACCTGCAGCTGCTCCTGCAAGCCGGCCAATTCCGCATCCACCGCTATCAAAGACGGCGCCTGCATCGTAAACCACAGGTTATAGTAGTGGTCGCGGCAGTAGCTGTGAGACACCGCAGGCAGGCGGCTGACGGCATCGGCAACCTCGCTGAAGCGCTCGGCCGGCACATGAGCCGCAATCAGCGAGGCAGTCCGGCCTAATGCCCGATAGTCAATCTGTGCCCGGATACGGCGGATAAGGCGCTGCTGCTGAAGCTGACGGATGGTTCGGATGACCTGTTCTTGCGTTGCAGACAGCCGCTCGGCCAAAACGGCAAACGGCCGGCTGCAAACCGGCAACGGCCGCTGAATCCAGCGCAGAACATCCATTTCAAAATCCGTCAGTGTCATATTGCTTATTCTATTTCCATCGGCTTTCGTTTGCAATCCGCAAGGCGGGGGAATTCATCCTGCCGGCCAATTTTGGAGGTTGCAGATACTACTGTTTTGTGGTATATTTTTTGGCGAACAAAACCCATCAGACCCTTGAAAGGAAAACTTGATGAAAACCGTGCAAAACACCTCGACAAAAACGAAAATGCTGGATTTGAGCTTAAAATACAAAGTAGCAGACCTGTCGCTGGCCGAGTTTGGCCGCAAAGAAATGCAGCTGGCCGAAAAGGAAATGCCCGGCCTCATGGCGACACGGGAAAAATACGGCACAGAAAAGCCCTTAAAGGGATTGAAAATCACCGGTTCTCTGCATATGACTATCCAGACGGCGATGCTGATTGAAACCCTCGAAATTCTCGGGGCTGATGTCCGCTGGGCCTCCTGCAATATTTTCTCCACCCAAGACCATGCCGCAGCCGCCATTGCAGCGGCAGGACGCAGCGCAGTCTTTGCTTGGAAAGGGGAAACGCTGGAGGATTACTGGTGGTGCACCGAGCAGGCGCTGACATGGCCGGACGGCAGCGGACCGGATTTGATTGTAGATGACGGCGGCGATGCCACATTGATGGTGATTCAGGGAATGCGGGTTGAGAAAGACCCCTCGCTGCTTGCCAAAACATACGACAACAAAGAATTTCAAATTATTATGGACCGCTTGGCCGCCAGTTATTCAGCCAATCCCCGGCGCTGGACAACCGTCGCCCAAAACCTCAAAGGCGTCTCGGAAGAAACAACAACCGGCGTTCATCGGCTGTATCAGCTGCAGGAGTCGGGCGAACTGCCTTTTCCGGCCATCAATGTCAACGATTCGGTCACCAAATCGAAATTTGACAATCTCTACGGCTGCCGGGAATCTCTGGCCGACGGCATCAAGCGGGCAACCGATGTCATGGTGGCCGGCAAAGTCGTCGTCGTCTGCGGCTATGGGGATGTCGGCAAGGGCTGTGCTCAATCGATGCGGGCACTGGGAGCCCGCGTGCTGATTACGGAAATCGATCCGATCTGCGCGCTGCAGGCATTGATGGAGGGTTTTCAGGTTACCACTATGGAAGAGGCAGCCCCGCAAGGCGACATTTTTATCACTGCTACCGGCTGCTGCGATGTCATCCGGGCCGAACATATGGAGCAGATGAAGGACGAGGCCATTCTGTGCAACATCGGCCACTTTGACAGCGAAATAGACATGCATTACCTTGAACACAGCCCGCTGTGCAAAAAAACCAACATCAAGCCGCAGGTGGACAAATGGACACTTCCCTCCGGCCGGTCGCTTATCGTGCTGGCCGAAGGCCGTCTGGTCAACCTCGGCTGTGCAACCGGACACCCCAGTTTTGTTATGAGCAGCAGTTTTACCAACCAATGCTTGGCTCAGATTATGCTGGCTACCGAATCGCTGGAGCCGGGAGTTTACACCCTGCCAAAAAAGCTGGATGAAGAAGTGGCCCGGCTGCATGTCAAGGCGCTGGGCGGCAAATTAACCCATCTGACGGAAAAACAGGCCGGCTATTTAGGCGTACCTGTGAACGGTCCCTTTAAGCCGGACCATTACCGCTATTGACAGCAGCGTCCTACACGGCGGCAAGCGGCACTGACAAATACATTGCGGACCCAAGCCCAACCGGCGGAGCGGCCAAACCGTCTTGTCTGGACGGCCTCGGACAGGATTTCTCCAAACCCTGCCGGCCCAACGGCTGTTGTTGGCCCTGTCATTTTGGCATACTGGACCTCCTGAAAGGACAACAAGTCTTTATTATGCAAGATGTTAGAGACTTTCCAACTTTCGGGCACGGCATTTGCTGCCTTTGTATGCCGGTTCCATGACAGAAAGGACAATCGTATGAAATTTGATAAATTCACGGTAAAGGCCCAAGAAGCCATCGCCACAAGCCAGCAGCTTGCACTGGCAGGCCGTCATACGGTGGTTACGCCGCTGCATCTGCTCAGCGCCCTGCTGGACGATGCGGATGGAATGGCCGTTGAGATTTTGAAAAACATCGGCACCAATGTGGAGCGGATCCGGCAGATGACCGAAAGCGAGCTGAACCGCCAGCCGAAAGGTCAGGTCAACGGGATGATCATGCCCGATGCGGCGTTCAGTCAGGTCGTTCTGGATGCGCAAAACAAAGCCGACAAGATGGGGGATGAATTTCTCAGCATCGAGCATCTGCTGATGGCTCTGGCCGATGTGAAAAGCGATGCCAAAGAAATCCTCAGCGTCAATTCGATTTCGGTCGAGGCGATCACCAAAGCCCTGCAAAACCTGCGCGGCGATGCGAAAGTGACCGATGACAATCCGGAAAGCAAATACAAAGCCCTCGAGCGCTACGGCATCGATTTGATTGCACAGGCGCAGAAGGGCAAACTGGATCCGGTTATCGGGCGGGATGACGAGATCCGCCGCTGCATGCAGGTTCTTAACCGCCGCACCAAGAACAATCCGGTTCTCATCGGCGAGCCGGGCGTCGGCAAAACCGCCATTGTGGAGGGACTGGCCCAGCGGATTGTAGCCGGCGATGTGCCCTCGGGGCTGAAGAACAAGAAAATCATCGCTCTCGACATGGGGGCTTTAATCGCCGGAACCAAGTTTCGGGGCGAATTCGAAGACCGCTTCAAAGCCGTTCTGAAAGAAGTCATCCAGTCGGACGGCCAGATTATCCTCTTTATTGATGAGCTGCATACCATTGTCGGCACCGGCAAAACCGAAGGCTCTGTTGACGCCGGCAATCTGCTCAAGCCGTCGCTTGCCCGGGGCGATCTGCGCTGCATCGGGGCCACGACGCTGGATGAATACCGCAAGTACATTGAAAAGGATGCCGCACTGGAGCGGCGGTTTCAGCCGGTAATGGTCGATCCGCCGACGGTGGAAGAGACCATTGCCATCCTGCGGGGGCTGAAAGACCGCTACGATGCCCATCACGGCGTGCGGATTACCGATGCGGCTCTGGTGGCCGCAGCCGCCTTATCGAATCGGTACATTTCTGATCGGTTTCTGCCGGACAAAGCCATCGACCTGATGGACGAGGCGGCATCCCGCCTGCGGATTGAAAACGACTCGCTGCCGTCCGAACTGGACAGCATTCGCCGGGAAATAATGCGGTTGGAAATCGAGCGGGAAGCCCTGAAGAAAGAAACCGACGCGGCCAGCCGAAAGCAGCTGGAGAAATGTGAAAAGCAGCTTGCCGAACTCAAGACACAGAATGCGCAACTGACAGCCCGGTGGGAAAATGAAAAAGGAGCCATTGACAAAGTAAAAGCCCTGAAGGAAAAGATCACCGCTGTTCAGTCCCAGTTTGAGGAAGCCCAGCGGCGTGGGGATCTGGAACGCGCGGCCCGTCTGAAATACGAAACGCTGCTGGGGCTGCAGAAAGAGCTCAAAACAGCCGAAGAGAGTGTCGCCAAAGCCAACGGCTCGGCGATGATTCACAACGAGGTCACGGAAGAGCACATCGCCCAAGTCGTCAGCACATGGACAGGCATTCCCGTCAGCCGTCTGATGAGCGGCCAGCGGGAGCGGCTGATGAAGATGGAAGAGGAAATCCGCCGGCGCGTCGTGGGGCAGGACGAAGCGGTTGCCGCCGTTTGCAATGCGGTCCGCCGCAGCCGTGCCGGATTAGGCGATCCCCATCGGCCTATCGGAACCTTTCTGTTCCTCGGTCCTACCGGTGTGGGGAAAACCGAACTGTCCAAAGCCCTGTCGGAGTTTATGTTCAACGACCCCAACAGCATGGTGCGGATTGACATGAGCGAATTTATGGAGCAGCATTCGGTCGCCCGCCTGATTGGAGCGCCGCCCGGCTATGTGGGCTATGAAGAAGGCGGCCGCCTGACTGAGGCCGTGCGGCGAAAACCCTATTCGGTGGTGCTGCTGGATGAAATCGAGAAAGCGCATCCGGATGTCTTTAATGTGCTGCTGCAGGTCTTTGACGACGGCCGGCTGACCGACGGCAAGGGCCGAACGGTGGATTTCAAGAATACCGTGATCATTATGACAAGCAACTTCGCCAGCCAGCAGATTCTGCAGCTGAGCGAACAAAACGGCGCCGACTGGGAAATCGAAGCCCATGTCAAGGAAGCCCTGCGCAATTACTTCAAGCCGGAGTTTCTCAACCGCATCGACGAGATTATCATCTTCCATACGCTCAAACGGGAGCATCTGGAGCAGATTGTCGATATTCAGCTGGGGTATCTGATAAGCCGGCTCAAAGAGCGGCAGTTTGCCGCAGAGGTAACCGCAGCCGCCAGAAAACTGCTGATGGACGAGGGCTATGACCCCTCTTTCGGCGCCCGGCCGCTCAAGCGGGTCATTCAGCAGCGGATTGAAAATGAGCTGGCCAAAGAAATCATTGCCGGCAAATTTGCCGAAGGCGACACTATCCGCATCGATGCGGATGCGCATGGATTCAAATTTGTGAAGGTCTAACATGCTGACGGTCTGGCTGGTTCTGCTGATTCTGGTCAATGCCGGCTGGCTGGCAACGGTGCTGTTTATGCTGCCGGGCAACTGGCTGATGGTCGTCAGCACCTGCCTGTTTGCGTGGTGGAAATGGGACACAGGCGTATTCAGCTGGCCGCTGCTGGCCGGCATCACGGTGCTGGCGCTGGCGGGGGAACTGATTGAATTTTTTGCCGGTGCCGGCGGCGCCAAAAAAGCCGGTGCCGGCTGGACGGGCGCTGCTTGGGCCGTCGTCGGGGCTGTTGCAGGGGCTGTTGCAGGAACCGCCGTCATTCCGGTGCCGCTGTTTGGAACCCTGCTGGGGGCCTGTCTGGGGGCAGGACTGCTGACTTGGGCGGCCGAACGGACAGCCGGCAGACCGAAACAGCATTCGGTCCGCTCCGGCGTTGGAGCAGGAACCGGCGTGTTGGTCGGCATTGCCGCCAAATTTGCCGTCGGCTGCCTGATTTGGCTGATGATTGCCGTGGCTGCATTCTGGCCGTAATGTCCGCTTGGACCTCATTGATGCCCTCCTGCCTGAAAAGCCGGCATTTTGTATTGTCCGGCTGATTTTTTCATTGCAGCCGGCGTCCTGCTTTTATAGTATTTCTCTTCGGTTGAATCGGATTCGGGAGGATTGTATGAAAACTGTCGGATTGGCTTGTGCGGTCGTGCTGACATCGGCGGTGCTGTGGGCGGACCCGGAAACATACGGCGATGTCTCTGTATCGGCCCTGCTGCGGATTGATGAAACCGTTACCCTATTTTGCGATATTGCGGACTTTCCGCCCGTCATCGGCCAAAATATGCCGGTCCAAATCAGAGGGCTCAAAACCGCCGCTTCCGGGCAGGACAACCTGCCGCTGCTGGCTTTTCTGAATACGTTTTTCTTTTCCGGCAGCGTCCAGCACACCCTTGTGCTCCGGAATATCCAGCGCGGCCAACAGTTCTGTCTGGTGGCGGATATTGAAGTTGACGGGCAGGATTTGTGCCAGCTGCTGGTTGAAAAGAAACTGGCTCAGCGGATTATTGAAATCCCCTCTGCCGCCGGCAGCCGGCCGGACGCCGCCGGGGCCAGTGCAGGACTACAAAACCCCCCTTCCGCCTCACAGCCCAGCCCAGCCGGCTATATAGCCACCAAAACAAGCAAGGTATTTCATCGGGCCGACTGCCCTCATATCAAACGTCTGGATGCATCCAAAACCGTTGTTTTCCCAACCCGGCAGAATGCAGCGGCCAGCGGACGCCGTCCCTGCAAAACCTGCAATCCGTGATTATATTTCCCAGTTGGGGGAATGCTTGATCAGCTTGTTCTGAATCAGCATTCCAATGACCGTCGGAATAATCAGCACCAGCGGCAGAAACCAATCGTGCTGAAAGAAGAAGGCGTTCAGATGCTGCGTGGGGGGATTCATCACATACTTCTCGTACTGATACACCAGCGTCAGCATTCCGGTCATCATAATCAGACTGCCCCCCAGACTGGTAAACAGCATGACCGACACTTTCAGCAGAATAAACGAGATCAGGCCGCCGGCAATAAAACCGACAATAAATCCGGCCGGCAGATACGTCTGCGACAGGCCGAAGGCAATCCACAGCCCCCCTGTGATGATGCCGCCGGCCAGCGCTCCGAGCACCGAAACGCACCATTTCATCAGCGGCATCGAAACAGCCGCAAACAAGACCATCCCGATGATCCCGCCCCACAGAACCGGATTGTATGCCTCGGAGTTGAGTTTATTGCCAGCCAGAATGCCTAAAAACAGCCCAATAAATCCAAAACTGATCACCACCAGCACCCGAAAGATCCGCCAGCCGTACAGCGTATAGACCACACCGACCGAAATCATCAGCAGAGCAAACCGCCAGTCCAGCCGGCTGATGCTGTCCCACAGTTCCTGCTTGGCCTGCACCACGTCAAACAAGCCGGCAGAACGGCCGGCAGATTCTTCAGCAACGGTCGCCAACAATGCCATTGGATTCATTTTCTATTGTCCTCAGTTATCCTGTCTGAAACCGGTTCAGTCCTGTCTGCACAGCCGGCCTCCTGCCGGATAATCCATGCCGGCCTGAACCGACCCTGCACAGGGCGACAATCTGGTCTTTTTTGCGTAAACTTACCCTATCTTCTTTATTTGCAAGCTGTTATATATTTTTGGCGGCGTCTTTTGCAGCCGTTGTGCACAGGACAGGGCTTTTATTGTATCGGTTCAGGTGCGGATTTTACATAAAATATCTTCAGCAGCCCCCGCCGCTTCAAAAACGAAGCCTGTCGAAACAATAGACAGCAAAAGGGGGCCCTGTCGCAGAAACAGAGCCCCCTTATCTACCGCATAAGGACGGTGCCGGCAAGAACCGTTTTAGGCCGCCGGCATCATTTTTTTGCCTTCGACCTGCTGCGTACCGCGGCTGGTGGTTATCTGGCCGGTCAGCTTGCCGTCCTGCAATTGTCCTTTGAACTCGCTTTCAAAGGTCCGATCGCCAAAGCCCATCGAATATTTGAAGCTGACTTGGCCGTTTTCAAAGGTGATTTTGCCGACATTGACGGCGCCGTACATGCCCGTCATATCCGGCAGCACAATCAGCAGCTGCCGGCGCTGGCCGAAGTCCGATGAGACGGACAAGTCCCATTTGCCGATGAGTTCGCTGCCCAAACGGCGGCCGGTCACTTCCCGTTCTCCGCGCTGGCTTTTGGATACGCCCGAGAGAGTATCGCCGGAAGCCGTCAGTTCATAGGTTGTTTCCATCTGCCGGTCCTGAAAGCTGAGGGAGCGGGTAAATGTGAGTTTGCCGTTTTCAAATTTCACATCGGAAATCTTGCTTTCCGCCTGCATCTGGGAATTGGCCGGGCCCGTCCAGTCGGCCGTCAGGGTGCCGTCGGCGGCTTGGCTGACTGTCAGAAGCGTGATGATTTCCTGTTCGTTCCGCTGGCGTTTGAATTCCCACACGCCCAAAACCGGCGGCAGCGCATCGAGGCGCCGCCCTTCATACACAAAATCGCCGCGGTCGCTGGAGGCCGTCAGCGACATCTTGCCCTCTTTGATGGTTCCGGAATAGTCCACTGTAAAACCTTCGGACTGGTCCTGCCCGCCGCCGGGGGGACGGAACCGAATCGTCTGGGAAAAGCTGATTTTGCCGTCAGCCGCTTTCAGATTGTCCACCGCATCCGTCCCGAAAAAGCTGCCCCACAGGCCGGTCAGCTTGCCGTCTTTGTCCTTGGCGATAATCAAAATCGCATTCATCGGACGTCCGTCAAAGTCGGCTTTCAGCAGCCAGTCCCCGACCGCCGGGTCAGCCTGCTCGGCGGCCATCAGCGGCATTGACAGGGCCGCCGCCACGGCAGCAGCAGCCATCCATTTCAGGTGTTTCATTTTATAATCCTCCATAAAACGATTGTTTTTGCATCCGGCGGCGCCGCCGGAATCTGACAGAACGCTATTATACCTTGATTTCGGGGATTATCCATCCATCCCGATAATTGTTTTTCAGATACCCGTTGGCCGTCGGGGCAAGAGGACCGGTAAACTGCTCCTGCCGGCCGTCAAAGGTCAATGCCGCCCCAAGGACCGCCTGCGTCTGTTTCAAATCGACGCCGTTGGCTTCCAGATGCTCGGCAAACCGCTGCCAAGCATCGGCCAGAAGGGCATCCTGTTTGACCTGCTGGGCAATGGCTTCCGGCGGCGCTTGTCGGCCCAGCCGGTGGGAAATGTTGGCCAGATGGCAGAGGGCCGAGGAAATATGGCCGTCGGCAATAGAACAGGGCACGGCATCCGCCTGTCCGCTGCGGACGGCATCGATAAACCGCGTCAAATGCAGTTCCCCCCCGCCGCTGGAAAAGCGGTGGATCCGCCGGCCGTCGTTGTCATAGACGGTTTCTTCGGCAATGTAGCCGCCTTCGCATTCAATCACATTGCCGATGCGGGTTTTCTTGTAGATCGACATCCCGCGAATGCCCGGCTGGGCAGGCAGCCCGCGGACCTCGAAAATCAGCGGGACAGGCTTATAATCATAGAACAGGATTTGCGTATTGGGCGTTTGTCCGGCATCGCTGTAAACAAATCGCCCGCCGATGCTGAGAATATGGTCGGGATAGCCCGTTTGCCCGAGCATCCAGCGGCCGATATCGACCTGATGAACGCCCTGATTGCCCAAATCCCCGTCGCCGGTATTCCAGACCCAGTGCCAATCGTAATGGAACTGGGGCCGCCAAATCGGCTCATCCTGCGCCGGTCCCAGCCACATCTGGTAATCGCAGGTTGCCGGCGGAGCAGCGGGAGTATCCAGCTTGCCGATATCGCCGCGCTCTTTATAGCACAGTCCCCGCACGCACAGGACCTTGCCCAAATGCCCCTGCTTGAGGTACTCCATCGCCTCCTGCCAGCACTGCCGGCTGCGGTGATGCAGGCCGGCCTGTACGACCAGACGGCTCTTGCCGGCCAAGTTGACCAGCTGACGGCCTTGCCAGACATCGTGCGAAACCGGCTTTTCAACATACACATGCTTGCCCGCCTGCAAGGTATGAATGCTGTGAAGGGCATGCCAGTGGTTGCAGGAAACAATCACAACGGCATCGATGTCCTTGCGGTCCAGAAGCTTGCGGTAATCTGTGTATATCTCTACTTCCAGCGGATTATCCTCGCTGTGGGCCAGTTCATCCTTGAGCTGTCCCATTTTATACCCCGGGTCCGGGTCGGCCAGCGCTGCAAGCTGCACGCCGGGCATTTTGGCAAGCCGCTGGGCATGATACGAACCCTGACGGCCGACGCCGATAATCCCCACCCGAATCACATCATTGGCCCCCAGAATACGGCTGCCGGAAGCGGCAGATAAACCCAACGCAACGGCTGCTGAACCTTTCAAAAACTCACGGCGCCTCATATTCATCGCCTAAATCCCCTTTATAAAAGTACTTATGATTGCATTGCCGGCGGTTTGCCTTTTAATAAAGAACGCATCCGGCGGCGTTTTATTGCATACCCTAAGAGGCCAACCTGTTTTATAACATCTGCCGGGGCGTTTTGCACAGAAAAACTTTTCTGTTCGACGGATTCCCTGCCCGGCAATACGGATGCCGCAATAAGCCGGCCGGCAGCCCTTCAAAATGCGTAATTTTAAGAAAGCCCAAACATCGCTCTTTCTTCTTGCCGGCCAATCCGGTAAGATAGCCGGCAGGTATTCAAGAGACAAAAAAACCGTTTTGAAGGGATTTGCTACCTGCATGCGACTGATGGAACTGATTGAACTGGAACCCAAAAACGATGCCGCACCGTCGGCCGGCAATGGCCGCAATGCCGAATACAGTCTGCCGGAGGAAATCGGCATTCTGCCGATCCGCAGTGCGGTGGCTTATCCGGGCACCGTGATGCCGCTGGCTGTCGGGCGTGAACGGAGCAAGCGGCTGATTACCGATATTGCGCCGCAGGAAACGATTTTCGGCTTGCTGACGCAAAAAAATCCGGACATTGAAGACCCTGCGCCGACGGACCTTTACACCGTCGGGACCGCTGCGTCGGTCTTAAAGGTGATTCGCATGCCGCAGGGATCGGTCAATATTGTCGTTCACGGAATGATGCGCTTCAAAGTGCTCCGCTTTACCGCCACGGAGCCTTACCTGAAAGCCCGCGTTGAGCCGCTGCCGGTGCAGGTCAAAAACACCAAGAAGCTGCAGGCGCTGATGGTCAGCGTCCGCAATACGGCCAATCGGGTCATTGCGCTGAGTCCGAATGTGCCGGAGGAAGCGGCTCTGCTGCTGGAGAATATTGCCGATCCGTCGGCGCTGGCCGATTTTTTAGCCGCAACCCTGAATATCTCCATTGCCGAAAAGCAGGCCCTGCTGGAAGAAACCGATGCCTACAAGCGTCTGGAAAAGATTTCACCGGCGCTGGCCAGCCAGCTGGAAGTTCTGGAGCTGAGCCACAAAATACAGGGGCAGGTGCGGGAATCCATCGACAAAAGCCAGCGTGAATACTTCCTGCAGGAGGAGATGAAAGCCATTCAGGCCGAATTAGGGCAGGATGACCGGCGGACACAGGAACTCAAGGAGCTTCAGGAAAAAATCGAGGCCGCCCACATGCCGCCGGCGGTAGAGGCCGAGGCCCGGCGGGAGCTGGACCGTCTGGGCAAAACCCCGCCCGGCTCGCCCGACTACGGGGTCATTCGGACCTATCTGGACTGGATGTGCGAACTGCCGTGGGCGGTGCAAACCGACGACCGCATCAGCATCGCACGGGCCCGGCGGATTCTCAATCAGGACCATTACGGTCTGGACAAGGTGAAACGGCGGATACTCGAATTTCTGGCCGTCCGCAAGTTAAATCCCCGCGGCAAAGCCGCTATTCTGTGCTTTGTAGGCCCTCCGGGAGTGGGCAAAACCTCGCTGGGCAAATCGATAGCCCGTTCGATGGGACGCAAGTTTGTGCGGATCTCGTTAGGCGGAATACGCGACGAAGCCGACATTCGCGGCCATCGGCGGACGTACATCGGCGCCCTGCCCGGACGCATTTTGCAGGAATTGCGAAAATGCGGCTCAAAAAATCCTGTTTTTATGCTGGATGAACTGGACAAAATCGGACAGGATTTTCGCGGCGACCCGGCTTCGGCGCTGCTGGAGGTACTGGACCCGGAACAGAACAATACCTTTACAGACCACTACCTTGACCTGCCTTTTGACCTGTCCAATGTGATGTTCATCGGCACGGCCAATTATACCGAACCCATTCCGCCGGCACTGATGGACCGGATGGAAATCCTGCAGCTAGCCGGCTATACCAAAAATGAAAAACTGCACATTGCCAAAAAATACCTTATCGCCAGACAGCTCAAAGAGCACGGATTAACGCCCTCGCAGCTGACCATCAGCGATGAGGCGCTAGGGGTGATGATTGACTCCTATACCCGCGAGGCCGGCGTGCGGAATCTGGAACGCACCATCGGCTCGATCTGCCGCTATGTGGCCACGCAAATCGCCGAGGGCAAGCGAAAACAGGCTGCCATCCGCACCCAAGACCTTCTGACGATTTTGGGACCGCCCCAGTTTGAACCGGAAGTAGCCCTGCGGACCGCCGTTGCGGGAGTTGCCACAGGGCTGGCTTATACGCCTGCCGGCGGCCAAATCCTGTTTGTCGAGTCGGTGAAAATGCCCGGCAAGGGGCAATTGCAGCTGACCGGCCAGATCGGCGAGGTGATGAAGGAAAGCGCTCAGGCGGCCTTTTCGGTTCTTCGCTCGCATGCCGAGGCGCTGGCTATCGAGCCGAAGGTCTTTTCCAAATACGACTTTCATATCCATGTTCCGGCCGGCGCCGTGCCCAAAGACGGCCCCAGTGCCGGCGTTGCCATCTTTACCTCGCTGGCGTCGCTGCTGAAAGGCATTCCCGTCCGTCCGGATGTGGCTATGACCGGCGAAATTACCCTGCAGGGGCTCCTGCTGCCGATTGGGGGGCTCAAAGAAAAGATTCTGGCCGCCAAGCAGGCCGGAATCAAGACGGTCATCCTGCCCCAGCGGAACAAAAAAGATATGCTCGAAATCCCCCGCGAGGCCAAAAGCGGCATGCAGTTTGTCTATGCCCGCAGCGCCGCTGAGGTGCTCAAAACGGCCTTGGCTGCCGTCGTCCCGCAGGGGGGCGGCCAAGTCCCCGCCAGACGGCGCCAAAAAAAACTGCAGGGCAAAAAAACTGCTTTGCCGTCAAAAAAATAGTTGACAGAAGCCGTCGGCCGCTGTTTAATGCGGACTTTGCGTTCGGGGCCGTAGCTCAATTGGTTAGAGCATCGGACTGTCGATCCGAAGGTTGAGGGTTCGAGCCCCTTCGGCCTCGTTTGCTGCCGGCCTGCCGCTAAAATCCCACCGTTTGCGGCGGGCTTGGCAGTACGCATTTTACTTTTTCTCCCTCTTAACAGGGAAATTTCTGCGTCGGCTCAGAGGAGCCAAACCGGCCGGAGATTTCCTCCATCCGGCCGCCGGCAAGAGAGATTTGTCGCTGCCTGTGCCGTCTGAGACCTGTGAATACCTGCGCCTATGGATTTTTAGCTCATTATCCATAGGCACAGACTGTGAGTATGGATTTTTAGCCAAATTTTCCATAGATACAGGTATTTACATATATTCACATATAATTCCCTCATAGACTACCTGCCCCCATCGGCGGCATCAGGCAGATAGAGCCGCCATTTACCGCCGTAGCCATCCCGTCTGGATACCACCTTCAGCGTCCTTTTGGCTTCATCCAGTGCGTACCGGGAAAATCCCTCGTGCCTTGCCTGCTGGGAGATTTCGCTGGACAATTCCGAATTGTAAGACAGCTTTTTCCGCAGCCATTCTATACATTCGAGCGTGCCGTCAGACTGCTGCCGTCCGGCCTGTAAAACCGCATCGGCCGTCTTGTCGGTGGTTCCCTCGAGGAATGAACAGGCCCCGTCAATAATCCGAAACGACAGGTTTGTCGGATGAATCGTATAATTCGATTTTTCACAGGTCAGGTAGCGAATATCGGTTTTCTTATCCCATGTGATAAACCATGTCGCTCGGCTTGTGTTGACAAACGCCACAGAGCCCAGCACCCGTTCCAAGGCCGACAGGTCGCATTTCTTGTTCAGGTGGCACAGGCCGTAAATGGCTATATTGTGCTGTTTGGCGATGTTCTGCAGCGGAATCAGCACCGAGCGGGCCTGTCCGTCGTTGTAGCTGTTGATGCGTCCCAGATAGCCGTTGAGCGGGTCGAAAAAGACCGCCCGCACATCGCCGATGTCGGCAATGGTTTTGTCCAGCATGGCGGCGTGGGCGTCCAGACTGAAGCTTTGGCCGGCCGTTTTGAAGAAGGCATCGTAATCCAGCGCGACTACTTTCTCCGCATCCGCCCCCGCCGCATCCAGCTTGGGACGGATGCACGAGGCCAGATCGTCTTCATCGCCGATAAAGAGGCACGTGCCCGGCGGCGTGGTGTTGGGGCAGTCGGCCCAGTCGCGTCCGGTTGTCAGACAGGCCATCAGATACGCCGCAAAGGTGGTCTTGCCGGCTGCCCCCTGTCCGGGGATGAGGTTGATGCTCTTGGCGGGGAAACGGTTGGGCCACTGCCAGCTGACCGACTCGGCCTGCACGCCGGACAGCCGAATCAGCGGCAGGGCTTCCAACGGCTTGTCCGCCGGTTCAGGCCGCAAGCCTGCCTGCAAGCGCCCCGGCTGCAAGCCCGCTCCGGCCGGCCGCTTGGCATAGCGGTCGGGGTTGCGGACGGCTTGGGCCAGCTCTGCATCGTCCAGCGGCGGCCTGTTGCCGGCATTCCACAGCCGCAGGATCTCCAGCCGGTCGGCTTCGGCCAGCCCGAACTTCTCGCGCAACTGGGCACTGAGCAGATAGGCCTTGGTGTTGCGTCCCTGCCCGGCTGCCCGATGGTCGGCAGCCGCCGCATACAGGGCCGCCCGTGCCTTCCGCTGGGCATCCTCATCCGGCGGCAGTGCCGGCGGCCCGGACGGGATCGGTGCAGGAGGTTTCAGGACTGCCGTAAAGTCAGACAATTTTGCCGTTTGCATAGGATACTCCCCAGCAGATAAAACAGTCTTGATAGGGTTGCCGTTTGGTGTTCCAGAAACCGGGCAGGCGCATCAGCCGCTCGGGATTTTTGATGGCCTTGTCCGCCCCCAGCCGCTCGTTGAGCTGCGACTGAATCCGCTGCCACAAAACCAAGTCGTCCAGCGGCTCATCCAGACGCCAATAGAGATGAATCCCGTGGCCGCTGTGGACGGCCAGCGTCGGCTCGGGCAGTCCGGCCGCCATCAGGTCGGTATAGACAAACTCAAAGCGGCCGCAGCCGTCGCCCGGTTCGACATCATCCATATCCGCAAACAGACACCGTGCCAGCCGCACATTGCTGTCGCCGCTGCAGCCGGACTGCCGGCGGGGATTGACGCCAAAATAGATGCCAAAACCCTGCCGGTTGAGGGCGGCCAGTTCGTCGGCCATTGCCGGCAGGTCCGCAGCCGGCGTCCAGCGCTTCACAATGCGCATCCGCCGGCACCGGGCGCCAATGGCACGAAGTTCCACAATATCGGCCGGCTCAAACAGCAGTCCGGCGACGGCTTGAATATCCCTCACTGTCGGGCTTTGCACCCCCGCCGACTGCGCTTCCGACGGCCTTCTGGGATTGCCGCTGCCGGCGACGGATAGGCTAGCGCCCAAACCTGCCCCCTGCGTCGGCCGGCTGCTCCAGAACCGGCTCGATGGCTGCCGGATGCGTTGGATTTGATTTGCCTGCGGCATTGTTTTAGCCCTTTTCTCCCTTGTTGCTGCTGCTTATACCATCTTTTTTCCTTCTCTTGTTTCCGGCTGCCCCGCTGCAATCGTATCCAGCAGCACGGCTGCCACTGCCGCCGCATAAGCCCGATAAGCCATCCGGGCCGCTGGGGGACTAATATACTGTGTCCGCCCCTGCAAAGCAACAAGAAAATGCTAATACAAAAAAATATTTGTTAATTATCTAACAGAACATTCAGGATATATTATTCATTGATTGGCTGATGCCACCGTTATTTACATACGGCTTGCGGCGGGGATTGCATCTGAGACCTGTAAATACCTGCGCCTATGGATTTTTAGCTCATTATCCATAGGCGCAGACTGTGAGTATGGATTTTTAGCCAAATTTTCCATAGATACAGGTATTTACATATATTCACATATAATTCCCTAAGGGGGGGTCTTCCGCTGCCATCGTTTAGGCGGTTTGTGCTGCAGCCGGTCAGGGCGGCCTTTGCGGGGGTAAAACCCGTCAGGTTTGGTGCATATGCTCTTGACGGTAGCGTT
>ERZ795050.129-NODE-129-length-118648-cov-7.327034_pt1 | contig 118648 bp, 96 predicted proteins | sample MGYA00375134_ERZ795050 | MGnify/ENA primary metagenome ERZ795050 (study PRJEB30179, sample SAMN05720221) | activated sludge metagenome | isolation source: Anaerobic digester | place: Japan | collected 2015-05-26 ... | reverse complement strand
GGGGCGCTGGCAGGCTTCGGGCTCATCGCGTGGGTGCAGCCCAGGATGAGCCCCACGGCTACCGCGCAGGCGATGATGGCCACGGTTGCCTTCGAGGCGAAAGACATCGCGGAATCCTCCAATGGCGGTGCGGTTGGCGGCTCAGAAGCTCGGGCGATTCGGTTTGGGGGGGACGCATTCCTTGCCCCAACTGGCCGTGTAGCCTTTCGCGACGGTGATCGGGTTGCGGTTCCAGAGGGCGTACACCTTGTCCACCAGCCCGTCGGGGTGGACGAGCACTTCGCCGTCGCCGCAGCCGTCGTTGGGGTTGAACGGGTCGGGCCGGCTCATCTGGATGGTCAGCTCGGGCATGCCCTGGGGCGCATAGGGCCACGGCCAGGCGGTGGAGAGCAGGCCGTGGAAGTGGATGTTGCCGATCCGGTTGGTGAGGAGCTGATGCGTGTGGCCGTGGATGACCACCACGCGGTCGAAGCGCTTGAGGATCGCCTGCACCTCGTCGGCGTCATCGGTCCAGAAGTTCCAGTTCTTGTAGAGCTTGTAGAGGGGCGAGTGGGAGAAGACGATGAGAGGGGCGCTGTTGGGCAGCTTCTCGAGGTCCTTCTGGAGCCAGGCGCGCTGCTCGGGGCCGACCGTGAAGGGGCTCTGCACCCCGTTGTCGAGGCCGGCCACGGTCATCATGCGCTCCATGGGGGTCATGCCGCGCCGGGTCCAGAAGTCCGCCTCCACCACGCTCATCAGCACGACGAAGTGCACGCCCTTGTGGTCGAACGAGTAGGTGGGCTCGCCGAAGAGCTCGCGCCATCGGGCCCCCATGTCGAGATACCAGTCATGCTCGCCGACCATGATCTTCAGGGGCGCCTTGAGGTTCTTGAGGATCTGCGCGCCCAGGTCCAGCTCATGCGCCTGGCCGAGCTGGGCCAGGTCCCCGCCGTAGAAGACGAAGTCGGGCTGGGGGTCGAGGTTGTTCACATCGTCCACGGCGCGCATCAGAGCGCGCGCGAAGCGGTCGTTGAGGTCCTTCGAGTACAGGTGGGAATCGGAGATGTAGGCGAAGCGGAAGGCGGGGGTATCCTTGGCGTCCGGGGCGCCGTGGGCCACGCTCACCGGGGCGAACGAGGCCGGCGGCACGAGGCCATGCGCCGCGGCGGCCGCGGCGGAGGCCGCCGACACCTTGAGGAACGAGCGGCGGTCCAGGTTCCGCAGCGAGGCGAAGAACCCCTGGCGCGCCTCCATGTATCGGGTCTCGACACTTGGGTGCTTGGGTTTCATGGTGGCTTTCTCCTCACTTCGAGCGCCGCGTGGCGTCTTTGATCCGGTCCTCGAAGGCCAGCTTCTTTCGCTGCGCGATCCTGTCGTCGCGGAAGGCGCGCACTCGGGCCGCCGCGTTGCGCTGGGCGACGAGTTGGCGCTCGTTCTCGGCCGCAAACCGGCTATCGGTGAGGCTGAACATGAACGCCACGAGTTGATCGATCTCGGCCTCGGTGAGGGCGAGCGGCTCCATGCCGCCGTCCAGGAACAGGTTGGCCTCGCCCCCCTTGTTGTAGTGGTCCATCACGTCCCACAACGTGGGCAGCGAACCATCGTGCATGTAGGGCGGGGTGATGGCGACATTGAGCAGGATGGAGGTGCGGAAGGCTCCGATGTCGGCCCGGTTCTTCGTGACCATGAACCGGCCGAGTTCGCTCATCGGCGTGCTGAGGGCCAGCTCGTCGAGCTTCTTCTCCGACGGGTCGGCCTTGAGGAGCTTGAGCGCCTGGGCGGCCAGCGACTCGAAGTCCTGGTGCCGCGCGGAGACGCCGATATTGTGGAAGCGGTTATCGGTGCCCAGGGGGTTGCCGGGGCTCATGTGGTGGCAGGTGACGCAGCGCGCTTTGCCGTTGAAAAGGTCCCAGCCGGCGTGTGCGTCAGCCGAAATGGCGTTCTCGTCGCCCTCGAGGAATCGGCGGAAGGGGGAGTCCAGGAAGACCAAGGTCCGCTCGAAGGCGGCGATGGCGCGGCCGATGTCCTCGAAGTTCACGTCGCGGCCGTAGGCCTCCTTGAACGCCTTCTGGTAGTCGGGGTCCCCGCTGATGGCCTTGACGGCGGCCGCGGCGTCCGGCATGCCCATCTCGATGGGGTTGATGATGGGCTGGGTGGCCTGGTGGTCGAGGGTGGGGGAGCGCCCGTCGAGGAAGGCCACCTGGAGCAAGACGGTGTTGAGCACGGTGGGGGCGTTGCGTTGCCCGAGCTGGTTGCCGACGCCCTCAGAGACCTTGAGCTGGTCGGTGAACCCGCGGGTCACGTCGTGGCAGGTCGCACACGCGACCGTTCCATCTTTGGAGAGGCGCGTGTCGAAGTACAGCTTGCGGCCCAGCGCCACGCGCCGGGCGCTCATCTCGTTGTCCTTCGGCACGAAGGCCTCCCAGATCACGGGGTCCAGCCCGGCGGGTGCATGCGCGACGTCGGTCTCCGGCAGAAGCTTGGCCAGCTCCTGGAGCTGGAACTCCATCTTGGCGGCGCCGTGGTCCCCCAGGGGGATGCCCGGCCTGGCCGCCGCCTCGGCGGCGGGTACGCTCAGGCAGGCGGCGGCGAGCAATGCCGCGCCCAGCGCCCTCCGCCCGGCCCGCGGGCGCAAGGCTCTCCCAATGCCCATAACGGCCTCCTTTCCATGAGAAGAGAACCCTCAGAGCCACTGGCGTCGGGTCACAAGGCACCACGGCGCGGCGCCGCGGTGGGCCGACGCAAGTCCCGGTCACGGCTATGTTGTGAGTGAACCCCCTCTCTCGTCCCGCACGGCGCCCACGCACGCCGTCTGCTGACGGCTGATGCTAACACGCTCCGCGTTGCGTGTCAATGGCCGAGGCGGCTTTTCGCTCCGGAGGCATGGGGCGCGGCTAGTTGGCCGGCGGCGCCGAGGGGCGGAAGTCCTTGAGGTCGAGGAGCGACGGCGGCTTCTGGTTGGCCTCGATCCTGGCGATGGCCTTGTCGAGAGCGAGGACGACCGGGTTCTTCTCGGCCTCGCGCCGGTTGCGGGCGACGACGGAGTCGCGGACCTCTTTGAGCTTGGGAATGAGCGATTTCGCGTGGGCGCCGTAGCGGGCGAGCAGGTCGCAGCACCGCGGGATGCGGTCGTTCTGGCCCCAACGGTTCGGCTCCATCAGGTCCACGCACAGGGCCATCCCCTCGCGAATGCGGAGCCGCGAGAGAAGGTCGAGACCGGCGAGGCGAATGCTATCGGCGAACATCTCGTCGCTCGGCGAGGGCTCCCGAATGGCTTTGACGATGGCGGGCAGGAGGACCGCGATGTCGCGGTCGTCGAGCTTCCCGTACAGGCGGCCCAGGAGGCTGCGGGTGGCGCCGTCCTCGTTCTCGAGGATGCTTCGCACGGCGGGGTAGAGCAGGGCGCGGTCCACCCCGTCGAGCGATTCCGCGAGGATGCTCCTCGGCTCGCGCTTGCCGGGCATGGGGGAGAAGAGCGCCACGCTCACGGCGCGCTGCACGTGGCGGCGCGGGTCGGCGGGGTTGTCGCGCACCGAGAGGCGGAGCAACTCGGGCACGGCGGCTTTCCGGACCTCCGGTCCCATGCGGGCGAGGGTCTCGGCTGCGAGGCAAAGGAGCCAAGGGTCGCTCTCGCGCAGCAGAGCGAGCACCTGGGCTCCTGCGGCATCGGCCCGCGGGCCAAGGAGGCCCAGCGCCTCCACGGCGCCGTAGCGCGCATTCATGTCTTTGCTGGTCAGGAGCTTGAGGAGGCGCGGCACGAAGTCGCCCTCTCGGCGGCCGAGCGCCTGGGCCGAGCGCTTGCGCACGGCGGGCGACCAACTGGCAAGCCCGGCGAAGAGCGCCTCGGTGTCGCGACCGTCGTAGCAGTTGTGTTGCGTCCAATAGGTGAAGTCGCGCCCCGCGTCAATCACTGCCCTCGCCTCGGCGGCCGAGAGCGCGGGCACGACGCTGGGTTTCCTGCCCGTGAGGTAGAGGCTCCTGAGCGGCAGAGCGTAACCGAGGAGGAAGGCGCCCGTGCAGTCCCACCCGCCGTAGCTGTGGCCGCCCCAGTTGGCCGGCACTCCTGGGTAGAGAACGGTGCCCTCCCAGCCGCGCGCCAGGTCGTAGTACCAGACCTGCTCTTTGAGGTAGGCAGCCGTGGCGGCAGGGCCGGCGCGCGAGACACCCGGCAGCGCCCAGAGCACGTTGAAGAAGTTGCCCGTATGGCCGCTCTCGCGCTCGGCGTGGGCCGCCAGGGCCATCTTGGCGAAGAACGTGGCGGCCTCGCGGTCGCCCAGGAGGTCGAAGAGGACGGCCGCGCTCGAGCACTTGCCGTTGTCGTCGTGCCAGGGCCACGGGTCGTGGTCGCCGTAGGGGATGGCGCCCTTGTTCACGTACCAGCGCAGGAATGCCGCGGCCTTGGCGATTGCGCCGTCGAGCACGGGGTCCTTCACGCCGGCCTCGCGGGAGAGGGCCATGGCGATGGTGAGCACGATGCCCGGCTGGTTCATCGCGCCGTAGCCGTTGAGGATGCCGTCGGGGCGCGCGAAGGCGTGGCCCCAGGTGCCCACGCCGCTCTGGCCGCGCGCGATGTCGAGCGACAGGCGCCGCAGCCCCCCCATCACGGTCTCATCGCGCGTGGCCAGGGCGTACTCGGCCAGGAACAGTGTGGCGTAGGCGTAGCCCCAGGTGACGTGGCCGCCGGGCTGATGGGCGGCCACCTTGCGCGCGTAATCGGTCACGATCTGCCGGTACTCGGGCCGCCCCGAAGCGAGGAGGGCGAGGGCGTTCATATCGTTGGGAATGGATACCTGCTCGAGGCCCTTGCGCGCAATGGCCTGACAGGCGATCTCGAAGACGCGCTTGGTCTTCGGGCAATCATAGGGCGCCGTGTCGCTGTAGGCGCCCAGGACGGCGAGCTTGAGCTCGACGTTTTCGGTGCGCCCCCCTCGCCAGCGGACCAGGCGGAGGACGCCTCCGTTCCTCTCCGTCTCTGCCGCGGTGATGGCGCGGGCCAGAGCGATACGCGCGTCGTCAGCGAACGGCTTGCCGCCGAGGCCCAGGATCACGTCGCCCTTGGCCAGGACGCCGTCGGCGGGGCTGCCCTTGGCGACATCGGTGATGAGGATCTGGCGGGCGTCGGTGGTGTGGCCCATCCAGCCCCACATCCACCCGCGGGCGCCGGTGGGGCCGAGCGTCCAGTCGTGCGTCTTGTCGGGCTCGCCGCCTGTCGTGAGGTCGGGCACGGGGGGCTTCTCGGCACCGAACGCCATCAAGAGAGCACAAGCCGAAATGGCGGCTAGAAACCACGAGGGTCGTAGTTGAGTCATGAGGGAGCTCCTGGGTGGGGCGGCCAGAGGGTCTCTGTCAGCTTACCGGTTGGTCCTGGGAAAGTCAAGGCGAGGTTCGCCGACCGCGATGAATCTGGAAGGGTTTGGTGCATTTATACTTACAGATGTGTTGGCTGTCTGGAATCCTGGACGCGTACAATTGGCCCCAGAGGCGTTCCGGTGTGATCGCTTGACCTGGGAGACCTTCGGGCGCAAGCGTGGGCTGGGCCTAGCCCGAAACGTCTATTTAGTATATTGTTACGTTTACGGCCCAGGAATCCCGACTCGTGAGTCGGAATTGGTCCTGGGCCAATTGGGCCATTAACGCGTTTTAGCCCGCCGCGGCGGCTACCGCGATGCCCGTGATGATGAGCACCGACCCCGCCAGCCGCATCGGCGTGTGCCGTTCGCCCAGGACGAGCGCGCCCAGCACCACACTGAAAACGATGCCGAGATTGCGGGCGGGGCCGACATAGGTGACCCGCTCGCGCGACAGCGCGTAGAGGACCAGCAGGTAAGAGATGAGGCTGCTGACACCGGCGACGACGATGCTCCGGCGGTTCAGCCGCCATTCGGCCCTCACGCGCTCCCAATGGTGGTGAAAGGCGATGAAGAGGGTGACCGTGCACAAGTCGGCCGCGAAAAGCAGAAGGACGTAGTGGACCTGATTGGCCCCCTGCACGCCCACGCGGTCAATCAGGTGGTAGAGAGCGATGGCGAGGCCCGCGCCCAGCGCCGCGCGGGCGCTGCGGTGCGAGAGCGCGCGCAACGGTTCGAACAGGGCGCCGCGCGACAGCGACGGCAGAAAGGCGACGTACACGCCAGCCACCATCAGGCCGATGGCGCCGAAGCCCAGCGCGCTCACCCGCTCGCGCAGGAGGGCCATGCCAAGCGCCACGATGAGAATCTGCGCGGCGCCGCGCGACAAGGGATAGGCCGCCGACAGGTCGCCGTGCTCGTAGGCCAACGCCATCGCCAGCAGACATGCCGCTTGAAGCACGCCGCTTGCGACGCCGCAGCCGACGCTTCGGAGCGCCGTCGCCGCCTCCCAGCCGCCCGTCGAGAGCAAGGCCGCAGGCGAGAACAGCACGAGCGGAACCAGGAGGTACCACCACACGAACGCCACGCGGTCGCGGGCCTTCTTGAGCAGCAGGTTCCACACGGCGTGGAGGAGGGCCGAGGCCGCGACGAGGAGGAGGGCGGTGGTCTGCACATCACACTCCGCCGTGGTGACCCGCGACGGTGCTATGAGAGGGCCACCACGGGATGAATGGGGGAATGGAGGAGTGGATGTGAGTCAGGCAACCATCCATTCATCCACCCATCCAAGTATCCCGCCTGGTCGCCGCCGATGGCCGCTTCAAGTGAGTCGCGTCATCCCCGGAATCGGCACGGGATAGAGGTCGTTGGGGCCGGGCGCAATGGGCGGCGGCATCGCCAGGCTGCACGCCTCGGGGGCCGGGCCGAGGGCGAAGCCGGACCCCATGGCCTGGTCCCAGCCGACCTCGCTGCCCGTGTAGCAGGAGAGCTGGCCCATGACGGCCGCCATCGTGCCGTGGAGCATGATCGCGCTCTCGTCGAGCCGCCCGCCCGCTCGAATGGCCTTGAAGAAAGCCTGATGCTCGGCATCGAAGGCGCTCAGCCGCGGGCCGTCGGGGCGCCGGAACTGCCAGATCACCTGGCCCCGGGCCTCGATCCGCCAGCGGAGAAGATCGCACCTGCCCTTCGTGCCGAGGACGACGCTGGACGTCTGGTTGTGGCAGCCGTTCTGGGTGCGGCAGAAGGCGTAGAGGCGGGCGCCGCCTGGGTACTCATAGACGACCGAATGGTGGTCGAAGAGCGAGCCGCGGCAGTCGTCGGGCGCCGACGAGCGGCCGCCGAGCCCGTGGCACCTGAGCGGCGGCTTGTCGCCCATCAGCCAGTTGTCGCGGTCGAGGTTGTGCACGAGGCCCTGGAGCAGGTCGTCGCCCGAGAGCCAGGCGAAGCTGGCCCAGTTGGCGAACTGGTGCTCGATCTCCGAGTGCGCGGGGTTGCGGCGATAGGGGGCATAGGGGCCGCGCAGCAGGTGTTCCTCGATGGCCACGACCTGGCCGATCGCCCCGTCGCGGAGGCGTTTGACCGTCTCCTGGTAGCCGGGCTCGTAGCGGCTGTGGAAGCCCGAGGCGACCGAGAGCCCCTTCTGCCGAGCCAGGTCGCAGGCGGCCACGAGCTGGCGCACGCCGGGCGGGTCAATGGCATGCGGCTTCTCGCAGAAGACGTGCTTCCCCGCCTCGATGGCCGTCTTGATGTAGAGCGGATGGAACTTCGAGGCGACCGCGATGAGCACCACGTCCACGCACTCGATCAGCTTGAGATAGCCGTCGAGGCCCACGAAACAGCGAGCGTCGTCCACCGTCACCTGGTCGGGCTTCTGCTGCTGGAGGCCGGCTCGGCGGATTCGGATGGCCTCGGCCGACACGTCGCACAGCGCGGCGAGGCGCACGCCGGGGTCGGCGTTCATCGCGTTCATCGCCGCCCCCGTGCCGCGCCCGCCGCAGCCTATGAGGCCGACGCGAAGGATGTCGCTGGGAGCCTTGGCCACGGCTCTCTCCTCTCTGGGCGTCAGTTTACGAGCCTGGCAGCTGCGGGTCAAACTGGGGCTTGATTCCCCCGGGGATGTCGCGTATCATTCACCCCTGAACCGCCCGCGGGCTGGCAAGCAGCGGGAGGTCACGAGGCTGGCACGCTCGGCTCGGAGGCAAAAGCGGTGAAACCCATTGCTCTGTGCGTGGCTGTGGTGTGGGTGGGATGGGCGATGGCCGGCCAGGCCCCGCCGCCGAAGGCCGCCCCCAAAGCCGCCCCGACGGCTCCGGCCCCCGCCGACCCGGGCGGCTTCCGCGCCGGGCCGATGCTCAAGGCCTTCCTCGACGCCGGGCCGATGAAGGGCGTGGACGAGATCGTCTTCGCCGTCCGCGTGCCGGGCCGGGACCACTGGTACGTGACGTTCGGCAACTATGCGGACCACTCCGAGTCGCCGGCGAAGCAGCTCGGCTTCAAGTTCGAGGACGGCGTCTACTGGGGCTATGGCGAGGGAGGCCGCCTGTGCCGCCTGAACCTGCGCACCGGCGCCCTCCAGGTGCTGCTCGACGACCCGAAGGGCGGCGTGCGCGACCCCCAGGTGCACTACGACGGCGAGAGGATTCTGTTCTCCTACCGCAAGGGCGGCACCCACACGTTCCACCTCTACGAGATCAACGCCGACGGCTCGGGCCTGAAGCAACTCACCGACGGCCCGGACGACGACATCGAGCCGACGTACTGCGCCGACGGGGGCATCGTGTTCTGCTCGTCGCGCTGCCGCCGCTTCGTGAACTGCTGGTACACGCGCGTGGCGACGCTGTACCGCTGCGACGCCGACGGCTCGAACGTGCGGATGCTCTCGAGCAACAACGACCACGACAACACCCCCTGGCCCCTGCCCGACGGGCGCATCCTGTACATGCGTTGGGAGTACGTGGACCGCTCGCAGGTTCACTACCACCACCTGTGGGCGATGAATCCCGACGGCACGAACCAGACGGTGTTCTTCGGCAATGGCTTCGGCAACACGGCCATGCTCGACGCGAAGCCGATCCCCGGCTCGAACAAGGTCGTGGTGTCGTACTCCCCCGGCCACGGGCGGCCCGAGCACCTCGGCCCCGTGGCCATCGTGGACCCCACGCTCGGCCCCGACATGCAGAGCGCCGCACGCATCGTGAGCAAGGGCGGCGACTGGAAGGACCCTTGGGCCTTCAGCGAGACGTGCTTCCTCGTCGCCAGCCCGCGCGGGCTCTTCGTGATGAACGGCACGGGCGATTCCGAGCTGGTCTACTCGCTGCCGCCCGATCAGCGGCAATTCCAGGTCCACGAGCCACGGCCGCTCACCCCGAGGCCCCGCGAGCGGGTGATCCCACCGCGGGTCAAGCTGGCCAGCCCGACTGGGCGCCTGTTCCTCACCGACATCTATCACGGGCGCAAGATGGCCGACGTGCCGCGCGGCTCGATCAAGAAGCTCCTCGTCCTCCAGCAGCTTCCCAAGCCGGTGAACCACTCCGGCGGCATGGAGCCGCTCACCATCGGCGGCTCGTTCACCCTGGCCGAAATCCTCGGCACCGTGCCCGTCGAACCCGACGGCTCGGCCTACTTCGACGTCCCCGCCCTCAAGAGCGTCTTCTTCGTGGCCCTCGACGGCCAGGACCTCGCCGTCAAGCGAATGCACAGCTTCCACACCGCGCAGCCGGGCGAAACGACGAGTTGCGTGGGGTGCCACGAGTTGCGCACCGACACGCCCCGCACCACGCTGGCAACCTCGCCGCTCGCCATGCAACGGCCGCCCTCGCGCATCGAACCCTTCAATGGCGTGCCCAGCGTGATAGACTTCCCACGCGACGTGCAACCCATCCTCGATAAGCATTGCGTCTCGTGCCACAACCCCGACAAGCCCGAGGGCCGCGTGGACCTCTGCGGCGACAAGACGCCCATGTACACGATCAGCTACTGGACCATGCAGACGCGCGGCCTGGTGTCGGACAACCGCAACCGCCCCGAGAGCAACTACGGCCCCTATGTGATCGGCTCGGGGGCCAGCCGCCTGCTCAAGCTCATTGACGGCACCCACTACCAGGCGAAGCTCAGCGCCCACGAGGCCACCGTGCTGCGGCTGTGGATTGACACGAGCGCCTGCTACCCCGGCACCTATGCCTGTCTGGGCAACGGCTTCTACCCCGTGCACTTCGCCCCCGCCGACCTGGCCGAGATGACGAAGCGCTGCGGCGAATGCCACATCCAGAGCGTGCAGGATCGCCAGGCCGGCAAGGTGGACGCCCTCGTCTTCGGCGGGCACCGCCTCGGCGGGCGCGGGCCGCTCTACAACCTCACGCGCCCGGAGAAGTCCCTGCTGCTGAAGGCCATGCTCGCCAGGGAGGCCGGCGGCCTCGGCCTGTGCAAGAAGCCCGTCTTCGCCTCCGCCAGCGACCCGCTCTACCAGAATCTCCTCGCGCGGATCCAGGACGCCCAGCGGCGCCTCATGGAGGGGAAGCGCTTCGACATGCCCGGCTTCCGCCCCACCGAGCACTACATCCGCGAGATGCAGCGCTTCGGCATTCTGCCCAAGGACCTCAAACCTACCGACCCCGTGAACCCCTATGCCACCGACCGCGCCTATTGGGACTCCTTCGACTACAGGCCGCCGCTGCGCACGGCGACGCGTTGAGCGCGCTTGACGCGCCAAGGCCCGATCTGGTAGATTCGGTGCCGGTCTATCCGCCCCCGGTGGGGCCTGGCCCGCTTCGGACCCTCCCCGATGGCACGTCCGAACCGGGCCATGCCCGTTGCGCGTCTGACAGCAAGGGACTCTGTATGGAGCAGGACCGCATCGCGGCGTGCCAGGAGGCGATCGCCCACCAGTTCCGCGAGCCCGCGTGGCTGGAGAAGGCTCTCACCCATTCCTCTAACCGGTCGGACCTCGGCCTGAGCAACGAGCGGATGGAGTTCCTCGGCGACGCCATCCTGGGCATGGTCGTCTCCGAGTACCTCTTCCAGACCTATCAGGGACACCCCGAAGGGGAGCTGACCGCGGTGAAGAGCATCGTGGTCAGCGAGCGCACACTGGCCCGCCAGAGCCGCGCGCTGCACCTCGACCAGTTCCTCTCCGTGGGCCGGGGCATGAGCCACGGGCGTCGGCTCCCCAACTCCGTGGTCGCCAACGTCTTCGAGGCGCTGGTGGCCGCGGTGTACCTCGACCAGGGCCTCGAGGCCGCCCGCGCCTTCGTGCTGCGCAACCTCGAGCGCGAGATCCACGACGCCGAACGCACCAAGCTGATCAAGAACTGCAAGTCGGCCCTCCAGCAGCTCGTCCAGCGCCGGCGCGGCTGCACCCCCACCTATCGTGTCATCGAGGAGTCGGGACCGGACCACGCCAAGTCGTTCCGAGTGGTCACGATGATCGAAGGGGTGGAGTATGGCACCGGCTGGGGCAGGAACAAGAAGGAGGCGGAACAGCACTCGGCCCGCGAGACTCTCGCCCTGGTGAAGACGCTGTGGAATGCCCCCGAGCCGGCGCCGGGCCCCAGCGACGCCAAGCCTGAGCCGAGTGCGGAGCCGAGACCCGAACCGAAGCCCGAGGCGAACCCACCGGAGACCTAGGCGACCCATGGCACAAGAAGCGCCCCCTTCCATTGAAGACTACCAACGGCGCATCGCCGCCCAGGCCGCGGCCGTGCGCGAGCTCGAGGAGCTCGTGCACACGCTGGAGAGCGGCCCCGCGGCCGGCACCGAGGCCACGCAGAAGTCTTTGAGCCGCGCACACGCGGACCTCGAGCGCGCCGAGGCTGACCTCAAGGCCCTCAAGCGCCAGTATGCCGCCTGTCTCCTGCGCGAGGGCCGCGGGCCCGACCCCGCGCACGTGGAGGTCGCCGTCTTCGATGAGGCCACGCAGGCGCTCACGACGGGCCGCCTGACGAGCCAGGAGAAGCGCGCCCCGGGCGACGGGCCGATCGCCTTCGACGCCTTCCGGTCGCTGCTGCTGGCCGGGTTGCCCCTGGGGCAGTTGGTCGAGAACGAGGCCGCCGACCGCAAGAGCAGCGTGCTCTTCGACTCCCTCGAGGAGCAGACGAGCACGAAGAACATCCTCCGCCGCTGGGCCGCCATGGTGGTGGGCGACCCCTACGTGGCGAACATCCTGCGCTGCGCGCGCGAGGCCGCCGCACGCTTCCGGCAGGGGCTCGAACAGTTCACGCGCGTGCTGGACGGTGTGCGGATCAACTACGAACTCAAGCAGCGCAAGGTCGATCGCCTGGCGTTCGCCTTCTCAGGTTCCCGGGCCGTCATTCAGGCGTCGAATGACTGGGAGAACATCGAGAGGGTCTGCCCGACGGAGGCCCAGCAATTGGTGGAGGTGTTCCACAGCCTTGTGGCGGCGCGCGATGAGTTGAGGCGCTTGCGCGACGAACTCAATGGGGAGCTGCGCGCGTTCATGAAATGCTTCTTCCCCCGCTACCTCACCTACGTGCTCCAGCAGAGCAAGCCGCGCCAGCACGAGCTGGGCCTCGGGCGCTGCAAGCCGCACAGGGTCTGCCGCTACGTCCTCGAGCAGGTGGACCGCACCGACTTCCTGCTGCCGCGCGGGGGCGACCTGGAGATTGACGTGCCCCGCATTCCGCCCGAGATCGCCCTGTTCCGCAAAGTGAAGTCATACGTGCGCCACAGGAAGCAGCAGGACCACGCGGCCTCCGGCGTCGCATCGGGGGGCGAGGACGAAGCAATGTGAGCGCGAACACGGAGCAAGGCGTTTGGCACCGGGCCTCTCCCGCGTGCCGGCAGATGCTGGCGTGTCTGGCCCTCGTGGCGTTGACGCTCTGCACCTTCGGCAACACGTTGTGGAACCAGTTCATCAGCTTCGACGACTGGTTCCTCGTCGAGGAGAACGAGCGCATCCGCTCGCTCGCGCCGCGCAGCATCGCCGCGATGCTCGTCTCGAAGGACCCCAGCAGCCACGCGTGGCTCCCGCTGCGCGAGCTGAGCTATGCGGTGGACTATGCCTTCTGGGGCCTCAACCCCGTTGGTTACCACCTGACGAACGTGCTGCTCCATGCAGCGAACACGGTCCTCTGCTACGGCGTGTTGCGGTGGCTGCTGCGGCGCCAGGGCCTGGCGCTGCTCGGGGCGGCGGCTTTCGCAGTGCATCCCGCCCAGGTGGAGTCCGTGGCCTGGGTGTCCGGTCGCCGCGACGTGCTCTACGCCCTCTTCTACCTTCTCGCCTTCCTGGCGTTCGTGGCGCACGAGCGCCGCGAGGGAAGAGGCCGCTGGGTGCTCTACGGCTTGTCGCTGGCCTGCCTGGCTGCGTCGCTCCTGTCGAAGGCATCGGCCATGACGTTGCCCGCGGCACTGGGGCTGGCGGTGTTGACGTCGGGCGACGGCAGCGACGAGCGCCTGTGGGGACGGCTGGCCGCCACCCTGCCGCATTGGGTGCTGGCAATCGGCCTTACAGCGGTGCACACGCTCGTGGCGCACGAGGCCGGTATCGTCAAAGGCCAGGCCTTCGACGCCAGCCTGGCCAACGTGCCTCTGATCTTCGCCAAGTACTGGCAGTTGCTGTTCTTCCCCGTGCACCTCGTGGCACCCCATGGCGAGGGGTCGCTGCGCTGGGCCTCGGACGGGCCTCGGATCGCTCTCCTGGCTGCCGCGGCGGCCGCGGTCGTGCTCGCCGCGTGGTGGGCCGCGCCACGGCGCAGTTCAGCCGCCTTCTGCATCGGGTGGTGGTTCCTCCTGTTGTTGCCGGTGGCCAATTTCATCCCGATCAGCGTCCTCGTGGCAGAGCGATACCTGTACCTGCCTTTGGTGGGGGCTTGCGCCTTCGGAGCCGAGCTCCTGGGGAGCGTGATGACGACCCGCCGGCGGGCTGCGGTCGCGCTCGGTTGCACTGGGGCCGTGCTCGCCACGCTCGCGCTGGGCGCGCACAGCCGGAATCGCGTGTGGGCGGACAGCCGCACGTTCTGGCAGGACGGGGTGTCGAAGTGGCCGGGCATCCCGGTGATGCGGATCGGCCTGGCGACGGCCTACTTGGACGCGAACGATTACGAGCGCGCCTGGGAGCAATACATGGACGTGTCGCTGGCCTGGGGACGCGCGGCGTCGCTCGACCCTGACCACGTGTCGCTGGTGAACCGTGGTCTGGAAAAGTTCTACGACACCCTGGCGCGCCGCCGGGAGGCGGAGGGAAGGAAGCAGGCCGCTCTGGAGGTCTATGAGACCATGACCCGGCTGCTGCCCAAGAACGTCGAGGCGTATGCGCGCCTGGCTCGCGCCTACGAGCGGCAGGGGCTGTATGCCAAGGCTCGCGAGCAGGTCATCGCGGTTCAGAAGCTCGATGCGGAGTACCCGGGTCTGGCCGCGTGGCTGCGGCGCCTGGACCATGCGGAGAGAGGGCAGGGCGGCGAGAGGCCAAAAGAATAGCCCGCCCCGAAGGGCGGGCTATTCAGGTAGGTGACGCTTCGGTCTACCTCAGTTCATCAGAGCGCACAGATCACCAGCGCCGACGCCGGTTTCCAGGTCAACACGGGTATGAGTCCAGTACTCGACGTGGCTGTCGAAGAACAGGACCGACATACCGCCGTTGTCCCTTTCACCGTGGTTGATCGGCTCGTCGGTGTCATCCGTGGCCATGGGCTCGTTCGGGGGGAAGTCATCGCGGATGGCCAGTTCGGAGGACGCGTAGCTGCCACCCTTGTTCTGCTTGCTATACAGGTAGATGCCGACGCTCTTGTCGCCCATGCCTGCATAGCTCACGGCGTCTCTGGACAGCGGTCTGCCGCCCGGGGTGCCGTTGGAGCCAAGCTCCAGCCCCGATTCGTTGCTATCCGGCGAGCTTGGGCAGCTGAATACGCCGGGATCGGGGATGATCTTGGTCCAGTACAAGGAGGCAAGCCACTCCGCGCCGCCGAAGTTGGGGTCGGCCTTGGTGCCGCAGCCTGGACGCGCAGCCGGCCACGGATAGAAGCGGTTGTCGCCGCACTCGTTCAAGTACGTCGCCATACCCTTCGCCAGCTGGTTCAGGTTGTTGCGGCAGCGAATGCGCCTGGCTTCCTCACGAGCCCTGGCCAGAGCGGGCAGAAGCATGCCCGCCAAGATAGCGATGATGGCGATGACGACCAGGAGCTCAATCAACGTAAAGCCTTGCCTCTTCTGCATTTTCTCACCTCCTTTCGTGGTGAAAAGGCCTCAGGCTCTTACACTGACATCACCTTGATTATACCTGATCGCGGGCGTTTGTCAAGGAACCATAGGAAAAACTTCAGAATGATGCCAGCGATCGTAACACGATGCCTGTCATTGGCTTGGGCCAGAAGTAGGTGGACTTCGGTGGCATCCGCTCGCCCGCGTCCACAACGCCCATGAGTTCGCCAGGGCTGACGCTGGGAAGCAGGCAGGCTAGCGACCGCTCGTTGGCCTCGGCCTGCCGGATGGCCGCCTCGGGATCAGCCGTATAGGTAACGGTGGCGCCCCGAAGCCCCGGCAGCTTCGCCAGGAAGGCTTGGCTGAAGACGGCTGCGGGGAGCCTTCGAAGGGGGGAACCCAGGGGATACGGGGCGTCCCGCAGGGCCTCCTCGCTGCGGAGTTGGAGGACGATGTAGCCCGCGGCCTTGCCCCCGTAGATGATGAAGAGGGGTTCGTCACGGCGGGCGTCCAGGACAGCGAGAGCATCCTGGAGCGTCCTCGCGCCAAGCCTGCGGGCGCTGAACCACTCCTCGGCCTCGTCCAGGAAATCACTCGCCCAGAAGTCGCCCTGCCAAGTGACCACCCGGTGGGTGGGTCGAATGACAAGCCCTGGGTCCGCGCCCGACATGCAGGCCGTAAGCATAAAGTCCAGCGGCAGTTCCGTCGCGGCGGACGCCCCGAGCTTGGCTCGCTCGGTGTCGCGGTAGACGACGGCGGTCTCGTAGCGGTGGTGGCCGTCGGCTATGTAGAGCGGCAAGGGGCCGAGTGCGGCCGAAAGCTCGCTCTGCCGCGCGGCATCCGTGATGCGCCAAAGCTCGTGCTCGATCCCCTCGTCATCGCTGAAGGCGGCCATCGGGCGCTCCGACGCCAGGTCGTCCAGCACTCCGTTAATCGCGCCGCCAGGGTCGGGGAAGAACGCCAGAATCGGGCTGAGGTTCGCCTTGCAGGCCTGCATGAGACGCAGGCGGCTGATCTTGGGTCCCGGGGTTGTGTTCTCGTGTGGGAAGATCCGTCCGGCGCCATAGGCCTCGAGCCGCAGGGCGCCTACGAGCAGTTTGCGGCGCACACGCCGCCCTCGGTGGGGGAAGACCTGGCTGTAGAGGTAGAACGCCGGGTCCGAGTCAGGGGCGATCAGGCCTTCGCTGCGCCACCCGGCGAGCAGCGCGGCTGCCTGGTCGTACCACTCGCACGGTGGAAGCACGTCGGGGGAGTAACCCTTATCGAGGATCAGCCTCACGACGTTGTGAGGGCTGCGACGGCACAGGGCCTGGTACTGTTCGGCGCCGATGACGTCGTAGGGCGGGGCCACGAGGTCGGCCAGGTTGCCTGCCTTGGGGCTGAAGCGTAACCCACGGAACGGCCTGAGATCGGGCACTGGACGGTTCTCCGAGGAGCTAGCGGCTGCCCGCTGGGGTGACTTCGAGTTTCTCGAAACCCTTCGAGCGGGCAGTGTGGAGTTTTCCATCACGCTCGTAGATGACAAGCGCCTCGATGTCGGCTCGCTTCTCGGCGAAGGCGATAGCCGCATCGGGGCCCAGGACGCTGAGGGCCGTGGCGTAGGCGTCGGCGGTGATCGAGTCGGAAGCCACCACTGTGACACTCCGCACCCCCTCCACGGGCTTCGCCGAACGCGGGTCGAGGATATGAGACTCGCGGCGTCCCGCAACCATGCCGAACTGCTCGTAGTCGCCGGAGGTGGAGACTGACCGGTCGCGGATGCCGAGCGGAGCGGGGAGGATGCCGTCGGGGCGGGCGGGGTCGCGGATGCCGACGAGCCACCACTGGCGCCCGGGCGGCGCGCCGATCGCGCGGATGTCTCCTGCCACGGCCACCAGGGCGATCGCGATGCCGCGCTCGCGCAGGGCGGCGATGGCCTGGTCGGCCGCGTAGCCCTTGCCGATGGCGCCGAGGTCGAGCCGCATGCCTTGCTTGAGCAGTTGGGCGCGAGGCTCGTCGGCCGCCACGCGCACCAGGCGATAGTCCACCAGCGCCCGGGCGGCGGCGACGTCGGCCTCCGTGGGCAGGGTGCCCTGCTTCCACGTGCGCTTCCAGAGCTCGACGAGTGGGCCCACGGTGACGTCGAAAGCCCCGCCCGTCTCCTCCGAGATCTCTCGCGCGCGGCGCAGGACGGTCCACAGGTGCCGGCTGATGGCGATCGGCGGACCGCCGGCTGAGCGGTTGAGCTTCGAGAGGTCACTGGCTTCGCGGTAGTGGCTGGTCGCGGCTTCGACCTCCTCCACGCGGGCGAAGGCGGCGGCGATGGCGGCGCGGCCCGCGGCCTCATCAGGCGCGTACACGGTGACCACCATGTACGTGCCCATGGGCGTCGCGCCGTCGGAGACGCGCACCAGCGGGGCCTCTGCCGCGCGCACGGGCGGCGAGCATCCCACCAGGGCGAGAGCCGTCATCCACAATGCCCCGCAGCGTCCGAGCGCCATGCCTGGCCTCCTCACACGCACCATTCTACCGGAATCGGCCTTGTGGGGAAAGGCTACTCGAGGTTGGTGTGCTTGGCCAGCATGCTCTCGGGCGACGCGCCGCGCCGCTCCTGGAGGAGGAGCACCACGGCGTCCAGGAAGAGCAAGAGCGCCTGCTCGAAGAGGGTGGCGCCGAACTGCACCGAGGGCGCCTTGCGGGCGCCCTTGGCCGGCGCCGGCAGAATGACCTCGATATGGGCGTTGGCGCCCAGAGGTGTGCCGGGAGCCGCCACAACGGCGGCGATGGTGGCGCCCACGCGCTTGGAGAGTTCCGCACGATGGCAGGTGATCGGGGTCTCTCCCGAACCGGAGCAGGCCACGCACAGATCGCCCGCCTCGATGGCGGGGGTGATCGTCTCGCTGCAAACGTAGGCCGTCAGGCCCAGGTGCACCAGCCGCATGGCGAAGGTGCGTGCCACAAGGCCCGAGCGTCCCTCGCCGGCCACATAGATGCGCCTGGCCGACAGCACCGCCTCGAGCAGACGCTCGACGGCGGCGGGGCTCACATGGCTGAGCACACCGCTCACCTCGCGCAGAATCGTGTCCAGCGCTTCTCGAGTGTCCATCCTGGCCTCCTCGTATCCGCCACATAGTATAGCGTGCGGGGCGTGGCGCGACAAGCCGGGCAATTTCCCTCTCAGGCAGGCCGCGGCGTGACGCGGACGGTTCCCTCGCCGCCTGGTTCGCCGTCAATGGAGAGGAGGGCAGGGACGAAACGCTGGATGACTTGCGCATTGGTGAGGAGGTGGGAGGTGACGGCGGGGACGGGGAACTCCGAGGGGCCCGTAGCCAGCGCAAGCGGGAGGAGGAGTTGGTCGGCGCAATGAGCGTCCACGGCGCCCCGTGTGCGGAGGAAGGCGAGCAACTGGTCGCACGCCTCGTCGGCCACCGTCTCGGCGCGCTTGCCCAGCGCTCCGAGAGCGTCGGCCGCCGCCCGGCCGCCACCCTGGTAGGTCGAGAGCAGGAACAACGACGTGCCCTTCCCAGAGGACGGGGCTTCGGCCAGTTCGATGCCGGCGGCCAGGCCCTCGGCCTCCAGTCGGGCCAGAGCCTGCTGGCGCTGGCGTTCGGCCACCGAACGGGCCAGGCCGCTCGCGAGCGAGATGCCTTCCAGCCGCTCCAGCGCGCCGCGCGGACCGAGGACCAACGGGCGCACGCGGCCCGCCGGGAACACCTTCGCGCGGATGGCGCCGCCGCCTTCGGGGTAGTAACCCGCACGGGCCATCGTCAGCTCCACATCCAGCCCCAGGCGCCGCATCAGCACGGCCCACTGGTGCAGGAGGAAGTGGAAGCTCGGGCTGAAGGGCACGTGGGTGCCCCCGCTGATGGTGAGCACCGAACGCGCGCCCGCCAAGGCCAGCGGCAGGTACAGCGTGTGGAGCACGAGCGAGGTCGAGCCCGCGGACTTGATGACGAAGTCATAGGTGCCTGGCCGTACGGCGCCCGGCTCGAATCGGAGGGCACGCGAGCCGAGGGCCGCGCCCTCCGCGGCGGCCGAACTGATCTTCGCCGCGGCCTTCACACAGGCGAGGTGTTGCGGGCGCAGGCCGGGCTTCTGCCGCCTGGCCCGGATATTGACGATCTCGAACGGGCGGCCTGTGACCATGGACAGCGCCAGCGCCGTGCGCAGCATCTGCCCGCCGCTCTCGCCCTCCGAGCCGTCTATCCTGACCAATCCGTCCACGAACCGGCGCCTTTCTTGCGGGCCTCATGAGCGGCTGTTATAATACCGCGAAATGAGCGCCCAGGCAACGATCGAACCCGGCCGCGCAGTGTTCCTCGACCGCGATGGCGTCATCAACGAGCCGCCGCCGGCGGGGAGCTGGGTGTTCCGCTGGGACGACTTCCGTTTCGCGGACGGGGCGCTCGATGCCCTGCGGCGGCTGCGGGAGGCCGGCTTCGTCGTGGCCGTCATCACGAACCAGTCGTGCGTGGGGCGCGGGCTGGCTTCGCTGGCCGATATCGAGGGGATCAACCGCAGGATGGTCGAGGCGGTGGCCGCGGCGGGCGGCTCGATTGCGGGCGTCTACCTGTGCCCCCACACGAACGACGACGGCTGCCTCTGCCGCAAGCCGAGGCCCGGCCTCATAGACCAGGCGGCCCGCGAGCTCGGGGTGGCCCCGGAGCGGAGCTTCGTGGTCGGCGACTCGGAGCGCGATATCGAGGCGGGCCTTGCACGGGGCTGTAGGACGCTGCGCGTGGCCGGCCCGAACGCTGAGCTGCCGGCGGAGACCCGCGCTCACCATGTCGTGCGCGATCTCGCCGAGGCGGTACAACTGATCCTCGACCTTGTCCACGGGGGAGAGAGGGAGCCGGTGCCATGAGGGCGAAGACGAGAGACGCGGCCTGCCTCCTGGCTTGTCTTGCCGCAGCAACCGCGCTGGTCGGGTGCAGCGAGGAGAACCGCCCACGCCGCATCCGCCTGAGCCTGATCCTGGGCGACAACTCCGAGTGGTTCCAGGGCGCGCTCCGGTGGCGGCAGCTCGTTGAAGAACGCACGAGCGGCCGCTACCGCGTGGATATCATCCCCAACGCCACCCGCTCCGGCCGCAACCAGTCCACCGAACTCCAGATGGTGCAGCAAGGCCAGCTCGAGGCGTCGCTCGAATCCACGATCCTGCTCTCCACGGTGGACCCCCGCTGGGCCGTGTTCTGCTTCCCCTGGCTCTTCCCTGACCACGCCACCGCCGATGCCGTGTGCGATGGGCCGGTGGGGGAGGAGATGCTGGAACTGCTCAAGGATCGGAACCTCGTGGGCATCGCCTACGGGGCCAACGGCTTCCGCCAGATCACCAACAGCCTGCGGCCGATCCGCAAGGCCGAGGACCTCGCGGGACTGAAAATCCGAGTCCCCCAGGGTCTGCCCTCCGTGTTGTTCGAGCACTTTGGCGCGACCACGCACCAGATGAACTTCGGCGACCTGTTCCTGGCCCTCGACCGGGGCGATCTCCACGGACAGGAGAATCCCCTCTCGGTGATCTACACGGCGAAGCTGCACACCGTGCAGAAGCACGTGACGCTGTGGAATTACGTCTATGACCCGATCGTGCTGTGCATCAACCGGGATCTCTGGTACGCGCTTCCCGGCAACGACCAGAAGATTCTGCGGGAGTGTGCCCGCGAGGCCATGATCTACGAGCGGCGGCTGGTCGCGGAGGCGGACGAGAAGCTGCCGGCCGCCCTCGCGGCGGAAGGGATGGTGGTCACGCGACTCAGCGACGCCGAGAGAGAGGCGTTCAAGGCCAAGGCCCAGGAAGGGCTGCGAGGGCCATTCGAAAGCCTCGTCGGCGAAGAGCTCCTCGAGCGCTTCGAAGCCGCGGTGAAGAGCCAGGTCGAGGAATCGAAGCCCCGTGAAGATGAAGCTGCCAAGGAACGTTGAGGGGCTTCTCGCGGGCCTCCTCCTCGCCGCGGTCGCCGTTCTGCTCACCGTGCAGCTCATCCTGGCGCGCGTCCTGCCGGGTCTCGCGTCGCCCATCACGCCGATCGTTCTCGCGCTGTTCTTCTGGGCCACATTGCTGGGTGTGCCTGCCGCCACGCGCGCCGATGCGCACCTGAGCCTTGGCCTCGTGAGCCGGCTGGCATCGAGCCGATGGCGCCGGAGGCTCCAGGCGCTTGGGCTCGCGGCCGCGCTGGTGTTCTTCCTGGCTCTGGCCGTGGCGGGGGTCCAGGTGTGCTGGGGCCAGGTTCGGGGGCACAACCGCTCGCTGGTGACGTGGTGCCCGGACTGGGTGGTGACGCTGTGTGTGCCGCTCGCGGGCGCGCTGTCGTGTGTGCGCGCGATTCAGTGCTGGCGCGAGAGGCGCAGGGCATCGGGTCGGGAGGGCAGGGAAGGGGAGACCCCGCCGTCAAGCGGGGGAGGAAAGGGTTGAGCGCGTGCAGGCAGCCGTCGCAGCAACGCTCGTGGGGCTGTTCGTGATCCTGGCCCTCTTGGAGGTGCCGATCGCGTTCAGCCTCGGCCTTTCCGCTCTGGCCGCCATCCTGCTCTTCCTCCCGGGCCAGGGTCTGGCGATCTTCGCCCACCAGGTCGTCGGCTCGCTGATGCACGAATCGCTGATGGCGATCCCGCTATTCATTGCGGCCGGCCTGGCCTTCTCCAAGAGCGGGGTGGCGAGTCGGCTGGTGCGCCTGGCGCGCCTGGTGGTGGGCGGGCTGCCGGGCGGGCTGGGCGTAGTGGCCGTAGCCGTCTCGATGTTCTTCGCGGCCATGTCGGGTTCGGGGCCCGCCACGGTGGCGGCAATCGGGTCGCTGATGATCCCCGCGTTGGCCGAGAATGGTTACGACCGCGGCTTCGCTGCCGGCCTGCTGGCCGCAAGTGGAGGACTCGGCATCATCATCCCGCCGTCCATCGCTATGGTCATCTATGGCCTGCTGGCCGAGGAAAACGTGCTTCACCTGTTCATCGCGGGGGTGCTGCCGGGCGTCGTGGTGGGGGCGGCGCTGATCGGCTACACGGTGTGGGCCTCGTGGCGTCGAGGCTACGGCTCGGCCGCCGAGCGGGCCGTGCGGGGCGAGTTGCTTCGCGCCCTGGTGGCGGCCCTGCCTGGGCTGGCGGCGCCAGTGGTGATCCTGGTGTGCATCTATGGAGGCTTCTCCAGCCCGACCCGGGTTGCGGCAGTGGCCGTGGCGTACGCGGTGGCCGTGGACGTGGTGTTCTACCGCGACCTCGGCCTGCGTGCGCTGATCGGGGTGTTCCGGGAAGCGGCGATCGTGTCTTCCCAGGTGCTGGTCATCGTCGCAGCGGCGTCGCTGTTCGCCTGGGTGCTGGAGGATCAGGGGATCACTACGGCGGCGGTGAGCTGGCTGAGCCGCCTGCCGGTGCCGCGATGGGCCATGTTGCTGATGATCAACGCCGCGGTGCTGGCCGCGGGCTGCGTGGCCGACGCGATCTCGATCTACTACATCTTCGTGCCCATCCTGCTTCCTGTGGTGAAGCATCTGGGGGTACCGCCGCTGCACTTCGGGGTGATTCTGGCGGTGAACCTGGCCATCGGGCAAGTGACGCCGCCGGTGGGGGTCAACCTGTTCGTGGCCTGCGGGGTGGCCCGGCTGCCGCTGGAGCGGGTCGCGCGCGCGGCGATGCCGTTCATTCTGGCCGAGGTGGCGGCACTGATGGTGATCGTCTTCTGCCCGGCGCTCTCAGAGATTCTGCTGCGGCTCTTTCCCGGCGGCATCCGCGGCTGAAGGTTGCGCCGCAACGCCATCCACAACGCGCGTGAGGGCAGCCAGGAGGGCGGCCACGCCCTCGCCCGTGGCGGCGGAAATGGCGTGCACCTCCACGGGCAGGGCCGAGCGGAGTTCCTCGACGGCTGCGCGGCCGTCCGGAAGGTCAATCTTGTTGACCGCGACCAGGTGTGGCCGCTCGGCCAGGGCATGGCCGTAGAGGCCAAGCTCGGTGCGCAGCGTGCGGTAGGCTTGCAGGGGAGGGGTGCCGTCCACGCCCGCGGCGTCCAGGATGAGCAGGAGGACCCGCGTGCGCTCGATGTGGCGGAGGAACTCGGTGCCGAGGCCATGCCCCTGATGGGCGCCTTCGATGAGGCCGGGGATGTCGGCGATCACGAGCCGCCGGTAGCCTCCGACGTCCGCGATGCCCAGGCAGGGATAGCGGGTGGTGAAGGGGTAGTTGGCCACCTTGGGGCGCGCGTTCGACACGCGGGAGATGAGGGTAGACTTGCCCGCGTTGGGCAGGCCGACGAGGCCCACGTCGGCGAGCAGCTTGAGCTCGAGCCGGAGCTTGCGCTCCTGGCCGGGTTCGCCGCGTTCGGCCTGGCGCGGGGCGCGGTCCGTAGCGGTGGCGAAATGGCGGTTGCCACGCCCGCCCTTGCCGCCGGCGGCCACGATGATGCGCGCGCCCGGCTGGTCGAGGTCGCGCAAGAGCAGCCCCGTGTCGGCATCGTAGACAAGGGTGCCGACGGGCACGCGGACCTCGACCGGCTCGCCGCTGGCGCCCGTCTTGTTCGCGCCGCTGCCGTGGCGGCCGTTGCTCGCGGCGATGCGATGGTGGAACGTGAACTCGTAGAGCGTGTCCACGGCGGGGTCCGCGACGAGGCTCACGTCCCCTCCGCGACCGCCGTCGCCGCCGTCGGGTCCGCCGCGCGGCACGTACTTCTCGCGGCGGAAGCTCACGCAGCCGTGGCCGCCGTCGCCGCCCTTCACCTGGATGAATGCCTCGTCGAGGAACATGACGGCGGCATGCCCCCAGGGCTCAGACGGGCAGGATATTGACGCGGCGGCCCGCGCCGAACTCCACGCGCCCGGCGGCCTTGGCGAAGAGGGTGTCATCCCTTCCGCGGCCGACGTTGGCGCCTGGCTTGAAGTGGGTGCCGCACTGGCGGACGATGATGGTGCCGGCATCCACGAGCTGGCCCCCGAAGCGCTTCACGCCCCGGTTCTGCGGATTGCTGTCGCGCCCGTTCCTGGACGAGCCTTGTCCCTTCTTGTGCGCCATGGAGGAATCTCCTTCCGTTCAGTTGGCCACGATGCGTTCGATGGCCACGCGGGTAATGGCCTGGCGATGGCCCTGCTTGCGGTGGTAGCCGGTTCGGCGGCGGAACTTGCCGACGATGATCTTCGCGCCCCGCTCCTGGGCCACCACGGTGCCCACCACACGCACGCCGGCCACGGTGGGCGCCCCGCAGCGCACGTCCTCGCCGTTGCTGTAGAAGAGCACGCGGTCGAACTCGACCGGCTCCCCGGCGTGGTCGGGCAGGGATTCGACCTCGATGGTCTCGCCGGGCGACACCTTGTACTGTTTGCCGCCGGTCTCAATCACAGCGTACACGATGGCGTCTCCTTGACTCAGAGGGTTGCCTTCTTGCCGTCCCTGAGATGGCAAACGACTTGGACCTGGCCGGGCCGGAAGTCCGGCCTGCCGGTGATGCGAAGCGTGGCGTGAGCCTGCTCTTCCAGGCGGGCCAGCTCGCGGCGCTTGGTGTTCGCGATCTGCTCCGCCACGCTCGGGTGGCTGGCGATCTCCACGCTCTCGACGTCCTTCTTCGACAGGGCGAGGCGGATCTGGCGCATGACGTGGGGCACCATGCTCTGGAGGCTGCGGACCAGGCCCGAGCCGGCGCACGTGGGGCAGCGGTCGTAGAGGGCCATCTTGGTGCCCTGGCGCACCCGCTGCCGGGTGATCTGCATGAGGCCGAACCGCGACATGCGGAGCACGCGGCTGCGGGCGCGGTCGCGCTTGAGTTCGTTCGCCATGGTCTTCTCGACCTCGCGGCGGTGCTTTTCGAGGCGCAGGTCAATGAAGTCGATCACGATCACCCCGCCCATGTCGCGCAGGCGAAGCTGGCGGGCCGCCTCGCGGGCCGCCTCGAGGTTTGTGCGGAACGCGGTCTCCTCCACGTCCGCCTCGTTCGTGTAGCGGCCGGAGTTGACGTCAATGGCCACCAGGGCCTCGGTCTGGTCAATAACAATGGAGCCGCCGCTCTTGAGGGCCACCACGTTGTCGAAGGTCTTCTGGAGTTCCGGCTCGATGCGATAGTGGTCGAAGATGGGCGCAGCGCCGCGGTAGAGCTTGACCAGGTTGCGGTGGCTGGGCGAGGCCACGCGCAGGAACTCGGCCACCTGGCGGCACACGTCTTCGGAGTCGATCACAATCTCCGAGATGTCGGTTGCGAAGAGGTCGCGCATGCAGCGCAGCACGATGTCGCTCTCCTGGTACACCAGCTTGGGCACGGGGCCCGTGCGGGTCTGCTCTTCGACGGCCGACCACAGGCGCTGGAGGTACTGGAGGTCGCGCTGGAGGTCGGCCTTGCGCGCGTTCGCGCCTGCCGTGCGCACGATGAAGCCCATGTTGGCTGGGAGCGGCAGCTCGTCGAGCAGCTTGCGCAGGCGCTCGCGCTCGGCCTCGTCGGTGATCTTGCGCGAGACGCCGTGGTGCACGACGCCCGGCATCATCACCAGCGAGCGGCCGGGGATGCTCAGGTAGGTCGTGACGCTCGGCCCTTTGTTGCCGATGGCCTCCTTGATGACCTGGACCACCACCTCCTGGCCCTTCTGGAGCAGGTTCTGGATCGGCGTGTCGTCCTTGCGGCGCTTGGGGGTCGGGCTGTCGGTCGGCAGCCAGTTGTCGGCGCTGCCCCCTTTGACGTCCGAGACGTGCAGGAAGGCGTTCTTCGGGAGCCCGATATCCACAAACGCGGCCTGGATGCTTCGCTCGACGTTCGTCACGCGGCCCTTGTAGATGTTCCCCAGGCACTGCTCGCTGGCCGTGGGCTGGATGTAGAGTTCCTGGAGCACGTCGTCTTCCAGGACCGCGATCCGGCTCTCCTCCGGCTCGAGCGCGTTGATCACCATTCTGCGCTGCATGCCGCTCACCCTCTCAGGCACCGAGTCACGCCTGTGCCGCTCTGCGGCCCCGGCGGGCTGAGCATCAGGCTCACTCGCGTTCGTCGCAGTCGTATCCGTCGCAGTACCTCCGAGTCGTCTCCGAGCAGCGCCGCGAGGACCTCAGCGGCGCGTGGTGTGCCGCGGTCGCATGCCGCCACCTCGAATCGCAGCCGGCCCGCCTCCAGGTTCAGGGCGAGCAGGGCGGGCCGTACATCCCGCTCTTCGCCGTTCGCTCGCCGCACGGGCAGCGTCGCGCGGCTTCTCGCACTCTCGAGGTCGCCCGGCGTCAGCGGGCAGTCGGGCGGCAGTTCCGCCTCGTACTCCAACGACGCCACACGCGCCCGCGCCCCGTGGGGCACGGCGGCGGCGGAGCGCAACCGAACCCCGTTGGGCAGTTGCTCGCCCAGGCGCCGGAGCACATCGTCGGGCGACACCGTGGGCTCCAGCTCCACCTCCAGGGCCTCGTCGCAGGCCTCCAGCCCCAGGGGCAGGGCCGCCGCGATGCTCAGCTTCGGGTGCGGATTGAAGCCCTGGGTCATCCGCACCGGCAGACCCGCCCTGCGCAGCGCCCGCTCGAACAGCCGCATCAGGTCGCGATGGGACAGCCACCGTGCGTCCCCCTCCTTCGCGAATCGCACCAGCACTCGCAGCGCGTCCATCCGAGGTCCCTGAGTGTACCGTTATCTCGGCCTCTCCGCCTCCTGGCGGTGGCTTGGGCCAGGGGCTCACGAATCCGCAGGGAGCGCCTCCTCTCTGACGGCCTTGAGATAGGCCAGCGTGTCTTCGGGGTCTTCGAAGGTGAGCGCTCTGGCCGCCACCTGGCGCGCGTGCTCGTAGGTGACGGCGCGGACCAGTTCCTTGACCTGCGGCAACACGGCCGGGCTGACGCTGAACTCCCCGAGCCCGAGGCCCACGAGCAGGATGGCGTAGACGAGGTCGCCGGACATCTCGCCGCACATGGCCACGCGGGTACCGGTGCGGCGTCCGACCTCGATCACGTCGCGCACGATCCGCAGGATGGCCGGGTGGGCGGGCTGGTAGAGGGCGGAGACGCACTCGTTGCCCCGGTCCACGGCCAGCGTGTACTGCACGAGATCGTTGGTGCCGATGGAGAAGAAGTTGACCTCCTTGGCGAGGAGGTCGGCAATGCGCGCCGCGCCGGGCACCTCGATCATCATGCCCATCTCGATGCGCGGGTCGAACGGGATACCGGCCGCGTCGAGCTGGGCCATGGTCTCGCGGACGATGCTCTTGGCGAGGCGGATCTCGCGCAGGTCGGTGATCATCGGGAACAGGATGCTGGTACGCGAGCCGGCAGAGGCGCGCAGAATGGCGCGAAGCTGCGTGCGGAAGAGGTCCATCCGCTGGAAGCAGAGGCGAATGGAACGGCAGCCGAGAAAGGGGTTCTTCTCTGTCCACTGGCCGCCCGGCTCAAGCTTGTCGCCGCCCATGTCGAACGTGCGGATGGTGAGCGGGCGGTTGCCGAGCGCCTGCGCCACGCGGCGGTAGGCCTGGTAGTGCTCTTCCTCGGTGGGCGGCGAGCCCTTCTCGAAGAAGAGAAACTCCGTGCGGTAGAGGCCCACGCCCTCCGCCCCGCGCTGAAGGGCGATCTCGATCTCCTCGGGCGACTCGATGTTGGCGTACAGGCGCACGCGGTGGCCGTCGGGCGTCTCGGCGGGGAGTTGCCGGATCCGGGCCAGCCGCACCTCGTGCTCCTGGAGGTTGCGGGCCTTGGCATGGTAGGCGTCGAGGGTGCGGGCGTCGGGGTTGACCACAACGGTGCCGGTCGAGCCGTCCACCACCAGAAGGTCGCCGGCAACCACCTCGGCGGTAAGGGTCCCGAGGCCCACCACGGCGGGGATGCCGAGAGCGCGCGCGATGATGGCCGTGTGCGAGGTGCGGCCGCCGGCATCCGTGGCCAGGGCGACGACTTTGGACTTGTCGAGCGTGACGGTCTGGGACGGCGTGAGGTCATGGGCCACCACGATCACGTTGGTTTCCAGGCGCCCGATGTCTTCGCGCTTGGTGCCCTGGAGGTGGCGGTGGATGGCGTGCTCGATATCGTAGAGGTCGCGCACGCGATCCTTGAGGAAATCGGCGGCGAGCAGGATGCGTGCGTGCCTCTTGATGACTTTGGAGACGGCGAACTCCGCCGTGCATTGGGTGGCCTCGATGGTGTCGAGGACCTCCTTGTGGAGCTCGGGGTCGCGGAGCATGGAAATGTGGGCGTCGAAGATGCGCAGGTATTCGCCGCCGGCCTTCTCGGCGGCCATCTTCTGGATGGCCTGGGTCTCGGCGATGGCGGCCTGCACGCTGGCCTCGAACCGTGCGCGCTCGGCGGGCACTTCCTCGGCGGTGAGCTTGCGGTGCGAGACCGGGAACTCGCGGCTGTCGAGCACCAGGGCCTCGGCGATCGCCACCCCGGGCGATGCGGCGACGCCTTTCTTCTCGATCATGGCTCCGTTCACCTCTTCCCGAAGGCGCGGGCTACATTTCGTCGAAGCCGCGACGCACGAGGGCGACAAGGGCCTCGACCGCCTGTTGCGCGTCCTCGCCACAGGCGTGCACCGTCACCTTCGCCCCCTGCTCGGCCGCGAGCGTGAGCACCTGGATGGTGCTCTTCGCATTGGCGCTCGCATCGTCGCGGCGCAAAGTCACCTGGCTCTTGAAGGGCGCCGCTGTCTTCGCGATCAGCGTGGCAGGCCGGGCGTGGATCCCCTGCGGATTGGGGATTTCCACCTCCTGCTCAACGCACACCAGTGCCGCGGCATACGGCGCCTGCTCCGGTTCGGCCATGACGGTCACGCTCGGGGCTCTGGGGGCCTAACACTTGCCTGCTGGCTCCTCACCCGCCTCCTCATCTGCGTCGGGAGACGTGGGCGGTGGAACCTCCACACCATGTTCGCGCGGCCTGTGGTCGCGAATCCTGTCCTTGTGCTTGCGAAGCTGAGCTTCAGCCTTGTCGAAGGCCAGTTCGATGGCCTCCGCCAAGTTCTGCGTGGTCACCCGAGCGACCACCGGCGCACCGTGGCTCACGTTGGCCACCACCTCCACCAGCCGACGCTCCTTCTCCGCGTCCAGTGTCACGTGCACCGTGACTACGCCGTCGAAGATTCGCCGGATGTGCTGTGCCTTCTCGACCACACGCGCGCGGAGATCGTCGGGCAACTGCATATGGTGTGCAAACACCTGGATTGGCACGTAGCGCCTCCTGTGGAAGTACGCGCAGACTAGAAGCGTGAGCTGCCGGAACGCAGCCTGGGCAACTGCCGTAAAGCACTTTATTTTAGCCCACAGGGGCGTTCCGGTCAAAGTTTTTTTTCGCGGGCCACTTGACAGCATGGCCTTCAAGCCTAAGATCATAGGGCCAATGTGACAAGGGCCTGGCACTTCGGAAGAGAGCCTGCGCGTGCACTACCCGCCATTTGACGAATTCCAGCGGCTCGCCCAGACCGCCAACGTGGTCCCCGTCTATCGCCAGCTTCTCGCGGATACGCTGACCCCGGTCTCGGCGTTCCAGAAGCTCGGGGTCGCCGGGCACGGCTTCCTCCTCGAGAGCGTCACCGGCGGCGAGCGCATCGGGCGCTACTCGTTCCTCGGCGCCGAGCCGCGCGCCATCATCCGCGCCACGCGCAACCTTGTGGAGGTCATCCGCGGGGCCGAAGTCGCGCGCAACGAATCGAGCGACCCGTTGCGCGACATCGAGAGCCTGTTGGCTCAGAGCCGGCCCGCACGGGTCCAGGGGCTGGACTGTTTCGCCGGCGGCGTCGTGGGCTATTTGGCTTACGATGTGGTGCGCTACGTGGAGCACTTGCCCAACGCTCCGCCGGACGACCGAGGCCTCCCCGACTACTGCCTGATGGCCTGCGACACCCTGGTGGTGTTCGACCACGTCTTCAAGACCATCAAGGTGGTGAGCAACGCCCGTCTCGGCGGGCGCTCGGCGCGGCAAGCCTACGACGAGGCGGTCGCCGCCGTGGACGCCGTGGTGGAGCGCCTGCGCACCCCGGTGATGACCCTCACCGACGACATCCGCCCGGTGGGCGACATCACGCTCCGATACCGATCGAACATCTCGCAGGCCGACTACGAGGATGTGGTCCTCCGCTGCAAGGAGTACATCAAGGCCGGCGACATCATTCAGGTGGTCCCCTCCCAGCGGCTCGAGGTCGAGACACACGCCGACCCGTTCGACGTGTACCGGGCGCTGAGAGTCGTAAACCCCTCCCCGTATATGTTCTACCTGAAGCTGGACGATGTCACGCTGGTGGGCGCTTCGCCCGAGGTCATGGTCAAGCTCGAGGGCGACAAGATCACCGTGCGCCCCATCGCCGGAACGCGGCGCCGCGGAGCAACGCCGGAAGAGGATGACGCGCTGGCCGAGGAACTCCTCCGCGACCCCAAGGAGCGCGCCGAGCACGTGATGCTCCTCGACCTCGGCCGCAACGACGTGGGCCGCGTCTCCCGATACGGCACGGTCCGCGTCACCGAGGAGATGGTGATCGAGCGCTACTCGCACGTCATGCACATCACGTCAAATGTCGAGGGGCGGCTCGACCGCGAGCGCCACAGCCCGTTCGACGTGCTGCGGGCGTGCATGCCCGCGGGCACGGTGTCCGGCGCGCCGAAGGTGCGGGCGATGCAGATCATTGACGAAATGGAGCGCACCCGCCGCGGCCCGTACGCCGGCGCGGTGGGCGCCATGGACTACTTCGGCAATATCAACACCTGCATCACGCTGCGCACCCTCGTCTTCCATGCCGGCAAAGCCTACGTGCAGGCGGGCGGCGGCGTCGTGGCCGACTCAGTGCCCGCCCTTGAGTATGAGGAAACCATCAACAAGGCCCGAGCGCTGCTCCGCGCCATCGAGGTGGCGGAGCGCCAGATGCCTAAGGCGACGGGCACATGAGCCCGCCGCCGGCGCTCACTGCGCCTGCAACTGCTCATAGAGCCCCGTCATCCGCCTCAGGAACTCCTCCTCCGTGAACTCCGACGCCACCCGCTCCCTGGCAGCGCGTCCCAGAGACTGACGCAGCAATGGGTCGGCGAGGGCCCGGCGCGCACAGGCCACCAGCGCCGACACGTCGCCAACGGGGACCAGGAAGCCGGTTCGGCCATGCTCCAGCACGTCGTGGTTGCCCGTGACATCGGAGGCCACGACAGCCACCTGCTGAGCCATCGCCTCGAGAAGAGAGTAGGGGAGCCCCTCGTAGCGCGAGGGCAGGAGAACGACATCGAACGCCGCCACGAGCTCTGGGGCATCGGGCCTGTAGCCAAGCACCTCGACGGGCAGTTCGCGTGACCAGCAGACGCGCGCCTTCGCCGCAATGGCGCCCGTGGCCACGCCCCATGCCTCGGGCGAGATCGCCGGACGCAGCGCCCGCAGGTACCGCAGATCGTCAGCCCCTCCCGCCAGAAACAGCCGCATGCCCTGGAACTCGCGGCTGAGCGCACCAGCCGCCGCCAGGAACGCCTGCACGTCCTTCTGCGGCGAGATGCGCCCGACGAATCCCACCGCGAGGTCCGAGCTGCCCAATCCCAGCTCAGAACGGTGCCTGCGCCGCGTCTCAGCGGGGTCCGCCGCCGGCAGTCGGATGCCGTTCGGCACCACGGCCAGTTGGGTGCGGGCGCCGAGCCCCGCCTGCTCCGCAATCGCGCGCTGGCTCGCCGACACCAAGACAATCCGATGCGCCCACCCGCTGGCGATGCGCTCCAGAAGCCGGTACAGAGGGGCGAGGCGGGTATCGCGCCGCTCGAACGGGAAGGTGTGGGGCGTGTGGACAATCGCTGGCACGCCGGCGCGCCGGGCCGCCAGGCGCCCCAGGAAGCCCGCCTTAGACGCGTGAGTGTGAACGATGTCGAACCGCTCCGTCCGCATCAGGCGGCTGAGGGCACGGAGCGCGGCCAGATCCGCCAGTGGGGCAGGGCGCCGGAGCATGCGGATGGGAACCGTTCGAATCCCCGCCGCGTTCAGCCCGGCCAGTTCGCGCTCCACGCCGCGGTCGCGTTCCAGCGAACACGCCAGGTGCACCTCGAAGCGCGACTGGTCGAGGCCCCGCACGAGCTGGTAGACGTGTTTGCGCGCGCCGCCCACGTTAGCCTCGAGAACCTGAAGCAGCCTTATCCGAGCCATTCGGGTGCCTCGCCGGCTGGAACGCGCAAGGTCGGGCCGTCCTGCTGCAACACAAATGAATGGTACCACAAGGATGCTGGTGCAGCAAGGCCAGGCCCCGGACGCCTGGTTCCTGTGGATCGGCGCGGGAGGCTGCCCGGGCAGAGCGCCGCGCGGCCAGGCCGGGCCGCAAGGATGGCCGGGAAGGGTCCCGCTTTACGGGTAATTGGCACGGAAGCCGTGCGAGCCGCCCATAGGCGCGGCAAGCCAGCGCGCTCGCCATGGCCTCGTAAGATATTCCAAGATAAACACTTAAGCCATCTACCGCTAATTCCGTCCGAGGCGGGCACTGGATTTGCTGAGACCGAGATCCAGAGCTAGCGGCTCATTGACTTGTAGGCAATGGCACTCGGGCGACAGGACTAGCCGGCAGCCACTCAGGGAATGGTGGCATCGGCTACGTATCTGGGTTGGCACCGCCGCCTTGCAATCCCAGTGATCTGGGGTATAATACAAGTGGATGAGCCAGCGGTGGTTTGATTGTATCACGCATGTGGTACTCAAGCGGCGGGACCTCACGTGGCGGGACGACGGGCGGCACGACAAGGCGGCAGCCAGGCAAGTCACAAGTCTTGTGGCTGCCTCCACTTCCCCTACATAGTCTCGGTCTTTGCTTCCTTCAGGTGCCCTCTGGTGCTGAAAGGAGACTTCGCATGGTGAAGCGGCGGGGTCGTGGCTTCGTGATCATCGAGGTGGTCACGGTAATCACCATCATCGCGGTGCTGCTGAGCCTCGGCTACAGCGTCTACAAGGGCGCGAGGCTGTCCGCACGGGTTGTGGTGGCGAGCAACAACCTCAAGCAGGTGGGCATGGCGCTCGAACTCTTCAACAAGAAGTACGAGTGCTATCCGCCCGAAGGCGCCAACCTTGCCACCATGCTCGCCCCGTTTGTGCAGAATCCAGAGGTCTTCAACAACCCGCTGGCGGACGAGCCGACCCCCGGCAAGACCCTGAGCGAACTCTACGTAGAACCCTACGATGAGGAGGCCGACCGACCGGGTTCCTATCTCACAGCCTTTGTGACCGAGGACGGCACGACCGCCGTCGTCCTGAAGACGGGCAACATTGTGGAGCGGGTAGACAACCTGTCGCTGCCCAGCGATCCGGACAGCATCGTCGCGATTCTGTCGGGGACGCCGCCCAGCGCGGAGCCGAGCACGCCGCTTCCAACAACCACCGAGCCCAGCACACCGCCTCCGACACCCACGGAGCCCAGCACGCCGCCCCCGACGACCACTGAACCCAGCACGTCGCCCCCGACGAGCCCCGACAGCACGGGCGGCTCTGGAACGGGCGGCACGAGCACGGGTGGGGGCACCAGTACGCCTCCTGCCACCACCACGCCTGAGGGCACGGTGGGCGGGTCAATCAATCTGAATCCCAACAACAACGACGACTTCGAGTTCGAGCTTCGCTTCAACCTGATCGGGGGCGGTGAACTCATCGTCGTGACGCGCGACAACCTGCACGACGGCTCCGCCGCGGCGAATGGCTATCTCGGCGTGCCCCTGAGCGCCTCCTACATTCTCCTGAAGCCCAAGGGGAACGGCAACCAGAACTCTCTGACCTACACAGGCACATTCGAAGGCAAGACCTACAACAACGAGACGCTGCGCCTCGAGAACAAGAACCGCTACATCCTGACGACGAAGGACGGCGGCACGATGGTGGTCACGCTCTACAACACGAAGTCCAGCCGGGGCAGGGCGATGGGCAAGTGGTGGATCGACATCAACGCCGTCGGGGCGAAGATCCAGATCTGCAAGTGCAACCAGACGCCCTGTGTGTGCAAGCCAGAGTAGTAGGGCCACCAAGCCGGTCCGCTTGACATCACGCGGCGCTCGCCAACAAGGCGAGCGCCGCGTGTCTGTACCCAGCCGGTGCAGCCCAAGGCAGCGTGCGACAGGACCAGCGGGAGGGCCGTGGAGGCCCCGCGTGGCGGGTATTCTCGTTGGAGATCGGTGGCGACGCGTCTTTGCCGCTGCGTGGCCTTGCGCGGCGGAGCGTGCAGCAGGAGGTCTAAGCTGCGTTCCGCGTGGGTGTTAGAGTTTATCCCCGGAAATGCCTGTCTCGACTGGCACAAGAGTTGCTCGAGCTAGAAGACGTTGGCGGGGTCCCGATCCAGGGAATGCTTGGCAAGGAGGCCCGCCATGGTCAGGAGAGTGGGAGCTGGTCGCAGGGCATTCGTCGTCATCGAGCTCTTCGCGGTCATCGCTGTCATCGGCATACTGCTTTCGCTGGGGTTCAGCGTCTACAGGGGCGCGAGGCTTTCCGCACGGGTCGTGGTAGCGGCCAATAACCTCAAACAGGTGGGCATGGCGCTCGAACTGTTCAGCAGGAAGTACGAGTGCTACCCGCCGGAGGGCGCCAACCTGGCGACCTTCCTCGCTCCATTCGTCTCGAACGTTGATGTGTTCAGCAATCCGCTGGCGGAGGAGGCAACCCCGGGCGAGACCCTCAGCAAGCTTTATCTCGAGCCCTACGACAACGAAGCGGACGCCAGCGGCCACTACCTCACCGCTTTCGTGACTGAGGATGGCACGACCGCCGTCGTCCTGAAGACGGGCAGTATTGTGGAGCGGATAGACAATCTCGCGCTTCCCGAGGACCCGGCCACTGTCGTCGCGATCCTTTCTGGATCCCAGCCGGGCACCGATACCACGGCTCCAACCACATCGCCAACGACGCCTGGCGCCACCTCGGACACATCCACCAACACAGGGGATGCAACGGCCCCTACCGATGGCAGCACGGACGGTACCACCACGACGACGACCACCACCACCACCACCACGGGTGGAAGCACGGGTGGCACCACTTCCGGGGGCACCGTGACCTCCGATGGAACCATCGGCGGCTCGATCAACCTTAACCCCAACAATAACGACGACTTCGAGTTCGAGCTCCGTTTCAGTCTCATGACGGGCGGCGAGCTCATCATCGTGACCCGCGACGAACTGCACAACGGGTCGGCGCAGGCCAACGGCTACCTTGGCATCCCCCTGAGCGCGTCGTACATCCTGCTCAAACCCAAGGGCAATGGCAACCAGAACTCCCTCACTTACACGGGCGAATTCGAGAACAAGACCTATCTCAATGAGAGGCTGGTACTTGAGAACAAGAACCGCTACATCCTGACGACGAAGGACGGCGGCACGATGGTGGTCACACTCTACAACACCAAGTCCAGCCGGGGCAGGGCGATGGGCAAGTGGTGGATTGACATCAACGCCGTCGGAGCAAAGATCCAGATCTGCAAGTGCAACAACTCGCCTTGCACATGCCTCGCGAACGGGGAGTGAGGTTCCCAAGGCGGCCCATCGTGGTCTGCTTTCCTCGCGCACGCGCTGTCGGCCTTCAAGGCAGGCAGCGCGTGCGGCGTTTCATGCGTGAACCTGGGCAGCCGCTTGACATCAACCACATGGCGGCGATAATGGAGCCGGCATGTTCGATATTCCGCAGACATTGCAGTGGTCTCGGCGTAAGTATGGCAGAAGGCGTCATCATCAGGCTTGACACAGCCGCCTGCATCGTGCTGAGCGGGGGGAGCTCTGTGCGATGCTCGCTGCCCGGCAAGTGGCGGCTGCGCAAAGGTGCCCAGACACGCCCCATCGCCGTCGGGGATCGGGTACGCTTTTCTCTTCTGCCGTCTGGCGAGGGGGTGGTCGAGGGGGTCGAGCCTCGGAAAGGCGGCAAACTGTCGCGCAAGGCCGCGGGGGAGCGCGAGGCGGAGCAGGTGGTGGCGGCGAACGTGGACCAGCTCGTCGTGGTCGCCTCGGTGGCTGAGCCTGAGCTGAATCGCCGTCTGCTCGACCGTCTCGTGGTCTCCGGCGAGCACGGCGGCCTCGATGTCGCCGTGTGCCTCAACAAGATCGATCTGGCCGATGCCGCGGCCTATGAGCCGGTGTTGGAGCTGTACCGCCGGCTTGGGTACCGCGCGCTGGCGACCAGCGCAGTGTCGGGTGTAGGCCTGGAGGACCTTCGGGCGGCGCTGAGGGACAAGACATCCGTCTTCGCAGGGCAGTCGGGCGTGGGCAAGTCCGCCTTGCTGATGTCGGTGCAGCCTGGGCTCGACCTGCGCGTTGGCGACGTGAGCGCGTCAACAGGGAAAGGCAGGCACACCACCACCGCCGTGTCGCTGCTGCCGCTGGAGTTCGGCGGCTATGTGGTTGATACGCCGGGTATTCGGGAATTTGCCCTTTACAACATCGAGCGGGACGAGCTTCAGCACTGCTTCCCCGAGATGGCCGAGCGGTTCGGCCAGTGCCGCTTCGCTGACTGCTCGCACCGGCATGAGCCCGGCTGCGCCATTGCGGCCGCGGTGGAGAGCGGCGCGATTGACCCCGAGCGCTACGAAAGCTACTGCCGAATCTACGAGAGCCTGCCTGCACCCGACCCGGCCCGGAGGAGGCGATAACCGGCCATGTCGCCTGCCGACGTTCGCACCAGGGCCGTGATCTTCGACCTGGACGGGGTGCTGGTGGACAGCGAGGCCCTGCACGTCGAGGCCTGGCGCCGGGTGTTCGCGGCATGTGGGATCATCGTGAGCGACGAGGAGTACGCACACGGCGTGGGCATGGCGGACGGGGACTGGCTGGCATGGCTCTTCACGCGGCGTGGCCCGGCCCTCGATGTGCGCCGGTGCCTGGATGAGAAGCGTCGGGTGTTCGCTGGCATTCTCAAGGCAGATGTGCGGCCGTTCCCCGGGGTGGTCGAACTGGTCACACGCCTGCACCCCGAATGCCGCTTGGGGGTGGCATCGAACTCGCCTAGGCGGAGCATCGAGACGGCGCTTGCCGCGCTGAGGCTGCGCTCGCATTTCGATGCCGTCGCTGGCGCCGACGATGTGAAGCGCCATAAGCCTCACCCGGAAATCTACTTGCACGTTGCGGCGAGGCTCGCAATCGAGCCGGCTCGGTGCACGGTGATCGAGGATTCGGCCCTGGGCATCCAGGCCGCCAAGGCGGCGGGCATGCGGTGTATAGGAATCACGAACTCGTTGCCGGCTGAGCGGCTGGCCGCGGCGGACCTTACAGTAGCGAGTCTGGCGGATGCCGACAGCGTGCTGCGGTTCGTCCGGGCGGGATAAGGGGGGCCTTGAGGCTTGTCAGCGGCGTTTCGTGCAGACGAAGCCCGCCAACTCCTCCACATAGCGGGGCTCGAAGCCAACGTTCGCCAGCCGCTCCGAGATGCCGCTGTGGATGTCCTTGCCCTTGCGCCGAGAAAAGGGCTCGCCGACGTAGTGGTAGAGTTTCCCCGTGGCGGTCAGCACGCGGCTCAGCTCGAAGTAGAAATCGCGTCCGTAGAGCTCACCGGCCCGCGACACGTGGGGCGGATCGTGCACAATGGCATCGAACGACCCTGAAGGCTCCGCTGCGAGAAACCGCGTGACGTCCTCCGGGATCACGTCAATCCGCGCGTCGAAGAAGTACTCCTCGGACCAGGGATTGAGCCGCGCCATCTCCAGCACGTCGAGGTCGTGCTCGATGGAAACCACACGGTCGGCGCCCAGGCGGGCAGCCCAGATGGCCGTGTAGCCCAGGCCGCCGCAGGAGTCCAGCACACGGTCGCCCGGGCGGACGACGGTACGCACGATGGCCTCGGCCTGTGCGTAGGGGCAGCAGCCTTCGCTGCGATGCATCTTGATGCCGCTGATCTCCAGCGTGGGCGCCGAATCAGTGGCCATCAGCTTGTAGTAGAAGTTGCCGCGGCGCTCGACGGGGATCAGCTCGCCCCTCTCGACAAGGTAGACGCGCAAGCCCTTGCGGAGCACCGTGCGAAGCTTCTTGAGGGAGAGTTCGCTGCCATCGGGGAAGCGGACGCTCTCGGGCAGAAGATGCACGACGGACCTTGTGCGATTGAGGTCGAGAGAGACGGTGACCTTGGCTTCGTGCAGGCGGCGCGCCTTGAGAATGGCGCGCGCCAGGCCGGACGTCAGATAGGTCCGCTGGCTGGGTCCGAGCGCCGGTTCGCCCAGTTCGTAGCTGCTCATTACCCTCTCAGCGGCAGATCGAGGAGTCCCCGGGAGAGCGGGCGCCTGCCGCCCGCATTCGCACTGCGAGGCCAAGCGCCGCCCAACGTCGCTCGGCGTCACTACTATAGCAGCGCGGGGCGCGAATGTCAACGTCTTGCATCGTGCGCCCGCGATTGCTAGAATACTGTGCAATTCCGCGCAGCCGCTGGCCGTGCCGCGGACGCCCACACTAGGAGAGATGGCCTGTGGAGCTGAGACGATTCGAGGGGGCCTGGACGGCTCTGGTGACTCCGTTCACGCGGAGCGACAGGATCTCGTGGCCCGAGTTCGAGCGCCTGGTGGATTTCCAGGTGAGCCAGGGGATCACCGGCCTCGTGCCGACGGGCACGACCGGCGAATCGCCCACGCTCACGTGGGGCGAGCACAACAAAGTGATCGAGGCGACGCTGCGCCTGCGCGGCAGCCGGTGCTTCGTGCTGGCGGGAACGGGGTCCAACTCCACGGCCGAGGCCCTTCGCGGGTCCCACCACGCCCTGGAGGCGGGCGCCGAAGCCGTGCTGCTCGTGGACTGCTATTACAACGGCCCGTCGAGCCTGGAACTGCGCCGCGAGTACCACGGCGTCATCGCCGACGCCTGCCGCGGCGCGAAGGTCGTGCCTTACATCATCCCCGGCCGCAGCGGCACCGCGCTCGCACCCGAGGACCTGGCCCTCCTGGCCCTCGAACACCCGAACGTCCGGGCCGTCAAGGAGGCCACCGGCGACCTCGCGCGCATGGCGGCCACCCGCACCCTCGTCGGCGCCGACTTCGATATCCTCTCAGGCGACGACAACCTGACACCGGCCATGATGAGCGACCCTGCCATCCGCGCAAGCGGCGTCGTGTCGGTCGTCTCCAACGTCGCACCCGCGGCCGTCGAGCGCATGGCGCGCGCCCTCGCCCAGGGCAATCGCTCTGAGGGGGACCGGCTGGCCAATGCCCTCGAACCGCTCTTCGGCATCGTCACTGTCACCGTAGCCAGCGAGCGCACGATTGCGGGGCGCACGCTCACCGTTCGCGACAAGTTCCGCAACCCGCTTCCAATCAAGACCCTCATGCGCGGGCTCGGCATGATCCGCGCCGGCTGCCGCCGGCCGCTGGGACATATGACCCGCGCCGGTGTGGCCGTCGTCCGCGAGGCGGCGCGAGCCGTGTGGCGCGCCAATCCCGAGATCCTCGCACCCATCGAGACGGCCTTCGGTGTGTCGCTCGACCACCGTTTGAGCAACGACGAACTGTGGGCATCGCTGGCGTACCCCAACGACTGACACGGCTGGCGGAGCGCTCCGCCGCTGACTGCGACGCTCGAACCGCACCTAGCAGGGCAGGGGGCATCCGATTGAACGCACGTTTCAGCCACCTTGTGCTCGGCATCCTGGCGCTCGCTGCCGCGGCCTGCGACCCGCGCCCGCGCCGCCTCCTCACAGTGGCCACCGCCCACGCCGTCACCGAGGGCAGCAACACCCAGGTCGCGCTCACCATCACCAACTCCTACAGCGTCCCCATCATTCCGCTCTCCCTGGGCCTCTACGTCCGCCCCGACGCCGCGCAGTACCTCGTCCAACGACGCACCCTCGCTGAAGTCGAATACTACAAGCCTCTCCAGGCCACCGAAGTGCGCCACCTCCAGACGCTCGACCGCATCGAGGTGGACCACACCCGCGACGGCAACCAGTGGCGCCACGTCCCCGACTCGCGCTTTCTCCACCCTCGCATTCTGCTGCCTGGCCAGCAGCTTTCTCAGACCTTCACCATCCAGGCCCTCGCGTCCTATCGCAAGCTCCTCTACGCCGACCTCTACTACGTGCCCCTGACGCCCAGCCGCGAACAAAGCCGCCTCTTCGTGCGCACCAAGCCCGACGCCGTTCCCCCCGATGCCGAACGCTACACCGAAGTCTTCACCCGCCTCGGCGCCTCCGAACTGACCGACACCGACCCCCAACCCGAGCGGTATCTCCTGTATCGGCCGGCCCGCATCCACGACCAGCCGCCCATGCTGTTCACCCAGGCAGTCGCACTCGACGTGAAAGCGGAGGGCTTCACCTACGATCAGGCTGCCCGACGCGCCCGCCATGGAGCGCGCGCCATCGCTTATCTCCCTGCGGCTTCCACCTGGGCCTTCGAGTACACCGACGACGGCACCTGGCTCGTCACCTCCGACACTCTCACGAAGCTCAAAGGCCACTACGCCACCCTCATCGCCGACCTTGCCAGCCGCCAGGCAACCACACTCACACTCACCGCCCCCCGCGCCACCGATGACAAGCTTCTTCAGCACTTCGACGCCTCGGGCTTCAGCGACCCGAAGGCTGGCGGCCCCAACGCCGTTGCGACCATACCTGTTGACAGGCTTCCCACCGTGCTAGAGCAGGCCGAAGCCCTCGGCTACCGCATCGAGGCGACCACCTGGAGGCGGGCGGACTGAGAGCCCGGCCCGCCCGGTCTCGACCTCCCAATCCCGAGCCATGGCACCTGAGGGCGATTGCCCGGCGTATGCTGACGCAGGGCGTCCAACGACTACCGAAGACGTCTGATAATATATATTATGTTTTCTACGCTGCCCAGGAGCATTTCACAAGCCCTTGGACCCCCTCCGCCAATGTATACCTGGGGCTGTGGATCGCCGTGGAGTCGAGCAGCCCGCCCACTCAGCTCTTCATGGCACTCGGGCAGGCGTGTAGATCGGGGGAAGCGACCGCTTGTGCGCGGACCTCTGAATCATCCGGCGCACGCGGGCGACAACCTCAGGGGCGACCGCGACAGTCGCGTCGCCGTCCAGTGCGAGCAGGGCCGCGTCGAGTTGTTCATAGGTGAGGCCCATTTCGCCTTCATCCGTCTGCCCCGGCCAGAGTCCCGCCGTAGGCGGGCGCTCGATGACTGGCTTGGGAACGTCCAGCGCTGCCGCAAGCTCCCTGACTTGGCGCTTGAGGAGGCCGCCGATGGGCATGAGATCAACCCCGCCATCTCCGAACTTGGTGAAGTAGCCGATGGCAAGTTCGCTGCGGTTGCTGGCGCCGCAGACGAGGGCGTTGCGGCTGGCCGCCAGGTAGTAGAGCACGAGCATGCGGAGGCGGGGCTTGAGGTTCGCGCGCGTGAGGGCGGGCGCGTCGGGCAGCGCGGCGGCGAGCGTGAGGTAGGCGTTCGTGAGGTCAATCTCGGTCGTCTCGATGTCGAATCGGGCGGCGACGAGCCGCGCATCGTGCGCATCGCGCGGGTCGCTCTCACACGGCAAGATCGCGCCGAGCACTTTGCCAGGGAGAGCGCGCGCGGCGAGCGCACCGGCGACGGCGGAATCAATGCCGCCGCTCAGGCCGATGACGAGCCCATCGGCGCCGGCATCGGTAACGACCGAGCGAATCCATCGGACAATATCGTCGGCTAGAGACATGCTGGCTCCTGCGGCTCGGGGCTCATCCCGGTGAGAGATTCGCAACGAGGCGACGCGCTCCTTGTGCGTGCTGCACGAGACGGCTGCCAGGCTCCTCGCCTCCCCTCCCCTTGCAGGGTGACCCGCCCAGGGGGTATTATAGCCCGTGCCAGCGGATTCATCAACCAGCGGAGCGCCGGGGATGACTGACCAAGCCGCCGCCAGGAGCCATGGGGGTGACCCTCGCCGTGCGGCCAGGTGGGTGCTGGGCATCCTCACGATCGCGCTGAGCTTCGCCCTGGCGGTCACCAAGGTCTCGTCGTATGACACGTGGGTCCACCTCTCACTCGGGCGGTGGATGGCCGAGAACGGCCAGGTGCCGCGCGCCAACCTGCTGTCCTACACCCAGCCGGAGCGGGCGGCGATTGACCACCAGTGGCTGTTCCAGGCGGGCCTGTACGGCCTGTGGCGCATCGGGGGACTGGACGCGGCCACGCTGGTCAAGGCCGCCGTGGTGGCCGCCGCATTCGGCGTGGTGCTGGCCACCGCGCGGCGCAAAGGCTCGGACTTTGTGGTCGCCGCTGTCATCGTCCTGGTAGCGGCGGGGGCGGCGCGCTTCCGTTTCACGCTGCGTCCTCAAGTGGTCGGGCTGCTGCTGCTGGCCCTTTGTGCCTTCGTGCTGGAATGCTGGCGGGCCGGCGCGACGCGCGGTTTGCTCGCGCTCGTGCCGCTCCAGGTGGTCTGGGCGAACGTCCACGGGAGCGCGATCCTGGGCATTGGGCTGGCCGGTGGCTTCGCGGCGGGCGAAACGATTCGAGCGGCCCTGGCCCGGCGAATGGCGGATGTTTCGCCTGCACCCCGCGGCAGACACGAGCTGGCATGGCTCTGGGGCGTCGCGTTCGCGCTGGTGCCGCTCACGCTTCTGAATCCTGGCGGAGCCGAGATTCTGAGCCTGCCGTTCACGCACGCCGGCAAGCAGGTGGCCTCGGGTCTCAAAGAGTTGCTGCAAGACCGTGCGGCCGTGGCGTGGTCGGACCTCGGCACGCGGCACGCGTGCTTCGCGGTGCTGGGGGTGGCTACCCTGGGCTCTCTCGTGGCCTCGATCTCGCGCCGAGACGTCACGGAGGTCGGCCTCTGCCTCGGCGCCCTGGCGGCGGCCCTGTTCTCGGAGCGCTTCATTGACCTGTTCGCTGTCGCGGCCGCGCCGATCGCGGCACGCAGCCTGAGCACCCTGTTTCGCCGGCCCCTGAGCCGCATCGGGCGTCCGCTACTCTATGCGCTGGGGGTAGCGGCGTTGGCAGGCGTCGCGGTGATGGCAACCGCCGCCAGCGGAGCCGCCGTGCCGTTCGGCCTGGGAATCGCCGATGGTCGGTTCCCCGAGCATGAGCTCGCGTTCATCCAGGAGCACCACCCGGCCGGCAACCTCTTCAACGAGTTCGAGCACGGCGGCTACATCGCGTGGCGGACCCGCCGCCCCGTGTTCATTGACAGCCGTGGGATGCTTGCCTACGAGCCGCGGTTTTTCCGCTCCTACGTGGATGCCTGGGAGTCTCGCGAGACCTGGCGTGAGCTGATGGAGCGATGGCATGTCCGCGTGGCGCTGGTGGGACGGCGCTCGCTTCAGGCCATGTTCCGCGCCGACGATCGCTGGGAGCAGGTCTTCCAGGGGCCCGTGTGCGCCGTCTTCGTCCTGAAATGACGGCGCCGCTTGCCGGGCGCACACATACCTGTTAGTCTCTTCCGCGCGGCGATCGCCGGCCGCCCGGGATTCCGGCGGCAGAAGAGGGGCTGCTATGCGGGTGTGCGTGTTCTCTCATTCCTACGTCGTGGCGGCTAACCACGCGAAGCTGGAGCGCCTGGCGAAGATGCCGGGGATCGAGCTCTCGGTGGTCTGCCCACGCCGTGTGCGCCGCGAGTTCGGCGTCTACCCTGTCGAGCGTACCGCGCACCCCGACTACAGGATTGCGACGCTGCGAACGCTCTATTCGTCTCACACCTATCGTTTTCTCTACCTGGGGGCTGGGCGCACTCTCAGCCGCCTCAGACCCGATATCCTGCACATCGAGGAAGAGCCCTGGAGCCTCGCCGCGTGGCAGGCGGTCCGCCACTGCCGCCGCAGGCCACATGTGAAGGCCATCTTCTTCACCTGGCAGAACCTCCGGCAACGCCACGGCTTCCCCCACGACCGCATCGAACGCGCTGTGCACGCCGCCGCCGCCGCGGCTATCGCGGGCAATGCCGAGGCGGCCGCGATCCTCCGCGAGAAGGGCTTCCAGAAGCCAGTCCACGTGCTTCCTCAGTTCGGCGTGGACGAGCTGCGTTACGCGAGCCGGGACGAGCGTGCCCGCCGCGCGAGTCTGGGGCTGCACGCCTTCGTGATCGGTTTCGCCGGCCGCCTCGTGCCCGAGAAGGGGCTTGACACGCTCCTCGAGGCCGCTATGCGCCTTCCGCAGTCCGGCTGGAGTCTGCTCGTCGTGGGCGGCGGCCCCTTGCGAGACGAAGTTGCCCGCCGTTTCGCCCAGCCGCCGCTGGCGGGACGCGCGGTACTTGTCAACACCGTGCCGCATGCCGACATGCCGTCGTATCTGAACTGCATGGACGCGCTCGTCCTTCCGTCGCGCGAGGCACCGCACTGGAAGGAGCAGTTCGGCCACGTGCTGATCGAAGCGATGGCCTGCGGGGTGCCCGTCGTCGGCTCCACCTGTGGTGAAATCCCCAACGTGATCGCGGACGCCGGGCTCACCGTGCCCGAGGGAAGCCCCGAGGCGCTCGGGGAGGCGCTCGGCCGGCTGATGGGGTCGGAGCAACTCCGCCGCGACCTGGCCGAGCGCGGGCGTCAGCGCGTCCTCGCTCACTACACTGACGCTCGAATCGCCCAGGCGACGTTCGGCATCTACCGGGAGGTGCTGGGTCTATGAGAATCCTCGTCGTCGCGGGCTGGATGCATCCCGATGCCGAGGGGGGCAGCTTTCGCGTGGTCTATGAGGCGGGGCGCCGACTCGCTGCACGCGGACACGACGTGCACGTGGCGACCCAGCGCCTCGACCCGCGGCATGTCGCGGAGGAGGCGCTGGCGGGGATGCACATCCACCGCTACGACACGGCCGCCAAGAGCGGGTTGCGCTTCTATTGGTCCACAATGCGCGCCGTGGGGCAACTTGTGAGCCGCCTGCAACGCGAGGTCGGTTTCGACGTGGTGCATACCCATCATCCCGTCTCGGCTTTCGCCGCCGCGCGCGCGCGGGCGCTCAGGCAGGTCCCCCTCGTCGCTATCCTCCACTCCATCTATTTCATGGAGTACATGGACCGGCACGGGGAGGCGGAGCGGGCATCCCTGCGCCGCAAGCTCGCGGCTATGGCTCTGATGGCGCTCGATGGCGCCGTAGTGTCGCGGAGCCGGCGCCTGGTCGTCTTGAGCGACTTCATGCGGCGCTTGCTCTCCTCCTTCGCTCCGTCGGCAGCCGCGAAGGCCGAGACGCTGCCCGGCGGCGCGGACCTCGATTTCTTCCGTCCCGAGCCCCCGCGCCGCGACGCGCGAGCCAGGCTGCGTCTGCCGACCGACCGGGCGATCTTCCTGACGTGCCGCAGGCTCGAGCATCGGATGGGGCTGTTCGAGCTGATTGATGCAGCCGCGTTTCTCCGCGATCAGGGGCGCCGGGCACTTGTTCTCGTTGCCGGCCGTGGGGCGCTCGAGGAGGCCCTGCACCAGCGGGTCCGCGAGTTGAGGATCGAGGGGAGCGTTCGCCTGCTGGGCTATGTCGAGGAACGTGACCTGCCGCTCTACTACCGCGCCGCCGACTGCTTCGTGTTGCCTACGCGCGCGCTGGAGGGGTTCGGGCTCGTCACCGCCGAGGCGTTCGCGTGCGGCACGCCGGTGCTCGGGACTCCGGTGGGAGCGACGCCGGAGCTGCTCGCACCTTTCGATCCCCGGCTGATCACACGCGATGCGAGCCCCGCCGCGCTGGCGGAAGGGATGGCTCGCTTCCTCGACGAGTTCGAGGGCGACGTCGCCCTCGAGCAGCGCTGCCGCGCATACGCCGAAGCTCGTTTCTCCTGGGAACCCTTTGCCGACGGCCTGGAGCGTATCTCCCGTGAAGTGGCTGGCCGCTGACCGCCGCATGGAACTCGCCGTATTCGCCCTTGCGCTGGTGCTGCGCCTGGCGTGGGTGGGCGTCATTCAGTGCCGCGGAGGCGCCCTCTTCGGCCCGGATGCCGCGAGCTACGATGCGCTGGCCCTCAGCGTCCTTGACGGCAAGGGCCTGTGCAAGTGGGACTACCAGGGGCTCTTCAGCGACCCGAACCACGCCATACGCGTCTACTCGTTCCGTCCTCCGCTGCTGCCGCTTCTCCTGGCGGCGGTCTACGGCATCCTGGGGCACAGCTATGCGGTGGCCAGGGCGTTCATGGCCCTCTTGAGCGCGGCGACGTGCGTGGTCGTGCTTCGCACGGCGCGGGGGCTGTTTGGGCGGCGCGCGGGAGCCATCGCGGGCGCCCTTGCCGCTATCTACCCAGGGTTCATCTATTACTCGGGCGCCATCGTCACGGAGACCCCCTACATACTCCTCGTTTGCCTTGCGGTGAATGTCTTGCTCACCGCCCAGAGAGCTCAGAACGCGCTCTGGCGTTGGCCCCTGGCAGGCGCGCTGCTGGGGCTTGCCACGCTCTGCCGGTCCGCCCTGCTGGCCTTCGTCGCGCCCGTTGCCATCTGGGTGTTCCTCACGCGGCCGTCGAAGCGTTGGGCCGCCTGGGAGGCCGCTTTGGTCATCGCGGGCTTCTGCGCCCCGATGGGCGCCTGGTGGGGGCGGAATTATGCCATCCACCAGACGCTCGTCGCAGCAACCACGGAGGGAGGCTACACTCTCTGGGTCACGAACAACGAGCGGGCCGACGGCGGTGGCCACTGCTTCTGGCCCGACGACAAGGCGAGCTTCGACGGCCTGAGCGAGGTGCAGATTGACCGGAGGTTCTACCAACTGGGCGTGGCGTACATCCGCGCGCACCCGGGGCGCTTCCTGGAGCTTGCCGCTGCCAAGTTCGTGCGCTTCTGGAGACTCTGGCCGCACGCCTCGGAGCCGTCCGTGGGCCTCATCCCCGCGGTCATCGCGGGAGCGACCTTCACGCCGGTCCTCCTGCTCGCGGCCGCGGGCGCCTTTGCCGAACGGCGTCGCTGGCGCGACCTGTCCCTCCTCTACCTGCTCATCGCCTACTACACGGTTCTTCACATGGTGTTCATGGCCATCACGCGGTATCGGCTGCCGATCGAGCCGTTTCTCATCATCCTCGCATCACAGCGACTAGGTAGCCTGTGGAAGCAAGAGTGATAGATCTCTCCGTGCTGATCCCCACGTACAACGAGGCGGCGAACATCCGCCGCACTGCGGAGGCGACGCTCGCATGGCTGCGGCAGCAGGGCATGACCTGGGAACTGCTCCTCGTGGACGACGGGAGCACGGATGACACGCCGGCGATCGAACGCGAACTCGCCGCAGGGACGCCGGGCGTCCGGCATCTCCCGTGCTCGCCCAATCGGGGGAAGGGCTATGTCGTGCGCCACGGGATGTTGGCGGCGACAGGCGACATCCGCCTTTTCCTCGACGCCGACTATTCAACGCCCATTGACGAGTTCGAGCGCCTCCGGCCGCTCCTGGCGTCAGGCTGCGACATTGCGATCGGCACGCGGCGCGTCCCGGACGCCCGCATCGAGACGCGGCCGCCTGCCCACCGCCACATCCTCGGCGAGTTCTACGTCAGGCTCGCTCGCGGCATCCTGGGCAGCCGTGTGACCGACTTCAACTGCGGCTTCAAGGCCTTCCGTGGCCCCGCCGCCGAGCGCCTCTTCAGCCTCTCGCGCCGAGACGACTGGAGTTTCGACGCGGAGGTCCTCGTCCTCGCCGAGCGCCTCGGGTACCGCATCGGCGAGGCGCCGGTCCGCTGGGCGCATGTCCAGGCCACTTCGAAGGTTCGGCCGCTGCGCGACGGCTGGCGCTCGCTGCTGGCACTGTTCCAGATAGGCCGGGACATCCGCCTGGGTCGCTACCCAGGGGTCCGCTGAGCGCAGAGGTATTCGACACGTGGAACCGCAAGGCCAGGCTCACGAGGGGATCGTGCCCCGGGCAGCGGCGCGAGGCGAACTGCTCCGACGCTACGCGGGGCATGGGCTCACGAGCCTCTTCTGCTGGCTTCGCTACTGGCACTCGAACATTCCGGGCATCGAGGCCCACATCCCGCTCGAGGGCACCATTCTCGACCTCGGCTGTGGCCACGGCGTGCTGTCCAACTACCTGGCCATCCGTAGCCCGCGGCGCCGCGTGATCGGCTTCGACTTGTCGCCGCAGCGCATCGCGGTGGCCCGCGCGGCGGCCCTTCCCAACGCCGAGTTCCACTGCCAGGACATCTTCCGGTCGCAGCCCCTCCCCTGCCGCGCGATCGTCGTCGCCGATGTGCTGCACCATCTCCATTCGATTGCGGAAGGCGATGAGCTGGTGGCGCGCTGTGTCGAGCGGCTCCCTCTGCACGGCACACTGATCGTGAAGGAAATCGGCAAACGTCCACTGTGGAAATACTTATGCACACGCCCCGTAGACACCCTCTTCTACCGCGGCAGGGTCCACTTCCGCTCTCCGGCGCAGTTCGAGGGCCTTTTCGGCCGCCTCGGCCTCGATGCCACCTTCGTTCCCCTTCACGCCTGGCGCCCGCTCTCCCACGTCATGTATGTCTGTCGAAAGCACGGTTCCTGACCGGCGCGGCCTCTTCGTCTTCGGGGAAGACTGGACGCAGGAACGTCCGAACCCCCGCCCCCACGCGGAGCGCAGGGGCGAGAAGGGTGAGGAAGCATAGGGGCAAGCATGAGAGCCACACCTCTCCCGAGCGCTCCACTACGTTCGGGAGCCTAACCCCCCAGCGCGGGAACCTCCCGCGGGTTGCGAACCCGCGGGAGGTTGGCAAGGCCCCCGGCGCTCGTCTTTTCTGTTACCCTTCCGAAGGTGTTGAAACCTTCGGGAGGGAGACCTCGGGGGCACGCGGAGGTCTGAACTAGGCATGGCAACGACTCAGCGCAGCCCTCTGTGGGGGTCTAGAATCACACCGGAGAGGATGCCACATTCAGGAAAGGCCATGGATTGGCAGCCGGCGGGGGTGGGTTTGATGGACAGTCCTCTGAAGCCGTGCGCAAGTGACTTGCGTTCAACAACTTCAGGCTCATCAGGGTCTGGCGATCCCGACGCGGCAGCCGCTGGGGACCGCGGGACGAGGGCTGCGGTGGCGAGGCCTTGCCATAACCCTCTATGCCGCAACGCCTTACGCCCTCCGGCCATTCCCGCTCACATGCTTGCTCATCCCGCAGATGAGCGAATATGGCCGGAGCCGCGAGAATCGCCCATTCTCGCCCATCTACCCATGCTGTATCACTCTCCCCCTCACAGGGTTGATACAGCATGGACAGGCGACGCCCGCCAGCCACTCGGCACAGCCCTCCCCAGGAACCCCCAGGTCCGCCAGGAGAGGGCGTGCCCACACCCTCCACCGGCCAGGCGAGGCAAGATCGCCAAACCCCGAAGAGCCCAACTTCAGACATTGCAACCGCCTCCCCGGAGCGCCGCCACGCCATACTTGCTCACCGTGGAGGTGGGAGGAATTGAGCACGTATGGGCGGGAAGGCCGTAGAGCCGTCCGAATCGCCAAAGCGCCATACTTGCTCAACTGAGGGGGGGAGGGATTTGAGCAAGTATGGGCGGAGAGGCCATAGAGCCGCCCGGATCGGCAAAGCGCCCTACTTACTCATCTCCCGGCGGCAGGAGAACGAGGCAGCAGGGTAACGGGGTGCCTCATCTGCGTGAGCCTGGCGACGAGTAGGTGCGCTGGCGCCAGGCTCACTGGCCATGCCCCGCGTTCGGGTTCCTTGACTCGCCGCGCAAGTACTGGTAATGTATACGCATAGATTGAACGCTCCGCTCCACGTCCCTCCACCAGCTTCGACGCTATGGCGACAGGCTGGGCGGTCATATAGAACTCATGGGCGACCTCTACTTCTGCCTGCTCTGGCACCATCACCAGCCCTGCTACAGGGAAGGCCCCGAAGGGCCTTACGCCATGCCCTGGGTCCGCCTGCACGGCATCAAGGACTACTACGGCATGGCCTGGCTTGCGCGGCAGCATCCCGAGGTGCACCTGACGTTCAACCTGGTTCCCAGCCTGATCGCCCAGCTTGACGACTACGCGTCCGGCACGGCCGAGGAGGGCGCCCTCCGGCTGACGGCCAAGCCTGCCGCCGATCTCACGCCCTCCGAGGTGCAATTCCTGCTGAACGAGTTTTTCCACGCCAACCGCGACACGATGATCCGTCCCCACCCCCGCTACTTCGAGCTGTTGATGAAGCGCCGCTTCGCGACGAAGATGGCGTCGCAGGTGGCGGCGGAGTTCTCGCAGCGGGACTTGTTGGACCTGCAAGTGTGGGCCACGCTGGCCTGGTTTTTCCCGCGGTTGCTGCGCGACGATCCGGTTCTCCGCGCCCTCGTGGCAAAGGGGCGCTACTTCACGGAAGACGACAAGGCAGCGATGCTCGCGAAACAGCGCGAGGTGCTGGCGGCGATTGTGCCCATGTACCGCGCACTTCAGGATCGCGGCAGCGCCGAACTGACGGTCTCGCCGTTCTACCACCCCATTCTGCCGTTGCTCTGCCGGATGGAGTCGGCGCGCGAAGCGCTCCCCAAGCTGACCCTGCCGCGGCGGATGGCCGATTTCACCGAGGATGCGCGGGTTCAAGTCAAGCGCGCGGTGGAAGCGCACAGGGCGCATTTCGGGGGGGCCCCGCGCGGAATGTGGCCGTCCGAGGGCGCCGTGAGCCCCGAGGTGCCGCCGCTAGCCCGCGAGGCGGGCATTCAGTGGCTCGCCACGGACGAGGGCATCCTCTGTCGCAGTCTCGGTTGCGCCCTTCACCGCGATTCGAGCGGCCTGCTGGCGGAATGGCCCCAGCTTTACCAACCGTACCGCACTGCGGCCGGCGGCGCCGACATCGCGATCATCTTCCGCGACCGCGTGCTGTCGGACCTGATCGGCTTCCAGTACTATCACCGGCCCCCTCAGGAAGCCGCGCGGGATTTCGTCGGACGCCTCCTGGCCATCCGGAGGGCGGCGGACGGCAAAGACACGCTGGTGGCCGTGATCCTGGATGGCGAGAACGCCTGGGAGTATTACCGCAACAGTGGAGAGGACTTCCTGCACGAGCTCTACTCTCTCCTGGGCGGCACGCCCGGGATTCGGCCGCTCACCGTTTCTGAAGCTCTCGAGGCCCTCCCGCCGCGTGCGACTCTGCCCCGCCTGTTCCCCGGCTCGTGGATCAACAGCGACTTCGGCGTCTGGATCGGCCACGCGGAGGACCGCAGAGCCTGGGAACTGCTGGCGGCGGCCCGCGACTTTCTCGCCGCCCGTTCCGCGGCAGCTCCCGACACGCCCGGCCTCGCGGCAGCCTGGGAGGAACTCTACGTGGCCGAAGGCAGCGACTGGTTCTGGTGGTACGGCGACGATCGATCGTCGCTTCAGGACGCGGAGTTCGACCGCCTCTTCCGCCAGCACCTCGCCAACATCTACCGGCTCCTCGGCGAGCGAGTGCCCGACGAGCTGGCAGAGCCGATCTCGCAGCCGCATGCCCTCCTCTTCAGGCAGCCGACCGCATTCATTCGGCCAGCGGTGGACGGCAGCGGCGGGGGCTTCTTCGACTGGGCTGGGGCGGGCCTCTACACGCGGACTCACGACTTCGGCGTGATGCAGAAGGGGACCCCCGACGTCATCCAGCGCATCCATTTCGGCTTCGACGAGCGCGAGTTCTACCTGCGCCTTGACTTCGTGGCCGATCTGCTGCAGAATCTCCACGGGCCGGCGCGGGTGCTCCTGTGCTTCAGCGAGCCGCGGGACCTGAACGTCGAGGTCGGCGTCCTCGGGTCACCCCCCCTGCGAGTCCGCCTCGACGGACACGACGCCCCAGAGTGCCGCGCCGCGCAGCGCGAGGTGCTCGAGGTCGCCTGCCCCTTTGACGCCCTCGGGTTCCGGCCGCGCGAGCCGGTGCGTTTTCACGTGCGGCTGATGTCCGACGGCGTCCTGGTGGAGCGCGCGCCGCGAGCCGGCGTGCTGGCGTTCGAAGTGCCGACACCAGACTTCGAACGAGAGATGTGGCAGGCATGAGCCAGGGTCAGAGCGCGCCTCCGGAAGGCCGCCCGACGATAAAGGAGTGGCGCGAATGCCAGAGCTTCGCAAGGATCCGATCATGGGCCGGTGGGTGATCATCGCCACCGAGCGGGCGAAACGCCCGACGGACTTCCACGGCGAACCCCCCGAGCCCGCACCAAGCTTCTGCCCCTTCTGCGAGGGCAATGAAGACAAGACGCCTCCCGAGATCATCGCCTACCGCGCGGCCGGAACGGCGCCCAACCGCCCCGGCTGGCGCCTGCGCGTCGTGCCCAACAAATTCCCCGCCCTCCAGATCGAGGGCAACCTCGACAAGCGCGGCGTGGGCCTCTATGACCGGATGAACGGGGTGGGCGCGCACGAGGTGATCATCGAGACGCCCCAGCACGCCACCACCCTCACCGCGCTCGGCCAGCCGCAGATCCAGGACGTGTTGTGGGCCTACCGCGATCGCCTGGCGGACCTCAAGCGCGACGTTCGCTTCACGTATGGCATGGTCTTCAAGAACGTGGGCAAGACGGCGGGCGCCTCGCTGGAGCACACCCACTCGCAACTCATCGTGCTGCCCACGGTGCCTCGCACCGTGGCCGACGAGATGCGCGGCGGCAGGGCCTTCTACGACTACCGGGGTCGCTGCATCTTCTGCGACATCGTGAGCCAGGAGCTCGAGGATGGCGACCGCGTGGTGCTCGACACCGAAAAGTTCCTCGCCTACGAGCCGTACGCCGCGCGGTTTCCTTTCGAGACCTGGATACTCCCGAAACAGCACATGGCGCACTACGAGGAGATCGCCAAGCTCGGCACTGAGGAACTGGCGTACTGCCTGCGGATGACGCTGGCCAAGATCGAGAAGGCGCTGAACATGCCGGCGTACAATTACATCATCCACACCTCGCCCTTCGATGTAGGCGCCATTGATTACTACCACTGGCACATCGAGATCATCCCGCGGCTCACCAAGGTGGCGGGTTTTGAGTGGGGCACGGGCTTCTACATCAACCCCGTGCCACCGGAGACCGCGGCGGAGTTCCTGCGTAACATCGAGCCCTGACGTCCCCGAAGGGCAGAGTCCACACGACGCATCCCAGTAACCCGGAGGCCAGCGTGAGAATCCTCTTCGTTAGCGCCGAGGTCGTCCCCTTCGCCAAGACCGGCGGGCTGGCCGACGTCGCCGGAGCCATCCCCAGTGCGCTCCGCGCGCTCGGCAACGACGTCGCGGTCATCATGCCCTACTACCAGTCGGCCCGTCAGAAGTTCGCGGATCGAGTGGCCGACACGGGGCTGCGCCTCTCGGCCCCCCTGGGCGCCGAGACCCATACCGCAGCCCTGCTCCGTACCACCCTGCCGGGGAGCGACGTCCCCGTCTATCTGGTGGACCACCCGCCCTTCTACGATCGGCCGCAGCTCTACGGCACCCCCGCCGGCGACTACCCCGACAACGCCGAGCGCTTCATCTTCTTCTCGCGAGCCGTGCTGGCGGCGACACGGGCGCTCAACTGGGCGCCCGACATCTACCACTGCAACGACTGGCAGGCGGCGCTCGTGCCCGTGTACCTGAGGGCCGCGCACTCTGCCGACCGCTTCTATCACAACTCTCACTCAATCCTCACGATCCATAACCTGGCCTATCAGGGGGTGTTCCCTCGCGAGGCATTCGCGCTCACGGGCCTCGACTGGTCCCACTTCACCTGGCGGGAACTCGAGTTCTACGGGAAGCTCAACCTGCTCAAGGGCGGCCTCGTTGCCGCCGACCTGCTCACCACCGTCTCCCGCCGTTACGCCAAGGAGATCCAGACCAGGGAATATGGCTGTGGCCTCGAGGGGGTGCTCGCCGACCGGTCAGCCCACTTGCACGGGATCATCAACGGCATTGACTACACCGTCTGGGACCCGGCGACGGACCCGTACCTGCCGGCCCCGTACAGCCCAGACGACCTCGCGGGCAAGGCGGTGTGCAAGCGCAAAGTCCAGGAACTCTCGGGCCTGCCGCCACGCGATGTGCCTCTCCTGGGCATCGTGTCGCGCCTCGACGAACAGAAGGGGCTGGACCTGGTCGCATCCATCCTCCCCAACCTCGTCGAGCTGGACACTCAGTTCGTACTCCTGGGGACGGGCAAGCAATCTCTCCAGGATCTCTTCGCCGACTTCGCCAGGCGGTACCCGCGCCACGTTGCCGCGCACCTGACCTTCAGCAACGAGCTGGCCCACCAGATCGAGGCCGGCTGCGACATGTATCTCATGCCCTCCCGCTACGAACCGTGCGGGCTCAACCAGCTCTACAGCCTCAGATATGGCACGGCCCCCATCGTGCGCAAGACCGGGGGCCTCGCCGACACGATCACGAACTGCACTCCGACCAGCCTGGCCAAGGGCACGGCCAATGGCTTCAGCTTCGAGACCTATGCCGCCCCTGCCCTCTTGCATGCCGTGCGGCGCGCCCTGCGGCTCTACAGCAACCCGCGCGCCTGGCGCCGACTCATCCAGACGGGCATGCGGCAGGACTGGTCGTGGAACAAGAGCGCCCGGGAGTACCAGGCCCTCTACCTGAAGGTCCACTCCTGATCCCTCCACCTCCCAGGAGGAGGGCGGAATATGGCGATGACCCGCGAGTGGCTGAGCAGCATCTTCGAGATCTCGAAGAGCATCAATGCCACGGTCGAGCTCAATGACATCCTGGACGTGATCGCCAAGGAGGTCCGCCGCCTCACGGCCTTCGACCGCCTCGTCCTGGGCCTCCTTGACGAAGCCGGGCGCCATCTCAGGCTCCTGGTTCCCGTCTCGCACCCGGGCACCACGCGCTCCAGCGGAGCGCTCATAGACCTCGAGGGTCACGTGCTGGGCGAGGTTGTTCAGAGCCGCCAGCCCCTGGCCATCGCGGACCTGCGCGTTGAGTCTCGCTTTCCGGGCGACCTCCCGCTCGTCGAGGAGGGCGTGATCTCCTGCCTCGCACTGCCCCTGGTTTCGAGCCAGCGCGTCCTGGGCGCCCTTGCTTTTGCGCGCCGAACACTCGACCCCTTTACCGCCACCGACATCGAGCTTCTGGCCAGCATCGCCGAGCAGGTGACGGTGGCCATTGACCGCGGCAAGCTCTTCGACGCCGAGCGCAAGCGGTCGCATCACCTCGCCATCATTAATCAGGTGGCGCGGCGCGCCCTCAGTATTCTGGACCTCGACGCCCTGCTGGCCGAGACCGCGGTGCTGATCCAGCAGCAGTTCGCCTACTACGATGTTTCGATTTTCCTGGTGGACCGGCCGGCCAACGAGGTCGTCTTGCGCGCCCAAGCGGGCGCCTATAAGGCGGCCTCGGTCATCGGCTATCGCCAAGCCATCGGCGTCGGCATGGTCGGCTGGGCGGCCAAGACCGGCGAGACACTGCTCGCCGACGATGTCACCCGCGACCCCCACTATATCCTGGCCTTCGAGGGCGAGCGCTCGTCGCGCTCGGAACTCGTCGTCCCCATCAAGATCGCGGGGGACGTCGTCGGGGTCATCAACATCGAGTGCACGGAACAGGGAGCCTTCGATCTCACGGACGCGACGGCGCTCGAGACCCTTGCCGACCAGGTGGCGCAAGCGATCGAGAACGTCCGCCTGTACGACGAGATGCGCTATCTCAAAGAGCTCGACGAGAGCATCCTGGCCGCCATCCCTTCCTCAGTGCTGGTCGTAGATCGCGTTCGCACCATCGTGGCCGCCAACGCCGCCGCCAGCCAGCTAGTGCAGCACCCGCGCGAGGAGTTGATCGGCCAGAGTCTCGACCACTTCCTCGAGTTCGACCCCACCTTCGCCCCGTCGCTGCATCGGGCCATCGAGGCCCTCATTGACGGCGAGGGGCCGCGGACCTTCCCCGCCGTCCCCATCGCACTGCCCCGTGGCAGGTGCATCGCGGACATTCATCTCAGCCCTGTCGCCCGGCGCGCCCAACGGCGAGCGCTGGTGTTCATCAACGACATCACCGACCGCCGCCTCGCGCAAGAGGCCCTCCTGCGTGAGAAGCAGAAGCTGGACGACGTCGTTTCGGCCATGGGGGCGGGCCTCGCCCTGATCGACCCCGACCTCACCATCGCGTGGTGCAACAAGACCATCAACCGCTGGTTCGGCAACGACAGCTCCCTCGTGGGCCAGAAATGCCACATTCTCCACTCGAGCCAGCAGCTCCCCTGCCCCAACTGCCGAGCGCTGCTGACGTTCACGACCGGTGAAGCACAGTCCGACACCCAATGCAGACACAGCGAGCGCCTCGGCACGCGTCACTTCCAGAACATCTTCGCCCCGATCCGCGACGCCGCCGGCAACGTCACCCAGATTCTGATGCTCGCCTCCGATGTGACCGAGCACGTGCAGAACATCGAGCGCCTCGCCCTCCTCCACAAGCTGAGCCAGGTCATGCAGGGCGTTGTGGAGCTGGACCGCCTCCTTCACATGGTGCTCGTCTGCGTCACGGCGGGCCCTGGCCTGGGCTTCAACCGAGCGTTCCTGCTCCTGGTGAATGAGGACCGCACCCTGCTCGAGGGCCAACTGGGCGTCGGGCCGACTTCTCACGAGGAGGCATCGAGAATCTGGCGCGAACTCTCCCAGCGGGCGCAGACGCTCGACGATCTGCTGGCGACGGTGGACGCGGCGAGGACAGCGGAGGGGAACGCCATGCGCTATCTGGCCCGCCAGATTCACATGCCGCTCTCCGACACCCAGCAGGTGCCCGTGCGCGCCCTCGTGGAGCAGCGCCCGCTCCTGGTGGCCAACGCCGACCTCGGGGTGAGCCCCTCCCTGCGGTCGCTTCTCTGGGCGCGGCAGTGTGTCTGCGTGCCCCTGATCGCGCGCGACGACGCGTTGGGCGTCATCATTGCCGACAACGCCTTCACCGACCATCCCATCGGCGAGCGCGAGGTCGAAATGCTTCAGACCTTCGCCAACCATGCCGGCCTGGCCATCGCGGCGGCCACCGCCTACAAACGCCTGGAGGAGAAAGTCGCCGAACTCGAGGAGACGCGCGACCGCCTCGTCCGCTCCGAGCGCCTCGCGGTCGTCGGCAGGCTGGCCGCCCACGTGGCCCACGAGATCCGCAATCCCCTGGCCACCATCGGCGGCTTCTCCCGCGCGATCCTCCGAGCCACCACCAACGCACCCAAAGTCGAACGCAACGCGCGAATCATCCTCGAAGAGGTGGAACGCCTGGAGCAAATCCTGGCCAATGTGATGAACTTCTCGAAGCCCGGCACCCCGGTCCTCCGCGAACGCGACCTCAACGAGTCGGTCGAGGCCCTCTGCTCCTTCCACGAGAACGTGTTCGCCGAACGCCACATCGTCGTGCACAAGAAGCTCGACCCCAACTGCCCGCTCCTGCGCTTCGACCCGGAGCAGATCCGCCAGGTGCTGCTCAACCTCTGCCAGAACGCCATCGAATCCATGCCCAACGGCGGAGAACTCACCATCACCACCCGAGCCCTCGCGGACCGGGTTGAGGTGGTGCTTACGGACACAGGACAAGGCATGTCCGAGAGCGTCCGCGAGAACCTGTTCCAGCCGTTCTTCACCACCAAAGTCGGCGGCACAGGGCTGGGGCTCTCCGTCAGCCAGAAGATCATCCACGACCATGGCGGAGAGATCCTGGTTGACAGCGCACCGGGCGCGGGCAGCTCCTTCACGCTCTCGCTGCCCATTCCCGAGAAAGAAACGCATTGAACCCCAGCACGGAGAACGCACCATGGCTCTGATTCTGCTTGTCGAGGACGACGCCCATCAGCAACTCCTCTTCGCCGAAGAACTCCGCGAGGAGGGCTACGATGTCGTGGTGGCAGGCGGCGGCACCGAAGCACTCGAGACCGTGAAGAAGGTGACCCCCGACCTTGTGGTCCTGGACGTGGCAATGCCGGACATGGACGGCATCGAGGCCCTCGGGCGCATCCTGGCCACGAACAACCGCATTCCCATCATCCTCCACACCGCCTATGCCACGTACAAGGACAACTTCATGGCCTGGTCGGCCGACGCCTACGTCGTCAAGTCGTCCGACCTCGCAGAGCTGAAGTCCGAGATCAAGCGCGTGTTGGCCAAGCACGGCGCCCACGAGACCCCGTGACCCCGGAGCCCCCGCATGTCGATCATCACCTCACACGGTCCGCGCCTCAAAGTCATCGCCATGATCCTCGCCGGCGGGCAAGGCGAGCGCCTCTACCCCCTGACCCGCGACCGAGCCAAGCCGGCGGTCCCCTTCGGCGGCACCTACCGCATCATTGACTTCACCCTGTCCAACTGCATCAATTCCGGCATCCGCCGCGTCTTCGTCCTCACCCAGTACAAAAGCAGTTCCCTCGACTACCACATCCACTTCGCCTGGAACATCCTCAGCCACGAACTTGGCGAGTTCATCCGATGCATTCCCCCCCAGCAGCGGATGAGCACCTCCTGGTACCTCGGCACGGCCGATGCCATCTACCAGAACATCTACACGCTCGAGCAGGAGCGCCCCCACCTCACCTTCATCCTCTCCGGCGACCACGTCTACAAGATGAACTACCGCGCCATGCTCGACGCGCACCTGGAGAAGAGCGCCGACCTCACCATCGCCTGCATCCCGGTGCCCAAGGAAGAAGCCAAACGCCTTGGGGTTGCCGTGGTGGACCGCGAATCGCGGATCATAGATTTCAAAGAAAAGGCCGAGGACCCGCCGACTCTCCCGGGCTCCCCAAACCTCTGCCTCGCCTCCATGGGCGTCTATCTCTTCAACACCCCCGTGCTGGTCCGGGAGATCATCGCCGACGCCAAGCGGGACTCGCAGCACGACTTCGGCAAGAACATCATTCCCCACATGATCAAGACCCACGCCGTCTACGCCCACGACTTCAAGGACGAGAACAAGAAGCCCCAGAAGTACTGGCGCGACATCGGCACCCGCGACGCCTACTGGGAGGCCAATCTCGACCTGGTGGAAGTCGACCCTCTCTTCAACCTCTACGACGATGACTGGCCCATCCGCACCGCCCCTCTCCAGGTTCCCCCCGCGAAGACCGTCTTCAACGAGGACGGCCCCCAGGGGCGCCGCGGCATGGTCATCAACTCCCTCATCTCCCCCGGCTGCATCGTCAGCGGCGGCTACGTGGAACGTTCCATCCTCTCCCCCAGCGTTCGCGTGGAGGAAGGCGCCCGCGTCACCGAATCCATCATCATGGACGACTGCACCATCGGCCGCGGCTGCACAATTCACCGCGCCATCATTGACAAGGGAGTTCACATACCCGACGGCACCGTCATTGGCCTCGACCGTGCCGCCGATGCCGCCGCTTATACCGTCACAACCAAGGGGATTGTCGTCGTGCCGCGCGGCAAGCAGTATGCCTGAGGCCCGCGGGCCGCTGCCCCGTCCCCCCAGCCCGCGCACCGCACCAGCCGGCGCCTCGCGCCGCCAACCTGTCCGTGGCGGCGGGTGAGGGATTCGAACCCCCGGACGACATTTCTGCCGTCAACGGTTTTCAAAACCGTCGCCTTCGACCACTCGGCCAACCCGCCAGCAGGCGTCTACGCTGTCAAATCGGCGATTCTCGCCATATGCCATCGAGTATACCACATCGGGCCGTACAGCGCAAGGCGCTGCATTGATGGCCTTCTGTGCTGCCTCGTGCCACCGGACCGCTGCACATGCGCTGCGGGCCAGAGGCAACTGCGCCACGGCCCGGGACCGCTCAGCGTCGTCACTGTGGGAGTAGGTGCCGATGGTCAACGCCGGCGTCGAATGGCGGGCCAGGTCTTGCGCGACACGAGGCGTGGCAACGCGGGCCACTGCCGTTGCGAAGCCGTGCCGCAGCGCGTGGAAGTCACGGTAGCGGCCCTGATGGTCGCGGTAGCACAGGAAGTCGCTTTGCTCCCACCGCGCCCTGTCTTCTGGCCCCGCCTCGGCAAGCCACGCTTCGCGCGCGGCGGCCAGGTCGCGCCGCAGCATCCCCGCCGTGTCGGACGGCAGCGGAAACACCGGCGCGCCCTCTGCCCGCCCCGACAGCCACGCCCGCAGCACGGGCACAACCCCAGGCGGCAACGGCTGACGGTCGAGGCGTCGCCGCTTGCTGCTGCGGGCCGCCACGACCACGGCGGGCGGCTCGGCGTCGAGCCTGAACGACTGCGGAGTCAAAGAGCGCAGCTCATTCGCCCGCAACCCCGTCACGCTCGCCACAACATAGGCCATTGCCCGCACGTCGCCCGCTACCCCCTCGATGGTGGGGCCTTCAAGGGCGGCCCGCACAACCCTTCCGATCTCGTCGTCACTCAGGGGGGCGCGCTCGTGGCGGCGGTCCTCGGCGGCGTTGTAGCCTTGCAGCGGTTTGAGCCGGTCGTCACGGCAGCGGCCCTCCCGCCAGAGCCACGCCGAGAAGGCTTTGACGGCCCGGACGTAGTGCGTGGCGCTCTGCTTCGATAGCCCGCCCTCAATCAGCTTCCCCACGGCGGCTTGGAACGCCGCCGGCAACAGGCTGCTGATGCGCGTGGCCCCCGTCATGTCGAGCAGGCGAGTCACCCGCGCCTTTGTCAGACGGGAATGCTGCGCCGTGCGGCCCGCTGCTTCAAGGGCCTTCTGGTAGTCGGCCAGATGGTCACTCAGCAGCCGGCCCTCTGCCGCCGCCCATTGCCGTTCGCGCGGATCGCCCAGGCCGGCCCGCCGCAACGCCACGTCGGTTTCCCGCTTGCGGGCGATCTGCTCCGCGGCTTCCTTGTCGGCGCACGTTGTTTCCGTGCGCCGTACCCCGTGCTCGTCATAGTAGGCGATCACCCACGGGGCACCCTTGGGGGCCTTGCGCCCCCCGCGCTTGAAGATGGACGCCATGCGTTACCCCTTTCGCCGTTTCCGCGGCCGCTTCACCTCGATCCCAAAGTAGGCGGCCAGCTTGTCCGCGCTGTCCAGGTGAAACGAGCGCTTCCTCGACAGGAAGTTGACCATCGCAGGGTGTTTCACCCCCGTGGCCCGCTCGATTGCCCGCAGCGATTCCGTGCGGCCCTCCAGGGCCTCCCGAAGCAACTCAGCCATCGTGGGTTTCACTTGTCTGGTGTTCATGCTAATCTATGTTACCATACTTCCATTCGCTTGTCAAGTCCGATTCTTTGCGGCCCCGTGCGTCGGACCCCGCCCGAACCCTTGACGCTTGGATTCCACGCCCAGCCTGATACTTGCCCACTTCCCCCATACTTGTCCACTCTCAGGCGTGGGCATGTATGGGCTTTCTGGGCAACTATGCGCCATCGGGCAGCTTCCACAGCACCTTGGACCCACGCCCGAAACCGTCGCGCGGGTGTTCCACGCCGATGCTGTCGGCGGCCCGCCGCACGGTATGCCAGGCGTGGCGGTTCGACTTTGCAGCGGCCACGACCTCAGCCTTTGGCACCGGCCCACCCGCCAGGAAGCCCCGGAGCCAGTCGGCGGCCTCGTCGCGCTCCCGGCGCGTCTCGCGGTCCGCCGGGACGCATGACGCGAGCACCTCGTCAACGGGCACTGTGACGGCGCTCGACTCCCACGCCAGCACGGGCACGCCAGGGGAGTCCGGGGAGTCCTCGACGCGGAAGGCCAGGCCCCCCACGTCGGGCGCAAGGTTCTGCTTCCCCGGCAGCATCAGCACCCGCTTGGGATCGTCGCCGTCGCGCGACAGCACCCAGTAGGCGCGGGCCGCGGCCACGAACCCAAGACTCCCCATCGCGCGGTAGAGCGCCGACTGCCCGCCGCCTTTGCAGAGATGCGTCACAGCCGCCACAGCCACGCCCCGCGCTTCGGCCAGGGCCTTCAACGGCCCGAGCAGGCTTCGCACTTCGGCGTTCCTGTGGCTGTCCACGCCGCCCAGGTAGGCGCTCAGGGGATCAATCACCACAAGGTTGACGCCCCCCGTGTCCTCGATTGCCCGGCTCAGGATGGGAAGGTCCGCCAGGGTGAAGCCCCGTTCCCCGCCACGCTCCCGAACCGAGTCCAGCACCACGATCCGCTCCACGTCGGCCCCCGCCGCATCGAGCCGGGGCCGGATAGTGTCGGCCTTGTCGTCTTCTGCCGACAGCAGGATCACGTTGCCCAGGGGCGCGGGTTCGCCCGCCGCGTCGGGGCCGGGCCAGTGGGCACCTCGAGTCACTCGTGCCGCAATGTCGAGGCTCAGCAGGCTCTTGCCCAGGCCAGGATCGCCGGCGAACAGCGTCAGCTTGCCCAGGGGCACCCGCCACGGCCACACCCAGCGCACCGGCTCGGGGGCCACGTCCGCCATCTTCACCAGCACCGCCTCGGCTCCGCCGCGCCAAGCCCCGTTGCCCGCAGCGGCCACGGCCTCAAGCGCCGTCGCGATCTCGGCATCGTCTGCCGTCAAGTCGGCGGCCCGCTGTGCGGCGCGCTCAGCCGCCTCGATGATCCGCCGCCGTCGCGCGCGGTCAGCCACGATCCGCGCGTAGTGCTCCGCATTCGCCGCAGTGGGCACCTTCTCAAGCAACTCGACCAGCGCATCCGCGCCACCTATGGCTTCAAGCTGGCCCGACGCCTCAAGCGCCGCCGTCATCGTCACGGCGTCCGCCGACCGACCCGCCGCGATCTCTGCGGCCGCCGCCTCGAAGATGCGCCGGTTGCCGTTGAGGTAGAAATCGCCCGCCCCCACGAGCCGCGCCACATCCTCAAACGTGTCGTTGTCAATCAGCAACGACCCGATCACCGCCTGTTCCGCATCCGCGTCGTAGGGGGGAGTCCCGTTGTGGCTCATCGCTTCCCCTCCCCGGCCAGGCCGTCGAGGTACCGTTGAATGTCCGCCACGCGCCAGCGGACGGTTTTCGCCGCCAGCCGCACGGGCCGGGGAAAACCCCCCGTGCCCGCCTCGGCCAGCGCACTCAGCCGCCACACGCTGCGCGGGTGAATCCGCAGCAGCTCTGCCGCTTCCCGAACCGTCGCCAACTCACAGCCCGTTGTTCGCTCAAGCATTGTCGCGCCCTCCCTTCTCTGCCTTCTGTGCGCGTTCCTGCGCGCGCCGCAGCTTCCGCGCCACGCGGGCCAACTCGCGGAAGGCCCGTTCCTCAGCCTTCGTCACCTTGCGGCTCATGGCCGTCTCCTCAGAAAAGGTCTCTCTCCCCTCGACCTCTTCCGAGAAAAGGGGGTAGCGTAAGGACTGGATACCCCCGGTGTCAGCCGCAAGTGATTGGAGAATCACGTCTTGGGAGGAAGGAAAAAAAGCGCAGAAATGCGTAACCTACCCCGAACCGAACCCCCGGCACCCCTACCAGCGCCGGTCCTTCAGCACCGTCCCCCTCGCCGCCGGCCCCAGCGTCTTCACACCTTCGCCCTCGTCCTTGTCAGCAATCAACGACTGCCCCCGCCTGTCCTGCGCCTCACGTATCATCTTGGGCTTCAAGACCGCCGCAACCCCTGCCTTCCGCACCCCTTTTTCGTAAAGCTCCCGAACGCTCTTGGGGTCCTTGAGACCCATGCGCCGCGCGGCTTCCGTGAAGTTCCCCTTGCACTCGCCGACAATCTGCACTGCCTCAAGCTGCCTGACCGTCAGTTTGCTGGCGGCTTCGCTTGCGCGCCTGCGCCGGCGCGGTTTCTTGGAGAGCCCGCCCTTGGGGCTTTGCTCGTATTCTCGATTCAGGGAGTGTTCCTCGACGTTCATCACGTGCCGGAGCTTGGAGCATATGGCATTGGGGGTGGACCCCATGCGCTGCCAGTAGAGCTGCCAGGGCATCCCACGCTGGGCCAGCGGCAACCTGGGCCAGATCCACCTGTCCCTCTTGAATAGACCATCACCAAGCGGATCGTCAGTAAACACCTTGGGCAGGATAGGTCTTGCAGCTTCTTCGAGCCGACACTGTGCTGCGAAGATGGCGCTGGCCGCCGACTCATCCGCGCTTACTACTTCCTGACCTGGAACGAAAGGCGGAACGGACTCGATGGTAACCAGGAGCCGCTTGACGAGGTCACGACCTAAGATTGCCTCGATTTCCCGTGCGATTATCTCGTCGCCCTCCCTCCCCCGAACGTCGGTGCTGAGAGGCACGTTAGGTTCAGTCGCGTCCGTCGTCACCAAAGAGGCGTACCGTTTTACAGCCCCGACAATGAACCGATGAGCCATGAGCAGTCGGAACGCCAGTTTCCCCGCATCTGTCGTTATCGTCAGCCGGTCAAGATCGTCCGAGCTTCTCGCTCTGTCGCCTTGCGACACCTGACCATCGGCAAGTGCGATTGTCCCTACCCGGTTGCATACCGGGCAAGTCACTTGTGCGCCGGCATGCTCGTCCGCCAAGGGGTACACCTTGCCACACTCGCATCGGTAGGGGATCATTGCCACCTCCCTCAACCATGCGCTTGATGCAGCGCGTAACCCAGCCTTCCCGGGCAAGCCACTCGGCAAGCCCACTTCAGGCGTTCAAGGTCTGGCGCCGGCATCGCAACCCCTTCCTTGCGCCCTTGGGAGGACCGGGCCGGGGCAGCGGCAAGGGTATCCGCGTTCGGGAGCGACCCTAGCCCCGGCCCGCGAGATCGCGCGGGCTAGCCCATTGTGGCGCGCCAAGCTCCAATTGTCCAGCGCGACTGCCGCGCGCGTCCCGACCCCTTGACAAGCCGCGTGGGATTCCTAGCGCCATCCCACGCGCTCCGCAAAGTCCCGCAGACGCAGCCCCCCGCCCAACTACCCCTCCCGGCTTCGAGGCGTTGACGCCCCTCTACGCCATAGCATGGATCATGGCCCATGCCCCCTCCCTCTTTCCCCCTCCCCACAAGCGGTGTATCGTTGCGCTATACCCCGAGGTTTCTTCCCGCAGCGGAAGGGCATATAACAGGCACCACCAATCGCGATCCGACTTTTTCCGTTGTGTCCGCGTCTTCCCCTCAATCCGCACACTCATGCACCGGCAAGGCTGATGGGTCAATCGCATCGCGCGGCTTCTGGAACTGCTTGCAGCGCTGGCCATTTCGCGCGGCAAGGGGCCGTCACGGGCGACTGCCCCGCGCACCCTCACCCGTTCGGGACCGCCCCCGCCGCCACGGCCAGAGCGCGCAGCCCGTGGCCGGGCACAGGCGGACTTCGCCCGGCTGCGCCTTGCAGCACCAGAGGCAGTAAGCCCGCAGCGCCTTGAGGGGCGTCCGCTTCGCCTTGCGGCCCCGTGGCCGGTGCCCCGTGCGGTAGTCGTGCAAGGGGCAGCGGGCATCGTCACAGCGCGACGCCAGTTGCGGCCCGCCCACACAATCCTTGCAGCGCTCCCGCAGCGCCCGCAGGCGGAAGCGCAGCCCCGCCGTGGGCGTGGGGGCCGTCCTCGTGGGGCAAGGCAGGGAATGTCGCGCACCCGCCCCCGCGTCGCCTGTAGGCCACGCAGGGGCATCGTGTGGCGTGTGTGGGGGCAGGCAGGCATCGGCGTGGGGAGCGTTCACAGCGCCGCCCTCCCCGCCAGCCGCCGCCCGCACCGCACACGCCGCCACGCCTTGCGGGCGATCCCCGCGTCGGCAGCGCGTCGGGCGTTCACATCCAGGCGCACGACCTCAAGGATCGCCGCCCGTGCCGTGGCCGACAGGTTGCGCCACGCGCCCTTGACCTCGGCCAGATCGGGGGGGCATTTCTTCGCGGACCGCTGCAAATCTGCTGTCAGGCCAGGGGCGGCGCACACGCCACTGCCGCCACAACCTACGGGCACATCTTGGCTTGCGTCTTGTGCATGGGGAGCTTCGCAACGGTTTTCAAAACCGTCGCCTTCGACCACTCGGCCAACCCGCCTCGCTCTGCGCGCCCGCCCAGGGAAGAGCCTACTGGCACACTTCGTCAATCACTTCCTCAGCGACGAAGATGGGCGCCTCCAGCCGCACGGCCAAGGCGATCGCGTCGCTGGGCCGCGAGTCGATCTCGATCGTCTCGCCATCCCTGGAGACGATCAGTTTCGCGAAAAACGTGTTGTCGCGCAACCCGCAGACCTCGATGCGGTCCAGCGAGGCCCCCAGGCGCGTCATCACGCTGGCCAGAAGATCGTGCGTGAGCGGACGCGCCGGCTCGTAGCCTTTGATCTTGCGGTCTATGGCAATCGCCTCCGAGATCCCAATCAGGATCGGGAAGGCGCGCTCGCCGTCCACCTCTTTCAGCACGATCACCTGCGGGTCCGCCGTCTCAGTGATCATGATCTTGACGAGTTCGCACTGAATCATGCTCGCCCCAATCTCGGTTATACTGATGCTCCTTCTGGATTGTACGTTCCCCGCGCGCGAAAGTCAACTTGACTCCTCCCGCGCCGCGCGCTACCGTCCGAGGTGAAGGAAGGCTGCCAAGTGCCAGACACCGGCAACTGCATCGTCATCAAAGGCGCCGCAGAACACAACCTGCGGGGCTTCGATATTGCCATTCCGCGCGACCGGCTGGTCGTGATCACCGGCCTCAGCGGCTCCGGCAAGAGTTCCCTCGCCTTCGACACCGTTTTCGCCGAGGGCCAGAGGCGGTACATCGAGAGCCTCTCCGCCTACGCGCGGCAGTTCCTGGAGCAGATGCCGAAGGCGAACGTCGAGTCCGTGGACGGCCTGCCCCCGACGATCTCGATCGAGCAGCACACCGGGATCGGCAATCCGCGCTCGACGGTGGGAACGACCACGGAGGTCTACGACTACCTCCGCCTCCTCTACGCCCGCGTGGGCGAGCCACATTGCCCCCTGTGCGGCCGGGCCATCCGCCAACAGTCGCCGGAGCAGATCGTCGAGGCGGTTCTCGCCCTGCCGGCGGGCCTGCGCTTCATGGTCCTTGCCCCGATGGCACGCGGCCGCAAGGGCGAGCACAAGGAGCTGATCGACCGCATAGGCCGCGAGGGTCTGGTGCGCGTGAGGGTGGACGGCGAGGTCTACCCGCTGGAAGGAGTGCCCCACCTCGACAAGCGCAAGCCTCACTCGATCGATGCCGTCGTGGACAGGCTGGTGGTTGACCCTCAGCACCGGTCACGGCTCCACGACTCCGTCGAGACCGCTCTCCACCTGGCCGACGGGCTGGTTGTGATCGCGCGAGCCTCGGGGAATCGCTGGGAAGACACCCTCTACAGCCGCCACTACGGCTGCCCCGATTGCGGGGTCAGCCTCGAGGAATTGACCCCCAGGCTCTTCTCATTCAATAGCCCTTACGGCGCCTGTCCGGCGTGCGGAGGTCTCGGCACGTGCCTGGAGTTCGACCCCGACCTCATCGTCCCCGACAAGTCGTTGAGCCTGGCCCAAGGCGCCATCCACCCCTGGCGACGCGGCGAAGCCATGTCGTCCTGGTACAACCGCGCCCTCGAGCGCTTCTGCCGGGACTTCGGTGTCGGCATGACCACTCCCTACGACAAGCTGCCCGCCACGGTGCAGCGTGCCTTGCTTCACGGCGGCGAGCCCGAGGGGGGGGCCGACAACGCCCATCACTTCCGCGGAGTGATCCCCGACCTGCACGAACGCTTCCGCAAGACCGAGAGCGACTCGCTCAAGTCGCGCCTGATGGGCTACATGGGTGAGTTGCCCTGCCGCGAGTGCCAGGGCGCGCGCCTGCGCCCCGAGGCCCGCGCCGTCCAGGTAGGCGGCCGCCACATCCAGGAGGTCGTGGCGTTGCCCATTGCGGATGCGCGCGACTTCCTCCAGGCGCTCGCCCTGCCACCCGAAAAGGCGGCAATCGCCCAGCCGATTCTGCACGAGGCTGTCCAGCGCCTGCAATTCATGATGGACGTGGGGATCGGCTACCTGACCCTCGACCGGGCGAGCAGCAGCCTCTCAGGCGGCGAGGCGCAAAGAATCCGCCTCGCCACCCAAGTGGGGTCGGGCCTGGTCGGCGTGTGCTACGTTCTCGACGAACCGACGATCGGCCTCCACCAGCGCGACGCTGCCCGCCTCATCGCCAGCTTGCGGCGGCTTCAGGAACTCGGCAACTCTGTGATCGTGGTCGAGCACGACGAACTTACCATCCGCAGCGCCGACCACATCATTGACCTCGGGCCTGGAGCCGGCGTCCACGGCGGGAACGTGGTGGCCCAGGGCACTCTCGACCAGATCCTGGCTGCCCCGGCCTCGCTGACGGGCCAGTACCTCTCGGGACGCCTCGCCATTGAGACGCCTCGGAGGCGGCGCCCCGTGTCGAAGGCCCGCGCCTTGGTGGTTCGCAAAGCGGCCGCTAATAACCTGAAGGGGATCGACGTCGCCATCCCTCTCGGCGGCATCGTGTGCGTCACGGGGGTGAGCGGGTCCGGCAAGAGCACCCTTGTCAACGACGTGCTCTACCGGGCACTGATGCGCCACTTCCACGCCAGCCGGGCCAAGCCGGGCAAGCACAAGGGCATCACGGGCATCGAGCAGATTGACAAGGTCATCGTCATTGACCAGTCCCCGATCGGCCGCACGCCCCGCTCCAACCCGGGAACCTACACGGGCGTTTTCGACGATATTCGCCGCATCTTCGCCGGGCTGAAGGAGTCCAGAGTCCGCGGCTACACGGCGGGCCGCTTCAGCTTCAACGTGCGAGGCGGCCGCTGCGACTCCTGTGAGGGCCAGGGCACCAAGCGCATCGAGATGCATTTCCTGCCCGACCTCTACGTCACCTGCGAGACCTGCAAGGGGCGGCGCTACAACCGCGAAACGCTTGACATCCGCTACAAGGGCAAGTCCATCGCCGACGTCCTGGACCTCCAGGTCGAGGAGGCCCTGGCCCTCTTCGACGCTTTCCCCCGGGTCAAGCGCATTCTCGATACCCTGTGCGCCGTTGGCCTTGGTTATGTCGCCCTCGGGCAAGCCAGCACTACCCTCTCAGGCGGAGAGGCTCAGCGCGTGAAGCTCTCCACCGAGCTCGCCAGGGTCTCAACGGGCAACACGCTCTACATCCTGGACGAGCCAACGACGGGCCTGCACTTCGCCGACATCTCCCGCCTCCTCCAAGTCCTCGCGACTCTGGCCGACCGCGGGAACACGGTGCTGGTCATCGAGCACAACCTCGACGTGATCAAGTGTGCAGACTGGGTGATTGACCTGGGCCCGGAGGGCGGCGACGCCGGCGGCCATGTCGTCGCGGAGGGCCCCCCGGAGGCCGTAGCCGGCACCCCGCACTCGTACACAGGCCAGGCCCTCGTCCGCTGCCTTGGTCGCTCGGGGCGCTGCCCCGCGCTGGCCGAAAAATCACGCCTTTCTGGTTGAACATTCGGGGCGATCGTGCTAAGTTAGGGTATTGTCGCAGGGTAGCTGCGCCTGGTGGCCACGACTGCTTCCGAGACCGAGGATGCCCTTCTCGCACCGAGCATTTCATGCGTTTCTCGCTCTCAGCCTTCTCATGCCCGGCTGCGCCCCTGGGTGCCGGCGGAGGGTGCTCCGCGAGGATGCGGCGGAGAAGGCAGACCACGAGGTCTCACAGATTGTCGAGCAACGGCGCGACGCCGTGCCCGGCACGCCGGCCACCGTGAGCATCGAACGGGTTGGCCAGGAGGAACTCGAGCGATTCACCCCGCCACGTCCGAAGGAACCTGGCGAGCTTCCCGCGCCTCAGGACGATACGGAAGCTGCCGAAAGGGGCAATGGCCTCCCTCCCCTGGAAGGCGCTCACCGCCTCACACTGCGCGAGGCCCTCGAGCTGGCGGCCCGCCACAGCCGAGAGTATCAGACACGCGAGGAGGACCTCTACCTGGTCGTCCTGGCACTGACGCGCGAGCGCTTCCGATGGGACCCGCAGTGGACGGGCAGGTTGAGCGCCGGCGCCACCCGCACACCGAACAGCAAGTGGGGGGAGTTCGGGTCTGCCTTCACCTTCAGCCGCCTCCTGGACATGGGGGGCCGATTGACGGCCAGTCTGGCTACCGACCTCGTCCGCTTCTCGACGGGCGACCCGCGCACCACAGCCACATCCTTGCTGGGACTGGAGTTCCTCCAGCCCCTGTGGCGCAACTACGGAAGTCTGGTGGCCAAAGAGGGCCTCACGCAGGCCGAGCGCGACGTGGTGTACGCTCTCCGCACGTTCGCCCACTACCGCAAGAGCTTCTGCGTGGATGTCACCAGCCGGTACTACCGCGTCCTTCAACAGCGCGATACGGTGATGAACCAGTGGAGCAACTACAAGCGCATTCGCCAGTCGCGGACCGATCGTGAGGCGGAGAAGCTGGAGGGCCTCGTGGAGGCCCTCCAGGTGGACCAGATCCGTCAGGACGAGTTGCGCGCCCGGGCGAGCTGGGTGCGGGCCTTGCGACAGTACCGCGAGCAGATCGACCAGTTCAAAGTCTTCCTTGGCCTCCCAGCCGACGCAATCGTGGAACTCGACCCCGTCGAGGGTGATCGCCTCCGTGAGGCCGGGTTGCGCGAGATCACGCTCTCGCCCGATGCCGCCTCGGCCATCGCACTCGAGCGGCGGCTCGACCTCCTGACGGCCATGGACCGGGTCGGTGATGCCGAGCGGGCCGTCGAGATCGCCCGGAACGGCCTGGCCCCGGACGTGGACCTCAAGGTAAGCGCCAGCATCCCGTCCGACCCGCCGACGAATGCCCTCAAGCTGGAGCCGCACCGCGGCACGTACAGCGCGGGGGTCACCGTTGGCCTCCCGCTCCAGCGCCTGGAAGAGCGGAATGTGTACCGAAGCGCGCTCATAGGGCTCGACCGAGCCCGCCGCAGTGCCGACGACCTGCGCGAGAGGATCAAGCTGGAGGTGCGCGAGGCGTCGCGCACCCTTCAGGAGACCAGTGCCACCTATCGCATCGAGCGCGATAGCGTGGCCCTCGCTCAACGCCGCGAGCAGGCCGCCCGAGAGCTCTTCCGCATCGGAGAGGCAATCGCCCGCGACCTTCTCGATGCCAACGAGGCCCTTGTGAATGCTCAGAATGCCCTGACCAGGGCTTTGGTGGACCATATCCTCGCCCGCCTCGCACTCTGGCGCGACACGGAGCTGTTGCGCGTGGACGAGAACGGCGTCTGGCAGGAAGTGACCGATGTCAACCAACAGTAGGGCCAATTCCATTCTCAGCAGCGACGACGAGGCCGTGGGCTTGGCCGGCCTCTTGAGCCCCGCCCGTGAGGCCGGAGCACCGGCCCACGCGGCCCGCTCGCCCATTTCGCTTCCCCGACGGCGCTGGTGGCCGTGGCTGTTGGTCCCCGCCGTTGTTGCGGCGGGAGCCCTGGGGGCTCCCCGGCTGTGGCGCTCGCGCACAGCGGCCCCCACGGCCACACGAGCCACCTACACCGTGCAGCGCGCCGACTTGCCCATTGTCATCCGCGACACTGGGAGCATTGACTCCCTCCAGTCTGAGATCATCAAGTCCAGGGTGGAGGGGATGAACACCATCATCAACCTTGTCCCCGAAGGCACGATCATCACCGAAGAGGACGTGAAGCAGGGCAAGATCCTGGTCGAGCTGGACTCCAAGGATATCCGGGAGAAGCTGAGCCAACAGGAAGTCACCTTCGCCACCGCCGAGGCCACGTACAAGCAGGCCAAGGAGTCTTACGACATCGAGAAGAGCGCAGGGGAAAGCAAGATCAAGCAAGGGGAACTTGACGTACGCTTCGGGAAGATGGATCTCCAAGCCTATGTGGGCCAGAAGCTTGCTGAAGACGCCCTCGAAGGGCGTGGAGACTTGGCCGCCTTGGCCGCCCGCCTGTGCACCGACGCCATCAACGACCGCCGGGCCGTGGAGGCGGAAGTCGCCCGTTCGCTCGTCGAAGTGGAGAAGGCCCTCAAGGAGCCCGCCTCGGAGAGCGGTGACGCGGGGCCTCGAGGCAAACAGGACGCTCAGGGGAAGTCCGCCCGGAAGGAGGCGGCGGAGGGCGGCCGCTCGGCCATTGCGGGAGCGGCTGCCCAGGCCGAGAGCCTGGACGAGCTCCTCGGCGGGACAGCCCTCCAGAAGACGCGCAAGTTCGAGGCCGACATCGGGCTGGCCTTCGAGGAGTTCAAGCGGGCAGCCGACAAAGTGGCCAGCTACGCACGGCTGCGGCACCTCGGAATCAAGAGCTCGCAGCAACTCGAGGCCGAGCAGCTCGCCTTGATGCGCGCGCGCATTGCCCTTGACCAGGCTCTCACCGCGCGGGAACTCTACCTGCGCTACGATCTGCCCAAGGAGGCCGAGAAACTCCTCTCCGGCTACCGCGAGACCCAGCGCGAGTTGGAGCGCATCAAGGCCCGCGCACGCAGCGCCCTCGCCGGCTACGAGGCCGAGGTCAAGTCGTCCGAGTCCAAGTACCTCCTCCAGAAGGACCGCCTCGAGAAGCTGCGGACTCAGCTCGAGAATTGCACGATGCGCGCGACGAAACCCGGCCTGGTCGTCTACGCGACCTCGGGCTCGGGGCGTCACTGGTCGGGCACCCCGATTGAGACGGGAGCGACCGTTCGGGAGCAGCAGGAGATCATCAAGATGCCCGATCTCACGTCGCTCGCCGTCAACATTCGCGTTCATGAGACCGTGGTGGACAAAGTCAAGCGTGACCAGAACGCGCGGATCACGGTGGATGCGTTCCCGAACCGGCGGTTCACGGGCAAGGTCCTTAAGGTGGCTATCCTGCCCAACACCTCCTCGTCCTGGATCAACCCGGACCTCAAGGAGTATGACACCCAGGTAAGCATCGAGGGCGACCTGACGGGGCTGAAGCCGGGCATGTCGGCCAATGTCGAGATCGACGTCAAGACCCTCAAGAACGTGCTCCAGGTGCCCGTGCAGGCCGTAGGCGCGCGGCGCGGCAGAACCATCGTATACGTTCTCAGGAGCGACGGTTCCGAGGAGCCACGCGACGTGGTGACCGGCGAGTCCAATGACCAGACGGTGGAGATTGCCGCTGGGCTTGCCGCAGGCGAGCTCGTGCTCCTCGAGGCCCCGCAGACGGCCCCGTCCAAGGAGGAGGAGGAAGCAACCAAGAAGGAAGACGAGTTGAACGGTGACGCGCCGCCTGTGCCCCCCCCTGGGCGCGACCCCGGGCCGCGCGATTCGGGGGATCGGCGCCCCGAGGGACCCGGCGGCAAGCCCCCACGCACGGACCGCAAGCGCCCGAGGGCCTCTTCAGAATCCCACGATTCAGCCAAGCCGGGGGGCACGGGATAGTCGAATGGCGATTGCCGAGGTCTGCGGGCTGGTGAAGACCTACAGGATGGGGCCGGTGCTCGTGCCCGCCCTCCGCGGGGTCTCTCTTGCCATCGAGGAGGGGGCCTACCTGGCCATCATGGGACCCTCCGGCTCGGGGAAGTCCACCTTCCTCAACATCCTCGGGTGCCTGGACACGCCGACTGCCGGCTCCTACTTCCTCGGCGGCGAGGATGTGGCCAGGCTGAGCGACGCTGAGCTCTCCGATGTGCGATGTCGGCGCCTGGGCTTCATCTTCCAGTCCTACAACCTCATCCAACAGCTCTCCGTGCTGGAGAACATCGAGGTGCCGCTCTACTATCAAGGCTGGTCGGCGCGCGAGTGCCGTCGGCGCTCCGAGGCGCTGGCCGAGCTGGTGGGCCTGGGCGACCGCCTCCACCACCGCCCCTCCGAACTCTCGGGCGGACAGCAGCAGCGTGTTGCCATCGCCCGCGCCATGTCGAATGACCCGCTGATCATCCTGGCCGATGAGCCGACCGGCAACCTCGACACAGCCACGGGCAAGGAGATCCTGGCTCTGCTTGACCAGCTCAATGGCCAGGGTAAGACGATTATCATGGTCACCCACGACCCTGCCATCGCCACACGGGCGCACCGCACGGTGCGCTTCAGAGATGGCCTCATCGTGGATGACTCCGCATAGGGGCAGCGCGGGGCCGTGAGCCTTGCGTCCCCGCGTCGCCATCGCTGCGTACTCAGGTGCCGCATGCTGGGTTTCAGGGTTCGACGCACGATTCGGATGGGCTTGAAGAGCCTGTGGCTCCACAAGCTGCGCTCGGCTCTCACTGCCTTGGGCATCATCTTCGGCGTTTGTTCCGTGATCGCCATGCTCGCCATCGGCGAGGGCGCAAGCTTCGAAGCCCAGGAACAGATTCGCCAGCTCGGCAGCAACAACATCATCGTCCACAGCGTCAAGCCGCCCGAGGAAACGAGCATGAGCGCACAGCAGACCCGCTCGCTTCGCTACGGGTTGACCTATGTGGACGCCGAGCGCATCCAGTCCACGGTGCCCAACGTTGAGGTCGTCGTGCCCGCCCGGAATATTCCCAAGCACATCCGGAGTTGGAAGCGGCGCGTGGATGGCAACCTGGTGGGCACCGTGCCATGGTTCCGCGAGGTGGCCAATCGCACCCTGCTGCGTGGCCGGTTCATCTCGACGCTCGACATGCACCGCCAGAGCGCTGTTTGCGTGCTCAACGAGCCGGTGGCGCGCGAGCTGTTCCCGCTGGAGGACCCGATAGGCCAGACCGTGCGGGCAAGCACCGACTCCTATGAGGTCGTCGGCATCCTCCGGGCGTCCACAGTGACCGCCCCCAGCTCCTCCAACAAGGCCGCAGGGGCCGGAATGGAAGTCTACATCCCCATGACCACGGCGCAGTCGCGGTACGGCGACACCATCTTCCATCGCCGGAGCGGCAGCTTCGAGGCAACCACCATTCAGCTACACACCATCTACGTCCGGGCGCCGCGCCTGGACGATGTGATGCCCGCGGCCAAGGCGGTGGAGCGCCTCCTGGCTCACGCACACGCGAAGAAGGATTACGAGGTCGTCGTCCCCCTCGACCTCATGGAGCGGGCCAAGGCCACGAAGCGTATCTTCAGCATCGTGCTCGGCTCCATCGCCGCCATTTCGTTGCTCGTGGGCGGCATCGGGATCATGAACATCATGCTCGCCACTGTGACCGAGCGGACGCGCGAAATCGGCATCCGGCGCGCCTTGGGCGCCAGGCGTCGAGACATCATCACCCAGTTCATGGCCGAGACCACCCTCCTCTCCTCCACGGGCGGCCTGCTCGGCGTGGCCCTCGGCGTGGTGATCCCCTACCTCGTCACGCGATTCGCCGGCATGCTGACCATTGTGACGGTGGGCGCATCCACTCTCGCCTTCTCCATCTCGGTTGCAATTGGCCTGGTCTTCGGCATCTACCCTGCCTATCGCGCCGCTGTCATGGACCCCATCGAGGCCCTGCGTCACGAGTGAGCGGGGCGTCAGGGCTTCCCCTGCTTCCGCGGGTAGTTCGGGCTGTAGAGCAGGCCGCGAGGTCGCAGGGCAAGATCGCCATTTGCGAGAAACGGCGCGCCCCGCTCGCCCAGGTGCTCGATCAGCCGCTCGCGCCAGAGGCGCAGCGTGGCGGCATGTGCGGGGTCGGAGGCCAGGTCGTTCAGCTCGCCTGGGTCGGCCGCCAGGTCGAAGAGCTGCTGCTCGCCGTGCATGGCGTGGAAGATGTACTTCCAGCGGCCGTCGGTGAGGGCGTTCCAGTGGTTCTCGGAGGCGTAGCAGACGTCGTGCTCCAGGTCAATCCACTCGCGCCAGCCCTGCGTCTTGCCCCGAACGAGGTCGAGCATCGAACGTCCATCGAAGCGCTTGGGGTCGGCCTCGACGCCCGCGGTGTCGAGGAATGTGGGCAACACATCGCGCAGCTCGACCGGCTGGTGCAGCACTTGCCCGCGTTTCGCGTCGAGGAAGTTGCTGCCCCAGCGGATGAGCATGGGGATGCGGGCCGAAGCTTCGTATGCGTATGTCTTGCGCCAGAGGTGGTGGTCGCCCGTCATGTCGCCGTGGTCGCTGGTGAACAGGATGAGCGTGTCCTCCAGCCAGCCGCGCTTCTCCAACGCATCCAGGATGCGGCCTATCTGCTCGTCAATGAAGCTCACAGAGCCGTAGTAGCCCTGGCGCGAGCGGCGGACCTGCTCCGCGCCCAGGTCGCCGCGCCAGGTATCGGCGGGGAGCTTCGCCCCACGCATCGCATGCCGCTCCGCCCACTTGCCCACCACGGCGTTCGGCAGGTTAGCGCCCTCGTAGAGCTTCCAGAACCGCTCGGGCGGGTCGTAGGGGCTGTGGGGACGGGCGAAGGAGACCTTGAGGAAGAACGGCTCATCCCCCTTGTGGGACTGAAGGAACTCGACCGCCCTGTCGCCCGTCCAGCGGGTCGGGTGGAGGCGTTCGTCGAGTGCATAGGGCTTCGCGGCATAGTCGTTCCAGCCGATCCCAGTCGCGTCGGGGTCGAGGTCGGGTGCCTCCTGGCGAAACCACGCTCGGCAGTCGCTCACGAAGTCCTTCGACTCCACGCGCCCCGATTCGTCGAGCATGGTCCTATGGAAGCCGTGGAGGTTGCGTTGCGGGGACCAGTGCATCTTGCCGATGCCTAGGGTCTGGTAGCCCGCCTCGCGGAGCATCTTCGGCTTCTCGTTGCGATAGGCGTCGGCCACGGCACCATAGCCGAGCATCCCGTGATGCCAGGGCGAAAGCCCGGTCAGCAGTCCCGCGCGGGCCGGCGTGCACGAGGGCGTCGAGGTATAGGCGCAGCGGAAGAGCACACCCTCGTGCGCGATGCGGTCGAGGTTCGGCGTGCGGATGACCCTGTTGCCATCGGCCCCGATGCAATCGCCCCGGTGCTGGTCGGTCATCAGGAACAGGATGTTCGGGCTCTTTCGTATGGCTTTGGTGCCATCGGCTCCGATGGCGGGCATGGCAATGCCGCCCAGTCCCACCTGAAGTGCCGTGCGGCGGCTGAGCGGCTTCGGTTTGCCCATCCCGCTACCTCCGCATTAGTTCCACGATCCTATTCGCCAGCAGGTCGCGCCAGTGGTCCATCTTGTTGGCCTGGCGGCCCTCTTCCCAGAAGTCGTTGACGAGGTCGCGGCCGCCGGTGCCCTGGTTGGCGAGGGTCTCGGTGCGAATCTGGGCGAGGAGGCCGCTGATGTCCTTGCCCGCGGCCTTGGCGACGGCCTTGGCGGTCTCGATATAGCGGCGGTCGTCCCAGGCCTCGCGCAGCTCTTCGTAGTCGGGCGTCAGGATGGTGTCGAAGGGGGAGCACCAGGCATACTGCCAGTTCGAGCCTTCGGTGATGTCGAAGCGCCGTCCCCAATTGTAGGCCCAGCAGAGGGAGCCGGTGGATTCCCAGGCGGCGAAGTAGAAGCCGAACCCGAACCGGCGGCTGCGGTTGCCCGAATACTGCCAGAAGATCTTCCCCGCCTTCCGCACCTTGTCGCCAAGCTCGTGGTCCTCCTCGATGGCGTTGGTACAGATCACATCGCAGTCTGGGATGAAGATCTCGCCCACCCGCCCGTCGGTGCCGTGGACCTTGCGGTGGAAGTTGCGGTGCATCGAGATGTAGACCTTCGTGCCGGGCACGGCCTCGTGGATGAGGGCGCAGGCGTCCTTGAAGTGGTCGCGTATCCACGGCCCGCAGCCGATGGCGAACTTGTAGTTCTTGTCGGCCCGCGGCTCGGGATAGCTCCACTTCGCCGGCTCGTCGAACGGCGTGAAGATCAGCTCGGGCCAGCTTCTCTCCTTCGCGTGCGCAACCACGTCCTTGAGCCACTGGGCGTAGTGGGGCCGCACCTCGGGCAGCACCTTGCCGCGGAACTCCTGCGAGCCGGCTTTCTTGAAGAACTCATCGCGCGGGCCGACGGCCAGGCCGTAGAGGTCGCGCTCCATTGAGAGCGTCATGGGGAAGCCATTCGGATTGCCGCCCAGGAACCACACGATGGCGCCCTGGCCGTTCTCCCTCGCCAGCTTCATCCAGTCATCAAGATAGTGGAAGTCGAGGGCGATCTTGCTGCCCGCCTTCTTCATCTCGGGCTGGACGCCTGCGAACCAGAGGTTGACCATGTTGTGGTTGTGTTCGCGCATCGTGGCCATTTCGCCGGCCGATGGGAGGCCGGTCACGCAGCCGCCCATTCGCAGCCCCGCCTCGTCCATCGTGAGGAGCGTGATAGGCAGCACCTCCACCTGGATGGGCAACTCCGCGGTGTGCGGCCCCGCGGTGATGGTCACCTTGCCGCGGTACTTCCCCGGCTGGCTCGCCTCGCCAAGGGTGTGGACGGTGATCCAGAACCAGGCCGACTGCCCCTTCTTGATCGCAGCGGGGAAGGCGGGCCAGAGGCGCTGCGGCGCCCAGGCGAGGGCCTTCCCCTTCGGCTCCAGGGCATACTCGATGGTGTGGCGGCGAATCTCGCACGCCAGCTTGCCCGCAGGGCCGGTCAGCTCCGACGCGGTGAACTCCACACCGCGCAGGTCCTCTTGGGCGTAGACGGCGAAGGTGCCCGGCTCGAACTCGTTGCGGGCCATTCGCACGTGAATGGTCGCCCCCACCTCGCCCTTCTTGGGCGCGCTGTTAGGGCAGATGCGGTCGTAGTAGGCGCGGACGTAGGGCACAACGGCTTTGCCCTTGAACGCATCTGGGATGTCGGGCGTCTCGTCGGCGCCCATCTGCTCCGCCGTGGCCGCCTTGGCCGCCTGGGCCTTGGCCACCCAGGCCCGCGATTCGGCCTCGTAGCGCGCCTGGTCCTCGGGCAGCTTCGCCTCGCGGACCTCGATCTTTGAGATCGGCACGTCCGCCGGCGCGCGGAATGCGAACTCGGCCGCCTGCGTGCCCTTCGGTGAGATCACCAGGTCCCAACTCGCGGGAACGTGAGCCACCTTCCACTGGGCGTCCCCCTCCCCTCCGAACCGATGGAGCTCGGTGCGGCCATAGTAGCTGCCGAGCGCCCCGAAGGACTCCGCGATGGTCGGCGCGTCCGCAACGTCCTTGAATGTGACCTCGAGGATGTAGTGCACGCCTTTGGGCGGCCTCGGTCCTTCGCTCCACCAGGCGGGGAGGCGCACCCAGGCATCCCTGCCTCTCAGGGCCGATCGGTAGGCGCGCTGTCCCTCCCGCTCCAGCGCACCCCATGCCCCTGCGTTCAGCTCCTGGATGTCGGCGACAGACATCTGGACCGGCAGACCGCCCGCCCACGCACTGCCCGCCAGGAGAATCGCCACGAGCGCTCCTGTGCAACTCTTCATATCAAGGTCTCTCCGTCGCCTCGGCGTTGGGGGTCTCAGGGTCTGACCTCCGGCCCTGACGCGCCTTGTGAGCACGGGCTGCCTTGGGCACCTTGCGATAATAGTCCGTCGTCCGGCACGCGTCAAGTGGAGAGGGGCTGGCACGTCCCTGGACCGAGGCTTCGGTGACTCCTGAGCCCAGGAGCCGTTGCCGGCAGACGGCCGACAGTCTGGTTTGACCGCCGGCGACGATGCAGGTAACCTACGGGCTATGAGGCAAGGCTTCGCTGGCGTAGCAGAACATGGCTTCACCGTTCGAGCGCTGCTCATCGGCGCCGCGCTGTCGGTGTTCCTCAACATCGCCTGCCCGTACTCGGTGCTGGTGATGCAGACGGCGGGTCTGACCTCCGACTACATCACCGCCGGCGCGATGATGCTGCTCTTCGTGCTCGTGTTGATCGTGAATCCCGTGCTCAAGCTGCTCTTCGGGCGCAACGCCCTCTCGACCCACGAGCTGCTGCTGATCTACATCATGATGATCGTGGCCTCGGCGATCCCGACGTGGGGGCTTGTGACGAACATGTTCCACATCCTCACGCGGCCGTTCTACTACGCCACGCCGGAGAATGCTTGGGCCGAGATGATTGTGCCGCACATCCCGAGCTGGGTGGCGCCCCGCGACCCGCAGGTGGCCTACTACTTCTACAACGGCCTGCCACGCGGCGAGTCGATCCCGTGGGGAGCCTGGGCGATGCCGCTCCTCTGGTGGACGGCGCTCATGGTGGCCATCTACTTCGTAATGATCTGCCTCATGGTCATCGTGCGCAAGCAGTGGGTCGAGCACGAGCGGCTCACCTTTCCCCTTACCCACCCTCCCATGGAGCTGCTGAAGGGAAACCAGGAGAAGCTCGTGCCCCCTATCTTCCGCACGTGGAAGTTCTGGGTGCCGTTCCTTCTCGCCTTCTTTTTCATCAGCAACGATGCGATTCGTTACCGGTATCCCGCGTTCCCGGAAATCAAGCTGTACGATGCGCTGCCCTTCTTCCGCCGCACCGTGTGGATTGTCTTCTTCTGGAACTTCTCAGTCATCGGGGTCACCTACTTCATCAACCTGAACGTCGCCGCGAGCATCTGGATCTTCTGCCTCCTCGCCAGGATTCAGACAGGGATCTTCAAGACCGTGGGGGTGACGGTGGGTGGACGGCACGAGTGGCTCACCGGCAGCAGCCCAGCCACGGCGCACCAGGCGTTCGGGGCGCTCATCGTGCTAACGGCCGCCGTGCTGTGGCGGGCGCGATTCCACATCCGCGACGTCCTGCGCAAGGCGTTTCTCAACGCGCGGGACGTGGACGACTCGGGCGAGATCATGTCCTACCGCAGCGCGGTGGTGGGCACGCTCGTCGGCGTAGCGTTCATCTGTGGCTGGTACCACGCGTCGGGCCTGTCGTGGCTGGCGGCGTTCGTGTTTCTGGCCGTGGCTTACCTGATCTTCTTCGGGATCACGCGGGTGATCGCGGTGGGGGGCATGGGGTTCACCTCGGCGCCCATGCTGCCCCAGCTCTTCATGGTCTACGGGATCGGGCCGGAATTCCTCGGCACCAAGGGCCTCGTGCAGATGGCCTTTCAGTACAGCTGGGCGGCGGAGTACCGCACGTCGGTGATGACCTCGAGCATTCACGGAATGAAGCTGGCCCACGAGTGCAGGGGCCGCCCGCGTCGGGTGCTCCTGGGGATGCTGGTGGCCATGGTGGCGGGCATGGCCGGCGCCGTCTGGATCACGATGCATCTGAACTACACGCGAGGCGGAGCCAACATGCGCCAGTTCGGCGTGCCCACACTGGCCTACCAGTTCGTCGAGCACCACTTGCGGAACCCGGTGGAGACGAGCTGGATCTGGCAGCGCTGGGGCTATACGGCGTTCGGCGGGGCGGTGATGTGGGTGCTGGTGTTCCTGAGCCACCGTTTCGCCTGGTGGCCGATCCACTACGTTGGTTTCGTGATTGGCGATTGCTGGGTCACGGGCGTGGTGTGGTGGAGCGTGTTCCTGGGCTGGCTGGCGAAGCTGGTGATCATGCGGTCGGGCGGGGCCGTGGCGTACCGCCGCTGCATGCCGATCTTTATGGGCATGATCTTCGGGCAACTCATGTGCGGCGCGTTCTGGATGATCGTGGATGCGATCGCGGGGAACGTGGGCTTCCTCGTCTACATCGGCTCGCCGTAGCCGGCGGCGCCATCAGCGGCCGGCGAGCAGCACGAGGCCGTCCTTGAACTCGAGTTTGAGCGCGGCCAGCGGCTCCTTGGCCGGGCCTTTGAGCGGCTTGCCCGTGGCGGGATCGAAGGCCGAGCCCTGCCACACGCACACGAGGGCGTTCTCTTTTAGCACCACGGGCGCGCCGTCGTGGGGGCACTTGTTCTCGTAGCCGACGATTCCCTGAGGGGTGCGCACCAGCACGCCCTTGAGGTCGCCGTGGACGAAATAGAGCGCCGTCTGGACATCTTCTTCCCGCGCGAGGAGGCGCCTGCTCGCGCCGGGGGCCTTTGCCCCACTCGCGCTCCCGCCCCTGCCGCAGCCTGCGGCGAGCGTCCCGCCGAGCGCCGCGCCTAGGCAGGCCCTGGCGCTCTGGACGAGAAACGTGAGGCGGCTGATGTTCTCGGCCATCGCGGAGGCCTGAAAGGACTGAGGCGCGGGCGCCATGGCTGCGCCCGCGCCTCGGGGGTGAGCGCTCACTTGGTGGCGGGGGCCGGCGTTGTCGTCTTCGCAGGCGGCTCGGCCGCCTTCTTCGGGGCGGTCCACGCGCAGCCAACCGTGCTCATCGCGAAGCCGAGCACCACCAGCCAAGCCATCAACCGACGCATGCCTTTCTCCTTTCCTCCCTGGGTTCGCCCGCCTCAGCTCCAATGAGGGGGCATCACTTGACGTTCGTCGCGGCGCTCCTCGTCAGCGGCTTGATCCACAGATTGCGGTACCACACGGCGCTGTGGTCGCCCTGGAGCATGAGCGGGCCGGGCTTGTCCTCGTCCTCGTTGATCTGCCCGCCCGTCACGCCGTTCACCACCTGGCCGTCCACCGTCGTCTTGCCGTTGAGCACCACGGTGATCTTGCGGCCGACGATCGCGATGTCCAGGCTGTTCCACTCGCCCGGCGGTTTGCAGGCATTGACCCTAGGCGGCAGCTTGCCGAAGATGCCGCCGCAGTCGTCCTCAGCCAGTTTCTCCTTGCCGAAGGAGTCGAACACCTGCACCTCTTTGCAGCCGCGCAGGAACACGCCGCTGTTGCCGCCCTTGGGCAGCTTGAACTCCAGGTGGAGCTCGAAGTCCTCGAACTCCTTCTCCGTGTGCAGGTTGTCGCTCTCCACCGGGTTGGCGAGCACGCCGTCCTCTGCGCGCCACTCGCTCTTGTAGCGGCCCACGGGCTTCCAGCCGGCGAGGTCCTTGCCGTTGAACAGCGACAGCCAGCCCTCGCCGGGCTTGAAGTCCGCGTCGCCGGCCACCGCAACGGCGGCCAGCAGCATCGCAGGCCAGATTGCCTTCAACCTATTCCTTCTCCTTCGGCTTCTCTTTAGCAGCGAGCGGCTTGATCCAGATGTTGCGGTACCACACGCTGCTGTGATCGCCCTGGAGCATCAGGGGGCCGGGCTTCGTGTCGTCGCCGTCGAGGGCGCCGCCCGTGCAGCCGACCAGTTCGACCTTGTCGTGAATGAGCTGACCGTTGTGGTACACGGTGATCGTGTCGCCTACGATGGTCACATCGAAGCTGTTCCACTCGCCCGCGGGCTTGCAGGCGTTCACTCTGGCGCCCGCCTTGCTGTAGAGACCGCCACAGTGGCCGGTGCCGGGCTTCTCGACGCCGAAGGAGTCGTGCACCTGAATCTCCTTGCGCCCGCGCAGGTACACGCCGCTGTTGCCGCCCTTGGGCACCTTGAATTCGATGTGGAGCTGGAAGTCACGGAACGTCTGCTCGGTGAAGATATCCACTCCGTGCTTGCCCTTCTCCTCGGGCTTCGTGTTGACCAGCTCACCGTCCTTGACGCTCCAGGACGTGTTGGTGCCGCCCTTGAACTTCCAGCCGGTGAGGTCCTGCCCGTTGAAGAGCTGGATCCAGCCCTCGCCCTCGGGCTTCCATGCTTCCTCGCCCGCGACGGCGGCCGCCGCGAAGCCCGCCACGACCAGCGCCGTCAACGCCCACTTCAGCTCGCGCATGCCCACGCTCCTAACGCAAGAGGCAACAATGGCTTCCAATGCCACCCAACACGGCTTCATCTTAGGAACTGGCGGGGGGAAAGTCAACTGCCATCGCCTGGGGAGTCTGGCGGGGGCGGAAGGATGGTGAACTCGATCAGGGCGGCGAGGGCGGCGGCCCAGTCGCCGCCCAGCTCGTTGTAGTAGTCGTGGAAGCTCTCCTCGGTGAGGAGGAAGAAGCAGCGGTAGTCGCCCGGTGGCAGGCGCACCTGACCGACTGGCGGGCGCCCTGTTTGGGCCTCGGCGTACAGGGCGACCTCGCCGGCTGGGAACGAGCGGTCGTAGCCCGGGCGGCCCGCTTCGGCGATCACCCTGTGCGTCGTAGGCGCTGAATCCCCTTCGCCCGGCTTCCATTGGCTCACCTTCCACAGCACGTGGAACGAGCTGTCGGCGCAGAACGACATCTCCGCCTGGCCCTCGGCGTCCGTGACGAAATAGCCGAAGACCAGGTAGCCCTCCATGCCGTCCTTGTCCTTCTCCTCGTCCAGGAAGTAGGCGTTGCCGCCGGTTGGGCCGGGGCGCCACCACCGGCCCGCGTCGCCCAGGGCGCGGTTCGACGCGGCATGGCCCCTTCGGCCCCACTGCGATGGCGGCAGCCCGACGAGTTTGACCTGGTAGGCGAAATTGGGCTTGAGTCTCCGGGCAGAGATCGTGCCCTCGAAGACAGGGGCCCGCCGAGGGAAGCGCACCTCTACCTGGGCGCGCGCATAGGAGAAGCTCTTGCGAAACTCGTCGGAGTAGGGCTGGCCGAGGCAGTCGAGCCAACGGTACTTCGGCTCCGGCTTGCACGTGAGCGCGGGCGCGGGCACCAGACGCACCACGGCATCGCTGCCCTGCCGCGGCGCGCCACAGCCGCTCAACCCCGTCAGCAACGCAGCCAGCGTTCCCATTGCCAGACGCTTGATGGGCATCACGCTCCTCGTTGGTTGCCCCTTCTCCGCCCGATAGTGTAGCCAAGAGGGCAGACAATGCAAGCGGCTTGACTCCAAGGCACGAGTTTGCGAAAGTAGGCGTCCAGAGGAGAACTCCATGAGGTGCCTTGCGGCCCCGCTTGCAGCGTGCGTCTTCACCTCTCTCGCGGCCTCCGCCGGCGAGCCGCTGCCCGATGTGGCCCGGGCGCACGCCTGGGCGCGCGCTGCGCTGCTCGGCGAGGGCGCGCACGAGGCCCCTGCACCGCCGGGCATCGAGGTCAGGCGTCAGGACCACGGCCAGTTTGAGCGCCGCCGGTCGGTGATGAAGACCCCCCTCCAATTGGGCGACAGGAAGTATCAGCGCGGTATCGGAAGCCACTCCGTCGCAGAGATCGTCGTGCGCTTGCCGGGGCCAGGCAGGGCCTTTGAGGCCGAGGCGGGCATTGACAACAACTACGACACCAGGGCAGAGAAAGGCAGCGTGGTGCTCGTGGTCGAGGTGGGCGGCAAGGAGGCGTTCCGTTCCGGTGTGCGGCGCGGCTCGGACCCGCCGCTCCCCGTGAGGGTGGCACTGAATGGGGCGCGCGAGTTCACCCTGCGCATCCTCGACGGCGGCGATGGACCGGGTTGGGACCAAACCGACTGGGCGGAGGCATTCGTCATGCTCGAAACAGGTGAGAAGCTGTGGCTCGATGAGATGCAGGTGGTGGGGAAGGCCGCGGGACTCTCCACGGCTATCCCCTTCTCGTTCACCTACGGCGGCAAGGCATCGTCTGAGCTGCTGCCCACGTGGAAGCGCTCGCAAGCCAAGCTGCCGGCCAAGCCGGGCCGCGAAGCGCATGCCGTGACCTGGACAGACCCGGCGACGGGCCTCGAAGTGACAGCCGAAGTCACGCTCTTCGAGCAGTTCCCCGCGGTCGAATCGGTGCTGCGCTTCCGCAACACGGGGCAGGCCGACACGCCACTCCTCGAGAAGGTGCTGCCCCTCGACTTGCGCGTGAACGTGCCCGATAAGGGCGACGTGGTGCTGCATCACGCCCACGGCTCAACGTGCACGGCGACCGACTTCCTGCCTGTGGACCAGCCGCTCGCGCCCAAGGCGGCGATTGACCTGGCGCCTGCCGGCGGCCGCTCGTCGAATGGCCGCCTGCCCTTCTTCAACCTCGAATGGCCAGGCGGCGGCATCGTGGGCGCCATCGGCTGGTCGGGGCAGTGGGCGCTGCATGCCGCACGCGATGAGGCGAGCGCGGTCCTCATCCAGAGCGGCCAGCAGACCATCCACCTCAAGCTCCACCCCGGCGAGAGCATCCGCACCCCCCGCATCCTCCTTCTCCTGTGGGACGGCAACGACCGGTTTGCGGGCCACAACGCCTTCCGACGGCTCCTCATTGCCCACTACCTGCCTCGCGTGAACGGCGCGCTGGTCACCCCGCCCGTCACGCAGAATACCTGGTTCACCTATGGCACAGGCAACGACGTGACCGAGAAGAACCAACTGGAGGCCATCCGCCGCATGGCGCCGCTGGGCGTCGAGGTCTACTGGCTCGACGCCGGCTGGTTCGAGGGCGGCTGGCCGAGCGGCGTCGGGAGCTGGGTGCCCAAGGCCGAGGCCTTCCCCCGCGGCCTCAAGCCCCTCAGCGACGAGGCGCATCGCCTGGGCATGAAGTTCATCGTCTGGTTCGAGCCGGAGCGCGTGAACCCCAACAGCCGCATCGCCAAAGAGCACCCCGACTTCGTGTTGCGCGCGGGCGGCGGCGACGGCCTCTTCAACCTGGGCAAGCCCGAGGCGCGACAGTGGCTCACCGATTGGCTCTCGAAGTGCATCACCGAGAGCGGCATAGACATCTACCGCAATGACTTCAACATAGACCCCCTCCCCTTCTGGCAGGCGGCCGACGCGCCTGACCGCAAGGGCATGACCGAAATCCGCTACGTCGAAGGCCACCTGGAGATGTGGGACGAATTGATCCGCCGCCACCCCGGCCTCTGGATTGACACCTGCGCCAGCGGCGGGCGGCGCATTGACCTGGAGACCCTCACTCGCAGCGTGCCCCTGTGGCGCTCTGACACCCAGTGCTGCGGCAAGCCGATGCCCACCTGGGACCAGGTGCAGATGGCGGGCCTGAGCCTCTACGTGCCCTTCCATACCGGTGGCGTGTGGGCATTCGACCCCTACAACTGGCGCAGCATCGCCACAACAGGCACGAACCTCTGCCCAAGCGACCTCGCCAAGGACTTCCCGACCGAACTGGCCAAGGCGGCCATCGCCGAGACCAAGAGCCTGCGCCCCTTCTACCAGGGCGACTACTACCCCCTGCTGCCCATCACACTCGACGAGACACAATGGATCGGCTGGCAACTGCACCGGCCCGACCTTGACGCGGGCTTCGCCGTCTTCTTCCGCCGGCCGCAGAGTCCGTACACGGTCGCCGAGGTCGCCCTCCGCGGCCTCGATGCCAAGGCCACCTACGAGGTCGTGTTCCTCGAGACCTATGCGGCGCGGGAGACCCGCAGGATAACGGGCGCCGCGCTGGCCGCGTTCCGCCCCGAGATCGCAGCGGCCCCCGCCAGCCTCCTCGTTCGCTACCAGAGAGCGCCCCACTGAGGGCCATCGGACTGGCGCTCGCCTTGACTCCGCACAACCGGCTACCTATAATTCCCCAGTGGGCGCGGCCTGTGGGCCCTTAGAGGAGCGCGTGCCATCAGCCGCGAAGCCAATCTCGAAGCCTATCTGCACGAGATCAGCCGGATCTCGCTGCTGAGCGCCAAGGAGGAGAAGGAGCTCGCCCTCCGAATGGCGCGCGGCGATGCCTCGGCCCGCGACGCCCTGGTGAAGGCCAATCTGCGCCTCGTCGTCTCCGTGGCCAAGAACTACGTCAGCCGCGGGCTGTCGTTCGGCGACCTCATCGAGGAGGGCAACATCGGCCTCCTGAAGGCGGTCGAACGCTTCTCCCCCGAGGCCGATTGCCGCTTTTCCACCTACGCCACGTGGTGGATCAAGCAGGCCATCCGGCGCGCGATCACCAACACGGTGAAGATCGTGCGAATCCCGGCCCACATGGTCGAGACCATCGCCCATTGGAAGAGCGCCGACGCCGCGCTCACGGCCCGCCTCGGCCGAGCGCCCACGCCCGAGGAGATCGCCCGCGAAATCCGCATCCCGACCAGCAACGCGCGCGTCCTCAAGCGCATCGTCAGCGCCACCATCACTTCCTCGCAGCCTGTGAGCCTCGACGTCCTCACCTCCCTCAACGAGGTTATCGAGGACCGCAACACGCCCCGGCCCGACCAGCGGTTCTTCGACGAGGACGAGCGGCGGCGGATCCGCGAACTGCTGGATGTGATCAGCGTTCGCGAGGCCCAGGTGCTGCGCATGCGATATGGAATCGAGGACAACGCTCCGATGACCCTCGAGGACATTGGAGCGCGCCTCGGCCTCACGCGCGAGCGTGTGCGCCAGATCGAGAACGAGGCCCTCCGGAAGCTGCACCAGTACCTCACCGGCGAGCGCAAGCCGCTCCCTTGAGGGCGCGCCACACCGTTCCGGCCCGCGTGAGCGGCATCCGGAGGGGCCAAAAAGAGTTGACGCCGGCGTGGCAAGGTGCTAGACTCTTCGAGCCTATGCATGTCGGCCTTGTTGCAGGAGTGCCACTTGGAGGACCATCTGAAGGCGGCGATCCGCGGCGTACCCGATTTCCCGAAGAAAGGGATCGTCTTCCGGGACATCACGCCCGTGCTCGCCTCCCCAGAGCTGTTGCGTGAGGCCGTGGACAGGCTCAGCGAGCCGTTCTATGACGACGGCATCCAGGTCGTCGCGGGCACCGAGGCGCGTGGCTTCATCCTCGCTCCCGCGGTAGCTTGCCAGCTCGCCGCCGGCTTCGTGCCCATTCGCAAGAAGGGCAAGTTGCCCTGCGACACTTTCCGGGCCACGTACGACCTGGAGTACGGCACGGACACGCTGGAGATGCACCGCGACGCCATCGCCCCCGGCACCCGGGTGCTGATGGTGGACGATCTGCTGGCCACGGGGGGCACGATGAAGGCCTGCTGCGACATGGTCGAGGCGGCGGGCGGCGTGATCGTCGCCTGTGCGTTCCTCGTGGAACTCACTTTTCTCGCGGGGCGGGAGAAGCTCGCACCGCACGACGTGTTCACACTGGTCCAGTACGCCAGTGAGGAAGAGTAGCAGGGTCCCCAGCCGTCCGGCGCCAGAAGGCGCCCGGCGGCCTGCGGGGGCACACCAGGCGCGAGAGCTTGCGCCCGTAGCTCAGCAGGACAGAGCGGCGGTTTCCTAAACCGCAGGTCAGAGGTTCGAGTCCTCTCGGGCGTACCAGCTCGGCCGGCCGCAATGGATGGGATAGCGTGGGCAAACACCTCCGGTACAGCGAAGTCAAGCACCCCGATAAGTTCGCCGAGGTTCTCTCGAAGCTCTGGCAGAAGGCCGAACGGTACATCGTGCCCGTGGGCATCGCCATGGTTGTCGGCCTGCTGGCCGTCGCCGCCTGGCTCGTCGCCTCGCGCGTCTTCGCCGACCGCAGCGATCAGCCGTGGGAGGAGCGCTATCGCCTCGCCGAGGAGTTCGCCTCCAGCGCGCGTGACGACGGCGAGCGGGTGACCGATCCCCTCCTTGCGAAGCTCGGCGACTTCGTGCAGCAGCACCGGGGCCGCCCCGTGGCAGCCATCACCCTGCTCGAGCTGGCCCAGGGACATTTGCTCCGCGCCGCCGCGCTCCGAGACGACAAGCTTGCGGAGGCCCGCCAGCACCTCCAGAAGGCGGCCGCGGCTGCCGAGCAGTTCGTGGCCGACTTCCCCGCCCATCAGCAGATCGCCCTGGCCCACTACCAGGCGGGGAAGGCCCGCCTGGACCTGCGCGAGTGGGAGCGGGCCGCCGAACACTTCGAGAAGGCATCCACATCCCAAGTCGCTGCCCTGGCCGCCCTGGCGAAGTGGCAGGCGGGCTACTGCTACGAGCAGCTCGGGCGTCTGGACCAGGCCCGGATGAAGTACGAGGAACTCCGTGTGGACCCCCTCGCTGGGTGGTGCGCCGAGCAGGCGGACTTCGCACTCGCCCAGCTTGGCCGGCGGGCGCCGCAGGCCCCGCAGCGCGAGCCGGCCGCCCCTGTCCCCTCGTCGCCCAACCCTGCACCCTCGAAGTAGGAGAAGGAGCACATGGTGGACTTGCAGGAACTGGCCAACAACGTGATCGCGGGCAAGGCGAACGAGACGAAGGCTCTCGTTGCCCAGGGCCTCCAGGAGGGGGTGCCGGTGGCCGACCTCCTCAACAAGGGCCTCATCGCCGGCATGAACGTCGTTGGGCAGAAGTTCAAGGCCAACGAGTTCTATGTCCCCGAGGTCCTCATCGCCGCTCGCGCCATGAAGTGGGGCATGGAAGTCCTCGAGCCCGAGCTCAAGAAGGCAGGCGTTCAGCCCATCGCCAACATCGCCCTCGGCACCGTCAAGGGCGACCTGCACGACATCGGCAAGAACCTCGTCGGCATGATGCTCCAGGGCGCCGGCTTCAAGGTCGTGGACCTCGGCATTGACGTGGCCCCCGAGAAATTCGTCGAGGCCGTGAAGACTCAGGGCTGCTCCATCGTCGGCCTCTCCGCACTGCTCACCACCACGATGCCCCAGATGAAGAACGTCGTCGCCGCCCTCAAGGAAGCCGGCCTCGCGGCCAAGGTCATGATCGGCGGCGCCCCCGTCACCCAGAGCTACGCCGACGAAATCGGCGCCGACGGCTATGGCGCCGACGCCGCCTCCGCCGTGGATGTGGCCAAGGCCCTGCTGGGCGCTCCCGCGCCCGCGGCCGCCCCGAAGGCTGCCCCGAAGAAGCCGGCAGCCAAGAAGGCGCCCGCCAAGAAGGCGGCGCCGAAGAAAGCCCCAAAGAAGGCCGTCGCCAAGAAGGCCGTGAAGAAGGCCGCCCCCAAGAAGGCCGCCAAGAAGCCCGCAAAGAAGGCCAAGAAGTAGTTGCGTGGCCGCCACGCGATGACCCACCGCAGGCGCAGAGGCGACGTCAGAATCGCCCCTGCGCCTGTTGCTTACAGGTGGCCATGAGCACCGGCGACACCACCATCTTCCACCAGCGCTTCACGATCCGAGGCCGCGTGACCGATCGGCGCCTCGACCAGTACCTCGCCGCCGCGCTGGCCGATTTCTCGCGCACAACCATCCAGCGCCTCATCCGCGAGGGGCGCGTGACCGTCAACGGCGCACCCAGCGAGCCAAGCTGCCGCATTCGCCGAGGCGATCGCATCGAGGTGACCGTCGAGCTGCCGCAAGGCCCCGCCGTCCCCCCCGAGGAAATCCCGCTCGACATCCTCTATGAGGACGAGCAAATGCTCGTGGTCAACAAGCCGCCCGACATGGTGGTGCACCCCGCCAAGGGCCACCAGGGCGGCACACTGGTCAATGCCCTGGCCGGCCACACGCGCACACTCTCTTCTGCCTATGGCGAACTGCGCGCCGGCATCGTCCACCGCCTCGACCGCGACACCAGCGGCGTCATCCTGTGCGCGAAGACCGACCTCGCCCACGCCGCCCTCGCCGCGCAATTCGAGGCGCGCACCGTCGAGAAGCACTACCTGGCTGTCGTCGAGCGCGAACCCCAGTTGGATGCCGACCTCATCAACCTCCCGCTCGGCCGCCACAGGCGCAACCCCGAAGCCGTCGCCGTCGTGCGCCAGGGCGGCAAGCCCGCGCAGACCATCTACCGCGTCCAGCAACGCTTCCGTGGCTTCGCCCTCCTCGACGTCGAACTCCTCACCGGCCGCACCCACCAGATCCGCGTCCACCTCGCCCACATAGGCCACCCCGTCGTCGCTGACAGCCTCTACAGCGACCGCGCCGCCCTCTATCGCTCGGACCTGCTCGGCCAGCCCCCGGCCCCCGGCGAGGCCCCGCTCATCGAGCGCCAGGCCCTTCACGCCCACCGCATCATCGTCACCCACCCCACCGATGGCCGTCGCCTCGAATTCGCCGCCCCGCCGCCCGCCGACTTCGCTGCCCTCCTCCGCGCCCTGCGGGAACTCCGCTCCCCAGCCTCCTGACCCCTCGACCGACCAGTCTTGTCCGTCCCACCACGGGAAGCCCAGAGTCGCCTGACCCGACGCCTCCGGCTCGGGAGCACCGGACGCCAACCACCCTGTCCTTTCCACTCGGTAGCGCGCCCCCTCGTCCCTACGCTCCGCGTGGGGGCGCCCCTCTTGGCCGCCCTGCGGCCGCCTCGCCCATACTTGCTCATTGCCCCGACTGAGCCGGTATGGCCGGAGCCGCCACAATCGCCCATTCTCGCCCCTCCACCCATACTTGCTCACTTCCTCTCCCTCAGGAATGAGCAAGTATGGGCGCTTACCCCACAGCCACGCGACGCCGGCGACACCCGGCCGAGACACCCCTTGTCGCCGCCACTCCTAACCAATTGAAAATACTGGGCTTACCTCCCTCCCCTCGGTCCCCTCGTTCCTACGTTCCACGTGCGGCGCCCCTCTTGGCCGCTCCGCGGCCGCCCCCCATACCCGCTCCATGATGTGACAAGCACGAATCAGGAATCTGGCCCAGATCACACACTGTGTCCATCACTCGAAGCGGTTGCCGCCCGCCTTGACGACGGCCTCGAGGGCTGGGCCAACTCGCCAGAAGGGGGCATGGGCTTCGGTCGGCGGGGGCTCGGTGGCCAGGACGAAGGTGTTCCTCTCGATGCGGATGGTCATGTTGACAGGCGTCTGCGACCCGAGGAAGAGGTCGTTGCTGATGAAGCGGTTGTCGTGCAACCAGGCCGACCACTTGCCTGCTTGGGCCGGGCCCTTGTCCATCCCAACGAAGTAGACTGAGGCCGCCCACTCGCCCGAGTCCCCGTAGCCCCCGTGGCGCGTCTTGCGGTGCTCGGTGAGGGCGACGAACGTGTTTTCCGCGATCTCGTTCATCGCATTCGGATCGTAACAGGCGATGTTGAGGGGTGTGGCGGGCACATAAAGCCCCCGGGCGTCGGGCAGCTTCTGCACGATGCGGCAGAAGTTGCCCGTGACCCGACAGTTACGCACTTTATCGCCCTCGAACTTGATGCCGTGCAACTCGACGGCGATGGTCTTGAAGGGGCGCGACCTGGCGGGCATGTCGTCGAGGTCGGGGCGGCCGACCAGGTCGAGGTAGTTGTCGGCAAACTCGATCCCCTCGGCCGTGAGGTGCGCGCCGCGGCCGGCCGACGTCACACGGTTATGGTGCACCTTGAGGCCGGGGCACGAGCACGCGAGCGCGTAGCCGTTCACGTAGCGCTGGTGGTGCCGGATGTCGTTGTGGTGGACCTCCACGTTCGGCCCCTCGCCGGCGAGGCGGATGCCGATGTGGCAGCCCTCGCTGAGCAGGTTGTCGCTGACCTCGATGTTGCCGCCCGCGATGTCGAGCCGCAGCAGGTCGTTGCCTGGATAGTGGCGGCTCTCGATCTCGGTCACGCGGCTGGCCAGCAGGTTGTGGTGGACGCGGACGCCCGTCGCCTTGCCCAGGAACTTCACGGGGTAGGCGTTGGGCAGGTGGACGTCGGTGCTGATCCCGAAGATCTCGGTCGGCTCGGGCCGCCAGCGGCTCTCGACGGCCGTGCTGTAGGCCTTGCACCTTGCGCCCTGGACCACGTGGCCGTTGCAGATCGTGGCCTTGCCCGTGTTCTTCGCTAGGACGCCGCTCACCTGCTCCCCCGTGTTGTTCCCGAAGACCACCGTGTGGCCGTCGAGGTCCAGTGTCACATCGGAGCCGGTGATGATGAAGACGTCGCCGTCGGCGGTCACGTCCTGAGTGAGCACGTAGGTCGCGCCCGGCTTGTCCAGGGTGAAGGGCGGCCCCTTGACTTCCTGGGGGATGCGGATGGCGCCCTCCCGCCTCGTCGTCTCAAGGCTCAGCACCTCGCTCTTCGTCTCGGCCTTCGACTCGGCATCCACGATGACCATGCGGTAGTAGCAGGGCCTGCCCGTCTGGAGGCCCTTGAGACGATGAAAGTGCGCCCAGCGCGGGTCTGTGGTGGCGGGCGTCTTCTGCGTCAGGTCCTTCGTCTGCCCGTATTCGACGTAGCTCAGGGCCTCGCGGCGGATGTCGTCGAGTTGCCAGTAGATGACCGCCGACGTTTCCGAGACATACACCCAGCGCCGCTGGAACGGTCCTGCCTCTCCGGCCTCGAGCCACGCCGCGGTGGCCATCAGGACGGCCGCGGGAAGGACTCTCCTTCGCCATTCTGCCATTTTCGCATCCTTTTCGCATGTTTGGCGAGTCTCTTCTGGCTACCCCTCCAGGCACAGGCGCACCAGGTCGTCCACGTGCGCCGTGGCCAGGCAGATCACCGTGTCGGCCGCGCCGTAGTAAATCTTCACCTCGCCGTCCTGCTCGAGGACCGTGCCGCAGGGGAAGATGACGTGGTTGCGGAAGCCGCCGGCGGTTTCGTACGGCGCCTCAGGCGCCAGGAGCGGCCGTCTGCACAAGCCCACGACCCGCCGAGGCTCGTCGAGGTCGAGGAGCATGACGCCGGCCGTGTAACGCTTCTTCCACGCGGCCTCCCAGCCGTTCTTGCCGCGGGACGGATCAATGTCCACGGCGTGAAACGTGGTGAGCCAGCCCTTCGCGGTCTTGATGGGCGGAGCGGCGGGGCCGATCTTGGCGTTGCAGAAGGGGACATCCCGCGTGGTGAGCACGACGTCCGAGTTGCCCCAATAGCGCAGGTCGGGCGAATCGGAGAGCCAGATGTCGAACAGTTCGCCTCCGCCGCGGCTGTAGACGGGAAACGGGCGCTCCAGCCGCACGTACTTGCCGCCGATCTTCTCCGGGAACAGCACCATGTTCCGGTTGTCGGGCACGGAGAGGCACAGAACCTCAAAGCGTTCGAAGTCGTCCGTAACGGCGATGCCGCCGCGGAGGCCGTGCGGCGTGTCCACGGCGAAGCACATGCAGACCCGCCCGTCCAACACCGTGAGGCGGGGGTCGTAGGCGCGCGTGATGTTGGGCCCCTTGAGCTCGAAGCACGGCTTGGCCTCGACGCGCCACCGCAGGCCGTCCTCGGAGAAGGCGAGGCCCAGGTTGGTGCCCTCGAGGCAGGGATCCCCCCAGGTGCCGTAGTCGTTGCGGAAGACCATGACGTACCGGCCCTGATACTTCGTGACGCCCGCGTTGAAGACGAGCGTGGCCTTGTAGGGCACGTCGCCCGCGGTCAAGATGGGATTGCCTTCAAAGCGCCGGACTGCGGGGTCGGGCACGGTCGGTTCTCCTTGGCCGGTGGCACGACCACGATGGCCTTGAGGGGCATGGGGCACGCGAGCTCGCACGCGCCGCAGCCGGGACACCTGGCCGGGTCCACGCGCAGGGTGGTCGTGTAGTCGTCCCAGTTGAAGGCCGTGGTGATCGCCTCGTACGGGCAACGGAGAATGCAGGCCGAGCACTCGCGGCCGTTGCCGAGGGCGCACAGGCCCATATCCACCTGAGCGCACCCCATCGGCCTGGTGCGCTTGGCAGCCAACGGGAGGCGGGCGATCGCGCCGCTGGGACACACCTGGCCGCAGCGGGCGCAGTCCTCGCGGCAGTAGCCGCTCCGGAAGCTCGCGACCGGGGCGAGGAAGCCCGCCACGCTGGCCGTGTCGTGACGCAGGATGCCGGTGGGACACACGCGCACGCAGTTGCCGCAGCGCACGCACACGCCAGGGAAGCGCGCCTCGTCGAGCGCCCCCGGCGGCCGGAGGGTCCGGGACGCGCCGGCCCGCGCCCAGCGCGTGGTGGAGAGCGCCCAGACCGCCCCCAGGCCGATCGCCAACGCCGAGCGGCGGGCAAGGCCAGACGGGCAAGCGGCCTCGCCGCTTGGGCGGCGCGCCAACGTCAGCAGGTCCTGCGCCGCGCCCAGCGGGCATACCTTGCCGCACCATGCGCCCGGCCACAGGAGCGTCACGAGCACAACTGCCGGCAGCCCGATGGCCGACAGCCACACGATGGGCGGCCGCACCGCCCCGAAGAAGCCCTGGAACAGCGCCAGAGGGTCGAGCCAAAGCAGCAGCGGATAGCCTGCGAGCGAGCCGGCCACGGTGAGCAGCAGCACCCACTGGCCCACCGGCGGCAGGTGGGGGGGCCGCGCGCGGGCGCGCAGCCGGCCGACCCACTCCAGCACCAACCCCACGGGGCACCCATAGCGGCAGAAGCCGCGCCGAAGGGCGACGCTCAGGATGAGAATCGGCAACCCCAGCAGGGCGACGAGGCCAACGGCTCGTGCCGCCACGGACGAACAGAAGGCCACGAACGGGCTGAACGCGGGCAGCCCCGTCGCAACCCAGGGCCACGGCGCCGCCCGCAGCGCGACCAGCGCGCCGAGCACGAGCACGCAGCAGCGGGTGACTGTGCGAAGCATCACACCCCCATCAGGGAGTTTGTAGTGCGGGCTTCAGCCCGTATCCGGCACCCAGCGTCCGGCCTGAAGGCCGCACTACGAACTCGCCCGTTCACGCCGCCTTCAGCCAAGGTAGGCGCCCTGCTCCTTCAGGATGGCCTGCACCTTCGCCACGTCCACATCGCGGGGCCGGCAACCGTCCTTCACCGCCACGGCGGCGCCCACGCCGGCCGCGTGCCCCGAGACGAAGCAGGGCGGGATGATGCGGATGATCTCCGCCATCTTGGCCTCGGCCGAAATGCACCGCCCGGCTGCCAGCACGTTGTCCACCGTCTTTGGCACCAGCGCGCCGTAGGGAATCTGCCACTCCGGGTGCTCCATGTTCCACATGCCGCCCACGCCCACCACATCAGGGAATTCCTGGCGGTCCATGACGCCCTTGAACGTGAGCTGCTTGACGCCGGCGAGCAGGCGCGAGATGCGCACACCGAGCTGGGGCGCCGTCTCGAGCAGATAGACCTGTTCGTAGCCGGGCGTCTTGCGGATCTCCTCAACGCTGCGCCAGATGAAGCGGCGGTGGTTCATTTCCAGCATTGTGAGGTCCGCCACATTCAGCGCATCGGCGTCCGGGCCCTGCATGTTCACCCACGTCACGCCCTTGATGGGGGTCACGCCGCCGAGGTCGCGGGGCTTCTTCGAGGCAGTCTTGGCCTTCTCGGCGTCCACCTTGTCGAGATTGCCCAGGCGGTGGACCAGCCCGATGCGGAACCTCAGATGCTGGAAGGGGGCGCCGGCGGCGGCGTAGATGTCCCCGTCGCCCGTGGCGTCCACCACCACCCTGGCGAGGATGGCCTGGCGGCCGCTCTTGCTCTCGAACACGGCGCCCCGCACCGCGTTGCCCTCGACGATGGCGTCCACGCCCCAACAGTGGAGGAAGGCCTTGACGCCGGCTTCGCGGATCATCTCGACCATCATATACTTGAGCGCCTCGGCGTCCACGGTGGGGCTGGCGCCAGGCCGGGTGTTCACGATGCCGCGGTCGAGCTTCTCGAGCCGCTGCATGATCTCGTAGCCGATGCCTCTGGTGACGTGTTTGCCGCCCTTGACGTGCATGCCGATCACGATGAGCACCAGACCGCCCGTCCATTGCCCGCCGAAGTGGCCGTAGCGTTCGACGATTGTGGTGTCGGCCCCTGCGCGCCTGGCCGCGATGGCCGCGGCCACGCCCGCCGGCCCGCCGCCCACCACGAGCACCTCGGTCTTGTGGAGCACGGACAGCTCGCGCTGCGGCTGGATCACCTTGCCGTCCACCAGGGTCGCGGGGACGACGTTGGGCGTGACCAGGTCGCCCTTCGGCGTCGCCGCCGGCCCGTCCGCTGCGTCATCCCCCAGCGCTCGGGCCGCCAGGCCCGATGCCGCTAAGGCAGCCAACAACTCTCTGCGCGACATTCCACTCTTCACGGCCCTGAGTTCCTCCGTTCGCCTCGTGTGGAACAGTTCCTTGGAAGCCGGGCGTGCCGGCATCGGCGGATCATAGGCGGGAACGTGGGGGCTGTCAACCGAGCGCCCCGTCGGGGAATAACCGGCTCAGTGGCGGACCATCGGCCGCGGCTGCGGGGGCGGAACGCTCAGGTCCTGGAACAGCGTCATGTCCACCGGCACGCCGCGGGCGCGGAGGTCGTGGACGAACTTCGGGATGGCCCCGGTGGGCTTGATGGATCCGAGCACTCTGCCGCCCTCGCCGAAGCCCCGCTGCTCGAACTGGTAGATGGGCTGCATCGTGATGACGTCGCCCTCCATCCCCGTGATCTCGCTGAGGCCCACGAGCTTGCGGGTGCCGTCCGTCATGCGCAAAAGCTGGGCCACGAAATCAATGGCCGAGGCAATCTGCTCGCGAATAGCCCGGCTGGGCAGTTCCATGCCGGCCATGAGCACCATGGTTTCCACACGGGCGAGCGAGTCGCGCTCGCTGTTGGCGTGGATGGTGGTGAGCGAGCCGTCGTGGCCGGTGTTCATGGCCTGGAGCATGTCGAGGGCCTCGCCGCCGCGGCACTCGCCGACGATGATGCGGTCGGGCCGCATGCGCAGGCTGTTGCGCACCAGCTCGCGGATCGGGATGGCGCCCTTGCCCTCGATGTTCGGCGGCTTGGCCTCGAGGCTGATCACGTGTTCCTGGTGCAACTTGAGTTCGGCCGCGTCCTCGATGGTCACGATGCGTTCATCGCGCGGGATGAAGGACGAGACGACGTTGAGCAGCGTGGTCTTGCCCGAGCCGGTGCCGCCGGAGATGAGGATGTTGGCGCGGTACTGCACGATGAGCTTGAGGAACTCCACCACCTGGGTCGTGAGGGTGCCGAACCTCTCGACGAGGTCTTTCTCCGTGTACGGCTCGGCGGCGAACTTGCGGATGGTGAGCGTGGGCCCGGTGAGCGCGAGGGGCGCGATGATGGCGTTCACGCGCGAGCCATCGCGCAGGCGCGCGTCCACCATCGGGCTGCTCTCGTCAATGCGGCGGCCTAGCGGGGCGATGATGCGGCGGATGATGTGGATCACCTGGGCGTTGTCGGTGAAGCACTTGTCCGTGAGCTCGAGCTTGCCTTTCCGCTCGATGTAGATGCGGTCCCAGTTGTTCACCATGATCTCGTCAATGGTCGGGTCCGCCAGCAGGTCCTCGATGGGGCCAAGGCCGATCGCCTCGTCCACCACCTCCTTGATCAACTGCTCGTGCGGCAGCCAGAGGGGGATTTCAGCGGCCATCACGGCCACGGCGTTGCGCACCACGGCCTCCGCCTTCTGGCGAAGCTCTTCGTCCGTGTGCTGCGTGAGGTCCACGTGCCGCAGGTCCAGGTCCATCAGGAGCCGCTCGTGGATCTTCTTCTTGAGCTCGGGAGGCACGAGTCGACGGCCGGGCGGTCCCGCCTCGCGGGCCACCAACTGGGTGCCTGGGGCGGCCTTCTTGTCGCCGGGCGCGGGAGTCGCCGCGGCAGGCATCTCTCCCGCGTAGAAGATGATCTGGACTGGGCCGAGGTCAATCCGCGTGCCGTCGGTGAGGGGTGTGGCCGCCGTGATGCGCCGGCCGCCCACGTAGGTGCCGTTGCGGCTCCCCAGGTCGCGGATGGCGTAGGCGCCGTTGGAACTCACGATCTCGCAGTGCTGGCGCGACATGGCGACCTTGTCGAGCGTCAGATCGTTGGCCGGCGACTTGCCAATGGTGAACGACGGCTTCGTGAGCGGGATGCGCCGCTGGACGTTGGTCTCGCTGTCAATTACGTGGAGAAAGGGCATCGGGTTCGCCTCGCTGAGGGCATGCGGACTTCGCCGCGCCCGTTTGCCATACGAAAAACTCTGTTCTGAGGGCCCTCGGCATCCGCGCTTGCCGGCTCACGGGCTCGCGGGCGCCGGCGGCTTGTTGGACTGCTGTTGCAGCAGGCGCTCGCGCTCCTGGCCCGCCGCGGCGATGATCGCGTCGAGTTCATTCTGAGTGATCGGCGGGATCGCCCTGGCCTGAATATCGTCCGTGCGCCGGAGTGCGAAGCTCAGCTTGCCCGCGCCCTGCGCGAAGGTAAGCAGCGAGGCCTCGAGGGCCGTGACGTGCAGCGTCACCGAGCTGTAGCCACGATCGCTCTGCGGAGCGCGCCCGCCCGCGCGCGCGGCCAGTGTGAGCTCTGTCCGGTTGTCTACGGCGATCACCTCGACATTGCGGGCGATGACTTTGGTCACCACGGTCGCCGCCACATTGGGCCCACCGCCCTGCTCACGGAAGGTCCCCAGGATGTCCACCCGCGCGCCCGGCGTGATCAGGCCGGCGACGCCGGAAATCTGGTCGGCTGGCAGCGTGATGGCCCGCCAGCCCGGCTCGATGCGCCGGGCCGAGGTCTGCTCGATGTCGGGCGCCCCAATGAAGTCAGTCTTCATCAGCGGATCGCCGGCCTTCACCTTGCGGGCGAGCGGGGTGCCGATCCAGGACTTGCGCTGGTCGTAGAGGATGTGCATCGCGCCGATGGCCACTTCCTCGACCTCAACCGGCTTGATCATGTGCTCGCGCAAGATGTCACCGCGGTTGATCCCCTCACGCGCGATGGCGATGGCGGCGCGCCGCGCCGTGCCTTCGAGCTCCACCTTCTTCTGTTCCACGTAATGGCGAACGCCGATGGCGGCAAGGAACCCGAGGACGACAGCGGCCAGCAGAGCCAGCTTGGTTCGCATTCCACACTCCTGGTGTATCGGGCCGGGCCGGCCCCGCGGTCACAGACCACGGTCGGGCGGCAGCCAGTCCTTCACGGTGTAGGCCACGGCGGTGCGCACCTTGTTGGAGCCGGGGTCGCGTTCGATGTAGACCATCGTGCGCCGGGTGCCTTTGATGAACGAGAGGAACTTGCCTTCAAGGCGCCTCTGGATGACGTTCTCGGCGTCGCTGTTGCGGGTCCAGCCGGCCTTAGGCAGGTCGGCCGCGAACACGGCCGCCGCCTCCTCCAGCGTGCCCCACCCCTCGTAGACCAGCAGGCGAGAGGCGATGCCGCCCAGCCCGTCAATGCAGAAGACGCGCCGGGCCCGCGGAGGACGCGGCACGCCAGGCACCTCCTCGCCGGGCACATCGCCGCCAGGCGCAAGTGTCGGAGCACTGGGCTTGCTGCGACCAACGAAGTACGTGCAGCCGCTCGCCTTGGGGTCTTCGAAGGCCACGATGCCCACGGTGCAGCCTTCCGCGTCCACGGCTCCCGCAGCAGCGTAGCCTCTCGCTGCCATGTGCATCATCGTACCGCGAGCGGGAGGCGCCTGGTCCGTGGGCTTCCCGTAGCGCTCCTCGAATTGCTCGATAACCTCCCGCGCCGGCCTGGGGGAACGGTACTGGGCGAACGCAGTCCGCTCGCCGTTGAACACGCAATCGTGCGAGCGCAGCAGTGTGGAGTCGGGCAGCGGCGCCAGCGGCGCCACGTTCTGCACACGGGACGGGCCGGCGGTGAGCGCCGCCCCGCTGCCGAGCCAGGCTCGCCCGTGGCGATAGCCGAATGCCAGGATGCCCACGCTCAGGACGGCGATCAGCCCGCCGCGCCAGGCGTACTTGAGGACGGTCGGCCGGTCGAGCTTCATGGTGCGGCTCCGTGTAGACCTCAGGGCGTATTGCCGCCCGGCGGCGGGCCGGATTGCGCCTTCCAGCCCTCGCAGGGATGCCAGACATCGTAGTCAGGTTCGACCACGGGCAGACTGTTCGAGATGCCCACCTCGCTCCGCTCCCGGGCGCCCGGGGGCGACTGGTCGCGGGCCTCGCGCTTCTTGGTCCAGCGCACGGCAGCGACGGGGCTCCACTCGTCCTTCGTCGCCTTCGCGTCGTTGGGGATCTCGAGGTTCCATCCCGCCACTTTGCCGTCCCCGGCCACGACCTTGTCCTTGTCGTGGAACCACATGTGCTGGTAGTTCGTGTGGGCCTGGCGGCGACGCATGTACTCGATGAGTTGGTCGGTGATGCGCTCCGGGATTTGGTCGTCGAGCAGCTTCCACGCCTCGACGAGCTGCCCCTCAGGGCGCATGCGGTAGCCTTCATCCACCCGCACGCTCTCGCGGTACCGCACCGTGCTGCCGTCCAGGTAGAAGCTCCCGTGGGCCGACACGTTGCGGTAGTGCTGAAGTTTCGTGAACTCCTCGAAGAGGTCGCGGATCTCGTGCGGACCGGGCACGTCGGCATCGAGAGGATCGGTCTCCTGCACTCGGACCTGGCCCGGGAACTCGCGGAAGCCGACCCCGTGGACCTCGCCCCGCGTGGGGAAGTCCTCGCTCTGGTCGCCCTCGGCCCACAGGCTGTAGTGATTGCCCTCGTGAACGCGCTGGCGCGCCGTGGCGAGCCAGCCGACATAGATGGAGCCGAAGATGAGCGGCACGTAGACGAAGGCAGTGAGGACGGCGAGCTCGGCTGCCATGGCACCGCGGCATTTCTGCCGAGTGCGGGTCGGCGGTTGCAGATTCCTCAGGAGCCGCGTTCTCATCGGTTGGCACCTAATCCTTGCCCTGGTTCACTCGCCCCTTGGTTCAAGCCCCGCAGTCACCAGCCCGCCATCGGTCAGTGCTTGGTCACTTCTCCGATGCGGGGGTCGTCGGTGTTGAGGTTCATCTGCCCGAGTGCGTGGTTCACGTCGGTGCGCAGACGCGGCTCTTCGCCGAGTTGGTCGGGTCGCCGCGGCTCGTACCAGTGGGTGTGCATGAGGCCATAGAGGAGATACGAGAGACCCGTCTGGTTGTCCACGTAGGCATCGAGGTGCTCGCTGCGGATGGCGTCGCTGATCGGCCACAGATGAGAGGTCCAGACCGGCTCGTAGAGGTTCTCGTAGCCCGCGTTCACGAAGTCCTCGACCTGGCTGGGCCACTTCCAGGTGAACCGGTAATGGGGCGCGGGGTCGGTGTCGTCGCTGCGGAGTTCGAGGAATCCTGCCCGTGCGCTGGCCACGCCAATGTAACCCCAAGGGGGGTTCCGGAAGAGTGTGAGCGGGGTGCTCTGGCGGTCGAAGCGGCTCTTCCAGCAGCCCACGGTGAGGGCATAGTAGAAGAAGTCCTCGCTCAGGCGGATGGGGGGCGCATAGCGCAGGGACGCTTCGGCCACGTCGCGGAGTTGCCAGGGCTTGACCTGCTGGTACCACGGGTCGAAGGAGCGTGTGTCATCGCGGGTGAGGGCGCCGTGGTCGGAGGCGTAGATGCGCACCGAGTCGTTCCGCCCGTCGCCGTCGAAGTCGTAGTTGGCCGGGGCGCCCCACTGGGGCCGGGTCTGGTAGTAGTCGGTGCCATTGGGCGCGCCCTGAGCGACGTCGTACCACTCGGTCCACTGGGGATAGGTGAAGTTGTTGGCGCGGGCCCACGGGTCGCGGTCACACAGGGCATGGTGAGCGAACCGGCGCAGGTCCTCCTTGATGAAGTACGGCTTCCCGAGGCGGTACTGATAGGTCCATTCGGTCTCTTCGCTCTCGGGGGTGTCGCAACGGCGCTCGAGGAGCTGGCAGTCGCGGCACATGCGGTCGCGCTCGTCGCCGTCGGCGCTGGCGAACCATTTGCAGGTCGTGTTGCCGGGCACTCGGTAGTTGATGCCCATGAGGCCGTAGACGGTGAGGAACTCGGGGTCGTTCTCCTCGATGGTGAAGCGCAGGCGCCGGCTGCCGCCGGGCGTGCGGATGTCTATGAATGCATCAATCCGACAACTGTCTTGGAGCAGCGTGACCCAGATGTTCTGCATCTGGAAGACGTTGGGGATCAGGTACGTGATGTCTTTGAGATGCAATTCGTTGGGGATGTTGAACCAGGTGTTCTGGCCGAGGTTGATGCGGGTATCAACCTGGACCGGGATGCGCACTCCGCCAACGGTGACGGTGTCGTTCTGGCCGGGCACATCGTTCCACTGCGAGCCGTTCCACTGCTGGAGGTTGCCGGTGGCCGGGTCGCGGCGGACGCCTGCGGAGCCGCTTTGCCCCGTCTTATTGTTCGTGACGCTGATCTGGAAGCCGCCGTTGGTCATCGGCACGTAGCTCACCGAGTAGTCGTCGCTGCTCATCGCCACGGCCCAGCCGAGGCCCTGGAGGTACTGGGCGTCCACGTTCGTCTGCGTGGTGCCGGTGTTGTCCTGCTGGATGAGCTTGAGCTTGATGTGCCGGTCGTTGATCCGCTCGACCGTGACGTCCTGATCGTCGCTCTTGACGCGGTAGGTGGTGTCGCTGATCCGCTGAATCTCATAGGTCTTGCGGTCGGTGTTGGTGATGAGCCAATGGAAGGGGCCGAGCTTGCGCGCCTCGGCGTAGAAGGGCGGGTCGTCGGTCCAGACGCGCCAGCCGACGTGCTCACCGCCCTCCATGAGCTTGAGGATGTGAAGGTCGAACTGCACGCCATTCCCCGGGAAGAAGTCCACATCCGGATAGATAGCCACGGCCTCGATGTTGTGCTTGAGGGCCGTGCGATGGATCTCCATCTTCACGAGCTCGGCGCAGGCGAGCGCCATGCCCCACTCCCAGCGGGCGAACATGTTGAGCGTCTGCTCGATCTGCGGGATCCACTCCTTGGCGCGCGCATAGGCGGCGTCGTAGTGCGCCACCACGTCGCCCGTGTAGTCGGGCGGGTCGGCGTCGCCGAAGGGGTTGTCGGGACCGTCCTTGTAGACCAGGTCGTCGCTGGGGAACGGGGGCCCCCAGCGCTTCAGCCCGGCCAGCACCCCCAACATGGTGGTATTGGCCGCATAACGGACTCCATCATAGTAGAGATAGGCCATGGCTTCGTTCAGATAGGCGATGGAGCTGATGACGTTGGCCTCGTAGAGGCAGCCGGCGTACGCGCACTCGTCGGCGGCGTTCTGCACCTGGATCCGGGTGCTGGTGACCATGCCGGAGTCGGCGACAAAGATCACCGACGCCGCCACCATGAAGAGAGTCAAGGCGCCGAATACCAGCGCCTGGCCCCGCTCGTCCGACGCCAGCTTCTTGAGCGTGAGTCGCATGCCTGTCGCCTTCCAGCTACGGGCCTCGGTTCCGACGATGAACTCCCGCGCGCCCTATGGGCTGCCGCTTCCGTCCGACGTTACGTCGGGGATGATCTCATGCCCCCTCACACCCACGAGGTCGCCATCCCAGGGTTGCGGGATGCTGACGGTCTGCGTGAGCACCTTGTGGACGACCCCGCGCGGGCCGAGCTTCACAATCTTGCCCCAGATCGGATGCCAGTTCGGGAACGGCGTCGCACTGATGAACGGGAGGATGAGCTCGAACTCATGCTGCACCTCCACGCTGACCATCTTGTCCCCGTCGTCCAGGGGATTGAGCACGCTCGTGGTCGTTTTGAGTTGGGACTGGATGGACTTCGGGAGGTTGCCCCAACCGGGCATGAAGATCGGGGTCGCGCTGCCCCCCGTGCAGTTCGAGCCGGCGATGGGGCTGCACACGATCTCGGCGGCGCGCTGCGGGTCGTCGCCTACCAGAGCAGCCCGGGCGGCCGCGTGCGCGGCGTAATTCACCACCTGTTTGCCCACCGCCAGGAGGCAGAACTGCATGACGGCGAGCGTCATCAGCATCTGGATTGGGAACGCGATGGCCGTTTCGACCATCACCTGGCCGCGCTGGTCGCGAAGGATACACATGGTTGCCGGCGCTCGGCAGCCTCACCCGCCTCGGCGCCCGTTGCTCCTGTCGCCCCTCTCAGAACACACCGGCCCTCGCCAGCCACACCCACAACGTGCCCACGCTGATCGCGAAGCAGTAGGGCACGGTGAGCCGCGCCGGGGTCTGCTCCTGCTGGCGCCGCGCGAACTTCCCGGGCCGCAGCACCGCGGCCAAGGAGTCCCGCAGCCCCCTGCGGAGCTGCCCCTTCCAGATCAGCACGCCCAGCGCCAGCACTCCGCCGACCAGCGCCGACGCGCCAATGGCCAGCACCGCGAAGTACCAGCCCTTCAGGGCGCCGATCGCGCAGGCCAGCTTCACATCGGCGGCCCCGAACGCCCCATAGAGAAAGAACACCCCGAAGATGCCGCCCGCCAGCACGATCCCCAACACGCTGTCGAGCAGGCAGAAGCCCCTCGTTGACTCGCCCGTCGCCGCTGCTGCCGCAGCGCTCGGCACCGTCTGCGCCAGGCTGCCCACCCCGCCCAGGATGTAGCCCAGCATCAGGCCGGCAGCAATCGCCGGCAGCGTCGCCCAGTTGTACACCTTCCCCCACGCGAGATCCGTATATGCGGCAATCACGAGGACCGCCAACAGCAGAATCTCACGCGCCGCGTCCAGGGTGCTCAGCACGGTGTTCGCTTCCTGCAAGGCACCCACACAGTGCGGTTGCCGCCGCCCTCAGCTTCGGCTCCCGGCGACGTCGGAGCGCCGCCGGGAACCGGCTGTAGACTCAGCCTGTGAGGCGAGGCGGACACGCGCTCTGCGCAGCAGCCTCGCCGGAAGCTCGTGGCGCCGCACCCTGTGCTACGGCCCACTGTCCTTGAGATCGGGGAGGCCTTTTCTGACTTGCCCCTGCGCGCTGTCGGTGATCCCGGAATCCAGCGTCGAGCTGTCGTCACCGCCCAGGCGCTCAGTCGAGACCCTGAACAGGTCGCGGATCTGGTTGCCGAAGACGGTGATGATTCCGATCGACAGCACCGCAACCAGCACCACGATCAGAATGTATTCTGTCGTGGACTGGCCCCGCCTACGCCAACGCCCAAAGCCCATACTCGACCTCCTTGAAAAAGGGCCCGCCACCTACGGCAGCGGCAGGCACACCACGGACGTTATCTCCCTGTAGTGGTTCGACAGCCCGCTGACTACCATGGCTGAAACGCCCATCAGCAGGGCCGCCACCACCGACACCACCAGCGCGTACTCCACCGTGACCTGGGCGCGCTCGCTCGACAGAAGGGCACCAGCCAAGTTCATCACTCGTCTCGCCATAGATTGCCCTAAGTCGCTGAGTCTCGCTGACTTGGTGTCTGCACCCGCTCATTGTTAGTATACCCCCGACCCAGGCTGTGTCAAGGGGTGTTTCGTTGAAGTTCTGTCGCTCCTCCCCGAGTTTGGGCAGCTCCCCATCCTGCGGTGAAAACAGTTGATTGCCGCTTCATGATTATGGTATACTCCAAGCGGGAATGCAAGCTGTTCCGCTGTACTCCCCCTCGGCTACTGAGGATGAAGTTGTGCTGCGGAGGACATTTTCCGCCATTAGCGGCGTTTGCCTGGCTCTCAGCAGCCTCGACTCCTACGCTGCCGAGACCCGGCCGCCGAGCGACGACACGTCGCTCTACCTCGAGGCCGATCGCGACGCCGAGAAGCTCCTCGCCACGGCCCGCGCCGAGGCCCGCACAGGCAACTGGCGCGCGGCGGTAGAGGCGTACCAGCGCGTCGCTGATTACGCAGGTAAGGCGGGGGCGCAGCCCCTCGTGGCGTCGCAGACCAGCCCCGCCGTGTACCTGACGGTCCAGCAGGCCGCCGCCCTCGAACTCGCCAAGCTTCCCCGCCCCGCGCTCGAGACCTATCGCCAAGCCTACGACACCCCCGCCAAAGCCCTGCTTGACCGCGGCGTGACTGCGCGGGATGTCTCGGTGCTTGAGACCGTCGCCCTGCGCTACCTTGCGAGTTCGTGGGGCGACGACGCATTGATGGCCCTCGGGTCGCTGGCCTTCGAGCGTGCAGACTTCGTAGGCGCCCTGTCGGCTTGGGGGCGCTTGCTGGACGCGTGCGCCGAGCCCAGTGTGCCCCTCCATTCGGTTCTCGCCCGCATGTGGGTCTGCCACAAGATGCTGGGCCACACGGGGGCGGCGCTGGCCATCGCCGAGCGCCTCCGCGCGCAGTACGCGGCGAAGATGCTTCGCGTGGCTGGCGAGGACCTCGCGGTCGCCGCGTTCCTTGGCCGCGAAGTCACGCCGCCTACTTTGCCGCCGCTGGGTTCGTGGCCGGCGTTGGGCGGGGACGCCACGCACGCCAGGGTGGCGGCTGGGTTCGAGGATGTGGGCGGGTTGGCCTGGCGCTTCCCCCTCCCCCACGCCGCCGCGTGGAGCCAGAGCCCTGACACGGGCGAGTCTCCCTATCCCATTGCCATGCCTATGATTGCAACTGTGCGGGGCCCCCGAGCATTCCTGGCGGACCATGACGGCGTGTACGCATTGAATCTCGAGACCGGAACCCCCGCCTGGCTGTTCCCCGACGCACCTGAGCACGGTCCAGCCCCCATCCTCGACGAGACACTGCACGCTGTTGCGTGCTCGGACGGGCGGGCATTCGTTCGCATGGCCCAGGGCCTTGCCGCGTTCGACGAGGCCACTGGCCGCCTGCTCTGGCGCAAGATGTTCGCTCACGAGAGGCGCGAGCCAGCCCCCGAGGAGAAACCCGCGGAGGAGCCCCCCCAGAGGGGACCCGAGGAGAAAGATGCCCCACGCAAGGCGAAGGGGAGGCCGGGCAAGTCCCTGGGGGCAAAGAGCACCCTCCTCCTGACCCCGCCCGTGGTGGCTGGGGCAAGGGTGTACGTCGGCATCACCCACCTGGGGGAGGAGGCTCGAGCCAGCCTGGTTGCTCTCGACGCCGCGACGGGGCAGGAACTCTGGCGCACGTTCGCCTGCTCCCGCAGCATCCCGGCGTTTCTCGGCATGGGGGCAACACCGGCCCCGCCGGCTGTATCGGGCGGCACCGTCTACTACGCCACCAACCTCGGCGCCGTGGCCGCTGTGGACGCAGCTACAGGGGCGCTCCGCTGGGTGCATCGCTACGCCTCGTTCCCTACGCACCTGCGGCGCAGCGTCCTCGAACGCAACGAGCGCTGGACCAACATCCCCCCCATTGTCTCCACGGGCATGGTGCTTCTGGCGCCCCAGGACGCTTCCAGCGTCCTGGCCTTGGATGCGGTGAGCGGCTCTCTTGCCTGGTCGGCTCCGCGACAGGGGGCCCGGTATCTGCTCGGCGTTGACGAGGCCATCGCCTTCGCCGTGGGGAGCCACGTGGCCGCCCTGGATGCGCTCACGGGACGGCGCCTGTGGGAGATCGAGTTGCCCGGCGCGGCGGCTGCGTGGCCCGCTCTGTGCCGCGGGCGCCTCTATGTTCCCACGGGCAAGGCGCTCCTCGCGGTCCAGACCCCCGACGGCACGCTGGCCACCGCGCGTCTCTGGCAGCCGGGAGAGGCGCCCGGAAACGTGACGGTCGGGGAGCATGCGCTCCTCGTGGCCACCCGCGATCGCCTCTGCGCCTACAGCGACTGGGCAGGGACCCTGGCCGCTCTCGCCCCACGACGCGATAAGGACCCGAATGATCCCTTGCTGCCGCTCATTGCGGGACTCCACGAACTGGAGCGCGGGGAATGGCAAGCGGCCATTCCACTTCTTGAGAATGCCCATCGCCTCGCGGACGCCCGAAAGGACCAGGATAGTGCGCGCCGTGCCCGTCAGGCCCTGTTTGCGGCCTGGCGCGCGTTGGGTGAGCAGGGAGACGACACCGCCCTCGCGAAGTCCGCGACGCTTGCCGACACACCACAAGGGGGCGTGGCGGCCCTTCTCGCGCTCGCATGCCGCCACGAGGAGCGGCGGCGCCCTGCGGAAGCCATTGCCGCTTACCACAGAACCATCGCAGAGTTCGGCGCGACGCCATGCCGCATCGAAGGCGGCTTGACCGTTGCGGCGCAGGCCCTCGCGGCGGGGGAGATCGCCCGAATGATTCGCACTCAGGGGCGCGCGCCCTACCGAGCCATCGAGACGGCCGCGGCGAAGCAGCTCGCTGAGGCGGAGACCGAGGCGGCGCTCGAGGCGGTCGTCCGCACGTTTCCGAACAGTGCGGCGGCGGAGCAGGCCATGCTCCGCCTGCTCGCGAGGCCGAATGCCAAGGCCCTTGCGCCGCACCTCGCCTCGCTCGCACAAGCGATGCCCGCCGACGCGGCCTCCGAGGCCCGGGCGGCCCTCGAAGCCAAGTTCGCCGAGCTCTCCCGCGACGCAGGGACGGGGCAGCCCATGTCGCCTCGCTGGCAGGTCCAGACGCGCATCGCACACCAGCGGCTGCAAGTGCTCTCCCTGCCCGGCGCTCCTCCAGGGCTGATCTACTTCGCCACAGGGCGGCGCAGCTTCGAGCGCACGACACCCTACGACGCCGTCGAGTGCCGCCGAGCCGACACAGGCCAGCTCGTGTGGCAGCGCGAGGTGGATGACTGGAATGGGCTCGCCCTTTTCGCGGGCGGCCAATTCATCCTTGCGGCCTTCGATCAGTTGCGGGCGCTGGACCCTGCCACAGGGATGGAGCGCTGGACAGTGGCGCTCGCGGAGACCATCGCGGAGGCCCCGCCCGAGCCCAAGGTGGCCCCCAGGCCACCGCCCGCCCCAGGGCTCGATCCCGAGGAAGAAGCGCCCTGGAGGCCCCTGCCCCGCCGACGGGCCGAGCACCGCCGCGTGGTGGCCCTGGCGGCAGGGCGCCAGACGCTCTACGCGGGCCTCGCGGGCGGCCAAGTGGGAGCCTTCGCCCTGGCCGACGGCCGGAAAGCGTGGAGCCGCCAGCTCGACACCCGGGTGCTGCTCGCCAGGGGGCTCTTCGTTCACAACGGGCGGGTCTGGGCCTGCGCCGAAAGCCCCGCCGCCGTCATCGGCGTGAAGGAGCAGGATGGGACGCCCGACCTTACCATCGGGTTCCGCCGCGACGAGGCCGCCTTCCGCCTGCCCAGGCTCACCGACCGCCCGGCCTGGGTTCCGGCCCTAGGCAGGCTGTACGTGGTCGTGGACGACCACACGGTGCACGCACTCGATCTGGGGGCGGGCAAGAGCCTGTGGGAATCCCACCTCGATTTCAGCATCAACCGCATCCTGGCGAGCGACGATGGCCGCTTCGCCTATGCCGTGCCCGACAGCTTCCTGCACAACGCGCAGATCGTCTCGCTGCTGGCCGACACGGGCAAGGTGCACCGCCGCCGCACCGTGCTCGGCGGCTCGCTGACCGATGCGGCGCTGACGCCCGCCGCCCTCTACGTGGCGGAACGCGACACCGACAATGCGTTGGTCGTCCGCGCATTGGAACCGGGCAACCTGGCCGAGCGTTGGCGCGCGGCTCCGTTGCCTGTCGCGCAGCCATCGCCCCTGGCGGTCGGAGACCGCTTCGTGGCCATCGCAGGGCGCCATGCGGGCCAGCGCACCGCCTTCCTCCTGGATGCCGCCACGGGCCGCATCCTCGGCGACGCGTCGCCCAGGGGCGCCAGCGAACTCTCCACGGCACTAGCCGAGGACCTGCTCGTGCTCGCCACCGACCGGGGGGTCTTCGCCTTCGGCTCCTCGCAGCGCGAGGCGCTGGACCAGCGCATCGCTGCCCTGGGCCCCAGGGCCGAGGCGGGCGACCTGGCGGCTCTGGCCTCGCTTGCAACGGCCCTTTACCAGCGGGGCGACGAGAGGCACGCCATCGCCATGCTCGCCCGAGCGTGCGCAAGCGAAGCGCTCTCCGCCTCCGACTACGCCACGCTGAAGGACCAGCTCAACTCGCTCCGCGAGTCCCTTGCCGCGCGCTCGCCGGCGACGTTCGAGGCCGCCCACATGGCCGTGCCGCCCAACATTGACGGCGCCATTGACGAGCCCTGGCGCGCGGACCTGGCGGCGCGCCTCGACGACCCGACCGCCATTGACGAGGTGCAGGGCATCCCCATCTCGGAGGCCCGCTGGCGCTCGCCCAGCGACCTCTCCGCCGTCGTCTACACGGGCTGGGACGCCCGCTATTTCTACTTCGCCGTTGACGTGACCGACGACGTGCACCGCACGTACACGAGCCAGGGAGAGACCTGGATAGGCGACGGGCTGATCATCTCGGTGGACTGCGAGAACGACGGCGGCTACGGCTACCGCTTCACGAGCAGGGACTTGCTGCTCACGCTGGCGCTGACGCGCAAGGACGAGCGCCGCGACGACGAGGGCGAGGACGAGCCCAGCGGCGAATACCGCGTGCGCCTGAAAGAGGACAACTCGGGCGCCGTCTATGAGGTGGCCCTTCCGTGGGACTACCTGGGCATCGAGGACCCCAAGCCTGGTCTCCGCTTCGGCTTCAACGTCACCGTGACCGACGACGACGGCGACCGCGCCGTGAAGTGCATTTCGCTCACTCCGGGGATGATTCTCGATCGTGACCGTGCGCTGATGGTCCGGGGCTTCACCCCGGCCTACTTCGGCGATGTGGTGCTTACCGGGCGCCCGGCCGGCCCGGCCCCCCTCTGGACGCCCCCCGTCGCCCCGCGGGACGACGCCGTGCGCGTCCACCGCATCCGTCTGTCCAAGGAGAAGTAGTTCGATGCGTCGCCCATGCCTTGCCGTGAGCCTGATCGTCGCCCTGTGTCTCCTGCCGCTGGCCGCGGCGGCAGAGGCCGACCTCCAGAAGCAGGTGGATGCGATCGTCTCGCGCCTGAAGCGGGCCAGCATCGAGGAACTGTTCACGGCCCAGCGCGAGCTCACGCAGCTCGGGGCCGATGCAGTGCCGTTCCTCAAGGACCAGCTCGCCAAGGCCCAGCCGCCGGCGCAGGTGGCCCTGGCTAAGGCCCTCTGCGAGCTGGGGAGCGCTCAGGACACCGTGCGCCCCCTTGTGGCCCTGATCGAGGCGAAGCGTGCGCCCGAGCTGGCCGTGGCGGCGGCCACGATTCTCGGCGAGGAGCCGGCGCGGGACCTGCCCGTCACCGAGCGCGAGCTGTATCGGCTGGCCGACGACGCGTCGCTCGCGCCCGAAGTGGCCCGCGCCGTGGCCCGAGCCTTGTATTTCACCGCCACAACCGACGAGAGCCTCAAGAAGGCCAACGCGGCCTTGCGGCGCCTCCTCGCGTCCGCGAAAGACGAGGGGGTGCGGCGCGACTGCGCCCTCGTGCTCGCCGAGATTGACGACTTCGCGGAACCGGTCGAGGGCATTCTGAAGGCGATGGAGGCCGAGCCGACGCCCACGGGGCGCCTGGCCCGTGTGCTGCTCCAGAATCGCAGCCTCCGCGCCCTCCTCCTGCGGCCCAAGAGCCGCGAGGGTTCGCTCAACGACAAGCTCCTCGAAGAGGTCAAGGGCCGCATCCAGATGTTCCACGTCGAGGAGCCGCTCCCCGACCATATCCTCGTCAATTCGGCGGCCAGGGGCATGGTCAGCGCGGTCCAAGCCGGCCCTCACCCTGACCGGCACAGCGCCTACTTCGACGAGGAGGACTGGAAGAAGTTCCGCGAGCATATCTCGGGCCACTACGGCGGCATCGGGGCCGTGGTGCAGTTCCTCAAGCATTTCGACGCTGCCGACACGCCGCTCTTCACGGTGGTGCGCCCCAGCTACAACGGCCCTGCTTACAAGGCAGGCGTGCGTTCCTACGACCGCATCCTCGAGGTCGAGGGGCAGCCCACTACGGGCAAGCAGGCCGACGACATCGTCGGCCTCCTGCGCGGCAAACCGGGGTCCGAAGTCGAGATCACCGTCACCAGCCCAGGGTCCGCCGAGAAGCGCAAGCTCAAGGTCACCCGCGCCGACATTGACGTGCCGAGCGTGAGCTCCCGCGTTCTGCCGGGCAAGGTGGGCTATGTTCGCCTGACCGTGTTCAGCGAGATGACCTCGCGCGACCTCGACAAGGCGCTCGCCGCGCTGGAGCGCGACGGCATCGTGGCCCTCATCCTCGACCTGCGCAACAACCCCGGCGGCCAGCTTCAGAGCGCCGTGGAGATCAGCGACCAGTTCCTCAAGGACGACAAGCTGATCGTCTACACCGAGGGCCGCAACAAGCGTGTGGCGCCGCGCGAGGAGTTCCGCACGAAGGACCCGACCACCCATCCCGACTATCCCATCGTGGTGCTGGTGAACGGCGGCAGCGCCAGCGCATCGGAGATCGTGGCCGGCGCGCTCCAGGACCACAAGCGCGCGATCCTCGTCGGGCAGAAGACCTACGGCAAGGGCAGCGTGCAGAAACTCTTCCCGCTCCAGGCCACCGCGGGCCAGAGCGGGCTCAAGCTCACCGTGGCCAAGTATTTCCTGCCCAGCGGCCGCAGCATCCACGGCAAAGGCGTGGAGCCCGACATCCGCGTGGCCTACCAGGCGCCTTACACGGCCAAGGAGTTCGAGCACTTGCGCGAGACCGGCGCCTTCCACCGCTACACGGCCACCCACTTCGCCCAGCACAAGGAGACCTTGAGCCGACTGGCCGACTTCGACGGTCTGGACCCGGCGGCCTATCCCGGCTTCGACGCCTGGTACAAGGAACTCGGCAACGGCGTCAGTCGCGACAAGGCGCGCCGCCTGCTGCGCGCCTGGCTCCGCATCGTGGTGGCCGACGACCGGGGCGCCGAGTTCGCCTGCGACTGCGAGGAGGACACGCAACTCCAGCGCGCCATTCTCGAGGCCCTCAAGCCGTTCCCGAACGTGGACCCCAAGGAGATCCCCGAGTATCGCGCCTTCGCCCTCAAGCCCCCTGCGGCCGAACCGCCGGCCAAGGACGATGAACCGACGGAACATCCGCCGGAGGAATAGCCCGATGCTGGTCCGATTATGCCTCCTGCTCACGGCCACTTCCCAGGCGGTAGCCGCCTCGGCCGGAGCCGCGCCGCCGCGGGCGGCCGTGCGCGCAGTGACCGTAGACGATCAGGTCGTCGAGGGGATCCTCCTGGGCGTCCATGCCACGCCAGCAGTCGAACTCAAGGTGGGCAATGAGCCGCGGCAGCTCGCCTGCGCTGATCTCCTCGCCCTGGAGTTTCGCAGGGGCCAGCCCCTCCCCGAAGCCGGCACGGCCGCGATCACGCTGCGCAACGGCGACACGCTCCGCGGAGCCGTCGAGGGGGGCACCAGCCGCGCCGTGACGCTCCGCACGGGGGCGTTCGGCGTCGCGGAGTGTCCCCTCCCCGCCATCGCGCGCATCGAGTTGCCCGGCCCCCAACCTGGCCAACCGTTCCAGGCGGCCGAGAAGCTCGACCGCCTGCTCCTGCGCAACGGCGAGACTGTCGAGGGCACCCTCGAATCGCTGGGCGCAACGGGCATCAAGTTCCGCTCCGCCCTTCTCGGCGACCTCGAGGTGGCCTTCGACCGCCTCACGGCGGTCGCCCTGGCCACCCACGCGGCGCCGTCGCCCGGCCCGGCCGACGGCGTGGTGGCCATCGCCAGCGCCGACGACGGCACCACGGTGTCCGGTCAACTCAAGGGCCTCAAGGCCGGCCACCTGGAGCTCCAGGCCGCATTCGGCCCGACTCTGGCGCTCCGCGTGGACCGGCTGCTCCATCTGGAGTTCCGCGGCGGGCGCCTGGCGTATCTCTCGGATCTCGAGCCGAGCGCGGTCCGGGAGACGCCCTACTTCGACCTCGTGTGGAGCTACCGCCGCGACCGCAGCGTGGATGGCAACCCTCTGCGCCTGGGCGGGCAGACCTTCCGCAAAGGCCTCGGCGTGCACTCGCGCTGCGTGCTCACCTACACCCTGGGCGGCACCTACCGCCGCTTCCTGGCCACCGTGGGCATTGACGACGAGGTGGGCGAGAAGGGGAACGTGGACGTCGCGGTCCAGGTGGACGGTGTCACAAGGTTCGAGCGCAAGGGCCTCACGGGCCGAGACCAGCCTGTTCCCGTCGCTCTCGACGTGACCGGGGCCGCCCGCCTCACGCTGGTGGTGGACTTCGGCGGGGACTTCGACATCTGCGATCACGTGGACTGGGCGAACGCTCGCCTGATCCGCTGAAGCGGCAGCCGCGGGCCGTCACCGCTTGCCTCCGCCTCGGGCTGCGCCCTCCCGCCGCTCGCGGGCCTCGGCCCGGTAGATCTCAAGCACAAGCAGGCCCGCGGCCACGCAGATGCACGCGTCCGCGACGTTGAAGGCCGGCCAGTTGATGATTTCCACGTAGAGGAAGTCGCGCACGTGGCCGAACCAGAGGCGGTCCACCAGGTTGCCCACGGCGCCGGCGGCTACCAGGCCCAAGGCAAGCGGCAGCAGCCGCTGGTCGGGCCCGGCCTTGCGCAACATCCAGGCCACCACGCCCAGAGCGGCCACCGCGAGAACGGCGAACACGTAGCCTTTGCCGCGCAGCACGCCGAACACGCCGCCCGTGTTCCGCTCGAGCTGGAGCACGAGCCACGGCTCGAGCACCGGGTAGCGGAGCCGCCCGTGGGCATCCGGCGCAAGCTGGCTCAGGAAGGCGAAGACGTAGTGTTTCGAGACGAGGTCCGCGACGAGGCCCAAGGCGGCTGTGAGGCCGAAGATGTGCCCGGTCCGCATTATTCCTTGGTCTCTTGCTCAGCCTTGCGCTGGCATTCGATGCACAGTCTGGCCCAGGGGATGACCTTGAGGCGGTCCTTGCCGATCGGGTGCCCCGACTCCTCGCAGAGGCCGAACGTATTCCGGTCGATCCGATCGAGCGCCGCGTCAATCTCGCGCAGGGTCTCCTCGGAGTTCTCGATCAGGCCGATCATGAAGTCCTGCTCGAAATTGTCGCTGCCCAGGTCCGCGAAGTTCGAGATATCGAGCGTGGCCGCATCGTCCTTCGACTTGCGCAGGGCGCCCTCCTCCAAGTGGTTCACGTCACCCGCCAGCATGCTGCGCCGCTCGAGCAGCAGCTTCTTGTAGAAGGCCAGCTCCTGCTTGTTCATCGTCGCGATTCTCCTCCGCGCGGGCCGGATCGGGGCGGAATGGCGATTCCCAGTGCCCCGAGCACAAGGCTTCGATAGAGACCTATGATTCTACTGCCCTGCATGGCGCTTGTCAACCGGAATTTTTCCTGCGGGCGCGCGCTTGACATCCCCGCCCGGCCGGGCTAGCCTGGGACCGGAGGATGCACGATGCGCGCCCAGGCAGCGTTTGTACTTGCGGCGATTGGGCTTGCAGCCGCGGCGGCACTGCTCGTGGGCCGCCCGGCCGCGCCGGCCGCGGGGCCGCCCATCCGACCCGCCCCGCCCCCCCCCAAGGAGCGGCTAGACCCCGCTCCTCCCCAGCCTGCCCCCAGGGCCGAGGAGAGAGCGGACATGGTGCGCCTCCAGCTCGAGCGCCGCGACGTGTCGAGCGCCGCGGTGCTCGAGGCCATGCGCAAGGTGCCACGCCACGAGTTCGTGCCCCAGCCCCTCCAGCACCGCGCCTACGACGACAACCCGCTGCCCATCGGCCACGGCCAGACCATTTCACAGCCCTACATTGTGGGCTACATGACCCAGGCGCTGGCGCTCAAGGCCGGCGATAGAGTGCTCGAGATCGGCACGGGCTCCGGCTACCAGGCCGCCGTGCTGGCCGAACTGACGCCGCACGTCTATACCATCGAGATCATCAAGGCCCTCGGCGAGGAAGCGGCGGCGCGCCTGAAGCGCCTGGGCTACAAGACCGTTGAGGTCAAAGTGGCCGACGGCTACTTCGGCTGGGAGGAGAAGGGGCCGTTCGATGCCATCATCGTCACCTGCGCCGCGGGCAGCGTGCCGCCGCCGCTGCTCAAGCAGCTCAAGCCGGGCGGCCGCATGTGCATCCCCGTCGGGCCCCCGGGCCTTTTCCAGGACCTCGTGCTCGTAACGAAGGACGCCGAGGGCAAGGTGCGGACGGAGAGCCTGATGGGCGTGGCCTTCGTGCCGCTGACGAGAGAGGTGAGATGACGCGAGGAATCTGAGATGCGTGATACGTGATGCGTAAGAAGAGGGATAGGAGAGACGCCTCTCTGTGGATTCCGCCGTGCGCTTAGCCATCCTCATCGCCACGGTCTCCGCCGCCATCCTCGCCTACGAGGTGGCGCTGATGCGCGCGCTGTCGGTGGCGCTCGGCCACCACTTCGCCTACCTGGTCGTGAGCACGGCGCTGCTGGGCTTCGGGGCCAGCGGCACGCTGCTGGCGCTGTGGGGCGAACGCCTCCGCCGCCGATTCGAGCGAAGCCTGTCGGCCCTCGCGCTGGCGTTCGCTCTCGCCATCCCCGCCTCGTTCCTCCTCGCACAGAGTGTGCCGTTCGACATCTTCCAGCTTGCCTGGGACTGGCGCCAGTTCGCCAACCTGTCGCTCGCGTGCCTCATTCTCCTCGTGCCGTTCCTCCTGGGCGCAACCTGCATCGGCCTGGCACTCACCCGCGAGACACAGCGCGTGCACCGCCTGTACTTCTGGAACCTTCTCGGCTCGGGCCTGGGCTCGGTGGGCATCGTGGGGCTGATGTTCGTGGCCTTCCCCTCCGCCCTGCCGCTCGGGGCATTCGCCGTGGCTGCCGCCGGATGGGCGATCTACGTGAGACGGTGGGCGCTCGCCGTCACGGGTTCCCTGATGTGCGCCTGCCTGGCGGTCGTCGCTCGCCCTGAGATGAAGGTCTCGCCCTACAAGGCTCTCAACTCGTTCCGCGACATGGGGGCGAACGTGGTGGAGACTCGCACGAGCCCCCTGGGCACCATCCATGTCCTCGACGGCTCGATGATCCGCCTCGTGCCCGGCCTGAGCCTCGCCTGGCAGGGGGACCAGCCGCGGCAGCGCGCCATCGTGGTGGACGCCGATGCCTCTTCAGCGATCTACCGACTCGACGAACCGAAGCAGGCCGAGGTCTTCAACTACACGACGAGCGCCCTGCCCTACCATCTCCTCGACAAGCCGAAGACCCTCATCATCGGCGCGGGCGGCGGAGGCGACGTGTGGCTCGCCCGCCACCACGGCTGCCCCGACATCACGGCGCTGGAACTCGACCCCACGATCGCGGACATCATGACGGGCAGCCAGGCGGAGTTCGCGGGCCACCTTTACCGCCAGCCGGGCGTCAGGCTGGTCATCGCCGAGGCCCGCGGCTTTCTGGCGCGCACGCGCGAGAAGTTCGACCTCATCCAGCTCCCCCTGGTGGACTCCTTCGGCGTGGCAGGCGCAGGCGTGGCGTCGCTCAACGAGAGCTACCTCTACACCGTCGAGGCATTCCGTTCCTACCTCGACCACCTCGCGCCCAACGGCATCCTGTGCGTCACACGCTGGCTGCGCAACCCGCACACCGACTACGATTTCGTCCGCATCCTCTCCACCCTCATCGAGGCGATGGGGCACGAGGCCCCCCATCCAGCGTTGCGCATCGTGGCCCTGCGGGGCAGGTTCACCGCAACCGTCTGCGCAAGCCCCGGGCGCTTCTCAGAGGAGCAAGAGACGGCCGTGAGCGCGTTCCGCCACAGGCGGTCGTTCGACGTGATCTGGACGCCGGAGTTCATCACCGCGCCTGACCATGCGATCCTCGCTCCCGGCCGCATGCTGCCGCGCGGGGACCAGGTGAACGGCTACAACCGCATCCCAGAGCCGTACCACTACCTGGCGATGCCGCATCTGCTCGGCCTCTTCGGCGCCCCTGAGAGGGCGTCGTTCATCAGGCGTCAACCCTTCGAGCTCAGCCCCACAACCGACGACCGGCCGTATCATTCCCTCACGCAGGGCTGGCGCGGCATTCGGCATCTGCGCGAGACGCTGGGCGGCCAATGGGTGCGCTATGCCGACTGGGGCTACATCGTTCTCTGGGCCACGCTGGCCCAGGCGTTGGTCCTCAGCGCCCTCCTCATCATGCTTCCCCTCCTCTTCCGCTCTCCCTCCTCTCACGCATCACGCATCACACGCCATGGGTCTCTCCCCGCCTTCATCTACTTCGCCTGCCTCGGCGTGGCCTACATGCTCATCGAGATCGCGATGATGCAGAAGCTGTCGCTCTTCCTCGCCAGCCCCATCTACTCGGCGGCGATTGTGCTCGCGGCGTTCATGGTCTTCTCGGGACTTGGCAGCCTGGCAGCGGGGCGGAGAAGCGCTGGCGGCACGCCTGTGCCGCCCGGAGTCGCGGCAATGCGCGCCCTCCTGTGGATTCTGGGGCTGGGGCTGGCTCTGTGGTTCGGAATGGACTGGCTGCTGAGCTGGTTTGCGGGGCAGGCATTCGTCGTTCGGGCGCTCGCGGCCACGGCGTGCGCGGGGAGCCTGGCCTTCTTCATGGGCATGCCGTTCCCCTCCGGGCTGCGGCTCCTGGGCCAGACGCGGCCCGCGCTGACGCCGTGGGCGTGGGGGGTGAATGGAGCGGCCTCGGTGGTGGGTGCGGTGCTGGCGATGGTGCTGGCGGTGTCGTGGGGGTTCCGGCTCGTCCTGCTCGCCGCGTTCGCCCTGTATGCCCTGTCCTGGCGACTGGTGCCGCGCGAGGCATGAGCAGGCATCGAGCGCCCACAAACAATTCTTCGAGCTGCCGCGCGAGGAACCTTGCGTCGAGCCAGACCGACTGAACTGTCTTCAAGACAACAGCATGCACACGGCACGGCCGCCATAGGCCCCGGAGCCACTGGCGAACCACTGGCGGCTATGCGTACCTGTACCAGCATCGAACCTCCCGCGGGTTCGAAACCCGCGGGAGGTTGAGGCTCGACACCAGAATGGGGCGGCAGGCCCTCCAAAGGTGGCTCGACAGGCTCGCCGTGACAGGGGGCGGCGAG
>ERZ795050.122-NODE-122-length-119807-cov-35.387852_pt1 | contig 119807 bp, 100 predicted proteins | sample MGYA00375134_ERZ795050 | MGnify/ENA primary metagenome ERZ795050 (study PRJEB30179, sample SAMN05720221) | activated sludge metagenome | isolation source: Anaerobic digester | place: Japan | collected 2015-05-26 ... | reverse complement strand
TACGGGATCTTCTTAGTTTAACACCCAGAACACAACCTTCAAGTGCTCAGGCAGGGGATATATATTTTGATTCAACAACCAAAAAACTGAGAGTTTTCGACGGTACCGTGTGGCAGGATTGCTGGTAAATCAAAACGTAACAGGAAATCGATAGCGCCGGGACGGAAAGCTTATTTAGAAATGTAACCTTCGTTCCCGGCGCAATTGGTAACGTAAACCCTTTTAAAGGTACATGGTCTGATCCGAAAAAACAGATAAAATTTTTTTCTGTTATTCCGGCCGAAAGTGTAAAGGGCTGCGATAAATTTGTTTTAAATTTTTAAAAATATTTTCAATCCTAATTTATTTCGCATTAATTTATTAATTTTAAATACCCCTTCCGGGAGATGGGTTGTCAGGCACATGTAATCTGGGTTTTAGGGTTATTAGATGCAGGTATTTCGGTTGTGACTGACGGGGCGGGAGCATGCCCGGGAGGGAAGGAGAAGGTTAAAAGGCAAAAGGAGAAAGTTAAAAGGTAAAAGGAGAAAGTTAAAAGGCAAAAGGAGAAATAAAAATTTGTTTCTATCTCGCTGCATATATGAAAAGAAAAGTTACTCTAAAGAGGTTATATCACCGTGAACGGTGGAGGATAGCCATTTTTTTCAGCTATGATGAAAAGCTGAAGGAAGTTGTAAAGTCCATACCTGGTGTTTCGTACAGCGTCACCAACAGGTGTTTTTATGTGGATGATTCCGAAGAGAATCTGAAGCTTATCCTGAAAACCCTTAAAGACTACTCCGAAACTGATATTTCTGAGCTTGCAGACAAACCAGGTGAACAAAAGAGGCCGACTGCCTGGCAACAGGAGAAGCAGCCTTTCACAAAAGTTATCCGGAGAGTTGAAAGCCAACCTTTGAAGGACCAGGTCAGAAAAGATTTTCCGGCAGACAGGGATACTGTTGCAGGAGATCACGCCCGGGAAGTGAGCCGGGTTGACCGGCCCGTATCCGGTGGCATGGATGCTATAAAGAAAATTCCACAGGCGCCCAGGGCTAACGAAACCAGGTATAGTCCCGTGGAGTTCAGGATAAATGAACGTGAGGGTTATCTTGTGGTGAAGTTCACAGGCAGGTACAGCAAGGACTGGATTGGCGAGATGCAAAGCTACGGCAGGTGCAGGTATGATGCCAGAAGCAAGGAGTGGCTGTTGCCATGGTCGAAGAATCTGGTTGACTCTCTGGCTGATTATTTTTCCTCGCTGGGTGTAAGGGTGAATGTTGTGAAGCAGCAGGTCAATGCGGTACTTCAGGAAGAGAGGAAAGAGTCGGCCGACAGGATAAGGCTAAGAGATCTTGGGGATGAAGCCAGGGAGGGTCTTAAGATTATAAGTCGTTACCTTGATGAAAACAGGTACAGCATCAGGACGAAGGAGTCATACATGGCGCTTCTTGAATTTTACTTCAGGTATTTCAGTCCGAAAGCGCCGGGTGAAATAAGCAAGCAGGAGATATCGGAATTTATAACTGATCATATCATAAGGCTGGGTTATTCGCCGTCGTATCAGAACCAGATGATTTCGGCCATAAAGATGTATTACAAGGTGGCCGGCATGGGAAAAGTAAATCCGGAGCTGCTTGAGCGGCCGAGGAGGATGAGGGCTTTACCGAAGGTATTGTCGAGGGAGGAAGTGAGTTCCATACTGAATTCGGCCCGAAACATAAAGCACAAATTGCTGTTATGGATGATTTACTCGTGCGGTTTACGGCGGTCGGAGGTAACCAATATTCGTCTGAGGGATCTTGACCGGGAGAGAAGTATACTTCACATCAGGCAGGGTAAGGGGAATGTTGACAGGATAGTTCCTTTGTCGCCGATGGTATGGGAAAGGATAGATGAGTACAGAGAGAGTTACTGTCCGGTTGAGTATTTGTTTGAAGGTCAGACCGGAGGGCGTTATTCAACTGAAAGTGTATACAGGGTATTTAAGGATGCAATGCATCGTGCGGGTATAATCAAGGATGTTGGGGTTCATTGTCTCAGGCACAGCTATGCAACACATTTGCATGAGAAAGGGTTAGATATAAGGTACATACAGGAATTGCTTGGTCATAAGAGTACGCGGACTACAGAGATATACACACATGTAAGCCGGCGCAATCTGATGCAGGTACGTAGTCCGATAGAGGATTTGGATTTAAAATAGAATGCAAAAGAAAAAAGGAAATGGTAAAAAACATAACGCTATCTCCCCCAATTTGCAAAAATTATGTAATTTTAATAACGCTAAAAACAAGTTATGCACCATTTAACACGCATCTAATGAGACGATTACTATTGATTGTATTTCTTTTATTTAGTCTTTGCAATTGCTATTCGCAACTACTTGATAATTCTTCATTCCGTATATACCGAGCGGAATTTATTCTTGGCACTGTGACCCACTTGCGACTAGATAAAGATAGTTCCTATATAATGTCTATAGCTGAAATTCATTGCAGCTTGTGTGACCATGGTATGTTAGAAAATTTAATAAACTCAAAAGGAACATGGGCTCAAGTAAACGATACCTTATATCTTGAATCACCAAATCTTAGTGCATTTAAGCTATTGATCAAAAATGATTCAGTATTAAAACCACTTTTACCAATCGGCATTGACCTTAAGCAAATAAACGACACCACAAGAAAGATAGTATTAGAACGTTATAGCAATAATAGTCAAGAAGATTTTCACCTTATTTATGATACATATCCAAACGGTGTCGCTCGCTTTATTATTGACAGATATCGTGCCAGGAGAGATGAATATGAAATAGAGCTTCAACAAAATGGTTCTATAAAAGAAGTAAAATACTATTGGGATAATAAACAAAGGACAAGAATAAAATAAAAACGGTGCATAACAGGACGGTATATTTCATTTGTTTGTCACAATTTTTGCGTCGCTCCTATAACACGATTTGTAAAAGAGAAAATGCTAATGCCCAGCACGTTTTTCGTAGCGGCGCGATAGTTGGAAACACGAAAAGAAACATTCTAATAGCGCCGCGAGGAGCAAAAATTGCGCCAGCCCTCCGCAAGCTCCGGGCACACAAACAAAACATACCGCCGACCGTTATGCCCAATGCTAAATGACAAGTATGACAACAAAACAATTAATTCAAATCGGAGTGAACGCTAAATCTTATCCTCAACATATTTTTAAGTATCGGTCAGACAATGACAAGACCGAGAGAATAATTACGCATAATGAGTTATGGTTTTCAAATCCGTTACTTTTTAACGACCCCTATGATTGTAACACGCCAATAAATACAACGACTTCTCTTGCTGACATTAAAAGTTGGTTGGCAAATGTTGGAGTTGCACCTGCGTTTATTGACGACTTAGCCGACAAATTGCAGAAAAATCCAAACCTAATGAAGGAAGAAACTGAAAAAGGAATGGGTGAATTAGGTGTTTGCTGTTTTTCTACAATGGACGACAGCATTTTGCAATGGTCGCATTATTCCGACTACCATAAAGGTATTTGTTTAAAATTTGATGTCACGGAAGACCCATCTTTTTTCCTCATTCCAGTAATTGTCGCATACAGAAAAGTAATGCAACATTACAATCACTTTACTCAATCAAAAAATATTGTTGACTATTTAATACGACCTAAATTTAGCGAATGGAGTTATGAAAGTGAAATTCGGATTGTTAAGACGGCTCAGAACATTCGAGACAATTCAGGTAACAGAGCGTTTAAGTTCAACGACAATGCACTCAGGGAAGTAATATTTGGGACAAAAACCCCAGACACCATTATTGCAAAATATAGACAGTTGTGTGCCAATAACAACAAAGGACACGTTCAATTTTATAAAATGGAACTAGGAAGTGGAGTTCATTATGAATTAATAAAGCGACCAATTTAATGACAGTGAATAGGCACGAAAGACAGAAAAGCACTGGGCATAACAGCGTGTTGCCTCAATTGGCGGTGACGTGCAAAATTGAAGCTGAGTGCTCCTATCAAACTTTTGTGCAGGTTGACAATAAAGTGCTCCGAAATCGCCAACTGCGGCAACACGCAAACCGTTTGTGCGCAATAAAACAAGACTCTGCAATGAGCATTTATAACAATAAAATAATGTTTAACTTTAAATTTTAAAATAAATTTTAAAAAATGTATGAAAAACGTAAAATTTCTTTTCGGAGTAATCCTCTCTACAGCATTGATTTTTCACGGCTGTAACAAAGATGAATTAAGACCTGTTGACGAGACTAAACAAGCTGAAAACATTTACAATACAATTGGCATTCCTGATGGAATGATGAAACTTGGGAAAAAATAGGAAAACCCCTATTCACTTGCCAATATGAAAAAAGCCTTCGCGCAAGTTTCAAACCTAAAATCCACAGCCGAAGATTTAAAACCGACCCATTTTTATGTTAGATTTCTACCTGAAACCACAGAAGAAATGACAATCCTTATAGAGGATACTTTGTTGAAACTATACGATTACCCCTTTGACTATGAGATTATTCAAGATGGACAGTATTATCACGACCCATCAATACCATTAGATAAATTCACATGGCTTTATACTGTTGTACCGCCCGATTATGTTTTTCCAAACGTTAAATATGAAATACTTGAGGAAATCTATTTGCCGGAAGATTCGGAGGAGGAAGCCGAACTTAAATCTCTTGCAATTACAGGCAACTTACCCGATGGCAATTTGAAATCAGCAATGTTAAGTAAATATAAGCCAACAGGACAGATACTAGTGCAAGATAATTCCAATAATACAGAACCCGGTTTAAGGAATGTTCAAATCCGCCTAAGGAACTGGTTTAGAATTGACGAAGTATATACAAAAGATGATGGCTCATTCAAAGCTGAGGAGAATTTCAGGGGGAAAGTAGATATAAAAATCATTTTCACAAACTCGCGGTATAAAATGCGGAGTACGATGGTAAATTTATTTGATAATATTGATTACAAAATTGCAAATGAAGTAGAGAGTTATAATCTTGTTATATGCAGGGGTGACAGGACGGGTTCAGCACCATCGGGCTGGAATTGGAAAAAGGACAATGAACTTTGGGCATACGCCACAATCTCAAATACAATTGAGGATTATTACGGATACTGCAGGACGGAGAATATAGGGACACCTCCTAATACCATAAGGATTTGGGCAAACAGTAATAGAAAGGATAAAGCATGGAGCGGTAGTGCCCCAATGTTCAGCCATGGAATGAAATACTACACTTTGAATTGGGATAAATGGTGGAAATATGCTGCAAATGTTCTGTATATACCAGTGTCTAATGTTTTAATGAATATTTTTCAATGGTTTTTGCCAGATGTGATTATTAATTTTAATAGAAATTCAATCGAAAACAGTAATGAAATAAATGAAACTGTGTTTCATGAACTGGCTCACGCCAGTCATTTTAATAAAGTAGGAGCAGGATTTTGGGATAATTACATAAACTATATGGTCAATGAAGGCTCATATGGTGATGGAAATGGCAAAGATGCTGATTTGGTAGCTATTTCGGAAACATGGGGTTTTCATATGGGTTGGTATTTATGCCGCACAAAATACCCATCAAATCCAATAGTAACCCTTGAAGGTGAAGAAAATTTTGTGCCTGGACAAAAAGGTGGAATAGATGTTGGATGGGTCTGGGATGCTTCTACGAGTAGAAATCAAAGAACTGGATGGATACCCAGAGGCTTAATGCATGACCTTATAGATACACAAGTTGATAATGTAAGAGATACATTTAACGACAATGCAGGTGCTTTTACAAATCAAGAAATTTTCAATGCATTGGATAAAGATGTTCGTTCTCCACAACAATTTAGAGATAGGCTAATGTCCGAAACTTCTAACCGAGACCAGACTGATGTAAATTCATTATTTGAGGCTTACTATTTTAACTAAAAAATATTGATACAATTATGAAAGCACTATATTATATAATTGTTGTTCTATTTATCACAGGGTGTGACCCAGAACAAACAGTAACATTTAAGGTTAACAATCAGACACAATATAATACTGAAATGACCTTATATTCAAAAGGAGTAGTAAATAAAAGTTTTCAAATTAAAAAATCTACAAGCGTTGTAATATTTACAGATTCAGGATTATCTCCTGAATCTTTTCAGACTAATGATTACGATTCAATAAGATTTATTTTTGAGAACAATAAGGTTTTAGTATTTGTAAACGACACTGTAAATTCGCCAAATGATATTTATAATGGAGATAATTGGCTCGTTGAAACTAAAAAACATACTCAGATATTTACATATACACTTGATAATAAATTGATTGAATAACATTTACTGCACACAACACGGTATATAATTAATGGCGGGGCTTGTGGGGGTGAAAAGATTTGTATCACTATCAAGCCCCTTTCTAACTTGTTACTGAATCGCCTTGAATTCCGCCACTAATCATATACCCTACCGTTATGCGTAAAATTGAAACACTATGAAAAAAACAGATGAGGTTTCAGCAATAGATATAATAAAAAAACTCTACAGGAAAAGAACAAATTCAGGTAATGGGATAAGCTATGATCCTATAACTATTGTAGAAATCAACTTATTAAGATCATTATTAAAATATGAATGCAAAGATTACCATATTATTAAAGCAATAATAGAGATAAACAACATTGAAAATGTCACTCTTAAGGATTTTACAGAGGCTTTAAAAAGAATAACCTCATCGGAATCTATAAAGGATCATCAAGTAAAATGGGAAATTATTGTTCCATTTTATATCAACATAAGAAAAAGACAGCTTAAGATTAATGGATATACAATTAAGATCGTTAGCTATTCTACACTGAAGAAAAAGTATCCATTGTCTTATTACCATTACTTCAAAGATCAAATCCTTGAGACAAAGAAAATTGAAAATCGTAAATGCAAGTATCTATTAGTAAAAGTTGATGGATTCTCAATCTTTAGAGCATGGAAAACTATTGAACCTACATTTAATTTATTAAGAGGGCTAGCAGAATTTGTTGTTTCCTACAACACTTGGACGTTTTTCTCCCGACCAAAAATTAAAGCAGATATTCCTCATCCAAAATTTGTTTTTGGTGTAGCCGATAAACTACGACCAACATACATAGAATTTGCTGAACAAGAGGCTATCCCTAAAAATCTGACCCTCAATACAAAACAAATGAGGAGTCTTGAAAAATACCTAAAGTTATTTCAAAAAAAACCTGCTAAAAACACAATTAATGATCTTCTTGCTGACGTTTTTAGACTTTATTGTCAAGCAATGGACGAAAATAATCTATCCTATTGTTTTTTAGGATTTTGGCAAATTGCTGAAAGAATTTCACTTTCAGATCCAAATAGACCATCCTCAGAAATTATCAAGAAAAGGCTTGCTTTCTTCACTAATTCAAAATCAGATTTTGATCTTTCGCCCTATATACGTAGGCTTTATGTTAAAAGGTGTGATTTAGTACACAAAGGTATAGATGAAATTGAGGAGACTGATTTCAACATTCTGAAGAGCATCTGTGAATTTAGTATAGTTTGGTTATATACTAACAGACTAATGTATAAGTCAATTAATCATTTAGAAACATTCTTCTCATCAAAAGACTTAGGGAACGATAATATCAATGCTGCAATCCAGATACTGAATTATATAAAAAAACAAAGAAAGAAATAATTCTACGCATAACAGGACGGTATATGTCATTGGCTTCGACTGGTTTTTGCGCGTCGGTCCGTCAGACTGGCACACCAAAACCAGTTGGTGCTTTATCGGCCCGGATTAGCGGCTGAAGCCGCCGGGCAAAAACCAGCCGGCCGGCCCCGCTCCCGCGGGGCACTCCCACTTGGTGTCACGGTTTTTGCGTACCCCGAAAAATTTGTAACGAAAAGAAACATCCTACACACCATCACGAGTGCAAAAACGCGCGCCACCGCGATGCTGCGCCAACATGCACATACCGCCGAGCGTTATATGAAATTGGGGCGGGATTACCATGATTCCTAAAAACATAAACCGAGAACATATTATTAAAGCAATAAAAGAAACTAAGAAAGTCGGAATTCCCGATGGTAGAAGTTCAAAGAAGTTTCTTTTGGAATATAATGGCGGACATTATCCACCAAAGTATATCATTTCGTTAGCCAATAAGTATGCAAATGGCAAAGAATTAGATCCTCAAAAATTTGGTGGGGGTTTAGAAACAAATGATTTCCTTAAACATTTGGGGTTCAACATAGTAGAAGCTCCCTCTAAGAGCTCTATCATCAAGCCATTGAAAGAGAATAGCAAAATAAGAGTTCCTATTACTCACCATGATGAAAGATGTGCAAAATGTAAGGAAACAATTAAAAAACTTTTAGAGAAAATTTACGGAAAAGTTGAACAGAATTATAAGTTTGAGATAGGAACACAACCAGATGATTTTAAAAATACACCTTACTACGACAAACTAAGATGGATTTATAAGGCTCTCCAGAGTCATAGGGATTTCAAAGAATTTGTTAAAGCAAAGACGCTTTCAAATTGTGATTTCTTCATTCCAAATCCGGGATTTATTGTAGAATTTGATGAATCCCAACATTTCACATTGCCGAGGAAAATAGCTCTAGAGAGGTATCCTTCTAACCTTGAATTGGATTTTAACAGAGAAAAATGGATTAGATTATGCGAAAATATTAATGCTAAAGATAATGATCCGCCATATAGAGATGAGCAACGTGCTTGGTACGATACTCTGAGGGATTTCCTTCCGGCAATAAGAGGTTTAAAGCCAACTGTCAGATTATTTGCTAAGGATTATGTGTGGTGTAGTTTTGATCCAAATAACCCATCGGATGTTGAGAGATTCGAGAACATTTTAGAAGGAACTTCTGGAGGATGGGAAATTGAAGTAAGAGAGGAACCAAATCCATCCATAGCAAGAGTTATCATCGCTGGTGAATGGGAAGGAAATCCGATAAGAACCAAGCAACTTCTTGAAGATATTTGTGAGAAGTGGACTAAAGGCAGAAAAGTCAAGTTTCTAATAACTTGCGGTGGATTTGTCCAATTTGATTGGCCAGAATCAATATCTCGGAACGATATAGGTGATAATAAAAATCCGAATAATAAGGCTGTAAATAAATTAATTGCGAAAGCTGAAGAGTGTGCAAATTCTATCCTGGACGAAGGTTTATGTAGGAAATTAAGTGAAGTTACGGATCACATCACATTGGGTATAGACTCTTTTAAGGAGAAAATATCAATAACCCAGAATTACATTAATCAACCACACATTGAGTTAGTATTTCTGAAGGATTTAAGACAAGGCAAACTTTATTGGACAGGAAAGTCCTATCCAACACCAACACAACAAAATGGTTTGGTAAGGATTGCCAACTTAGAAACACATTTTTTTGACTTAGACAATGTGAGAGTTATGATATTGGGTTGCCACGATCTAAGTATTTTCAATCCAAGATCTAAAAATGCGAAGGGTTGGCGTAGAGAAGTCAATGATAATTTCAAAAAGTTAGCCAAAGACAAAAAAGAAAAACCACTATATGTGCTACACCATCCTCACACAACTGTAAAAATAAGAACATGGCTTAACGCTTGGCGTTGTTTAAGAAAAACACTTCCATCTGTAAAGCAATATGCAGGTTCTGGGAGATACTATGAATCTGACCGTGAACGTTCAGAGTGGGATGCTTTAGATAAGGTTCTCAAAGATACAAAAAACACAGATACTATAGATTTTATCATTTGGAAGAAGAAAGAGATAATAAAATGATGGCCCAACTTCATATAACGCAGCATAAAAGGTTCGTGTCTGACGGCACTCACACAAATTTTTGCTTCGCAAAAACTTCTTTTATACTGTAAACGTTAGGTATAACCAGTGGCTTGCGTGCATTTTGGCCGCTCCATAAAAAAAGTACTTTAAATTAAAACTTCTGAATGAATTTAAACTCCTGCCCTATGACTTCTCAAAAAACAGTGTACTGTCTTGGGGGGACCGCTTGCTTTGTTCTATTAGTGTATTCACTGGCGACACTGCTAATTATGAGCCTTGCTGGCGGACCGCCCGTGACTATTGAACAAACATTTTCAATCCTGCAGGATAACAAAATTTCAGGACTATTGCGACTTGATATCCTGACTGTATTTGTCATGCCACTTTATTATTTACTGTTTTACAGCCTATTTGTAGCTTTAAAAAACACAGACTACGCAGTTTCAACGATATCCATGATCCTGGCTTTTGCAGGAGTAACTCTTTTCCTAGCAACTCCTTCTGTGTTTTCGTACCTCTACCTAAGTGACAAATTTGCTATAGCTACTTCTGATTTTCAAAAGAACCAATTATTGGCCGCTGGTGAATCCATCCTGGCCTCTGACATGTGGCATGGAACCGGTGCAAAAATTGGCGGACTCCTACTTCAGACTGGAGCACTCTTAATATCAATTGTAATGTTGCGATCAAATGTATTTAACAGATCAACCGCAATTACCGGGATTGCTACTCATGGATTGGATCTTGCTCATATTCTCATTGGATTTTTTGCTCCAGCTCTCGGAAACATTATTATGTTTATAGCAGGACCATTATATTTAATCTGGTTTCCTATGGTAGGATTAAGACTTTACAAATTAAGACTAGCTAAAGATTAGATAACCTACTCTAAGACAAAAAAATGTGGCTCCGCCTAACACGGACAATATGGGTAAGTTGCTTCCCGAGGTCTCGGGACAAATTGTCACACTTTTTGCTCCCGATAACTCTCGGGATTGTGTAACCTGACAGGAAATCGCCCGCAATCGACAACTTTTCATACTGCAAAACGTTAGCGGTAATACAAAACTGACTATGCAAAAGCTACTAACGACATTTTTAGTTTGCTTTATTCTGTCAAACGCCTCTGGGCAGATACAGCACAAAGCATCTCTGTATTTGGAAGTACAATACAACCAAACCATTTCTGACGTAACAAAAGGCAACAATCCTTGGGGAATGGGTTTGGGTTTGCAAATGTTTTTCCGGCAGAAATCAATGTTCAGACCAACTGTTGAACTGACCGCTGATGCCTATCTCATGGACGATAAAGTTTATAGAATGTATTTGGACGGCACGCCGATTGGAACAGTAGGCGGACAGACACTTCTAGCACTAAAGCCGTCTTTATAACTATCTGATTTATATTGTGGGGCGTGGCAGGATCGAACTGCCGACCTCTTGCCTGTCAAGCAAGCGCTCTGAACCAACTGAGCTAACGTCCCTCCTTCGAGAAGGCAAATATAATGTTTTATTTGATTAGTTGATATGATTGTCCACTCTCACGTTTATTAATCAAAGCCCATAAACCCTGCCTTACCACATCATTATGAATAAGTTACTTAATACACTTTTCTGCCCTTTATGCCCGGATAACACCCGAGCCAACCACCTCATCCCCGTCATACCACGCTGCAAACTGCCCGGGAGTAATACCTCGCTGTAACTTATTAAAGACTATATACATGCCATCCTTCCTCAGGTAAAGCCTCGCTTTCTGTAAACCCTGGCGATACCTTATCCGAACCATATAATCCCGGCTCTCACCTTCAGCCATCGCGAGGTCAGGCCTGACCCAGTGAACCTCATCCTTCCTGATAAACAACCCTTTCCTGTAAAGCCCCGGATGTGACTGCCCTTCACCGACATACAATATATTCCGAACCGCATCAATGCCAATCACAAAAAGTGGCTCACGATACCCTCCTATATTTATCCCTTTACGCTGACCGATGGTAAAATAATGTGCTCCGTTGTGTTCTCCTATGACTTTGCCCATTTCAGGCTTATACATATATGGAGTTACAGCTTTTCTCAACTCATCATCACCAGCATCATCTCCGGGTAAACCCGTATGCCATTCCTGCAAAATTGCATCCCGCGGTATCTCAACAATAATCCCTTTACGTGGTGAAATCTTCTGCTGAAGAAATTCAGGAAGATGAACCTTCCCTATAAAACAAATACCCTGCGAGTCTTTTCTGTGTGCTGTCGGGAGTTTAAGCCGGGCAGCTGTCTCCCGTACTTCTGCTTTCGTCATGTTTCCAACCGGAAAAAGCACATCTTTGAGCTGCTCCTGACTTAACTGACATAGAAAGTAACTCTGATCCTTATTTTCATCAATACCCGCCAGAAGCCTGAATACAGCCCGGCCATTTATGAGCACTTCCTCTTTCCTGCAATAGTGGCCTGTTGCAAGATAATCTCCCCCAAGTTTTCTGACTTCTGTAACAAATGAATCGAATTTGATTTCCCTGTTACATAAAATATCCGGATTGGGAGTCCGTCCTTTCTCATATTCCGAAAACATGTAATCCACCACCCGCTTCCTGTAATCCTCGCTCAAATCCACAAAATGAAATGGAATCCCCAGTTTCCTGGCAACCATCTCGGCAAACATAACATCATCTTCCCAGTGGCATTCACTCTGAATCAGACCCGTTGTGTCGTGCCAGTTCCTCATAAATAAACCCTCAACCTCATAACCCTGCTCCATCAATAACCAGGCCGCAACACTCGAGTCAACCCCTCCCGACAAACCTACTATCACCTTCTTTGGCTTCACAATTAATATTTTATAAAATGTTTATTGTCAATATTTTACTATTATATTTTCGGGGTTGTATTAAAAGCTTCTTTTTTATATGTTAAATAACTTTCTTTTAACCGGTGCAAAGATAGATAATTTGAAAAATCCTTACCTTTATCCTTATGGGAACAGGAACAATTACAAAATACAGCGCCTCGGCAGGTTCAGGCAAAACATTCGAACTTACAGCCAGATACCTGCAAAAACTTTTTACATCACAGGGGCAGGCATATAAAAGAATCCTCGCTGTAACTTTTACCAATAAGGCTGCAGCGGAAATGAAATACAAGATAATAAACCACCTTTTCAGGATATCAAAAGGTGAGGAAACCAGTATGTTGATGAGGCTGGAAAAAGATACCGGACTCTCTCCTGAGAAGCTTAAAGATAAATCAAAACAGTTATTGCATGCAATCCTGCACGATTATTCTTTCTTCAACGTCGGAACTATCGATAGCTTCTTTCAACGCATTATAAGAGCATTTGCAAGGGAATTCGGACTTCAGTACAGCTATCTTATTGAACTCGATCATAAATATCTTCTGGCAAGAGCTATTGATGATACTGTGGAAAATGCAGCCACAGACGCCAGACTGCTGAAATGGCTTACAACGCTTGGCCTGGAAAAAACAGAAGAAGGTAAAAGCTGGAATATTAAATGGCATATTGGAGAAATTGCAGGTGAAATTTTCAGGGAGAAATTCCGCCTTATCCCTGAAAATGAGCGTAAAAATTTGGAAAACAAGCAACTGCTGGAAAAATATATTAAAAATCTGCAAGATTTTCAGCAAGAATTTTTAGATGAAATTAAAAAACGAGCCGGAGAATGCCGTGATTTTCTTAATAGATACCATGTAACAGATGATATGTTTTATTATGGAACTAGTGGCGGGGTGGGATCATTTATCAACAAAATGTTAAGCATTAAAAATGAATACTACCCGGAACCTGGAGCCAGAGTTATGAAAGTTAAAGAAGTCCCTCCCGTTTGGAGCCCTAAAAATGGACCAACGCCTCAACTTAAGGCAGCACTGGATGATGGATTCGATAAGTTATTTCTAGGAATGCTTGATTATTACCTTAAAAATTACATATCGGTTAATACCGCAAAACTAATTACCGAGTATGCATATATTCTGGGTATCTTTTCCGATATTCTTAAAAGTTTCCGCAATATAACAACAACCGAAAACAGATTTCTGCTTTCTGATACAGGCGAACTCCTTCTGAAACTTATTGGTGGCAACCAGACTCCCTTTATATATGAGAAAGCAGGAAATACTTATGAAAATTTCATGATAGATGAGTTCCAGGATACTTCTGTAATCCAGTGGAATAATTTCCTCCCCTTAATTGAAAACAGCATTGCTGGCGGATTTGAAAATCTTGTAGTAGGCGATGTAAAACAATCAATATACCGATGGCGAAACAGTGACTGGCGAATAATGAGCGAATATCTCGAAAAACAAATAGATAAATCGAGAATTATTTCTGAAAACCTTGGATCAAATTACCGCAGTCTGTGGAATATTGTGGCATTTAATAACTCACTATTTTCAGTACTGCCTTCTCTGCTGGATAAAAGCCCAGATTTTTCCGGAGCAAATATGAAAATCAGTAACATCTATTCGGACGTAAAACAGTCCTGCCCGGAGAATAGGGAAGGGGGATATGTCAGAATTGAATTTGTTGACAATAACGATGGAGCCTATAAAGAAATAGTACTCAAAAGACTTCCAGAAGTCGTTGAAGAGCTTCAGGATAAAGGCTTTAAGGCTTCGGATATTGCAATACTTGTCCGGAAAAACAGGGAAGGGGTAGATGTAATAAATTCTTTCATTGATTACAAGGTTAAAGCTTCTCCGGAAAAAACGGCAAAATATAATTACAGTATAGTATCAGGCGAGTCTCTTCTTATAGGTTCTTCACCTGTAGTTGCATTCATACTTGCCTTGCTGCGCTTTTCAATAGACTCTTCTGATAGACTCAGCAAAGCTCTGATGCTGAGGAACTGGCTTATGGCAACTGGAGAAAAACCGGAAAAAACCGACCTTTCAGATATTGATAACGATGCTAATGAGTTATTCCCGGACGGGTGGATGAAATTTACTGAGAATTTAAAGCATATACCTGTGTTTGAGGCAGTTGAAAATAGCATCAGTTTTTTCAAACTTGGTGAACCAGAGGAAAACTTTGCTTTCCTTAGTGCTTTCCAGCAATCAGTTTTTGAATATTCATTGAATAATTCCTCAGATATTCCGTCATTTCTGGAGTGGTGGAATTTGTATGGCACAGACCTGTCGTTAACCCTTTCTGACAGACAGGAATCAATACGGGTTATAACAATACATAAGGCAAAAGGTCTTGAATTCAAAGTGGTTATAGTGCCTTTCCTGAACTGGACCATGACTTATGAAGGAAATATGACCCCGATAATTTGGATAAGTCCGGAGGAGGAACCTTTTAATGAAATCAACCTTGTTCCTGTCAGGTATAAGAAAGATATGTTACTCACCCTTTTTGCAAATGAATATTTATATGAAAAATATTGTGCAACAATAGATAACCTTAACCTTCTGTATGTGGCATTTACCCGGGCAAAAGAGGTTCTTATAGGTTTTTGTCCCATAAAGGATAAGGATAAAGAAGAAAAGAAACTTGGTCATGTAAATAAATGTTTGTTCGCGTCGTTTCTGGAAAAATCAGTAAACCAGAATGGCAAGGAGCCTTTAATTAACCTTTCAGATTATTTTAACCCGGAGACATGCGTTTTTGAACTTGGAGATCTGGATAAGGTAACTAAGCATGAAAAGCAGATTGCAGAAGGAGATTTTACTGACTTGAAATATAATGTAAATCCCAATATTCCTTCATTAAGGATTAAATTTAACGGCGAAGGGCTCTTTATTAAGGAGGGTGAAAAGATTGAAGCACGCCTTAATTACGGGAAACTTATGCATGATATCCTTGCTTCGGTGATAACACTTGAAGATATTCCTTCGGCAGTGAACCGCATGGTACAGGAAGGAAGGATAGATGAAGGAGAGAAGGAGGAGATAGAGAAACGAATTAAAAGTGCAGTATCCTCTGATGAAATCAGGGAATGGTTCCGGCCCGGACTCAAAATTGTAACGGAGGCTGATATTCTAACCACAAAAGGCACGATACGCAGACCCGACAGGGTTATTATTTCAGATGACAGGGCAATCGTAGTGGATTTTAAATTCGGCAGGGAAAGGAGTGAGTACAAAGAGCAGGTTGCTCTGTACCGTAATCTTCTTTTAGAGATGGGATATAAACAGGTTGATGCTTATCTGTGGTATGTCGACCAGGGTAAAGTAGTATGCGTGAATTAATTCACACTGAAAAGAAAAATTCTCTGTTTCCCTGGGGTACGTCCCGCAGATATAATTCTTATGGAGATTTCCTTAATATAAAATTCGGAGGAAGAGTTCAGAAAATAAGCATTGATGGAGGATTTACATGCCCGAACCGCGACGGTACAAAAGGGACCGGCGGATGTGTTTTCTGTGATAACAGGGCCTTCAACCCTCCATATTGCGATCCCGGTAAGAGTGTAACTCAACAGCTAAAGGAAGGTATTGCATTTTTTAGTAAAAGATATCGCAAAACCAGAGGCTATCTTGTTTATTTCCAGGCCTATTCAGGTACATATTCTGATATCAGCACACTTGAAAAAATCTACTATGAAGCCCTTTTATTTCCTGAAGTAAAAGGAATTATCATCGGAACACGCCCCGATTGTATCGACAGCGAAAAAATTGAACTTCTGCAGAACATAGGAGAAAAATATTTTGTCGCTGTGGAATATGGAATTGAATCCTGCCGGGATGATACATTGCGGAGGATTAACAGGGGACACACATTCAGCGATTCCGTAAAAGCTGTAAAAATGACGGCAGAGGCTAATATACATACAACGGCACATCTTATTTTCGGATTGCCAGGAGAAACACCTGACGAAATGCTTGAAGAAGCTGAAATCATTTCAGAATTACCGCTCAACTCGGTTAAGTTTCATCAGCTTCAGATAATTAAGGGTACTGTTGCAGAACGCCAGTATATGGAAAATCCCGGAGAATTTAAGATTTTTACTCTTGATGAATATGTTGAGTTTATTATTGCATTCCTTGAGCGCCTTAATCCCGGGATAGCCATAGAACGGTTTACTGCTGAGGTGCCTGGAGAAATGCTTGCTGTCAGACCATGGAATAATACCCCGTCGGAATATATTACCCGTATGATTGAGAAACGGATGGAGGCCCAAAATACATGGCAGGGTCGATTGTATAAACATAAAAAAACTGAAAGACAAAATAATTATGGAATATTTTCTTGAGCATCTTGCAAAACATATTTATAAGAATTACAGTGAAACACTGGAGAAGCAATGTCTGGTTTTTCCAAACAGAAGAGCAGGCCTTTATTTTATGAAATATCTTTCAGACATAATCAAAAAACCAGTCTGGTCGCCTGCTATCAAGACTATTAACGAACTATTTAGTTATTTGTCGCAGCTGGAAATTGCTGAAAATGAGATACTGATATTCGAACTTTATAAAACATATAAAGAGATTTCAGAAAGATTAAAGAAGAAACCTGAACCCTTTGATGAATTCTATTTCTGGGGCGAGATGCTCCTTAATGACTTTGACGATGTTGATAAATACATGGTCGATGCCGGAAAACTGTTTTCAAACCTGTCAGATTTAAAGAGAATAGATACTGAGCTTGGCGGACTTACTGAGGAACAGATAGAGATCATCCGGCAATTCTGGGTTAATTTTAATACTGGAAAACCTACCGGGCATAAGGAAATGTTCCTGGAACTATGGGAAATTCTTCCTGAACTATATGTCAAATTCTGCAATAATTTGAGGAATAAGGGTCTTGCTTATGAAGGAATGATTTTCAGGGAAGTAGCTGAAAAATGCATTTCAGGTGAAAACCTTTCTCTGCCCTGGGAAAGATTCTATTTTATCGGTTTCAATGCACTGAACAGATGCGAAAAAGAACTTTTTAAATATCTCAAAAATAATGGAAAGGCAAAGTTTTACTGGGATTATGACGAATCATACATAGATAAGTCATCGAGTCATACAGCAGGATATTTCATAAGAGAAAACCTGGGGCTTTTCGGAAATGATATGCCTGACGGCTGGAATTATAAAACTCTGCTATCTGCATCTGGGACTAAAAGAAAGATTATAAGTACCTCAACTGATATTGCGCAGGTTAAACTTGTACCTGAATTGCTTAAGGAGCTTGGGAATTTAAATGCCAACGAAGCACATCATACTGCAATTATCCTTGCTGATGAAAATCTGCTACTGCCACTCCTTAATTCTATTCCCGACTCCGATGTGGATGTCAATATTACCATGGGCTATCCTCTTAAATTCAGTCCTGTATACAGCTTCCTCAGATTGCTTCTCCTGCTTCAGAGAAACAGCAGAAAAGAAAACGAAGAGATCCTGTTTGAATATTCAGACGTTTCAGGTTTGTTTCAGCATAGTTTTCTGTCTGATGAAGCAAAATACCAGAGTGGAGAAATTCTCAAATCTTTAATTAAAGAAGGAAAACGGTGGATACCTTCTTCAAAATTGTGTCGGACCGAATCGCTAAAAATGATCTTTAGAAAAGTAGAATCTCCGGGAGAAATAGCTTCATATCTGAAAACAATTCTTATGTCATTTTATCTGGCAGGGGAGGATGAACCAGGGTTAAGTATCAGAAGTAAGCTTCATAATGAGTTTATTTTCAGATCTCTGCAGGTAATTAACAGACTTGAAAACTTGACAAGGACGGCAGAGATTGAAATGAAGACTGAAACATGGTTACTGCTTCTCGACCGTATTCTCCGGAATATAACTGTTCCATTCTCTGGTGAGCCCCTTTCCGGGATACAGATTATGGGATTGCTCGAAACCAGAACACTCGATTTCAAGAATATAATAATGTTGTCTGTAAACGAGGGAGTTCTTCCACGGGCCTCTGCTGGCTCATCCTACATACCATATACTCTGCGCGAAGCATTCGGGCTGCCAGTTATAAGACATCAGGATTCAATCTATGCCTACTATTTCTACCGGTTACTTCACAGGGCTGAGAATGTGACTTTTGTATATAATTCTAATGCTGAAGGACTTAAGACAGGAGAGATGAGCAGGTTTTTAATGCAGCTTATCTACCTTTATGAGAATCATCCTGATATTTTAAATACAGGGTATAAAATTGGCGTGAAACTACTGCCAGAGGGAGAAATTGAACGTAGCGAAAAGCACATAAAGATTCTTGAGAAAATATATTTTGAAAACAAAGAACCTCTTTCTCCAAATGCTATCAACACATGGATTTCCTGCAGGATGAAATTTTATTACAGATATGTTTGCGGTATAAAAGAACCGGAAAGAATAATATCAGCCGATGATGCAGCAACATTTGGGGAAATACTTCATCAAACAATGAAAGAATTATATTCAGGTTATTTAAATAAAACTCTTGAAAAAAAAGATATTGAAAAACTGGCAGAAAAAAGTGATATTGATGAATTAGTTAAAAAGCTTTTACGGGCGAAATTCCATTCAAATACTGATGCCGTTCTTTCAGGCACCGAACTAATTATTGCCAGCATCCTGAGTTATCATGTAAGACTTATTCTTAACATGGACATAAATGTTACACCGTTCAAAATATGCGGTCTTGAAAAGAAAATGTCTGCCCCCTTTGAAATAAACTACGATGGCAATAAGAAGGAAATCTTCATCGGTGGAATAATCGACAGAATTGATGAAAAATCAGGTTCGTTCCGTATTGTTGATTATAAGACAGGAAAAGTTAAAAAATCAGAGATTGAGTCATTTGATTCTCTCTTTGAAGAGAATGAAGAAGAACGCGGACAGGAATGGCTTCAGGTTCTGATATATTGTGAGATATTTTTAAATAAGAAAGATAACACGAAAGTGTTTCCTTTAATATATTCTCTGAGAAAGTTGACCGAAGAAGAGTATACCGGAATGCTCAAAATAAAAAATAACAATAACGAAATAATTGTTGATGACTATTCAAAATTTAGAAATGGATTTAAATCAAAACTGGAAAAAACTGTTTCCTCAATTTTTGATAAAGATGAACCATTCAGGATGACTGAGAACACGAAAATATGCGAAAAATGTTTATATAGGGAGCTTTGTAACCGGTAAGTCTATTTTGATATTTTACTAATTTTGATTGATTTTTAATTCCTGAACAGATGCTAACAAGTTACGATCATTTTAAGGTTGAAATAAAGAATGTCAAGTATTTTGCCGAAGACGGAAGAGTTTGTCCACGTACTGCAATAATAAGTTTTTATGATTCAACAGGGAAAGAAATAAGCAATGAGTTATTTGGTGTTATTGAGAAGCAGGAAATCTATAGGATGATTGAAGAAGGTAAAGATCTTATACTTGACAATCTTTATATAAACGACTTTTCCCTCTCAGCTTACAGGCGCATACATAATCTTGATAAAAAATCACATGTCAGGATAAACAACCTGTCGGCCAGGAACTCATTTTTCGAGGCAACTACGGCAACAGACTTCAGTTTTGCTTTATTCAACGAAGGAGATATTAGTTTCGAAGGTTCACATTTTGCAAGAGGACAGGTATTATTTACTGGCTGCGATTTCGGTAAGGGAAATGTAAACTTTTCGAATACATTTTTCAGATGTGGTGATATTGATTTTTCAGGCTCTCTGTTTGATGACGGTGATTTTCTTTTTAAAAACTCAGTCGTAAAAGATGGAAAGAAAGATTTTCAGGACATACGATTCGGAAACGGTGAAATAAACTTTTCAAATACTGAATTTAACAGTGGTGAGCTGCTTTTTATTAATACACATTTCGGAAACGGGCATTTCATCTTTAAGGTGGCAAGAATAGCCAGTGGCAAGGTTGATTTTCACTATTCATCATTTGGAGATTGTGATGTGTCGTTCGAAAGAGCTGAATTCGGGAACAGCAAAGTGGATTTCAGGACTGTCGATTTCGGCTCAGGTAAAATTAACTTTAACCGTTCAATATTCGGAAACGGCGATGTAACTTTTGAAGGAGCATCATGCCGTTCAGGTAAAATACAATTCAAGAGGGTTGAAATGGGGTCAGGGCATAAGAATTTCAGCCTGATGGAAATGCCAAATGCTGAAATCAATTTTGAGAAAACAAATTTCGGGGACGGTATCCTCACTTTCAACGGTTCACAATTCAAGCTTCTGTGTCTCCGTTCATGTAACTTTGACCATTACGTTGACCTTCGACTTGCAAAAGCTGAAATTCTTGACATTTCCGACACTATAGTAAGAGATATTATTGACCTTGAACCATACGACTTTGATGTAAACATTGATGTTATTAATCTTACCGGCATGAGGCTCATCGGTAAAATATACATCGACTGGCACAAAAACAGATGCTATGACAAAATAATGGCACAGGAAGATACTACAGTCCGGCAGAAAGCCGAACAGTTCAGAACACTTAAGGAAAATTTCAGTAATACGGGTAAATATTCATTCGAAGATAAAGCATATGTTGCTTTTCGCCGGCTTGAATCCATTGCTGATCTGAAAGAGTCAGTATCGAAAAACAAATGGTCGGCCCTCTGGAGTTACCCGGCTTATGGTTTTAAATGGCTTGTATTTGATAAAATTGGACTTTATGCCACATCTCCCGGCAGAGTACTCGTAAGCGTGGTACTTATCTGGTTTCTGTTCGGTTTCATCTACTATATCATTCAACTTTCAGGACTTGGAATGACAATGTCTTCTGTCAATAATCCCGATAAACTCACACCTTTCATGCAATCATTTTATCATTCTGCAATAACTTTTTTACAATCGGTTATGGCGATGTTTTTCCACAGGGGCTGAGCAGAATTTTTTCAGGAATTGAAGGTTTTATCGGTGTTTTTATGATGTCCTACTTCACGGTGGCTTTCGTAAGAAAAGTGCTGAGGTAAAACTATTCAGTCATATCTCTTTTCAGCGCTGCCATCTTTATTGCAGTTACGGCAGCTTCATCACCCTTATTGCCGTGTTTTCCTCCCGACCGCTCTCTAGCCTGTTCAATGTTGTTTGTGGTAAGAACCCCGAAAATAACAGGAATATTGTAATCGATATTTAGCTGGGTAATACCCATACTTACACTCTGGCAAATATATGTGAAATGTGGCGTCTCTCCCTGAATCACACAACCCAGACAAATGATCGCATCAACGTCCTCATTTTCTGCCATTAACTGTGCGCCAAGGGTAAGTTCAAAACTGCCTGGAACATGTTTTATAACAATATCTTCATCTGTAACACCATGCTTTTTTAGTGTCTTTACGCACCCATCAAGAAGTGAAAATGTAATTTCCTGATTCCAGTCAGAAACAACTATGCCAAATCTCATTTCAGAAGCATCGGGGACCTTTGACGGGTCATAATCTGAAAGATTTGCAGTAGCCATTATTTAAAAGGCAAAATTTAAATTTCTGAATTTTATCCTTTTTAAAAACCGTAAAAACTTTATAATTCCTGCAGGAAAGCCTTAACCTCAGTTCATCAAAAGCTTTACCCTGGCTATATATTTATCAATTGTTGCACCTTCTGTGCTTTCAGGATATTCGTTTTTTATTCTTTCGTAAAGCTTCAATGCTTCAGCATATTTTTGCTGCATTTCAAGTATTTGACCTGCCTTCATTAGATACAAAGGAGTATTAAACGAATTATTCGCTTTTTCAGCTGCTTCGATATATCTGTTTATTCCTTCATCAAGCCTGCCGAGCTCTACCAATGCATCACCCATCGCTCCAATTGCCAGTGAACCAATGACATTATCTTTTATCGAGTATTTGCTCAAATATTCAAGTGCTTCCTCATATTTACCAAGATGGAGATAACATATACCTGCACAATATTTTGCAAGATTACCTGCTTTCGTTAACCTGTAAGTTTTCGCAATTTCTAAGAATCCAAGATAATTCCCATCTCCGTTCAGCGCAAGATTGAGAGAATCTATCTCCAACCATCTTTCGGCCTGATACATCTGTGACTGAGCTTCCTGATTTCTCTTGTTGAGATAAACTCTGCTCAGATAAAACAGACCCACCAGAACTACAAGAATTCCAAGAGTTATAAGAATTACTTTATAATTTTCTTCAAGAAACTGTTCTGTTTTTGTCAGTGTCTCTTCTACACTTTTTATTGATTGCGGACTTTCAGTTTTTGGTTTTTTTGCCATATCGATGTTCTCTCATAATTTGACTTCGCAAATGTAAATTTATTTGCTCATATTTTAAAATTATAGTCTTAAATTTTGATAAATATTTGTAAATGAACAACAAATATCACAACTGACAAACATTTATTATTATTTACAACAGATGATATTCTTTTAGTAACTTTGTTGACTGAAAATATCTTTGTTCTGTATATATTTGATTATATGTATATTAAACAATTGTCCCTAACAAATTTCAAAAACTACGATTCAGCTTTCCTGAAATTTTCTCCTGGAATAAATTGTCTTGTTGGTAATAATGGGGTTGGAAAAACAAATATACTCGATGCGATTCATTATTTATCACTTACAAAAAGTTTTTACAATATAGTCGATAGTGCAAACATTAAACATTCACAGGAATATTTCATCATCGAAGGCGTTGTTACGGTAAATGGTAATGAAGATATTTTGTTTTGTTCCTTCCACCGCCAGAAGATGAAGATATTTAAGAGAAATGGCAAGGAATACAATAAATTAAATGAACATGTGGGTAAATTCCCTGTAGTGATGGTATCACCTGCCGACAGCATTTTGATTACAGGAGGGAGTGAAGAGAGAAGGAAATTTCTCAACAAAATCATCAGCCAGTACGATGCCATATATCTTGATGCAATTCTTAACTACAACAAAGCTCTCCAGCAGAGAAACAGGCTTCTTAAGGATTATGCCGGCAAAATATCAGTCGACAGGGAGATACTTGAAGTATGGGATGCCCAGCTGATAAGATATGGAGAATATATCTACAGAGAACGCGCCGGATTAGTCAAAGAACTTATCCCCGTTTTTAACGAATATTATTCATTCATATCAGGAGGAAATGAAACAGTAAACCTCGATTACCGCAGCCAGCTGTCAGAATCAGATTTCAGTGATTTACTTGAAAAATCCCTGAACAAAGACCTGGTGCTGGAATATACCACTGCTGGTATACATAAAGACGATCTAATATTTGAAATGGGGGGATATCCTGTTAAATCAACAGGTTCACAGGGACAACAAAAATCATATCTTGTGGCACTTAAACTTGCAAAATTTGATTATGTGAGACGAAGAGTCGGTTTTGCCCCGGTAATGCTCCTTGATGATTTATTCGATAAATTCGACATTGAAAGGGTGGAGAAAATAATTAAACTTGTTGGTAATCACAGGTTTGGACAGATATTTATAACTGACACCGATGAAGAAAGAATGAAAAGCATACTTTCCAGGCTAAATGTTGACCACAGGCTCTTCAGGATTGAAAAAAACGGTAACATTGAAGTAATTTCAGATTTCAATAACTATAGCAATGAGACGCAGTAAAACAATTTCGCTCGCCGAAGCTATTAATGATTATATCAATGAAATGAAAATCGGCGGGAAGCTTCAGGAGATTAACATAATCGATTCCTGGGAAAAAATTGTAGGTAAGGCAATATCATCACGTACCTCCAGGGTAACTATTAAAAACGGCGTGCTGACAGTCTATCTTAAATCATCAGTTGTGAAAAGCGAACTTATGATGATACGCGAGGCCATAAAGGAAAAAATCAACAGGGAAGTCGGCAGCGAATTTATTAAAGAAATAGTCCTTAGATAAAATCAAAATATTTGATATTCATAACCTTTTATACTAATTTGCTTTTTTAATCCTTTTGAAGAAGAAAACCTGTAATTGTTTCCGGAATATATTAATTCAACATTCTCCTTATCAATTATTAATGTAATGCAGGCATCTTTATCACGTTCAATAATGTTACAGGCAAACAGAAAAGCCTTTTCTATGCCGTCACCTCTTCTGTAATTCCATACTTCATCGGGCATCGCAAGTCTTTTACCATCATATATGCTTACATGTGCCATTTGCTGGAGAAGATTGTAAATCTCCACAATTCTTAAGTTTTCTAGCTCTTTAAAACTTACAGGATTCCTTTCTATTGCAGCTTTGACAAATGGCAACCAGTCAATAGTGTCCATCTGCCTGTAAACATATAAAGTCAGTCGGCACATCTCCGACAAACCAGACATGCTGGTAACTTTCTCAATTATTTCCTCTCTCGAATCATCAGGTTTTATCTGAGGCACAGGCAGGGTCACAAATTTTTTATTTTCCGACGGGAGCCTTGGCTCGGTAATGAGAAACTTCTGTATGTCCGACATCATTTCCCTTATAATTCCGGCCTGACTCTCATCTGTAATCCTTAAGAATTCTCTTTCAATGTTTTCAAGCGACCTGTTTTCATTTATTTCCAGTATTTCTTCATATTCGTTAAGTATCAGTTTGCCGGGTAACGGACTGAGATGAAATTCGTCTCCTTCCATCTCATTAAGCAACAATCGTCTTGTTTCAGGCCCCGCATTATATCTGCTGCTGTGTTCATATTCGAAAATTTTCTCCAGAGCAACGTACTTAGAATAACCCTGGCAATCACATCTGAATTGAAACAAATTTTTGTATTTTGATTTGAACCTCAGGAAATTTATGAAAAGTGAAACATTAAGGTCAGTTTTCAGAAAGGCCCGTAGCTTTTCTGAAAATGTTCTATAATCCTCAGGATTTATTGTTGCAACATCGTACAATATGTGGATGTAACCTGAAATATTTGAGACAATTGTGACTTTTTCGTTTTCCAGCGCCCTGCGTGCCTTGGCAGAAAGGGATGTCCCGTTAAACCACATGTTTTTGGTCAGTATCCTTCTGTTATTGGTTAATATACCTTCACTTTCAGTTATGAAATTTTGTGAATGGAGTGGTGTGGCCATTAAGAATATTTTTTCCAGTGGAATTCTGCCAATTATAAACATGGCAGCAGCATACAGGGCAGATAGTGAGACACATTCACCTGCACCTGTTGTAAAACCTTCCTTAAATCTGAAGGCTTCCATCGCTTCAACAGTCTCAGTCTTCCAGTAAGGAATAACATCCGAATCATATTTGTCAAGGCCAAAGTGCTTCCTTATGTCAATATCAAAATAATATTTGTCACCCTCATATCCGAACAGGGCATTCGACTGTCTTAGGGTGTTCATGTCTATAAAATCACGGAACCTCTCAATCTCTTTTGTCTTGGTTGTTAAACCCCATGTCGCAAGGTCAAGGTTAAATATGTAATTCTGAATAATATACTGTTTTATTCTGTTTACTTTGTAAAGAAATTTCTTATTGTAAATCCCGTCAAACCACGAATCCTCCCTCCATTTCCAGATTACAGGCGACATAATATTCGCAAGAACAAGCGGATAAAGCAATTCGGGAAAAACAAACACCTCCATGTCGGAAAGTGTAAATGCCGAAGAATATTTTTCCAGATTTCTTTTATCACTGAAATCAACAGGATAACTCTGACTCATTTTAATAAAAAATTGCTGCGAAGATATATCTTATCTGGATAATGAGAAAATAATTCGATTTTTAAAATATTATGGAGTAAAGAGCGAAATCTAATAAAATCTCTCGATTTCAGAAAAGAAGAAACTGGCTTCTTTGATGGCATTTTCAATCGAATCTGAACCGTGTATTGCATTCATTTGAACGGATATCCCATACAATTTTCTTATTGTACCGGGTTCAGCTTTTGCCGGATCAGTATTGCCTATGAGTTTTCTGAATTCATCCACGGCATTCCTGTGTCTCAATATCATAGCAACAACAGGCCCTGACGACATAAACTCTACCAGACTCTCAAAAAATACTTTTTCACGATGTACTTCATAAAAAGATTCTGCCTGCTGCTTTGTAAGCTTTACCATTTTTAAAGCTATTATTTCAAAACCGGCTTCATTAATCATTGCCAGAATAGGTCCGATTTTTCCGGTTCTTACTGCATTAGGTTTTATTATTGCCAGCGTAATATCACTTCTCATACTAAATTTATCGTTTAATATATTTTCTTTTTATGATGCAATATTAATATTTAATAACTTTACCGCCCTTACTAAGTCTTAAATAAAGTGTTAGAACTCGACAAATATAAAAAAGAATTATCGGATTATCTGAACAATTCTGATAATATACTCCTGATTTGCCATATTAATCCTGATGGTGATGCAATCGGTTCAATGCTTGCTCTTTATTCTTTTGTTTCGTCTAAAGGGAAGAGGGTTGATATGATTTCACCAAATTACCTTCAGGAATTCCTTACATGGATGAAAAATTCTGACAGGATTAATATTTTTATAAGGGACCGTAAAAAATGTCTGAGGCTTATCGAGGAAGCTAACTTAATAATTATGCTTGATTTTAACCAGTCGGACCGGCTGGCAGAAGCTGAAAAACCGGTTTTAAAATCATCAGCCAAAAAGGTTGTAATTGATCATCATCTTGATTCAGATAATTTTTATGACCTTTTAATTTCAGATGCCAGCAGCTCATCTACTGCAGAAATTGTTCATGAATTGGTGTGCAAGCTCAATGATGGGTTCTTCGCCGATATTGGTTATGCCGAGGCTATCTATGTTGGTATTATCACCGACACAGGTAATTTTGAACATGGATCATTTACCGGCAACACATTAAGATTAATTGCCGACCTGCTGGATATGGGCCTCAACAAAGAGAGAATTTACAATCTGGTTTTCAATAATTTTACTGAATCCCGAACCAGGCTTCTTGGTTATGCCCTGTATCAGAAAATGGTTGTCATACCGGAATATAAAACCGCATATATTGCTCTTACACGGGAAGAACTGGAGAGATTCAAATACAGCAAAGGTGATACAGAAGGATTTGTTAACCTTCCTCTATCAATAAAAGGTATTGATTTTTCTGCTCTCTTTATCGAAAAAGAAGGATTTGTAAAGATATCTTTCAGATCAAGAGGGGATTTTTCAGTAAACTCCTTTGCCGCTAAATATTTTCAGGGTGGAGGCCATTTCAATGCTGCTGGAGGTGATTATAACGACACACTCGAAAATACCATCAGCTATTTTCTCGAAATGGTTAAAAAAGAAAGGAACAGTGAAGATTAAATGTTTGAAAAATATTATTCTGTATATCATTATTTTATGCCAGCTTATATCTTTTTCCTGCAACAAACCGGGAGAACAGGTACAGAAAAAAAAGCCCGGAAGAAGAGAACTTGAAAAAGTTAATACCTATCTGGCAGAAAAAGATAGGGAAAGAATCCTTAATTATATCGAAAGGAAAAACCTTAAAATGACAGAGTCAAGCTCAGGACTGTGGTATTGTATAATCAATGAAGGGGAAGGGGATTTCTTCAAGGAAAATGACAGGATTGTAATGGATTATGAATGCACTCTGCTTGACGGTACAAAATGTTATTCATCATACGAAACAGGCCCTAAAACCGTTATACTTGGGAAAAGCAATATAGAAGCCGGACTTGCAGAAGGACTTAAAATGCTGAAACCTGGAGGGGAAGCAATATTCATAATACCACCTTTTCTGGGATGGGGGCTCCTGGGTGATGACAGGGCAATACCTCCCAGAGCGGTTATAGTATATGAAGTGAAAATACTTAATAAAAAAACACCAAACCGCGTTCAGGGAGATTAAACTTAGGCAAAATTGAATAAATTTGTAAAAAATTAAAGGGATTAAAAGATTGTGCTATGAAAATTAGATTAATTACATTGAGCATTTTGTGTTTAACTTTTTTATGGTCGTGTAATTTGGGCAAGAAGTATGAAGAAGAAGAGGAAATCCGAATTCAGAATTATTTGCAATCAGTAGGAGATACGGTTTATACTAAAACCCCCAGTGGTTTATATTATTACATCATCTCTGAAGGCTCAGACAGGACACCGGTTAATGGGGATACTATATCAATATGGTATAAAGCCAAGTTTCTTTCTGGTGAACTTTTTGATACAAATCTGGAACAACCGGATCCGTACTTTTTTATTGTAGGTGCAAATACCGTAATAAAAGGTATTGACGAAGCCGTAAGGTACATAAAAAATGGAGGAAAAATTAAGTTTATTACTCCCTCAAGCCTTGCATATGGAGCGGCGGGTCTTTATGGATATGATGCCTATGGATATTACCGTGTAATTGTTCCTGGTTATACTCCTTTTGTCTGGGAAGTTGAAATAGATGAAATTAGAGCTGGCTCAAAGTAAGGTTTTTTTCTTCTGAATGTTCTAAAAATGTGCATGAAAAGATTTAAACCTGGCATTTCAGTCTTAGCTTCAATCATTCTAATTCCGACGCTTTTTTCTGCCTGCGGGGAAATAGGAACATGGAAAGAACAGGAAGAACAGATGATTCAGGATTACCTGGATAAACTTGGTGATACTGTAGCAATTCGTAAACCCAGTGGGTTGTATTACATTGAATTGAAGGAAGGCACCGGTCTTTCTCCTGTTCCGGGCGATTCAGTTAGCTTCTTTTACAAAGGTATGTTTCTCGACTATGTAGTTTTTGATACAAATCTGAAAGACAGCATTCCCTACAAAAGCAAAATTGGTTCAAACGATCTTCGTGCAGGAATTGATGAAGGCCTTCAGTATATGAAAGAAGGAGGTAAAGCCCGCCTTCTAACCCCGTCAAATCTGGCTTTCGGTCCAACCGGAATTTGGGGTATCATACCGGGATATACACCCCTTATATGGGAAATAGAGCTTATTTCTGTTAAAAAAGCAAGGTAAACGTAGCAATCATTAATAACATCTGCGAAGGCTTATTTAATTAAACTATAATAATTACTCTTCGCAATGAATTTTAATTCGTTATTAATGTTCTATTAAATTATTAATTAATAGTTAATTATAATTATTAATCTTCGTGAGGATAGATCAATAAAAAGTTTATTCTGCCGATTGTAAAATGAAAATTACCAGATGATCGTTTAAATCAGGTATATTTTTCTTCCATTCATAAATTCTCTTTGTTTCAATCTTTTCACCTGGCAGGGTAATATCAACAGCAATACATAAATATGTAGCTGAATTACAGGTTTCAAGAATATATTTCAGCATTCTGCTGGCTCTGTATGGAGTTTCCATGAATATCTGGGCTTCACCTCCTTCTGATCTTTTCTCCAGTTCTTTTAATCGCTTTCTAAGACTATCTTCCTTAACCGGAAGATAGCCGTTAAATGTAAACTTCTGACCATTTAGCCCCGAGGCAGCAAGCGCTAAATATATTGAAGAAGGACCGGGAAGAGGGATAACTTTTATTCCTTTTTGATGAGCCATCCTGACTAACATCGACCCGGGGTCCGCTATACAGGGAATACCTGCTTCACTCATAAGCCCGACATTATGACCCTCAAGCAACGGCTGAAGAAAGTCATAAAGTTCTTTCACAGGGGTGTTCTCATTGAGTGTATAAAATACAGATTCATCAACAGGAAAATCCCTGTCGAGCAGTTTCAGATATCTTCTGGCACTCCTTACCTTCTCAACAATAAAATGCCTCAACGACAGAGTAATATTAATTACTTCGTCAGGTATAGCTTTTCTGAAGTTTTCACTGCCGATTGGTACAGGTATCAGATAAAGAATCCCGGTCAAAACATAATACTTTTTAGTACTTTGTAAAGATATATATTTAAAAAATATAGCCTCGTTTCAAAAAACAAGATATCTGTTATTGACTGTTTCTAAATTTTGAGTTAGGTTTGTGCATCAATTTTTATAAAAGTGAAAATCACCTTTCTGGGAACCGGAACATCACAGGGAGTACCGGTAATAGCATGTGATTGCAAAACCTGTCAATCGGATGACCCAAGGGATAAAAGACTCAGAACATCCCTGCTGCTTGAAACTGAAAAGGCAATAATTGTCTTTGATGCAGGACCTGACTTCAGGCAGCAAATGCTCAGGGAAAAGGTTACTCATATCGACGCAATTGTTCTCACACACGAACATAAAGACCATATTGCAGGTATGGATGATGTGCGAGCATTTAACTATAAAACCCGCGATGCAATCGATATATTTGCCGAAGAAAGAGTTCTTAAAGAAATAAGGAGAGAATATTCTTATGTCTTTGCTGAGCAACAATATCCGGGGATTCCCAAGATGAGACTAAATGAAATAAATACTGAAAATTTTTCAATCAAAGGTCTTGAAATTATTCCTGTAAGGGTAATGCATTTCCGCTTACCTATTCTGGGATTCAGAATTGGTGATTTCGCATATATTACTGATGCAAACAGTGTTCCGGAAGAGAGCAAAGAAAAATTATATGGAGTTAAGTATTTGGTAGTAAATGCTTTAAGGAAAGAGAAACATATTTCACATTTCAGCCTATATGAGGCAATTAACTTTATTAGAGAAATCTCACCACGTCAGGCATATATTACACATATAAGTCACCAGATGGGATTGTATAGAGATGTGTCAAAAGAACTCCCTCCCGAAATCAAACTTGCATTTGACGGATTGAGTATCGAAATTAGTTAAAATCATTCTCTTACTTTTTCTTTTTCATGCTCTTTTGAAGCTTCTTCTGGTAATTGGTTGAAAAATAATACCTGTTTCTTCCAAGCTGCGTTGTACTTACATAGGATGCCTTGGCTCTTTTGGCAGCCCATGGATTCTGCTTTGAAGAAGCACATCCGGTAAACAAAAGCAGGAGAATGAACAAAAAAAATGAATAAAACCGTAATATTTTTTCCAGACATTTCATCATTAAAGGGTCTTCAATACCAGATATAAATATAAATATTTTAATTATTTAACGAAAAAAACTCATTTTGGTTACTTTTTTCCTGTAAAAATTTTTTTCTTTTGCTGTTAACTCACTAATTTTCATTGTAAATACGAAATGTATTTTAGGTATGTGTGCAAGAATCTATATAAACTCACTGGTAGCCAGAAGGATTAAGATATGTTTAATTTATCTTTTTTTGTTTCATTCAATTTTAATTGCTCAGAAAATATCTGATGTTCATTTTACAGTATCAGCCGGTTTCTCAGCTTATCGTATTTCATTGTCAGACAGTATTTTATATGATTTTAAAAAAATATTGCCTGTCTTTACTTTTGAACTAAATAGTAAACAGTTAAGTTCTAAAGATTTTGATGTAAAAATAATTGATGGTACCTGGGAGCAGAATTTCGGCCCGGCGATACATACATCCTTAAAAAGGTTATCAGGGTTTTCCGATGCATTGAGATACGAGCTTATGTTTGAAAATAGAGGGACAGATACAGTCACTATCGGAAATGTTGTCCCTTTCGGAACAGATGAAAATTCTGTGTTTATTACTGGTTATGGTCCTTCTGACCTCGCAAGGGCTTACCTATTCCGACCAGGATATTCAAAGGTGAGGGTGATATTGCCTGATAACGCGTGGGAACTTGGGTACTCTTCTTTCAATGCAGGAAAATATTCGGTATGCGCACTTACCAGACGTCAGCAGACTGAGGGTGGCAGAAAAAGAAGATACGAAACTGTACTCCCGCCTGGGGCTAGTGTAACATATTATATGTATGTGAGCACATTTCAGGGCGAATGGCAGAATGGTTTAAAATATATGTTTCGTGACAGATATCTTTTTGACCTTGAAAATTTTGATAATGAACTGTACCAGCGCGAAGATCTAAAATGGATAAAAAACAGTTATATCATTATTCTCCAGATGGCATGGGACAGAAACTTTATCGACAGAACCACAGGAAAATATACCTATGCCGGTGAGCTCGCAGAATGGATTAATCTGTTCGGACATATAGATGTGTTTGGTATATGGCCTACATGGCCCAGGCTCGGACTTGACAGGCGAAATCAATGGGACCTTTACAGGGATCTGCCAGGTGGAACCCAGCAACTCAGAGCTTTCGCAAGAATGTCGCGTCTGTCAGGAACCAGGTTCTTTATTGCATATAACCCATGGGACAGAAGCACACGCGAAGAAGACCATCTGAAAGGTATGGCTCAAATAATTATGGAAACAGAAGCCGATGGTGTGGTTCTTGATACAAGCGGCCGGTAAAGCCGCGAGATTCAGGCTGCAGCCGACAGTGTAAGAAAAGGTGTAATTATGTATTCCGAAGGTATGGCTGTACCTGCTGATATGCCCGGGATCATATCGGGCCGAGTACATAATGCTATTTTCCTGAGTCCTGAACTTAATCTGAATAAACTTATCAAACCCGATTTTTCAATTTTCCGTGTGTGTGATGTGGGCGAAGAACGAATACACCGTGAAATTGCAATAGCTTTCTTTAACGGCTATGGTACTGAACTGAACCTCTTCAGACCAGGAGGAAGAAATCGCGAAGACCTTGATTACCTTGCTCAAACAACTTTTATACTCAGGCAGAACAATGATGCCTTTCTAGATTACAACTGGACCCCACTTATTCCTACACTTATCGATAAAGTATACGTTAATAGCTGGGGTTCAGGAAATAAAACGATATTTACAATACTTAACATGAGGCACGAAGGTGTATATGGAGAATTATTTGAAACTGAACTCCCTGAAACGGTACACCTCGTATCACTCTGGCATCATGAAGAAATTACACCCGTCGCCCGAAACGGAAAAATAAAAGTAAGAGCAAACGCTTCAGGATGGGATCCATCCCTGACAGGTACCAGAATGGAGGGATCGGTAGACTGCATTGCACAGCTGCCTCGTCTTCTGAAATCTATATTGAAAGGAGATACACTATTCATAAATAAACCTGATAATGGCACCCTGATCCTCTGGCAGGGCAACCCTTCATACAGCAATAAAAATTCATTTCATCTTAAATTCAGAACAGATACAGCTCTTAATTTATTTAATCTTACATCGGGTTATGAAGGAAAGATAGTAATTCAATTACTTGAGTCAGGTATTCTTAAAGATGAAAATATTCTCTATTTCAAAGGAGGACAACCGTGGTTGGTAAGCAAGGTAATCCGTACAAAAGAAGCAGAAAATATCCCGGATGATATGGTTCTTGTTCCCGGAGCTAGAATTACATACACACTTTCAACAGATGAAGATTTCATACCATATCCTAATGTTAATCAGCCTATTAATGTAGAAATTGATAGTTTTCTTATTGACAGGTATCCAGTTACCAATGCACAGTTTTATGAATTTCTTATCAATTCCGGTTATGTGCCGTCAGATACTGCAAATTTCTTAAAGCACTGGTCGAATGGCATTTACCGGACTGGCCAGGAGAAATATCCGGTAGTGTATGTGAGTTATGAAGATATGCAGGCTTATGCGAAGTGGGCAGGAAAGAGGTTGCCAACTGAAGCAGAATGGCAACTGGCAGCACAGGGGACTGATGGAAGAAAATGGCCATGGGGAAATGACTTCAGGGGAACATGGTGCAACAATTCATTTGGTCGCCCAACTCCGGTAGATGCATTCCCCAAGGGGGCAAGCCCTTACGGTGTTATAGACCTTGTGGGTAATGTCTGGCAAATGACCAACGACATGTATTGCAATGGCAATTACTATTTTACCGTTATCCGGGGTGGAAGCTTTTTCAACCCTGAATCGAGCTGGTGGTATATAAAGGGAGGTCCTCAGCCTCTCGACCGAACACAGATTATGCTGATGGTGTCACAGGGCTTCGATAGAAGTGAAACAGTAGGTTTCAGATGCGTAAAAGATATAACTCCTGGTTCGATACGAACCAGAAAATGATTGTTTTACCAGAAATATTTTATAAAGCTCAGGACTAACTTTAGCTGCTAAAGCTTAAGCCTTTTTTCAATTTCGTGTATCTGATTTCTGAAGTGCTTGTCAGTGTCAATCAGATTGTTTACCGTTTTACAGGCATGAAGCACAGTAGCATGATCTTTACCACCTATTTTTGACCCGATGCTTGCCAGAGAAGCTTTTGTGAGGTTCTTTGAGAAGTACATTGATATCTGCCTTGCCTGAACAATTTCGCGTTTTCTTGTCTTGCCAAGCATCTGTTCCATAGGTATTTTGTAATAATCACAAACTACCTTCTGAATATATTCAATGGTTATTTCTTTCCTTGAGGTGCTTACAAGCTTTTCTACCATCTTTCTAGCAAGGTCAATGGTAATCTCTTTTTTATTAAGAGTTGCCTGAGCATAGAGTGAAATAAGGGCAGCCTCAAGTTCCCTGATATTATTGGTAATATTTTCAGCCAGATATTCAAATATTTCATCAGGCAGCTCTATGCCGTCGTTATATGCTTTCTTTTTCAGTATAGCCAGACGTGTTTCATAATCTGGCTTCTGCAGATCAGCAAGCAATCCCCATTTAAACCTTGAGAGCAGACGTTGTTCCATGTTCTGCAATTCAACCGGAGGCTTGTCGCATGTTAGCACAAGCTGTTTACCCGATTGGTGGAGATGATTGAATATGTGGAAGAAAATATCCTGTGTTTTTTCCTTCCCCGCAAATTCCTGAACGTCATCAAGAATCAATACATCTACCATTTGATAAAAATGCAGAAAATCATTCTTGTTGTTATTTCTTATCGACTCAGTAAACTGCGTCTGAAACTTATTTGCATTTACATATAAAACAATTTTGTCGGGATGTTTTTCCTTTACCAGTATTCCAATCGCCTGAGCAAGGTGGGTTTTTCCCAGCCCCGAATCACCATAAATCATCATCGGGTTAAATGCAGTACCTCCTGGATTATTTCCAACAGCAATCCCTGCCGACCGAGCAAGCCTGTTACATTCACCCTCGACAAAGTTGTTGAAATTGTAATCCGGATTCAGCTTCGGATCGAAATGTATCTTTTTTATTCCAGGTATTACAAATGGATTCTTAATTGAAGGTTGTGTAAGCTCAAAAGGTACCTGCACAGGCTTGTTCTGGAGGTCAGTTTTATTTCTTGAAGGAAATTTGACAGTATACGGCTTGCCGTCAGCATAATTTGAATTTTCCATTATGACATTGTACTCCAGTTTGGCGTCAGCTCCTATTTCACGCCTTAGAGTCTTCCTGAGGATGTCAATATATTGCTCCTCAAGATACTCGTAGAAAAACGGACTTGGTACCTGAATGGTAAGTACGTTGTTTTCAAGCTTCAGGGGAACAATAGGTTCAAACCATGTCTTATAACTTACTGAAGGAATAATGTCCTTAATGATTTTCAAACAGTTATTCCAGACTTCAGTATGCGATTTATTCATAGCTCTTCAGTTTGATTTTTGAACCTTAATTTGTTCATTTCAGATAGCAATATTTGCAAAAAAAAAAACTAAAAAAAAAATTTTTTTTGCTTGATTTTTTAAAAAAAATTATATGAATTTAATCATCAATAACTTATAATTGAAAAATTTTTTCATTATTGGTAAATAACAATAAATCAAATAGTTATAAAATTTTTTTCGCATTCTTGTATGTGTTACAATACATTAAAAAATTAATCAAAAAAATAATATTTCAAGGAAAAAACTAGTACTATTTTGGAGTACTATTTTCGATGGAAATAAAGCTGTGATAAAGAGATATTTAAATAATTTTTATTAATTGACCTCATTTCCGCCCGAAAATTGAAAAATGAACATATTTTTTAGGGTTTTCTTTTAAATCTTTTAATAACAAGTCAAGACTTTCAAGACTGGATGATAAATTTCTATATAGAGTGTCATTGTTAACCAACTGACCTGCTGTGCCTTTCCCTTTGTTTATGCCATCAAGAAGAGTTCTGGTTTCTTCAAGTGTCATTTTCAGACTGGTAAGAGATTCGTATAAGCCTGAAGCCGAAATAGAATCAGTTATCGCCTGAAGGTTACTGACAGTTCTGTCAATCTTGCCTGAACTTGATGCAAGCATAGATGAAAAAGCAGTGAAATTGTCAACAGCATCTTTCAACTCAGTCTTTTTTGTGCCCATTATTTCACTCAAACTTGCAGTTGTTTGGTTTATGTTTGAGATGCTACCCTTTAAATTGGACCTGAATTCAGGAGACAATAAGTCATTAATTCCCGAAATTGCTGTGTCGAGTTCATCAATCAGGTTGTTAACCTTTTCCCTGATTACAGAGAAATCTTTTTCAAACGTGGTAAGAATCGGAGGAGATAACCTGCCTGGAATAGTATCACCATTCCTGTAAACTTCTGGACCAGGCCCGTAAAGCAACCTGACTTTCATTCCCGCTATTAGCGATACACTCGTAATTTCTGCCACACTTCCTCGAGGAATAGCATAATTTTTCTTTATTGATAATTCTACAAGCAGTCTGCCAGTATTATCATTCATAAGATTAATGGTCTGAACAACACCAGCCTTGAAACCATTAATTTCCACAGGGCTCGATTCAGTTAACCCGCTTATGTCATCATAAATGACATAATAACTGGCCATGGTACTAAAAAGATCCTTTCCCTTAAGATAATTATAGAGATAGATGAATGCTAGTATCGTAATTATTGCAATTACCCCAACCTTTAATTCATTTGATATTTTAAATTTCATAGCTTCTCCGTTATTTTTTCTTCAACTCATTGAGAGCATCCTGCAAAGGTAATATTTTGTTTTCTTTAACAGCAATTACAAATGCATCTGGAAAAAGTGATTCTATTTTACGCCTGTAAGCAACTGCCTGATTATAGTCGGAAAATTTTCCTGCAGCATATTTATATCGGTTACCATCATGGATTTCTGTTATGTCAGTCAGGTTTTTAAAATTTTTTGGAGTGATTTCTGTTTTTCTTGTTGATGAAAGAACCTGAACCATAAAAACAATATTGCTTTGCGGTGCACCTGCATTTCCCTCTGAACTGGCATTGTTATCAATCCTGATTGCTGAGATTTGGCTTTTTTTGTAGACTTCAGCTATGTAATCACTGCATGCTCTGAAAATTGCTTCTGCAATTTCTTCCTGTCCCTTTTTTGAATTCAGATACTTCTCTTCTGCAGAGTTCGAAATGAATCCTGTTTCTATCAGTACACTCGGCATTGTAGTCATATATAACACCCAGAAACCTGCCTGTTTTACACCTCTATCGAATCTTTTAATCTGCTCCCTGAACTGAACCTGAATCTTCGACGCAAGATCTGTGCTCTGCTCAAAAAAGGCAGATTGCATTAATGTAAATATTATGTATGATTCAGGCGATTTTGGATCAAATCCTTCATATTTGGTAGTGTAATCTTTTTCAAGAAGTATAACTTCGTTTTCCTTCATTGCCACTTCAAGATTCTGCTGGTCTTTGTGATGCCCCATAACATATGTTTCTGCACCATAAGTATTTCTGTATCTGTGCCAGTTGGCATGAATCGAAATAAATAAATCAGCCTTGTTTTTATTTGCCAGATTTGCCCTCTCGGCAAGATCCATAAAAACATCTGTTTTTCTTGTGTATATCACTTCGGCATTACTGATATTCTTTTCTATCAGTTCGCCTGTCTTTAAAGCTATTGCAAGTGTTATGTCCTTTTCGTAGCTGAAAGAACCAATTGCACCCGGGTCCCTGCCACCATGTCCGGCATCTATAACAATGATCCATTTTTCCTTGACTGGTTGCTGATAACCAGAACCCGCATAAACTGAATTACAAATTGATAACAATAACAAAACCAGGTAAAAGCAGATAATAGAATAGTTGAGTGTGCCGTTTTTAATTGTTACGACCATTTATTGTACATTAAATTGTGTTAGTTTTGCCGGAAATATCTCCAACATGTCGCAAAAATAAAATTTAAAGTTGCATTATTTTTTTAAAATAAAACGGTTCATATTCTTTTTTCTGATTTTATTCAGGTTTCTTGCTGTGTTTTCGCAGGAGGAGGGAAAGGCATTACCTGATACACTTTTTGTACTGAAAGATAGTATTTTAACAGATACTATTCTGAAGCCTCTTAAAATTTCCCCCGATGCTGTTGACCGCACAATAACCCACACAGCAAAGGGTTACAGACGTACAGACATGGTTAACAGGAAAGTATACCTGGTCGAAGAAGCCGTGGTTACATATGGAGATATAACACTTACAGCCGATTCGATTGTACTGAACACTGAAACAGGAATTATTTACGCAACAGGCAGACCCGATTCAACCGGTAAGATGGTTGGACGTCCGGTCTTTAAACAGGGTGAGGAATCTTTCGAGTCGGAAGCATTGGAATATAATTTCAGAACAAGGAAGGGAAGAGTCTTTAACCTGGTTACGCAACAGGAAGAAGGATATCTTAGAAGTAAAGTTACAAAACGACTGGACGATGGAAGTCTAAATATTGGAAGAAGTACATATTCAACATGTGATGCTGATCCTCCCCATTTTTACATCGGATTTAATAAGGCAAAGGTGGTGCCTGCGAAAAAGATAGTTACCGGCCCTGCATATCTTGTCCTTGAAGGAATTCCCCTGCCTGTTGTAATACCCTTTGGCTATTTCCCTCTCTATCGTAAGAATGCAGCAGCTTCCGGAATTATTATGCCTAAAATTGGAACTACTTATGAACTTGGCTATTCACTGCGGGATGGAGGTTATTACTTTGCCATAAATGATAATATTGACCTTTCTCTCACCGGGACACTGTACACTAACGGTACATGGATGGTTAGTGCCTCATCTAACTATTTCAAGAGGTATAAATATTCAGGCCGTTTATTTTTAAGTTATGCCAACAATGTTACCGGCCATATGGGACTGCCAGATTATTCAAAAACTAAGAACTACAGAATTGACTGGACTTACAGCCAGGACCCAAAAGCCAGTCCAGGTTCAAGATTTTCAGCAAGTGTTAGCATGAGTTCAAGCTTATATGACAGGCAAAACAGTTATGTGATAGCAGAGCATGTAAATACAACCAGGCAATCGAGTATAAGCTATTCAAAAACATGGGAGGGAACACCTTTTAATTTTACTGCAAGTTTAAACCACAGTCAGAACGTTCAGAATAAAACAATGAGCCTTAACCTTCCCCAGGCCACATTTTCTATGTCGAGAATATACCCCTTTAAAAACAGGAAAAGAGTTGGACCATCCCGCTGGTACGAAGACCTGCAGTTTCAGTATACCGCCAAGCTGGACAACCGAATATATAACATTGCCGATTCTTTGCTGTTTACCAGGTCGTTATTCAATAACATGCAGAGTGGTTTCAGGCACGACGCACCTTTGAGCCTTCAGATCAGACCTTTCAAAAAAATCCCGGGTTTTATTATTTCTCCCCAGTTATCATACTCCGGAGTGCTTTATACACAGAAATATAACAAACGTTTGGTAACAGATTACTTCGATCCGGAACTGGGTAAGACAAGACCTGTTGTTATTACTGATACATTGAGGGGATTTTTTTACGGGCAATCAGTTAACACCTCAATCAGCACTGGTATTAATCCTCAGTTGTTTGGAATGTACCAGTTTAAACCAGGCTCCAGGCTCGAGGCAATCAGGCATGTTATAAAATCTTCTATTTCATTTAGCTATGTTCCTGTAATTAAAGGTCTTACAACCAACATGTACAGGCAATATACCGATGTAAACGGTGTCACCAGAACATATTCAATATTCGAAGGGAATATCCATGGTACACCCTCTGCAGGTAAAAGAAGCGGTGGGATAAGTTTCAGCCTTGTAAATATAGTTGAAGCTAAAATTCATGATAAAAATGACACAACAGGTGTTGCTAAAAAAGTAAAAATAATTGAAAACCTCAGTGCAGGTACTTACTATAATATTTTTGCAGATAGCCTCAGGTGGTCACCAGTTGGTGTAAGTTTCCGCACAGTACTGTTAAATAATATTGGATTATCCGCAAACAGCTCTTTTTCACTCTATGGAACCAATGAAAACGGTCAGGTAATAAATAAATTTTATTTCAAACAAACGGGTAAACCATTAAGGCTTACCGGCTTTAATGTCAGTGTTGACTTTGATGTAAATCAACTCTTCAGCAGGAAAAAGACAGGTGCAACAAATACGCCGCCAGGAATGGTAAGCAGAGGTGGATATGGTGAAGAAGAACCGGTGAGTGGACCATCCGCTCAAAGAGCATATCAAGATGAAAGAGAATCAGATTCTGACTATCCGAGGTTCGACATGCCATGGTCTATGCATCTGGCTTACAGCATGAATTATTCAAAACAGGCACTTACTTCATCAGTTATCCAGTCCTTATCTCTTACGGGTGATTTATCTCTTACTAAGAAAACAAAGATAACCTACGAAACAGGTTTTGATTTCAAAAACAAACAGATAACCACGACAAGAATAGGTATTTACCGCGATTTGCATTGCTGGGATATGAGCTTCGATTGGATACCTGTCGGGACAATGAAGAGCTGGTATTTCACAATAAAAGTAAAAGCCTCAGTGCTTGCCGATCTGAAGTATGAAAGAAGAAAAGATTTCAGGGATCAGTTTTATTAATATGGTATATCGTATTGGTCATCAAAAATAATTCACTATGAAAAGAATAATCTGTACAAGTAACGCTCCGGTAGCAGCCGGACCTTACAGCCAGGCAGTTGAAGCTGGTGGAATACTCTTTGTCTCAGGCCAGGTGGCACTCGACCCTGCTACAGGCAAGCTTATAGAAGGTGATATACGAGAACAAACAGAACAGGTACTCAGAAATATTGGCGCAATACTCGAAGCAGCAGGTTACACTTACAGGGATGTTGTGAAATCAACTGTCTTTCTCAGTAATATTCAAGATTTTAAAACCATGAATGAGGTCTATTCAAAATTCTATCCGTCAGAACAACCGGCAAGAGTAGCTTTAGCGGTTAAAGACCTCCCGTTAGGAGCACTTGTTGAAATTGAAGCAATTGCAATAAAATCAAAATAATTATCTATGAACAGATTATTTGTTTGGATATTGGTTTCGGCTGTATTTTTCAGTTCCTGCAACACACAGGTAAAAAAACAGGATTCACCTCTCCGCAGGGTCATAACACTTGAAAATACACCGGTTTCCAGGCCCTATAGCCCTGCTGTTGAAGTTGGAAATATGCTCTATGTCTCGGGACAGATAGCACTTGACCCCGCAACAGGTAAATTGATTGAGGGAGGGTTTGAGGAACAGGCACGTCAAACACTTTCAAATCTGAAAACTGTAATAGAAAAGGCAGGATATAAACTTGAAGATGTTGTAAGATGCACAGTTCTATTGACTGACATAAACAATTATGCTCCCATGAACCGCATCTATATGGAATACTTCCCATCGGATCCCCCTGCCAGAATGGCTTTTGCTGTCAGAGATCTGCCGATGGGAGCCCTGATAGAAATAGATGCAATAGCTGCGAAGAAATAGTTTACGTTACAGTATTCAGACTGAAACTACTTCAAATTCGATTTCAGCCTTCACGTCACGGTGAAGCTTTATTGTGGCTTTATACTTACCCACTTCTTTTATCTGGTCTGCGGTAAGCATAATGTTCTTGCGGTCAATTTCAAACCCTTTTTCTTTAAGAGCTTCAGCAATCTGAATTGCATTTACTGAACCGAAAATTTTTCCGGTGCTGCTTGTTTTTGCCCCTATAACCAGGTTAATTCCTTGAAGTTTCTCGGCAAGTGCCTGTGCTTCAAGACGTATTTTCTCCTCTTTGTGAGCTCTTTGTTTCAGGTTTTCAGCATGGACTTTCTTTGCCGATGGAGTGGCAGCTATTGCCATACCTTTCGGAATCAGATAATTACGTCCATAGCCGTCCTTTACCTTTACTATTTCGTCTTTATGTCCAAGCTGCGGAACGTCCTGCAATAAAATAACTTCCATCTCAACCTCCTTATTTTAACAAGTCAGTAACATATGGGAGCAGTGCGAGATGCCTTGCTCTTTTTACAGCTTTTGCCACCCTTCTCTGATACTTGAGAGAAGTTCCAGTAATTCTGCGTGGAAGAATTTTGCCCTGTTCATTTAAAAACTTTTTAAGGAATTCAGGGTCTTTGTAATCAACATATTTTATTCTATTCTTCTTGAAACGGCAGTATTTCTTTTTCTTTATCTCAACTGCCGGGGGCGTAAGATACCTTATTTCTGATTCGTTCTGTGCCATCTTTTATTCCTCCGTAATTTTTTCAACTTCTTTCTGTTTTCTCTTCTTCTCAGCATACTCTATAGCATACTTGTCCATTTTGAAGGTGAGAAATCTGAGGATTCTTTCATCCCTTCTGTACTGGAGTTCAAGCTTTTCAACAATATCACCGGGTCCTTTAAACTCAATGAGGTAATAAAACCCTGTTGACTTTTTCTTAATTGGATAAGCCAGTTTCTTAAGACCCCAATTCTCTTCATGAATAATTTCACCTGAATTTTCGGTGATAATTTTCTTAAATTTCTGTACCGCTTCCTTCATCTGATTCTCAGATAAAACGGGAGTTGCAATGAAAACGGTTTCGTAATGGTTCAACATAATTTTTAATAATTTTATTATTAATGTTAATTGGCTCGCAAAAGTACAACAATTTTGAAATTTACAAAAATATTATATGTCAATTTTTTCAGGATTTATCAATGATACTCAGGATTTGAAAGGATTTTTTCAACAATAAAAAAACTGACACTCTTTTTAATTATATTTGCTCTGGCCCCGGTTGAATTGATAAAATATAATTATTAATGGAGAATTTTATTGTTTCGGCAAGGAAATACCGACCATCAACTTTCGATATGGTAATAGGGCAGGATCCTATTACAAGTACTCTTAAAAATGCAATAAAAAACAGACAAATAGCTCACGCATATCTTTTCTGCGGACCCAGGGGCGTTGGGAAAACTACATGTGCAAGGATATTTGCAAAGACAATTAATTGCTTCAACATTCAGGAAAACGGCGAAGCATGTGATAAATGTGAATCGTGTGTGTCGTTTAACACTCTGAGGTCGTTCAACATTCATGAACTTGACGCTGCATCCAACAACAAAGTAGAAGATATAAGAACCCTGATAGAACAGGTAAGAATCCCTCCACAGATTGGTAAATTCAGTGTTTATATAATTGATGAAGTTCATATGCTTTCGTCATCAGCATTTAATGCTTTCCTGAAAACACTTGAAGAACCACCATCTCATGCTATTTTTATTCTTGCCACTACCGAAAAACATAAAATCATACCTACAATACTTTCACGATGTCAGATTTTTGACTTCCAGAGAATAAGGGTAGAAGATATCGTTGAAAGACTGAAATACGTTGCGAAAAATGAATCCGTTTCTGCCGACGAAAATGCGCTTCATGTTATAGCAATGAAGGCAGACGGTTCAATGCGAGATGCACTCTCTATTTTTGACCAGCTGGTCAGTTACAGTGGAAATTCGATTACTTACGAAACTGTTCTTGAACATCTAAATGTTCTGGATTATGAATATTACTTCAGAACTGTTGACGCTGCCCTTGCTGGTGATGTTGCAAAAATACTGCTAACCTTTAATGAGGTTCTTACCAGAGGCTTCGACGGTCATAATTTCATTGCCGGACTGAACAGCCATTTTCGTAACCTTCTTGTATGCAAGGATGAAGTTACTCTTAAACTTCTTGACACCGCACCTGCGATAAGGGAAAAATATCTTAGCCAGTCACGCAAATGTTCAAGGGAGTTTATCTACAGGGCACTGGAAATTGGAAGCAATTGTGACCTCGGATATAAAAGCAGTAAAAACCAGCGCCTTCACGTCGAACTGGCATTGATTAAACTCTGTAATATTTCTGAAACTGAACCAGGTGAAACCGAAAAAAAAAAGAGCCAACTGAAACCTGAAAAAAAAGATATTCATACCCTGCAACCACAGGAGCCTAAACAATCTCAAAAACAGGAAGTTAAAAGTGACATACTGATTGCCAGAGAATCAAAACCCCCTGAAAATAAAATAGTAAGTAATGAAAGATCACTTTCAATTAAGGAACTGATAAACGGTTTCCATGACACTCAAACTGAAGAAAAGGTTCCCACAGAAATCAAAACTGATGAATTGCCTGTAGTTGCATCTTCTAAAGAAAAATTTGATCCCGATGAGTTTTTAAAGCTCTGGAAAAAATTCACTGAGACTGTGAAAAACGAAGGACCCAGGGTGTCGGGTATGTTCAAATCTCTAAAAGTTGAAGTCCATAAAGATAAGCTGGTTACTATCCATCTTAACAATATTGCTCAAAAGGAATTGTTTAACCGGAACTATAAACAAAGATTGCTTGCATTTATGGAAGAATATTACGGAAAAGATTTCTTCGAAATTGAAACCGTTGTAGATCCGGTTGAATCAGAAGATATTATTTATTCAGATGAGCAGAAGTACCAGTTTCTAACTTCAAAATACCCTGCAATCAAGGATATAAGGAAAAAATTCAATCTTGATTTTGAGTAATTTTATATCAGTGAAATGGTTATATGATATTGAATGACTGTTGAAAAGAACTATATTGACAAGCATCTTTACGACCACCTTATAAACAATTCAAGGTCGATGTTGAGTGTTATCAACCGAAATTATTGCTACGAGAAGGTCAATAACACATTCTGTCGATACCATAATATCCAGCCGGAAAACATTTTAGGAAAGTCCCTGGCTGACTTATGGGGTGAAGATACATTCAAAGAGAATATAAAAGAAAACATCGATATCTGCCTGAATGGAAACATTGTCAGGTATGAGGCAAACTTTCAGATTCCACTCTATGGAGAAAGATTCTTTGAGGTTATTTTCAGGCCACTTCCTGATGAAGAAGGAAATGTTACACACCTGCTGGCAGAAACCGTTGATATTACAGATCTGAAAATTACACAGAGAGCAATAAGTGAAATGGAAGAAGAATTCAGAAGACTAGAGACACACCTGCCTATAGGTCTTCTGAGATGTAAGCCCGATGGTACAATTATTCATTATAATAAGGCTTTTTCAGATATACTTGAAAATACTGAAAATGAAAATCTTGAGGGTTTGAATATTAAAGATTTTTACAGGGAAAAAACAATTTTTGATGTCCAGATAATGCATGCGGCAGATGGAAGCATCAGTACATTCAAAAGAGTTCCCCTTATAACTTTTAAAGGCCGCGAAATCAGATGCAGAGTAAACATCTATGTTGTTACAGAAAAGGATACAAAAAATCCATTATATGCTGATTTTGCATTTGAGGATTCAACCAGAGAAATAATGCTCGAACACCGTTTGCTCCAGGCAAAAAATATAGAGACAATAGGTTCCCTTGCAGGAGGTATTGCTCATGATTTTAATAATATTCTATCATCTATTTTCGGTTACTCTGAAATGCTGCTTGAAGAAATAAAAGATAACCAGGAAGGAACCGAAATGGTCGGAAAAATAATCAGGGCAGTATCTAAGGCCAGAGAACTTACCAATCAGATACTCACATTCAGCAGACAGGTAGGTCAGGAAAAAATACCTGTCAATATTTGCGATTTACTTGATGAAGCAGTAAGCTTTGCTGAATCAGTTAAAAAACCAAATGTGTCGATAGAAAAAAATTTCAGGGACAGAAATGTTCTGGTCTATGCTGATCCAACGCAACTTTTCAGGGTCTTCATGAACCTGATTATGAATGCACTTCAAGCAATGGAAAATACCGGAGGAACCCTTACTATTGTACAGGAAAGAATCAACGGAAATCAGTTCCAGAGTGAGTCGGGAAAAAGTATTATCGCAGATGAATATACAGTGATAAGTTTTGAAGATACAGGAACAGGAATGGAGGAATCTGTGATAAGCAGAATATTTGAACCATATTATACCACAAAAGATGTCGGGAAAGGAGCTGGACTTGGCCTCTCTGTTGCTTATGGTATCATCACAGAGCTTGATGGGGAGATAACTGTAAAATCAGTTAAAAACAAAGGCTCACAGTTTAAAATATATTTGCCCCTTGCAGATAGTTTGCCCCTGGAAGAAATAGCACCTTTTGCCGAAAGAAGCAGAGTACTTTTTATCTGCGGCGGCAGCCATGAATTAAAAGTTCTCGGTTCAGCCCTCGAAAAAAGCGGATATGCTGTCGATTATGCTATAGATATTGATGGATTAATAAAACTGTCAGGGGATGAAGATGCAAAACCTGATGTAATAATATTTTCGCAGGATAATGAAAACATAAGTTCAGATATATTATCAGAATATATGATAGAAAAAAATATCGACATACCTGTCGTACTAATTACCGACAGCAGTTATGATCTTTCAAAAGAAAAATTATTAAATTCTGGAATCGCTAAAAATGTTCTTTTCAAACCAGTTTCATTGCGCGAAATTCTTACCTCAATTCAAATATCGTTAAACAAATAATTTTTTTCTATGGCCGGAATATTAATAGTTGAAGATGAGAAGGACGTAAGAGAAATGCTGAGAGATGCCCTTATAAGAAGAAAATATTCAGTTATAGAAGCTGTTAACGGTAAAGAGGCACTGGCAAAATTTAAAGCATCATTCATAAATATTGTAATTACAGACATTCTTATGCCTGATGAAGATGGTCTGAAGGTAATAATGAAATTAAAGGAATTAAAACCTGATCTGAAGATAATAGCTATCTCGGGTGGTGGCAAATTCGGTCCGGCCGGCTATCTTAACATAGCCAGAACTCTTGGAGCTGATGAAGTTTTCACCAAGCCTTTTTCATTAAGAGAACTTGAAAAAAAAATTGAAGAGCTGCTTGATGCAGGAAAGCAAATTTAATCGGAACAGCGTTTTTTATTTCCAGTTAAAAAGCAAAATATATCGTTAAATTTTACAGGGATTTCGATTTTCAATGTTCTCCTGGTTTTCATACTGCCGGATAAAAAAGATGCTATTTCATACTTTTTCAATCAAATAACTCTGAACACCCGACAAATAACGACTGCGATTAAACAATAGTTCACCATTAAGAAAATAAACCTAACTTTGCACGATATTCATATAAAAAATAAGAAAGCTTAAAATGAGTATTATTGGTAAAATTCTGAGTCTATTTCTGGGCAATAAATACGAGAGGGATTTAAAAGAATTGTATCCTTATGTCGAACTCATAAACAGGGAGTTTGAAAAGCTCAGAGATCTTACAAATGACCAGTTGAGGGATAAATCGGAAGCCCTGAGGAATGAAATCAGGGAATCTATTAGAGAAGATGAGGAAGAAGTAAGAATGTTAAAGGAGAAGGCCGAAGCAGAAGAAGATGTTAACGTTAAAGAAGAATTATACAACCAGATTGACAAGCTGGAGAAGCAGATTGACAAAAAGCTTGAAGAAATTTTGACGCAGCATCTTCCTCTTGCTTTTGCTATTGTCAAAGAAACGGCTAGAAGGTTTAAGGAAAACAGTGAACTCGAGGTAACAGCCCGGCAATACGATAGGGATCTTGCTGCAAAAAAGCCGCACATTACAATTAAAGGTGATAAGGCCTACTGGAGTAACCGGTGGATGGCAGGTGGAAACGAAACAGTGTGGGACATGGTGCATTTTGATGTCCAGTTAATGGGAGGTGTGGTTCTACACCAGGGTAAAATTGCGGAAATGGCTACGGGAGAAGGAAAAACACTTGTTGCCACATTGCCTGTTTTCCTGAATGCATTGGCTGGAAGGGGAGTCCACATTGTAACAGTAAATGACTACCTTGCTAAACGCGACTCAGAATGGATGGGCCCCATATACGAATTTCACGGACTTACCGTTGATTGCATAGATAAACATCAGCCCAATTCACCCGACCGCCGCAAAGCATATCAGGCCGACATTACTTACGGCACCAACAATGAGTTTGGATTTGACTACCTGCGCGATAATATGGCAGTCAATCCTGAAGATCTTGTGCAGAGAAAACATCATTATGCTATTGTGGATGAAGTTGATTCAGTGTTGATTGATGATGCAAGAACACCACTCATCATTTCAGGTCCAACTGCACAGGCTGAGAACCAGCAGTTTGAAGAGTTGAAACCTTTTGTTGAAAAACTTGTTTCAGCTCAGAAGAAACTTGTTAATCAGGTACTTATTGATGCAAAGAAACATATAGCAGAAGGTAATCTGGAACAGGGGGGGATGCTTCTTCTTAGAGCCTATAAGGGGTTACCTAAAAATAGTGCACTTATTAAATACCTGAGTGAAGAAGGCATAAAATCACTGCTTATAAAAACCGAGAATTTTTATATGCAGAATAACAGCAAGGATATGCCTAAAGTCACTGATGAGCTTTATTTTATTATCGATGAAAAGGCCAATACCATAGAGCTTACCGATAAGGGTATTGACCTTATATCAGCTTCTGTGTCAGATCCTTCGTTTTTCATACTACCCGATGTTGGCAGCAAAATAGCTGAACTTGAAAAATCAGGACTAAGTGAGCGCGAAAAACTTAAGGCCAAGGATGAAATTCTTCAGGATTATTCAGTTAAGTCAGAGAGAGTTCATACCCTCACTCAGCTTTTAAAGGCATATACCCTTTTCGAAAGGGATGTCGAATATGTGGTGATAGATAACAAGGTAAAGATTGTTGACGAACAGACGGGACGAATACTTGAAGGCAGAAGGTATTCCGACGGGCTGCATCAGGCTATTGAGGCAAAGGAAAATGTTAAAGTTGAAGCCGCAACACAAACATATGCTACAATAACGCTTCAGAATTATTTCCGCATGTATCATAAACTTGCCGGAATGACAGGCACAGCAGAAACGGAAGCCGCAGAATTCTGGGATATATACAAACTTGATGTTGTTGTAATACCTACAAATGTACCCTGCATAAGAATTGACAAAGAGGATATTGTTTATAAGACAAAGAGGGAGAAGTATAATGCAATAATTGAAGAAGTTATAAAGCTTCACAAGCAGGGAAGGCCAGTCCTGGTAGGAACAACCTCAGTAGAGGTTTCAGAATTACTGAGCCGGATGCTGAAGATGAAAGGTCTGAAGCATAATGTGCTGAATGCAAAACTTCACCAGCGTGAAGCTGAAATAGTTGCAGAAGCAGGAAAAAGCGGGACAATAACCATAGCAACAAACATGGCGGGTAGGGGAACGGATATTAAACTTACCCCGGAAACCAGAGCCGCAGGAGGTCTGGCAATCATAGGCTCAGAACGCCATGAATCAAGAAGAGTCGACCGTCAGCTCAGAGGAAGGTCAGGCAGGCAGGGAGATCCGGGTACATCGCAGTTCTTCGTTTCTCTCGAAGATGAACTCATGAGACTTTTTGGTTCGGAGAGAATTGCAGGGATAATGGACAGACTGGGTCTTAAAGACGGCGAGATGATCCAGCACCCCATGATTACAAAATCAATCGAAAGAGCACAGAAAAAAGTAGAAGAGAACAACTTTGGCATAAGAAAGCGTTTGCTTGAATATGACGATGTGATGAACTCACAGCGTGAGGTTATCTATAAACGCAGACGACACGCACTTCTGGGAGAAAGACTTTCGGTTGATATTGCCAATATGATGTATGATGTCACAGAAAGTATAGTTTATTTCTACCACGAAACTGGCAATTTTGAAGAATTTGAGTTTGATCTTATTCGTTCATTTTCAATGGATTCTCCTGTGCCAAGAGATAAGTTCCTGAAGCTTTCCAAAGAAGAAATTGTTGATATAGTCTATAAAAAAGTACTTGAAGTATACAAAAGAAAGGAAGAAATTATTGCAGGTCAGGCATATCCTGTGTTGAAAGATGTTTACGACAGAATGTCACATCTGTACGAAAATGTTGTTGTGCCTGTAAGTGATGGGGTAAGGGTTTTTCAGGTAATTGCAAACCTGAAGGCAAGTGTTGAAAGCAAGGGCAGGGAAATTATGAGAGCTTTCGAAAAAACAGTAGTATTAGCTACAATAGATGAAGCATGGAAGGAGCATCTCAGGGAGATGGACGACCTTAAACAGGCTGTACAGAACGCTACTTATGAACAGAAGGATCCCCTGTTAATTTACAAGTTTGAATCGTATGAACTGTTCAAATCAATGCTTAACAAGATTAACCGTGATGTTGTTAGCTCTCTGATTAAAGGCTTTATACCGGTACAGGATGCAGAACAGGTTAGAGAAGCTGAACGACGCCGGAAAGTTGACACAAGCCGCTTAAGAGAAGAAAAAAGCGATTTTTCCCAATACAGCAGCACTGTTCCAGGTCAGGTAGGCCAGAAAAAAGTGGAACCTGTAAGAGTTGAGAAAAAAGTCGGACGCAATGACCCGTGTCCCTGCGGAAGCGGTAAAAAATATAAAAATTGTCATGGCAGAATGGAATCACCGGTAACACCACCGGTGAACAGGTAGTTATTGAATCGACTCCATCGCCTTCTTCAGTCTTGCATGGACCTGCTGGCTAACTGGAACAAGAGGTAATCTGAGAGTGTTCTGACATAGATTCAGAATATTCATAGCAGCTTTTATCCCTGCAGGATTGCCATCAGCAAACAGCAATTCAATTATTTCAGTGAAACGGAACATAATTTCACGCGCTGCTTTGAAATTCGATTTGAGACACTGATTGACCATCTCACTCCATTCGGCAGGATATGCATTTGCAATTACAGATATAACACCCGTACCCCCCGCAGCAATTATCGGCAGAGTCAAAAGGTCATCTCCGGATACAACCTGAAAATTTTCGGGTTTTCCTTTAATTATCTTCATAATTTGTTCCATGTTGCCCGAAGCTTCTTTTACACCAACAATTGTATCAAATTCATGGGCAAGCTGTAAACATGTTTCTGCCGAGATGTTGCATCCAGTACGGCCTGGTATATTATACATAATTACAGGAACAGGGCTGCAGGTGGCAATTGCTTTAAAATGCTCATATAGTCCTTTTTGAGTCGGTTTGTTATAATATGGAGCTACAGAGAGAATCCCGTCAACTGATTTCAGGGCAGTTGTTTTCAGCTGGGTAATAATCTCCTGTGTATTATTTCCTCCGATACCTACAACCAGAGGAACTCTTTTATTGATTGTGTCCAGAGTAAATGAAATCAGGGCTTTCTTTTCATCTTTTGTGAGAGTGGACGATTCTCCTGTCGTTCCCATTAAAACAATATAATTGACTCCACCGTTGATAACATGATTTATTACTTTTTCAAGGGATGAAAAATCAATGCTCGAATCGTTTTTAAAAGGAGTTATTATTGCCACCCCTGTTCCTCTGAATTTTTTCATATGATCAGTTTTTTATATATGCCGGATTATTAATCATTTCAAGATAATGTAATATATGGTCAAAATAATCGCTTATTTTTGAATTCTTGTTGAGATCAATCATCATATCAAACAGATATGAATTATTCCCTTCATTAAATAACCCAATTTTTAATGACGCCACTGACATGGCAGTGATATATTGAAGTGGAAGTAAATCATTGAAATTTACATCTATCAGAACATCAAACCGGGTTTTTATAAAATTTTCTGCTTCCTCTGATGTGGGCAAATAAAAATAATTAAGATCATTTTTTTTCAAACAGGACAGATATCTGATGGCTGTTATGCGGTCGGGAAGAATTTTATCGGGATAATACCCTATTATTTTTACATCCACTCCTTTTTCCTGCATCTTCTGATGAAATTGTGCAAGATATTGAAAATCAGATGTTCGTGTGGCATCCCAGACAATACCGATTGATTTAACATCAGCCAGATTACCTTTGAATTTATTCCGTTTTATATCTCCTGCTCTTTTTCTGAGCAACGACATTCCTCTTTTAAGTCTTATTTTTCTGAACAATTCCATGTTGCAAACGTAACAGTTTTTTGCAAAAAGTATTTCATTCTTTTCGACAATATTATTCAAGCATTTTCAGAAATTCATCTTCGCTTATTATTGGTATGCCAAGGCTTTCAGCTTTTTCTCTTTTACTGGGCCCCATATTCTCACCTGCAAGTACAAATGAAGTGCTGCTGGAAATAGACGATGAATTTTTACCTCCGTGCTTTTCAATCATTTCTTTATATTCTTCTCTGGAATGCCTGGAAAAGACTCCTGAAATCACAATTGTCTTACCTGCTAGCTTGCCTGAGATCTCTTCAGGTGTCTCTTTTTCTGAACGGAAATTGATTCCGTACGATTTGAGCCTGGCAATTATTTCTCTGTTATCTTTATCTTCAAAATAATTAACAATGCTGGCAGCTATTTTAGGGCCTATTTCTCTGACAGATGTCAGTTTTTCAATATCTGCCGATATCAAGGTATCAATATCGGGAAATTCAGCTGCCAGAGTTTTTGCTATAGTTTCGCCTACATGGCGTATTCCAAGGGCAAATAAAACTCTATGATAAGGAGTATTCTTTGATTTTTCAATGCTTGCAATAATGTTTGCTGCAGATTTTTCCCCCATCCTTTCAAGAGGTATCAGCTGCTCCTTTTTCAGTTCGTATAGGTCTGCTATGTTTCTAACAAGACCTTCATTGAAAAGAAGGTCTATTGTCTCTTCTCCCAGCCCTTCTATATTCATCGCCTTTCGTGAAATAAAATGCTCTATTCTGCCCTTAATCTGAGGTGGACAATGGAGATAATTTGGACAGAAATGATTTGCTTCATTCTCTATCCTGATTAGCGGTGTACCGCATTCAGGGCAGGTTTTTATAAATTCCACTTTTTTACTTCCTGGCTCCCTCTTGCTTGTGTCAACACCAACAATTTTGGGAATTATTTCACCTCCTTTTTCAACAAAAACGGTATCATTATAATGAAGATCAAGTAACTCAATCTGATCTGCATTGTGAAGGGAAGCCCTTTTTACTATAGTTCCTCCGAGATGAATTGGCTGAAGATTAGCTACAGGTGTTACTGTTCCGGTCCTTCCAACCTGGAAATCAACTGACAGGAGTCTCGTGGCAACCTGCTCAGCCTTGTATTTGTAAGCTATTGCCCAACGTGGCGACTTAGCAGTGGAACCTAGTTCTTCCTGAAGAGCCAGAGAATTTACTTTAATTACTATACCGTCAGTATCAAATATCAAATCCCTTCTTGCCTCATCCCAGTGATTTATATATTCCATAACCTCATCAATGCTTTTGCATAACCTCATGTGTTCTGAGATCCTGAATCCCCATTCCCTGGCTTTTAACATATTGCCATAATGGTTATCACAGGGCAAATTTTCCCCGAGAAGGTAGTAAAGGAAACACTCCAGTTTTCTACTTGCAACTATTTTAGGGTCAAGAAGTTTCAGGGTTCCTGAAGCCGCATTTCTCGGATTGGCAAAAAGCGGTAGTCCCTCAGCTGCACGCTCTTTGTTAAGTTCATTAAATACTGGCCGTGACATCAGGATTTCCCCCCTGATGATAAATTCCTCAGGATAATCTCCTGCCGGTAATTCATGCGGAATTGATTTTATTGTAAGTACATTCTGGGTCACATCATCGCCTGAATACCCATCTCCCCTCGTAAGTGCACGCTCAAGTTTTCCCTTTACATAAGTAAGACTGATAGATGCCCCGTCAAATTTCAGCTCACATACGTATTCAACATCTTTGCCTGCAACTTTTATAACCCTGTTATGAAAATCCATAACTTCCTCTGCCGAATAAGTGTTGCTGAGCGATAACATCGGGTATTTATGCCGGTACTGTACAAACTCTTTTGTCAGATCACTGCCAACTCTCCTTGTGGGTGAATCTTCAGTTATCAGTTCCGGAAACATCTTTTCAAGAGTTTCCAGCTCATTCATCAGTAAATCATATTCAAAATCAGAAATGATAGGATCGTTCAATACATAATACCGTCTGTTATGTTCATTTATTTCCTTTCGAAGTTCTTCAATACGTTTCTTTGCTTCACTCAGCTTCATAATTTCGGGTAAGAGTATTTTAATAAATTAAATCTAATTCCATATTCCATCTATCTTTTTGCCACACGATGGACATTTGCCATCAGTTATCTTGTTGAAATCTATCCGGTATCCTGTCCTTTTAATTACAGTAGTGTTGCACGAAGGACATCTGGTATCAGCCATTTCGTTCCCCGGTACGTTGCCAATATAAATATATTGTATTCCTTCTTCGGCAGCTATTTTTGCAGCCTGATTCAGAATGTTCAGCGGAGTAGGAGGTAACTGTTCGAGCTTGTAGACCGGATAAAATCTGCTGAAGTGTAATGGTGTTGAAGCAAAACCGTTCTTGTAAAGCCAGCGGCACATATTTCTTATTTCCTCAGGCTTGTCAGTCCAGGTTGGAACAATAAGGTTTGTAATTTCAAGCCATACACCATTGTCACGGTATATTTTAAGCGATTCAAGAACGGGCTGAAGTTTACCGCCCGATAACCTTAGATATGTGCTTTCACTGAAAGATTTAAGATCAATATTCGCAGCATCCAGCACTCCGCAGAGTTTTTCAAGAGGTTCTCTGTTTATGTAACCATTCGACTTGAAAACATTTTTAATACCTGCTGCTTTTGCCAGTACTGCTGTATCGTACGAATATTCATAAAAGGAAACCGGCTCGGAATAAGTGTAAGCAATAGACTTGCATTTCAGATTCAGACACTCCTCAACAACCTTTTCAGGTGGTAACGTATAGTTCCTTGTCTTATCCGGACTGGTCTGGGATATAGACCAGTTCTGACAGTTTAAGCATGCAAGGTTGCAACCAGCTGTTGCAATGGAATATGCCCTTGTACCAGGGAAAAAGTGATAAAATGGTTTTTTCTCGATAGGGTCGATATTTACCGAACAGGGATTGCCGTAAGCCATCGTATAAAGTTTCGATTTGATAACTTTCCGATTATTGCATTTGCTTACTTCCCCTTCCTTCAACTCACATTCATTTGGACATATCCTGCACATTATACCTCTTGGTGTTTCTTCCTGATACATTGCCAGTTTTAATCCGGTTTTCTGTTCAGAAAATGGATTTTCCCTGAGCATTTCCGGTGAAAAACAAACAAAACCAGCCGAAACAACTGAGCATCTTTTTAAAAACTCCCGCTTGCTTATTTTCCTCCCTTTCATATTCCCTCCCTGTTTTTTACTTAATATTTCTGAAACATTAATGCAAATATAAATCCTATGAAGATTAAACCGGATATTATCAGCATTGTATTTAGGGAACCTGCAAGAGGAACCGTAACCCCAGATATTGCTATAAATCCGAGGGCAGAACCTGCCAGATCGGAACTGTACACACCTGCAGGTGTTTGATTAGTACTCTCTGTTTCAGTCATGACCTTAAAGATGGAACCTGTAATAAACGAAGGTATCAAACTTATTACTAGTAAAATTGCAACTGCTACAGCAGGACTGTTCATTAAAATTATCCTGTTTATTATAACTCCAGTAATTAAATAAAAAGTCAATAGTATTAACATGGAATATTTTACATGTTTTTTCTCCGGGAAAAAAGGTTTTATCCATGCACCTGCAGAAAGTCCGGCCATTATTGCAGCAATTACAAGTCCGGTCAAATGGTAAATATTACCTGCCGATGACTGAATGGACATCAGGATTAATATTTCAAATCCAGCTAATGATGCTGCAGCAGAGTACATCGGAAAATTCACGGGTTTTATTGTAAATACAGGAAGGAAGAAAAGGATAAGCATAATAACAAATGCAGGAACAATTTTCCCCAGGTCTCGAGTCAGATTATATGACTGAAAGTGAAAACATGCAATAGGACGTTTAATAGTGTTAATTTGTGTCTTATAATCAATTATGGAGAGGATCTCATTGGATTTCATTTTAATTAATTCATCATCCAGATAATCGGAGCTTACATAAATATTTTTTATTCCCCTTTTTTCGAGGAGAGAGCAAATATTTGTACTCAGCTCATTATCAGACGATATAAAATATAATTTATTACCTGCAACAGGAAGGATATTCTTAAATACAGATGCCAGAGTATTATAAATTACCGAATACAATGATGCCGACTGGTAGTTATAGTAATTTTCAGCTGACCCGGGTGTGCATGCGAATATTCCCCCATCGTTAAGCTTTTTCTTAACATTTTCAAAAAATTCTTTTGTATAGTACCGGTTAAGAAGGATTGTTGATGGGGGAGGGAGGATCATAATTACAATATCGAATTTTTCGTGGGTCTTTCTGATAAAACTGTATGCATCAACATTTTGTATAGCCATTATTTCTTTGCCGGGAAAATTTTCAGTCATAAAGGTTCTTACCAGTTCAGGATCTCTTTCAACGTAATATATTTTTTTCACATTATATTTCAGAATCTCATTTATACATGAGGATGGATCGCCTGAAATTAGGAGTATTTTTTCTGGGTTATCATGTTGAAGCATCGCATAATGTATGTTTTCCTCCCGTTCAATTTCATCGTTTTTCCATCTGATAATACGGTGATTATAGTATGTTGATTCCTCTAACTCATATATTCCTTTTGTTATGTTGCCGTAAGGGGTGTCGGAAGAAGATTCTACATTTATTCCTTTTAGAAGAATCTGTCTGAAAAACTTGTCTGGACCCTGCCAGATGCTAACAAGTATTAATATAATACTTGCCGCTATTGAAATTAGTCTGATATTAAAATCAGGTTTGAAATACATCATTATGAGAAACAGCAGGAATATTATTACAGAAATTGCCAGGATCTGATATGTATTTAGGATGCCTGATGTTAGCAGGGTAACAATAAGTCCTGCCGCAATTCCTCCTGTTGTCTCTATTGAAAATGATTTACCACTATTATAAATATAATTTTGTTTTGCGGCCGTCAATACTTTAATAAATACAAATCCAGAAACAAAGCAGAACGGGAAAAGCACAAGGATGTTAAATATTATGCTTGTAAGAAAGGAAGGTGTTTCACCAGGGTTGATATATAATCTGTGGAAAAGGATCATCATTATAAGAGAGAGAATAGGGCTGATAGCAAAAAAAGTATTTATTCTTTTCAGGTTATTAAATAATGATTTTCCTGCATAATATGAGCCTGCTGCAGAACTTATAAGCCATGATGCGAGAAAGGTCCCTGTTATCAATTCATATCCACCTGAAATGTTAAGTATTTCTCTCATCAGCAATAACTGTACTGAAGAGCTCAGATATCCTATAAAGAACAGATTGGCGGCAAAATGTTTTGAAGTATATGACTGTTTGTAAACAGGAATCTCTTCAGTTAGCGTCTTTTTGTAAGTGAACAGGTTTTTGAAATATGTGAGGTGCCACAGCAAATGAATTATCCCTGTAAAAGAGAACGCTATACCTGTCTCAACATGCCATCTGAGCAGGGAGTCAAAGAAACTGTTTTCCCATTTGTATGTTACTTTCAGAGCCAGGATGAGACCTGCTGATGCGGTTGTGATAAATGTTACCGCTAATATTAGATTCCATATTTTCCGGTGGTCGGCAAGGGAGAGAAAACCTGACTTATAAAAGAAATGACATATCAGATACAATACAAAAACTGCAGTCCCTGTACTTATTACATGATACATTATCTGTTATTTCTTTTCTTCAAGCACCAGTGCTTCATAAACGTATAATTCTGCATCTTTCCATCCATCCCATCCAAGACCAGCTTTTTCACGGGAGGTATATCCAAGAAACTCCTCAACTGTCCATTTATTCTCTGTAGCCACCTGCGGAAGCATGGTACCTGATCTGAAGTCTTTTTTGATGTAAATGCCGTGTTTTCCGAGTATAATCTCGGAAATGTTGTTAATCCTTTTAAGAGGACCAAGCACAGATATTTCAATTTCAATTTTCTTGAATTCTTCCTTTGTCAGTGGCATAAAACGGGTGTCGTTGAAAGCCGATGCAATTGCCATCTGGTTTATGACTTCGTATAGGGGCTCTGACGAAACAAATCTGCCAATACATCCTCTTAGTTTTCCATCAATTCTGAGAGTAACAAAAGCTCCCAGGTTTCTCTTCAGTCCCGGAAGAATCTCTGAAGGATTCAATACAAGTCTACGGTGTTCATTAAGCATTGTGGCAATTGAATTTCTGGCAATCTTGAACATCTGGTCAATTTCTTCCTGTGTAAACTGCATTTCCTGCGACTGATTACCGGCTGGTTGTTTATTTTTCTGAACCTCTGCAAGGACTATTGCGTGGTAACCCACAACTTCTTCTTTATTGCCATACTGTGAATCGCCAGAATTACAGTAACTTATTTTTTTGAATACAAGGTTCGGGTCATTGTTCACAAGGTAGAGAAGCATCAACCCCGAAGTCCAGCCACACATACTTGTAGCAAGGTTCGGAATTCTTTTTGATGAGTTTTGTGAGAGAGTCTTTAAAAACAATTCAGGATCTTTTGATACTATCGCATCAGCTGTGGCATTATCCACTTCTTTTGCTTCTTTATATGGTGGGTAGTGGGAGAAATCACTGCTGATAATGAAAAGGTTTTCCGGAGTAAACCATGGTCTTAAAGCTTCGGCAATAGTTTTAATGGTATTTTTGTTATTTGTTCCAATAATTATTGGCACAATTTGCTGAAGGTTCTTGAAATAATATTGGATAAATGGAACTTGAACCTCAAGGCTATGTTCCTGAGAATGAGCATTTTCCTGAAACCTGAAAACGCTGTGCTCTTTTCGAAGTTTTTCTGCAATTTCCTTATTTACTGTAATCTTTCCAAGAGGAGTTAAAAAATCTCCCGTATAATAAACCGAGGCGCCTTCAAATGCCATAATATGGCTTGAGCCGATAAGAAAAATGTTTTTGAATTTACTATCTGCTGGTATTGTCGAAAATGCTGAAGCTGCCGTTCTACCTGAGTAAATATAACCAGCGTGGGGGACAATAATTGCTCTTACCTTTAATTTTTCTGGATACTTATCACATGATGCAAACATTTGCTCGAGATCGCGAAGCAAAGTTTCACGGCTTGCCGGATAAAACCTTCCTGCTGCAGCAGGTTGACGATCTCCGGTTTTACTCTGGGAAAACATTTCCATTGTAAATAGTGTTGATATTAATATAATACACAAAAATCGCATATCGCTGCGCGGTTAAATTTGGTATTAAAATTACTAGAAAAAAATGAAAAATCCTTGAGATAAAAAGATTGTTCTAAACTAGAACCATTGACTCTTTTATGATTTCCCCTTTTTCGTCGGTACCGTATATTTTTATTCCTATGCTGATTGTAGCCCCGCCAAGGACATCAATTACCGGACTGATTGCATCCTTAATGTCTTCAGTCTCCATATTGTCAAATTCTTCCACATTGAAATAGAGATGAATATAGAGTATTTTATCAGGATCATCCACATGACTCAAAACCTTTACAATTTTGGCCAGCCATATCGAAGAGGCTGTGTTAAAATACTCAAGATTGAGCCTTAAATTTGTCACCTGTCTGGGATTCTTTGCATACTCCACTATCCAGTTGTATAGTGGTTCATATAAATCGGTTGCATTCTCAGGTATGGACCTTCCTGACAGGATAAGATTGCCTGTTAATGAGTCAAAATCTACTTCGGGAGTTTTTGAAGTTGGCTCTTTGTAAAGATTTTTTAATTCTTTCATTACTTGGATTATAAAAAACCGGTAAATTTTTAATTATTACAATCCAAATATAAAGTTATTTTATATAGTCAGATAAAACCTTTATCAAAATAAATAATACAATTGTCAAATATTTTATGCATTTCACCTAAAATGGGTAAAGATTAAGGTTTAAATGGCCCAAACTTATTTTTACTTTCCCGCAAAAGCATAAAAGAATTATATTTGCCGCTGAATTTACAAATTTTATGGAATATATTCTCAGGAACAAAATAGCGGAAGCTGTAAGGTCACTCTATAACAAGGATGTTGACTTAAATCTGATTCAAATTCAGAAAACCAGAAAAGAATTTAATGGTGATTATACTCTTATTGTTTTTCCATTAATACGATGTTCGAAAAATACCCCTGAGAAGACTGCTGAAGATATTGGTAATTTCCTTATTAACAATTTGCCGGCTATTTCTGAATTCAATGTAATAAAAGGATTTCTTAATTTGAAGATTTCCGATAAATGGTGGGCTGATTATTTCAAAGATTTCTGTTTCCTGGATGACATCTTTTTACCCTGCAGGGTTGCAAAACCCGAAATTATACTGGTGGAATACTCTTCCCCCAATACCAATAAACCTCTCCATCTGGGGCATATACGAAATAATCTTCTTGGATATTCTCTTTACAAAATACTGAAATCATGCGGTCATAATGTTATCAAAACTAATATTGTAAATGACCGGGGTATTCATATATGCAAATCAATGCTCGCGTGGCTCAAATGGGGGAACGGTGAAACACCCGAAAGTTCAGGCATGAAAGGCGACCATCTTGTTGGAAAATACTACGTGTTGTTTGAAAATGAATATAAAAAGCAGGTTGAAGCTTTGATGAAACAGGGGGTTGACGAAGAAACAGCAAGGCAAACAGCTCCAATAATCATTGAAGCCAGAGAGATGCTTGTAAAATGGGAAGCCGGCGACACAAAAACCGTTGAGATATGGAAAATGATGAATTCATGGGTCTATCAGGGGTTTGATGAGACATATAGAAAATTGGGTGTCGACTTTGATAAAATTTATTATGAATCAGATACTTATAAAGATGGAAAAGAACTTGTTCTGAAAGCTCTTGATAATAAAATATTTTACAAAAAAGAAGATGGCTCCATATGGGCTGACCTTACTGCCGACGGACTCGATCATAAAGTACTTCTCAGGTCAGACGGAACGGCAGTTTATATAACCCAGGATATAGGTACTGCTGTTGTAAGACATAATGACTACAAATTTGATAAGTGCATTTATGTTGTTGGTAATGAGCAGAATTATCATTTCCAGGTCTTGAAAGCTATATTAAAGAAAATGGGTTTTGCATGGGCCGATGGCTTAATACATTATTCCTATGGCATGGTTGAGCTTCCGGAAGGGAAGATGAAATCACGCGAAGGGACTGTTGTTGATGCAGACGACCTGATTGAAGAAATGATAAATACAGCACGGGATGTGTCGCTGGAACTGGGTAAACTGGATGGTTATTCTGAAGAAGAAAAGAATGAAATTTTCAGGAAAGTTGGACTTGGAGCTTTAAAATACTTCATCCTTAAAATTGACCCAAAGAAAAATATGCTTTTCAACCCTTCCGAATCAATTGATTTCGACGGTAACACAGGTCCATTTATTCAGTATACTTATGCCAGAATTAGATCGGTGATGCGAAAGGCAATACAGAACAAAATAGATCCTGACCCCGAACTTTTGCAATCAGCACAACCAAATGCAAAAGAGATAGAACTTATTAAACTGATTAAAAAATTTTCAGAAACCGTCACAGAATCAGCAGTGACTTATAATCCGGCTAATATTGCAAATTACTGTTATGAGCTGGCGAAGGAATTTAATCAGTATTATCACGATTATACAATTCTGGGGGAGAAAGATCCTGTAACAAGAAATTTCAGACTCATGTTGTCCGACAGAATCGCTTTTGTTCTTTCGGAAGCAATGGGGCTTCTGGGTATTGAAATGCCTGAAAGAATGTAGTACCTTTTATAATGAATATAAAATGTTTGAGAATCTGACAGAACGGCTTGAGAGATCATTTAAAATCCTTAAGGGTCAGGGGAGAATAACAGAAATAAATGTTGCTGAGACCCTTAAGGATGTAAGGCGTGCATTGCTAGATGCAGATGTCAATTTTAAAATTGCAAAACAGTTTACTGACACAGTTAAGCAGAAAGCTCTTGGCCAACAGGTTCTGACCGCCGTCAATCCGTCGCAGATGATGATTAAAATCGTCCACGATGAACTGGCTGAACTGATGGGGTCAGAAAAATCTGACATTAACCTTAAAGCAAATCCTGCAATTATTCTTATTGCCGGTTTACAGGGTTCTGGCAAAACAACATTCAGCGGGAAACTTGCCCAGTGGGTTAAAAATAAACATAACAAAAAACCTTTGCTTGTTGCCTGTGACATTTATCGTCCGGCAGCTATAGAGCAGCTAAAAATAATAGGAAATCAGATTCAGACACCTGTTTATACAGGACAACCTGGCCAAAACCCCGTATCGATAGCCATCGAATCAGTAAAGGAGGCAAAACTTAAAGGTTATGACGTACTGATACTCGATACTGCAGGAAGACTTGCAATTGACGAAGAGATGATGGCTGAAATAGCATCGATACGCGATGCAATCAAACCTGCTGAAATATTGTTCGTGGTCGATTCAATGACAGGCCAGGATGCTGTGAACACAGCCAGGGAATTTAATGAACGCCTCGATTTTACAGGCGTGGTACTAACAAAACTGGATGGCGACACAAGAGGTGGTGCAGCCCTGTCAATAAAGGCCGAAGTCAATAAACCGATAAAATTCGTCAGCACAGGAGAAAAGCTCGATTCTATTGACATATTTTATCCGAAAAGAATGGCTGACAGAATTCTGGGCATGGGAGACATTGTGACACTGGTTGAAAAAGCCCAGGAACAATACAATATAGAGGAGGCCCGTAAACTACAGAAGAAGCTAGCCAGAGACCAGTTTGATTTTAACGATTTCATGACTCAGATTCAGCAAATTAAGAAAATGGGTAATGTCAAGGATCTGATTGGCATGATACCGGGTGTGGGAAAAGCAATTAAAGATCTCGACATAGATGATAAAGCTTTCAAAAGAATTGAAGCCATTATACAGAGCATGACCCCGGAGGAAAGAAGCAATCCCCATATTATTAACGGAAGCCGACGCAAAAGAATAGCTGCAGGAAGTGGTACTTCAGTACCTGAAGTGAATAAACTTTTAAGACAATTTGATGAGATGCGAAAAATGATGAAAACCATAGCCAAAGGCGGTAATCCGGCAAAACTTATTAATAGGAGATAAACTCATCCATAATGCAGATAATTGACGGTAAAAAAATTGCAGCTGAAATAAAAAGGGAAATAGCAGCTGAAGTGGATAAAAGAAAATCAAGAGGTCTTAAAATTCCACATCTTGCGGCTATTCTCGTTGGAAATGACCCTTCAAGTGAAATTTACGTCTCAAACAAGATAAAAGACTGTAAAGAGGTAGGATTCAATTCAACTCTTATAAGATTCGACTCAAATGTTCAGGAGAATGAGTTGATTGATAATATAAAAAAACTCAACAGCGATTATGAGGTTGATGGTTTTATTGTACAACTTCCTCTTCCTGACACTATTTCAGAAAATAAGATAATTGAATCCATAGATCCCTCAAAGGATGTAGATGGTTTTCATCCGGTTAATGTTGGAAAAATGGTTCTGGGTATCCCCTCATTCCTCCCTGCTACTCCTTTCGGGATAATTGAACTGATAAAAAGAACAGGAATAAAAACTGCAGGAAAACATTGCGTTGTAGTCGGAAGAAGTAATATTGTTGGCCGGCCAGTAAGTATTCTACTTTCTCTGAAAGGGATAGATGCCACCGTTACTGTAGTACATAGTAGAACAGAAAACATTAAAGATATTATTTTACAGGCCGACATACTTATAGCAGCACTAGGATCCCCCGGATTCGTTAAAGCAGATATGGTAAAAGAGGGCGTTGTAATTATTGATGTCGGAACCACCAGAGTAGTAGCACCTGAAACAAAATCGGGCTGGAAACTTGTTGGTGATGTTGATTTTGAAAATGTTGCTCCAAAGTGCTCATATATTACTCCAGTTCCAGGTGGAGTTGGTCCTATGACTAGAGTATCACTTTTAAGAAATACCCTTCTGGCTGCAAGTCTGAAAGATTAAAGAAATCAATAAATAACCCTTGATACGGGTAGGTTGAAACCTGTGAAATAAAGGTCATATCTTCCGCTTCCACCCGGTCTGTCGGATGAAAATAATATCGCCTGATTAGAAAAATCTTTATTATAAATTATTACTGGTCTGAATTCATTGTGTGATGAATTAACAGATGGCCCAAGATTGAAAGGAGAACTCCATTTACCGTTTTTATAAACTGAATAATATAAATCAAACCCGCCTAACCCTCCCGGTCGGTTCGATGCAAAAACCATGATATTCATATAAATATATGGAGCCATGTCGTCAAAACTGCTGTTGATACTGTCAACTTTTACTGCCAGTTCGGGAGCCCCAGAAAAAAATAGATCGGTAACAATCCCGGCGTTTCTTTTCAAAACATATATATCGTAATTCCCGTCTCTGTCAGAACAAAAATAAATTGAGTCGCCGTTAAAATCAAAAGTTACATAACTGTCGTTGAATGAAGTGTTTATTACCGTGATCGGGAAAGGCCCTGTAACATTTGGTGCATTATTCCCAAAACGTGGCAGGTTTTTGACATAAAACAGATCAAGGCCGTTGTCTGCTGTTTCAGATGCATAAATCATATATTCATAGCCGTCACTCGAACTGAAATAGCTGTAAGGCCCAAAATCATTGAGAGCTGTATTAGCTTTATTTATGATAGTCGCATAATATATATCGGACGTAATATCGCTGCTAAGCACAAAATTACCTGTCTCTTTATCGAAATCAAACGAAATTACCCCCTGAACAAAATCAAATTGCCCTCCCTTGCTTCCCCTGTTGCTTGAAAAAATAACCGGATGTGTACCCGAAACTGAATACAGATTTAGGTTGTAATCATCATATTCCGAATTCAGCCCTGAGAGGTTATATAGCGAATCAGGAAAAATTCCCATGGGAAACTTTACTGGATTATCCTTTTTTTTGCATCCACTGCTATAAACCATCAAGAAAAATGAAAAAGCAGTGAAAATGAATAAATAATTAGGTTTATAAAAGATTTTCATATTAAAAAATATGTTTCAACAAAATTAAGATTTTATTTTCTTATCGTGAGAGAAACCCCCTCAAATAATTGAAGAACCGGGTTTGGCCCGGCCCTTCTGCATAGAATTTAGGTTAATTCTAGGGTATATTGGGTATGAGGGTTTCCAAATATATAGATGATTTTTATTAACCAACGGTTGCGTTGTGTTATTAATAAATAGTTTTTTGTTTCTTTTTGTATTTTATTAACAGATTTTAATGTTTATTAAAGTGTTAAAATGTTTATAAATGATATTTGCTTAACAATTTGACGAAAAAAATAATATTAACTTTGAAAAGTTTTACTGAAGATTAAATGGAAGAAGAAAGACACTGGTTTTCACAGGAGGAAGATGAAGTCCAGAAAATCATTCAGAGATTTGAAAGGATGAAAAGAAATAATGAAAATTATTTCTTTGATGTTATTGAATTTGAGACAATTATTGATTATTATCTTGAACGGAACAATCAGGCAAGGGCATTTGAAGCAGCTTCAATAGCAAGTAAGCAACATCCTAATTCAGTACCTATTCTTTTAAGAAATGCAAAAGTATTGCTTGATAGGGGAAGAATAGCTGAATCCCTGCTCATTCTTAAAAAACTTGAGACTATAGAACCTGGGAATCATGAAATTTTTCTTGTAAAAGGCACTGCTCTTGGTATGATGGGCGACATTCAGGGTGCAAGAAAAATGTTTGACCTTGCCCTTGCAAAAGATTCGGATGATGTGGAGAATATACTTTTTTCAATAACCTCAATACTGCAAAACCTTAATTACTATAAGGAAGTAATACCTTATCTTGAACGACTTATTGAACTTGAACCTTACTACCCCGAGCATCTGTATGACATGGCATATGCCTACGAAAAAATCGATGATTTTGAAAACAGTATTAAATATTACACCAGATTTCTCGATGAAGAACCCTTCTCAGATAGTGCCTGGTATAACCTTGGAATGATCTATAATAAAACGGAACGTCATTACGAAGCCCTCGAAGCATACGATTATGCACTTGCTATAAATCCTCAAAATGATTTCGCACTATTTAATAAGGGTGTAGTCCTGGCTTATCTTGGCAAATATGAAGAGGCAATTCATGCATATCAGGAATACCTTCAGATTGAACCTGAAAGCCATGAGGCCATGACATATATCGCAGAGTGCTACGAAAAAACCGGGAACCCATCTCTTGCAAAAAAATACTACTATGAGGCAATTGAACTGGCTCCCGATTTTACTGATGCATGGATTGGACTTGGAATCTCTGAGCTTAATAGCGGCAACGCCGAAAAAAGCCTTGGCTTTTTCAGAAAAGCTGCCGAAATAGACTCTAGTAATCCAGAACTGTGGTATTTTACTGGAAAGGCTTTTATGCTGACTGGCAATAAGAAACGAGCATTAAGATGTTTTAGGGAATCACTTAAAATAGACCCTTATTACCATGATTCATGGTATGAATTTGGTAAGATAATAATTGAAGAAAAACTTGCCACCAGAACGTTACCTCTTCTAAATAAAGCATATAAAATAATTGGCGATATACCAGGAATTAACTACCTGATGGCAGCATTATATGTCCAATCAGGAAACAATAAATCAGCCATAGTTCATCTTAAAAAAGCACTGGAACTTGATAATAAAATATTTGAAAAATTTATTGATTTATTTCCGAAGGAGATTAATAATAAAGATATACGTAGTCTGTTAAAAGGTCTAACCAGAAATACTTAATCTGTATGAACTTTAAATTGCCCTTTATTCCTGAAAGGCCCTCTAAACCTAGAACCAGAGGACTTACGATGGTAATGGACAAAGGACTGAGTGTGAGGGAAGCTGAAGATTTTATGTCGGTAGGGAGTGAATATACCGATTATGTAAAACTCGGCTTTGGAACTTCAATTATCACTCCTGATTTGAAGAAGAAAATCAAAGTATATAAAAAGGCAGGTGTGATACCATACTTTGGAGGTACGCTTTTTGAAGTATTTCTAATAAGAAACATGTTTGAGGAATTTGTCAGATTTATTCAGGAATATGAAATTACTATGATTGAGATATCTGACGGTTCATACGATATTGAACATTCCCGGAAACTCGAATATATAAACAAACTCTCAAAGATAGCTACAGTTATTTCAGAGGTGGGGTCAAAAAAGAAAGAAGTAGTTTATACCCCTGACCAATGGGTAGCAATGATGAAGTCGGAACTTGAAGCCGGTTCTGTTAAAGTAATTGCAGAAGCACGGGAATCGGGTACAATAGGCATTTATAATGATGATGGATCTATAAATCATGCAGTTGTGGATGCGATATCAACCCATGTTAACCTTGATAATGTTATTTGGGAAGCCCCAATGAAATCCCAGCAGGCGTGGTTTATAAAACATTTTGGTGCTAACGTTAATCTTGGAAATATTCCTCCCAATGAAATAATCCCACTCGAATCACTACGGCTAGGTCTGAGGGGAGATACCTTTTTCCAGTTCCTCCCGGATAATTTAAAATAAGGCCGATTAAAAACTACGGGAGAATTTTATTATTTTGTTCATGAAATGAGAAAATATGGCCTGATTGGGTACCCGCTTGAACACTCTTTTTCAAAGAAATACTTTGCCGAAAAATTCAGAAATGAAGGCATTGAAGATGCTTCATATGATAACTACCCACTGAAAAGTTTAAAGGAATTCGAAAAACTTATCAAAGAAGAAAAAGAATTATCTGGACTAAATGTAACAATACCATATAAACAGGAAGTTATTCCTTTTCTCGATTCAGTTGACACTGAAGCATCCGAAGTGGGAGCTGTGAATGTTATTAAAATATACCGTAACGGTGATAAAATTGTATTGAAAGGTTATAATACTGATATCTATGGTTTCAGGGAGTCATTAAAGCCTTTTTTAAACAGAAAAATTAGCCATGCATTAGTACTTGGGACAGGTGGTAGTTCAAAGGCTGTTGCCTATGTTCTTGGACAATTGAGCATAAAAGTAATTTTTGTTTCACGTATAAAAAAGCCGGAATGCATAACCTATGAGGATATTAATGAGGAAGTTATCGACACTACAATGCTGATTGTCAATACCACACCGGTTGGAATGTACCCACTGACTGATAATAAACCGGATATACCTTATCATTTGCTTTCCCCGTCACATATTCTGTACGATCTTATTTATAATCCCGAACAAACTCTGTTTCTCAAAGAAGGTTTAAGAAGAGGGTGTACAATAATAAACGGACTGGAAATGCTGAGGCTGCAGGCTGAAAAATCGTGGGAGATATGGAATAATCCTGATTAGGAAAAAATGTCTCCCGGGTATTCAATGTCTTCAAGAAACAAACCTTTTGCCGGAACAGATTTCCCAGCTTTGCATCTGTCGCGGGCATTGATAATCTTTTCAAAATCATCCAGATTTATTTTCTTGCGCCCTAATTCAACCATTGTCCCTACAATTGCTCTAACCATATTTCTGAGAAATCTATCGGCTTTAATGGTGAAAATGAGAAGATTATCTTCATCTTCCCATTTTGCATAATGAATGTTGCAAATATTTGTTTTTGCATTTGAATGCAGCTTACTGAAACTTGTAAAATCTGAATGTTTTGTCAGTATTAAGCAGGCTTTGTTCATGCAGTCTAAATCAAGATGGTAAGGCACAAACCATGATGTATCTTCACTGAAAGGATCTTTATTCTTGGTTATATAGTATTTGTATGTTCTGGAAACTGCGCTATACCTTGCGTGTGCATCATTCCTAACCTTTTTAATTCTTTGTACTGCAATGTCAACAGGGAGAAACCTGTTTAATCTTGTCAAAAGGTTTTTTCTGGTTTCCAGATCATTATAAATACTGTCGAAATGTGCACAGAAAAATTTCGCATGAACACCCGAATCCGTTCTGCCTGCTCCAATAGTTGAAATCTTTTCCCTTAGTATGGTACTCAAAGCTTCATCTACAACTTTCTGAACGGTAATTGAGTTGGGCTGAATTTGCCATCCGAAATATTTTGTGCCTTTGAATGAAAGAAATACGAAGTATCGTGTAGTCATGTGTTTTATTTACTGTAAATATATTCAATGTATAAATTTCTTTTTTCCGGTTAATTAACAATAATTAACTCAAAATGCTTTTCGGAATATCCACAATTTGCTTATTTGCTGAATAACAGATTACTATTGAAATTTGTCCTGATTAATCAATTTTGTATTAAATAAATTATAATACTAATAATCAAACAATTATCATAAGGGTCCATTTACTGAAAACAAATATTTTGTTCTCTGGCTATGAAGTAAATAATATTTCAATATTTTTGAAAATTCATCTTAAAATGTAAATTTACAATCGTTAAAACTAACCAGAACAGTTAAACCTTAAAACTATATCACTATGACAGAACAAAAAAGTACACAGGCAGCCGGTATGGCATTTATGGGGATGATTTTTTTCCTTTTTGGTTTTGTAACCACATTTAATATTACACTGGCTGATAAGTTTAAAGCTGTTTTTGAATTAACGAATTTCGAGACTCAGCTTGTCAACTTTGCATTCTTTTTGACCTATTTTCTTCTCTCCTTTACTGCAGGGGGGATTATTAAAAAAATCGGGTATAAAGGAGGTGTTATTCTGGGTCTGTTATTGGTGGCATTAGGTAGTTTTCTGTTTTTCCCTGCCGCCAAAGCTCTTTCTTTTCCTTTCTTCCTGATTGCAATTTTCATTATGGCAAGCGGTGTGGTATTTCTGCAGGTAGCAGCCAATCCTTACGTCACGGCTCTTGGACCTTCAGAAACAGCATCAGCAAGGCTGAATCTGACACAGGCGCTTAATTCAATTGCAACTTATCTTGCTCCGATCATTGCGAGTGTTTTTGTGTTCAAGACAACCGCTGAAGCAGCACTGAGCGCAGCTGAAGCTGCCCAGTCGGTTCCAACACCTTTTATTATAATTGCAGTAGTGGTTATTATTATTGCAGTTGCAATCTATTTTATGAAGCTTCCTGTAATACCCACACAGGGTATCGAAAGAAAAAGTGTGTGGAAATATTCCCATGTTTTACTCGGAGCCGTGGGTATCTTCTGCTACGTGGGTGCTGAGGTTGGCTCTGCTGCAATGCTTCAGAGGTACTTCCAGGAAGCCATCAATATTGCTCAGTCCGACGCTGCAAAAATGATTGCTCTTTACTGGGGCGGTGCTATGATTGGAAGATTCTATGGTTCATTTATGTTATCAAAAATTGAGGCATCCAAGAAGTACATGTATACCGCTATTGTAATTGCTTTTGCAATCTTCGTCGGATGGTTCGTAAGGCGCGAAATTACTGATGGATTAATATTTGCCGGAATAGCAGTTGTAAATTACCTTGCATTTCTGATTGGTAAAGGAAAACCCAACAGGTCACTTGCAGTGTTTGGAATTATAGCTGCATTATTATTGCTTGTAGTAATGTTTGCTTCAGGCAATATTATCCTCTGGCTGGGTCTTTCCGTTGGGTTTTTTAACTCAATAATGTTTCCAAATATCTTTACTCTTGGTGTTGACGGCCTTGATAAGGGAGAACTTAGCATGGCATCAGGTCTTATTAACAGCCTGATAGTTGGTGGCGCTGTTGTTCCGGTTTTGATGGGAATTGTGGCTGACAGTGCAGGTGTTAGATATGCATTTATTCTTCCTATTATCTGCTACCTGTATATTGTATTCTTTGCTCTTGTGGGAAGCAAGCATAAATAACATCTGTCTTTATTTTTTGGCATCTGATTTTAATTTGAAAGAGGTTGTCTGGAGATGTTTTAGACAACCTCTTTAACATAATTTTGTATTTCATATTATATATTTGTTTTTCCGGATAACATAAAAACATTAAAAAATGAAAACTTCTGAATATCTCATCAAATCAATTAATGGCGGTGATAATAAAATTTTCCGTGAACTTTACGGTAATGAACCTGCTGAACTGAAAAGACATGCCCGGAGGTATGAAACTCTTTTACGACAGTTCGAAGAAAACTTTGGCAAAAAAGAAGTTGAAATTTTCAGTTCACCGGGCAGAACAGAAATAGGAGGAAACCATACCGACCATAACTGGGGCAGGGTACTTGCTGGAGCAGTTAATCTCGATAATATATGTGTGGCAGCTAAAAATAATAAAAACATAATTCGTATTGTATCAGAAGGTTATCCTCGTTTTGAAGTAGATCTGGCTTCCCTTGCACCTGTTGCTGCCGAGAAATACACCTCTGCAGCACTTGTACGAGGAATATGTTCACGGTTTAAGGAATCAGGCTACAAAATTGGAGGCTTTGATGCATGTATTGATGGTGGTGTGCCTAAGGGTTCAGGACTAAGCTCCTCTGCTTCATTTGAAGTTCTTATAGGTGTAATCCTTAATGAACTTTTCAACGACGGAAAAATTGACCCCGTTCAAAATGCTATAATCGGACAATATTCCGAAAATAATTATTTTGGTAAACCTTGCGGTCTTATGGATCAGGTTGCAATTGCTATGGGAGGCCTGATTACCATTGATTTCAAGGAACCTGCAAATCCAGTTGTGAAAAAAGTCAATTTTGATTTTACTTCAACTGGATATTCACTTGTTATAACTGATACAGGTGGCAGCCATGCAGATTTGAATGATGAATATGCTTCAATTCCGGCCGACATGAAAGCAGTTGCCGCTGAACTGGGTGCAAAAGTGCTCAGACAGGTAACTCTCGACCAGATAATTGAAATTGCTCCCAGAATAAGGGAAAAAGTAGGTGATAGAGCAATACTTCGTGCGATACACTTCCAGAAAGATAACCAGAGAGTAGTTGACCAGGTTAATGCACTTGAAAGAAATGATTTCCATGCATTTCTGGAAATGGTTGTAGAATCAGGTTACAGCTCTTACATGTATAATCAGAACATTTTTGCTGTTATAAATCCCAGAGAACAGGGGGTCTCTCTTGCTCTTGCATTGAGTGAACTTGTACTGAAAGGCGAGGGTGCATGGCGTGTTCATGGAGGCGGATTTGCCGGAACTATTCAGGCGTTTGTTCCCAAAAACCTTCTCGAAAAATATTTAAATACACTTGAACACTTTTTCGGGAAAGGTGCATGCAAAACTCTGTTTATCAGACACCAGGGCGCTTGTAAAGTAGAACTATAATTAACTAATGTCAATTAGTATGAAAATAATTCCGGAAGAATCATTCAAAACAGTCCATAATGAAAAACCCGTAAACCTTTATACTTTAAAAAATAAAAATGGACTGATTGCCCAGATTACCAATTACGGTGCTATTATTGTTAGTATATTCATTCCTGATAAAAACGGAAATTTTGCCGACATTGTTCAGGGTTATGATACTGCAAAAGAATATATCATGGGAAACGGTCCTTATATGGGAGCAGTTTGTGGCAGGTGTGCCAACAGAATAGGAGGAGGAAAATTTATTCTTGGTGACAGGGAATATAAACTGGCAGTAAATAATGGACCGAATCACCTGCATGGAGGCTTAATCGGATTCAATAAAGTATTATGGGATGTAGTATCCTCAAATAATTCATCGGTAGAAATGCAATATTTATCCCGCGATGGGGAGGAGGGTTATCCTGGTAATCTGAATGTTAAAGTAAAATATTCTCTTACAGATGAAAATGAATTAAGAATTGATTATAATGCTTCTACTGATAAGTCTACGGTTGTCAATCTTACCAGTCATTCCTATTTCAACCTTGCTGGAGAAGGTTCAGGTCCAGTTTATGACCATGAGCTTATGATAAATGCAAGGTATTTCACTCCTACTGATGAAACAAATCTGCCTACCGGAGAAATACTGAGTGTTAAAGGAACTCCCATGGATTTTACTTCACCAAGGAAAATAGGAGAGGGGATTGACAGCGACTATATCCATATAAAATATGGTGCAGGTTATGATCATAACTGGGTATTGAGTCACCGCTGCGGTACACTTGGACTCGCTGCAATAGCTCGTGATCCAAAGTCGGGTCGTATTATGGAAGTCTATACAACACAACCCGGACTACAGCTTTATACTGCAAACTGGATAGATAATGAAAGGGGGAAAGGTGGAAAAATATACGGAAGACGATGGGCATTTTGCCTTGAAACACAGCATTTTCCAGATGCAATCAATAAGCCTCATTTCCCTTCTGTAATATTGAATCCGGGTGAAACCTACAGGCATACGTGTATTTATAAATTTAAAGCTGAATAAATAATATGATTGTGCTGGGCTATGTTTTTGAACTATAAATAAAATACAAAAACCGATTCTGAATGTAAACAGTTAACCTTTAATTTGTTAAAAAATAAAACTATGACAAACGAAAAAAACAAATTTCTGTTTCCGTTAATTGTAATGGCCTCACTATTCTTTTTGTTTGGCTTTATTACAACGATGAATAACTCGCTAATAAACTATCTTAAAGACGCTTTTGGTCTTAATGAAGTAGAGAAGCAGCTTCCCAACACTTTCTTTTATGGGGCTTACATTTTTTCAATTCCTGTTGGTTACCTTCTAAACAGGATTGGTTACAAAAACGGAGTACTTTCAGGCCTCGCTCTGGTGAGCCTTGGTTTTTTCCTGTGTATACCGGGTGTAACACTGGGTTATTACGGGTTCCTCAGCGCTGTTTCAGTATTTGCAATAGGGGTGGTATTGCTGCAGGTAGCTGCTAATCCATATGTAAATGCGCTTGGTAAACCAGAAACAGCAGCCAGTCGTCTGACCCTTACTAATGCACTTAACTCACTGGCTACTGTAATTGCTCCTATATTCGTTTCGATGCTTATTGTATCGTCTTCAAGCGGGGCCTCAGCAGATCCAAAGGCAGTCCAGGGACCATTCGCCGGAATTGGAATTGTAACGCTGGTTATTGTGATAATTATGTTCTTTCTTAAACTGCCAGAAATAAAAGAAGGAGAAGAAACTGAAGGAGTTGTACAGGAATATAAATCGAGTGCTTACAAATATCCACACATGTGGCTTGGATCACTTGCAATTTTCTTTTATATGGGTGTGGAAGTCGGAATTCCTAGCTTCTTTGCTGATTATTCTGCAAAGCTGGGATTTTCGTATGATGGTGAGATGAGAACAAAACTGCTGGCATACTACTGGGCAGGTCTTATGGTAGGCCGTATAGCAGGCATATTCATTCTTAGAAAATATTCTGCAAGACAAATACTTAGTTTCAATGCTACTTTTGGAGCTCTAATGTTGCTTCTTTCCCTCGTTCTGGGTTCATTTGGAATGAATTCGGCAGCTCTTGTCTTATTCCTTGGAACAGGCTTGATGCACTCAATTATGTGGCCATGTATTTATAATCTGGCACTTGAAGATCTCGGACCTCATACCAAGGTAGGGTCAGGAGTTATTGCCACCTCTGTGATAGGCGCAGCCTTGCTGCCAATTATGATGGGAGGCATTCAGAAGAGCGTCGGACTAATTGCAGCAATATGCTGTCTGTTTGTTTATTATGCTTACATTACATATTTTGCATTAAAAGGTTCAAGGATCAGATAAGTGCAGGATAATTTGATTAAGAGGGGGTTTGCAAGCGACAACAATTCAGGAGTCCACCCCCTTATTCTTGAAGAGATACACGCTGTTAACCAGGGGCATGCGCTGGGTTATGGTGCTGATGTTTACACATCGCAGGCAGAAGTAATTTTTAAGCAACATTTTGGCGAAGACACCGAAGTATACTTTGTGTTTAATGGAACTGCGGCAAATGTTCTTGGTATTACAGGGGTACTAAAGCCATGGAATTCTGTCATAACTGCTTATACTTCTCATATTGAGCAGGATGAATGCGGGGCTCTTGAGAACTTTGCAGGGTGTAAGGTCCTTACCGTTGATACTGATGACGGTAAAATAAACCCGGAGATGCTTCATAAGCATATGCACGGATTTGGATTTGAACATCATTCCCAGCCAAAGGTTGTTTCAATAACCCAGTCTACAGAAATGGGTACTGTTTATACACCGGAAGAAATTAAATCTCTTGCCGATTATGTGCACAAACATGACATGCTGTTGCATATGGATGGGGCAAGAATTGCAAATGCAGCTGTTTATCTTGGTCTGCCTTTCAGGAATTTTACAACTGATGCAGGAGTCGATTTGTTGACATTTGGCGGTACCAAGAATGGTATGATGTATGGCGAAGCAATATGTTTTCTGCGTCAGGGACTGGCACCAGATTTCAAATATGTACGAAAACAGGGCATGCATCTTGCCTCGAAAATGAGATATATAGCAGCGCAATATATTGCATACTTCAGAAATAATTTATGGTATGAGCTTGCGAGTCATTCAAACAGAATGGCAGGGATATTATATAATAGAATTAAGGATATTGAAGGTATAATAATTACTCAGCCTGTACAGTCGAATGGGGTTTTCATAATTATGCCGCCTGAGGTGGCTGAGAGAATTCAAAAGAAGTATTTTTTCTATACATGGAATGAGAAAAAGAATGAATACAGGCTGATGACAACCTGGGACACAACTGAAGAAGATATTAATCTGTTTTCGGAGCTATTGAGATCAGAAATGGAGAGTTACATAAAAAGATTATGAATGATAGGAAATAAAAAAGGGGCTTTAATCAGCCCCTTTTTTATTTTATGCTTTCCTTGTTTATTTCAACTGGAAGTTAATAGGCACACTGTACCAAACATTGACAGGTTTACCACCCTGTTTTCCGGGTTTCCATGTAGGCAGCATTTTAATAACCCTGATAGCTTCATTATCAAGCGATGGGTCAACGCCTTTGATTATGGATACCTGATCCACTGTTCCCTTATAGGTTACGCAGAATCTTACCACAACTCTTCCCTGTATATTGTTCTCTTTTGCAATTTCAGGGTATTCGATGTGGGAATAGATGAATTCCATAAGTGCCTGATCACCACCCGGGAAAGAAGGCATTTCTTCAACAACCACAAACACTTCTGTTGGAGCCTCTTCCTCCTTAACCTCTTCCTGAACTTCTTCCACTACTTCAACAAGTGAAACATCTTCGTCTTTAACTTCCACTCTTGCTTCGTCAGCGGTCATAAGCTGTTTTGCTTCCTCTGGTTTTACAGAGTCAACAACAACTGGTGCAACATATCTGGTTGTCTGAACGGCTTCCTCAGGTGGAGGTGATGGAGGTGGAGGAGGTGCTTCTATTTCGTTTTGAGGTTGATCAATATTTTCCATCTGAATTTCAACCTGCCTTTCAGCTCTTTTCTTATAGCTTTCCTGGGCTTTTGCATTTATGTATGGCCCTATAATCGCAGCGCTTGTCACAAAAACACCTATAAGAAATCCTACTGTCAGATGTTTAACGTACTTTTTACGCAAAACATAAGCGCCATACTCCTTATTTCTATTCTCAAATACTATTTCATCAAAAGGAGGGGCCTTGATTTTTTCTTTTGCCATATTTCCTTTAATTTAAATGTTTCTTCTACTGAGCTGATCCGGGAGTGATGCCGAGTGTTTTCTCGACCATTTGCTCTTCGATCCAGTTAATATCGACAATTGCATAACGTGCTATACCTACTATAGACATTTCATCGAGAATATCGACGAAATTACCATAATTTGAGGTTTTGTACGCCTTAATCAGTACAATCGGACCAGTATCATCTTCTTTCTTCAACCGTGTAACAGCAGCTTCAATAGAATCTAAGGGCATTTTAATTTTACCGGAAATGACATCGTTGTTAAATTGTTCAATTTTCCGGAAAAGAGCCCTGTTTCTCTCAAGGAGAAGTGCGCGTATCCCTGTAGGACTAAAGTCGGTGACCTGAAGTGGCGGAGGATTCTTTGGATCGTCCACTGCTCCAGTATACCACAGCACTTTGTTCTCGGGACCAAGAATTACATTCAAGGTACGGCTTTTAGCAATTTTTGGAGCCTCTTCTTTTTCCTTCTCCTTTTTAATTTTTTCAGGAAGTACGATCTCCATTATTTTAGGCTTGCTAAAAGCAGTTGTAAGCATGAAAAACGTGATCAAAAGACACATGAGGTCAACCATTGGTGTCATATCGACACGCACTACGCCCCTACGGCCCGGTCGTCTTTTTTTACCGCCTTTTTTTCCGGTTTCTTGTGCACCACCAATATCTGCCATATCACTTCTTATTTATTTGTTTTCTGTGTCTTCAACTTTTACAGCTCTGAGGCTGGTAACCAGGTTAAACCTGTTAACGTTTTTATCCTGCAATATGTCGAGTATTCTTCTCACGGTCGGAAACTCAGTTCTTGCGTCACCTTTCAGACTTGCCATTACGGCAGGATTTATCTGTCTGGCACATAGAACCCATACTTCCAATTGGTTGTTGAGCGAATCGTAAGGAATTCCTGTCTGAAGAGCCTCTCTTAAACTTGGATCTTCAGCGTTAAGAAACTCTTTCATTTTTTCAATAGGAACGCCTATTGAAGTATTATACTTCTCGAATTTCCTCAGCTCTTCAGGTGTAAATTCAATATTAAAACGCTGGCCAACACACTCGAGAATTTTAGGTCTGAATTTAAGAAGTGTATCAGGACCATTGTCAATATTAAAGAATACACGATTATCGCTTGAAAAAACGATAGTCATGTTGTTAAAATCAGGTGTTGGTTTCTCTGATATTGAAAAAGGCGTATCAACAGGAGCCGGTTCCTGTGCCCTGAAAGTTCCTGTAAGCAGGAAAAAAATCAACAGGATTGAGAACAGGTCGACCATCGGCGTCATGTCGATAAAGGGCTGCTTTGTTGGTAATTTAATCTTTGGCATCTTTTTAATTTTTATTTTGACCAAAAGATAAAACCCACCTTAGCTTTTCAATGATGCTGCAAACGTCTGTACCAGGCTGAAACCAGCTTCATCAATCTTGAAGGTGAAATTATCGATTTTGTTTGAGAAAAAGTTGTATGCAAAAAGTGCAAGAACTGAACCTGCGATACCGAACACTGTATTGATAAGTGCTTCCGATATACCTGTTGAAAGTGCAATTGCATCAGGAGCACCTGCACGTGCAAGCGCTGCGAAAGCACGAATCATACCAAGCACAGTTCCTGAAAGACCTATAAGAACTGTTCCTGGTGCAAGAGTTGCAAAGAAAACCATGTTTTTGCTCAGCATCGGCAGTTCAAGGGCAGTAGCTTCCTCAAAAGCTTTCTGAATTGAAAGAATCTTCTGATCTTTCATCAGGGTCTTGTCATTCTGCAGTTCACGCCAGCGGATAAGTCCAGCTTTCATAACATTTGCAAGTGAACCTTTCTGCCTGTCGCATTCTTCAATAGCTTCTTCTATTTTATCTTCAGCAAGAAGAGTCTGAAGTTTGCGGACAAAAACATTTAATCTGCCCCTGCCTTTTACTCTTGTAAGAGTAATCCATCTTTCAATTGCCATGATGATAACTACCATAACGCAGGTCATCAGCAATGGGACTATAAAACCACCCTTATAAATAATACCGAGGTAGTTGCCCGCAAGTGGTTGCCCTTCAGGATTTCCACCTTCAAAGTTGGCAGGATTACCCATTACCTGTATGTACAAATAAACCGATAATAAGAATGCTATCAAAATAGCACTTGTTGCAAATATGCTCTGCAACACATCCTTAAATGAACTTCCTTGTTTACTCATTTTTTCAATCTGTTTTTAGTTAAATTTAATTTTATCAGGTTTTTAAATTTTATGATTCGCAAATATATACTATAATTGATAAATTCCAAAAATGAACTTAAAAATGTTTTTATAAATTTTATAATTTTTCTTTGATCTTATTATCACGTTAACTTATTATTACAGTCACTTGTTAAATAATATTAAATTATTATTGTTCAAGAGTAATAGTTAGCGGTTTTAAAGGTCTCACTATTGGTATCTCCTTTGGCTGGAAGCCCGGAGCTGAGACTATCAATGCTTCAGAAGCCTGCGGTATTTCAAATTTGAATTCACCTTTAGTATTTGTGTAAGTTTCGGCCGCAGTATCTTTAACTCTTACTGAAGCATTTGCAATTGGTTGTCCTGATGCAGTTTTAACTATTCCCTTAAGCTCGTTCGGATTAATACCTTTCTTTACCTGAGCCTCGTAATCCTGAGTCCATTTCAGTAAACTCTTTGCCTGCTCATTACTGGAGTCGTAAGCCAAAATTTGCTTATAATAATCCTGCGCATGGCCCAGGAATGGAAGTTTGCCTTCAATTGTCTTTTCATTTATGGCAAGATCTACTTCAATGCTTGCAAGCCCCAGATATCCCTTAGTTTTATTGTCGTTATTATTTGAATTCAGGTTGATCATCCTGTTATAATAATCCCTCGCTTTCTGGTAATTGCCGTTTGATTTATAGTAATATGCAAGATATCCAAACGCTTCAATCATTTCCGCTTCATTTTTAAGCGAGTCTGAAGCAGCTACCTGTATAACTTTTTCAAACTTGGGTTTTGCCAATCCTTCTTTTGGCTCTTTCTCCATTTTTGAATATGTTCTTGCGATATACAGGTGAGCTTGCAGGTAATCAGGCTGAATTTTTGTAACTATGCTGAATATCGAATCAGCTGATTTATAATTTTCAGCCACATAAAATGCTCTTCCAACTCTCATATAATCATTTACATCGTTCTTACCTAGCTGTATAAGCTTTGCCCACATCCTTGCAGCATCTTCATACTTTCTAAAATCATAATAATTTATTGCTATTTCATTAATAAGTGCAATATCTTCAGGATCATATGAAAGTGCTTTATTGTAAGCATCAAATGCTCTGTCAATTTCTTTTTCAGCATTTGATATCTGTCGGTTTATTCTTGTCATCTGGGCATTAAGAGTGTCTACCAGTGGCTTCATTTTTGCCTTCTCAGCAGCTGAGGCAGCATTATACCTGCTCCTCTCTTTATCAAGCTGGGTTTTGAGTCTCTCACTTTCTTTAATTAGATTCTGGTAATTAGCATTTTTCTTTAATAGAATTTTTGCAAGATAAGTATAATCCCTTTTTATTATCAGCTCTGGAGAAACCTTTTCAAATAAGGTTTCCATATATTTAAGAGCTTTATCATAATCAGGATTCTTGTTTTCATAGCACGAATAGGCTGCCAGACGGTTAAGATAAGCTTTTGACTGATCAACAGCAAAAATCTCATCCACATTCTTTATTACCTGATCGTATTCACCGGCAAAATATAGAGATCTTACATAACTGATTTTTGCAGGTATATTACCTTTAGTTAGCTCAAGATATTTTTCATAGTATTGCTTTGCCTGATCATACCTTCTTGCCATTGAATAAAGAGAGCCAAGTTCCCTGTAGGCAGGAGCATAATTTGGATCAAGGTTAATAGCGTTTTCAAAATATGGAATGGCTGCCTGAAGATTCTTTGCCCGTACATAAATACTTCCGATTTTCATATTGGCAGTAGGGGAGGTGGGATCATAATCCTGAGCGAGATTATAATTTTTCACAGCATTTGAGCCATCATTTACAAGATTATAAATATCACCTGCAATAATATATATTTCCGGATTTTTGTAATCTATTCTAAGCGCTTCCCTAATAAGTGGCAAAGCTTTTGAAGTGTCAACCTGGAATTTTACATTAATATATGATTCAGCCATTTTAGCAAGCGTTAGAGCATAATCCTTTGCAGGTGGCTGCAGCTTTTTAATGTTTTTATTAGGAATTAGGAGACTTCTGGCTTTAGCCCTCATCTCATCGGCCGTTTTATTGTCTCCCATATAAAATGCTACTTTGGCCAGACCTACATAGTTCAAAGGAAAATTTGGGTTTGCACTCACTCCTTTTTCAAAAAGAGCTTTTGCTTCTTTCATGTATGCAGGAAGTGAGTTGGAGATAGTGTCAGAGAAATAATCATATATCCAGTTTTCTCCATAATAAAAATAGTACCTGCTATTATTTGGCTCATTCTGAATCAATTGTTTAAAAACTTCCTGAGCCCGGTCATAGGCTTCACTTTTTGTGTAATGAATTGCCGTATTTAAATCCTGACTGTAAAGACTTGAAATACTTGTGAATATCAGTCCTATGACGCTAATAATTAAAATTTTTCTTGTCCACATTTTCTTTTTCATTTCGTTTGGTTTTATTATTTATACTTTATTTTATTTATTGTGTCTTTATTTGCACCAGTCTTATTGGCATGGTAGCAGGTACCAGACCTGATTTCAGGACAATCCTTTGTCCCTGCTCAGCACATGCCCAGCTGATAAAACCGGAGCCAAGCCCCAGATGAGATTCTCTTTTTATAAGGTAAATTTCCCTGGTAAAGGGATAGGATTTATCATAGATCGACCCCTGATAAGGACGATAATAAGTGCCTTTTTCAAAAAATGGATGGGAAATAGCCGCTACTTTTATTTTGTTGATAAAACTCATACTTAATGAATCATCAGGGTCACTTATCCAGTTTACACTTACAATACCAAGAGCATTTTTGTTTTTTTCAACATAATCAATTACCTCCGGATTTGAGTTTACTGCGTAAAAATTTGAAGGCAAAGGATCATAGTAATCAAACTTTTCCCTGAAGTACCTGATGTTTCCCGATTTTGCATTATCAAAAATGACGTAGATATTCCCCAGCGGGGATTTATTGTTTATTTCTTTCCAGCTTTTGATTTTGCCCGTAAAGATATTCTTCACATCTTCATACTCCAGAAGGGAGTCAGGATTCGCTTTGTTAAGTATTATGGCTATTCCATCATATGCAAAAGTGGTTGTTCGTGCAATTATAAGAGAATCACGTAGATATTTGATCTGATCATCTGTGAGTTTTCTGCTGGTTACCATTACCTTTCCGGAATCTCTCAGGAATTCATTAATTACATCTACTTCTGGTTTATATGATGGAATAATTGTTGCATTTCTGTACAATTCTGTAAATACTGCTATTTCTGCTTCAAGCAGAGGTTTAAAAGAATCATCAACAAGTATTTTCAGATGCCCACTGGTGGGTGTATCAGTGGGATATGATTTATTGCTTCCTCCAATACATGAATGCAAGGAAATAAGTAAAACTGGTACTATAAAGATTCTGAATATTATTTCAGAATTATGATTCATAAAAGCTTTATAATGTGGTTTTATTAAATGGCATGCAATAATAATAAAATTTTGAATATATGAAACTATCTTCATGGCTTTCTGTTTTAAATTTTAAGTAACTCTGTTTTCATAATAAGCAAAGAGCATGCCATATCCAATTAAATGAATTAATCTTCAACAGAATTACTTAAAAGTAATCTTCTCTCTCATTATTTCTTCTGCCTTTTCCAAAAAAAGCTTCCTTTATTTTCAAATAGGAGACATATCCTCTATACAAACTGAAAATAAGAAAAGATATTCCGACGATATTCCTGATCAAACTGTCTATATAATATAAACTCTTAGCATATATGAAAAAAATTCCCACAATAATGTAAAAAAAAGTCATAAATATGCCAAAAATGGCACTAATCTGATCCATTATTTTCCTTTGTTTCATTCCTGAAAATTTTGGCGAGCAAGTAAATAAAAATCATATTAAAAACAAATAAAATTACTAATTAATTATCAAAAGATTACATCTTTTCTGAATAACAGTGAGGCGTCTCCGTAACTAAGAAATCTGTAATTGTTTCCCAATGCATATTCATAAATTTTCTTCCAGTCAGACCCTGTAAATGCAGCCACCAGCATCAGCAGTGTGCTTTTGGGTAAATGAAAGTTGGTCAGTAGAATATCAGAAAACATAAATTTATAACCAGGAAAAATAAAAAGTTTTGTTAATGCTGATAATCTTCCGGTTTTGTTTTTTTCCATCCATTCCAGTAAAACTTCCAGTGATTCTTCTGGTTTTAATTTACATTTCAATAAATAAGGGTCCCACTGGTCTATATAAAGTGAGTCAGGATCTGTATCAGGCTTCATCTTTAACTTTATACCTGCCCAGTAAAGACTTTCCAGAACCCTAAGAGAAGTAGTTCCCACAGACACAATTGGACCTTTATTACTTAACAGATGGGTAATAATCTCTTTTTCAACAAAAAACAATTCCGAGTGCATCTCATGACCCTGAATGCTTTTTGATTTTACCGGTCTGAATGTACCTGCACTCACATGAAGTGTTACATTAAGTTGACGTATGCCTTTTGAATTCAGCTTTTCCAGAACTCTATCCGTGAAATGCAATCCAGCAGTAGGAGCTGCTACCGAGCCATCCACAGATGAATATATTGTCTGATACCATTTCCTGTCAGATGGTTCGTCAGGCCTTATTATATAAGGAGGAAGAGGTACGTGACCTGCCGAATCAATAAATTCTTTGAATGTAAAGTTCCCGGAATCCCATGTAAATCTTACTATCCATGTGTTATCCTCTCCAGGATATAATTTTTCGGCCCAAACAATATAACTATCTCCGGCAGTTTTATATTGACATTTTATTTTACCTTGTTTCCATTTTTTAAGATTCCCTATTATACATTTCCACTCTGTTTCTCCTTTCGATTCCATTGCAGCGGAAAAATCGGCAGGCATAACAGGCTCAAGGCAGAAAATTTCAATAATTGAACCTGTTTGTTTCTCGAAAAAAAGCCTTGCTTTTATAACTCGTGAGTTATTAAATATCATCACGCTACCTGAGGGTATCTCTTTATCAATATCTGAAAAAACTGTTTCCGAAATAAAGCCGTTTTTATAAATAAGTAACTTTGATTTGTCCCTTTCGGGCAAAGGATATTGTGCAATACGGTTCTGTGGAAGATCGTACTTAAAGTTTTCAATATCGATATCCGGTAAACCTCTCCGTTTTCGTTCCCCTGTCACTGCTTTTTTTAAAAGTGGCGTAAAGTTATAAATTTTTATCGGTAGCAATTTTGTTATTATTAACAAGAAGAAAGTCTTATTAAATAATATTGGATTTGGAATGAACATAACAGGTTGATAATGAATTATTTATTTAATAATAAAACTTTACTCTCTTCAAGAATAATGTTGTAAAACAGGCATATTTTTATTAATTTTGCAACTGCAGCAGGCCGTTCCATCGTTCCGCCGACAGGCGGAAAGGAAAGTCCGGGCAACACAGAGCACCATACTTCCTAACCGGAAGATACCCGTGAGGGTATAGAAGTGCAACAGAAAATAACCGTCCCGACCCTGTCGGGATAAGGGTGAAAAGGTGAGGTAAGAGCTCACCGGTTCCTGTGGTGACACAGGAAGCCGTGCACCTTATGGGTTGAAAGACCATGTATACCGGCGCCTGAGGACTGCTCGTCCGATGCCGGGGGGTAGGTCGTATGATCCCGCCAGCAATGACGGGACCAGATAGATGATGGAAAGGGATTCCGGGCTCTCGAGTAGAAGAAAGAATCCCTACAGAACCCGGCTTACAGGCCAGCTGCATAAACAACAAAAGGGAGAATTCTCCCTTTTGGTTGTTTACCCGGAAATAAATTCAGATTTTAAACAAACTATCTTCAAGCGGAATATTGATTTCCGCTTTTTCTATTTTAATTGTGATTTCAATATTTCCAGCTTTTGTGGTTGAAACTTTTGGTAGAATGATACCGTCAAGATCACCCCATTCTTGAAAAGTATCGACATTTATTCCATTCTGAATTACTGTCGTTTTAACCGGTAGCCATGAGCTTTTATCAATAAAGAAATACATAATAGTGCCACCATCAACGGCCTTTATCTTGAAAGCAGGTTTATCATTAACATTTTCGGTGCCTTCGAGTGTTAATTTTCCTTCCTTGAGATAGCGTGCCAGCGGACTTCTGAAAGTGCTGTTGTTTTTCAGGTTTGCAGCCTGATCAGGTGAAAGTTCCTGAGGGGCTCCTCCAGCCATCGGATTTATTAAATAAGCTTTATTCCCATCGTATAACTGAATTACTTCCTGTCCATTAAAGGAAAGGGCTATTCTCGATTTTTCAGGAAATTTATAATAAGTTGTCATTCCGATAATCATACCTGACTGGCTAAGATTTCCTGTAATTTTCAATGTCTTGATATTATCAAAAGCCTCTTCTTTCAATGCCTGCGACTGCCTCTTTACAATTTCTTCCAGGGATTGTGCCTGAACTGCTGCAAGTGCAGCCAGAAAGATTAAAATAATAAGAACAGATTTTTTCATAAATTTCATTTTTAATTTGTAAATAATTAATTTAGAATGATATAACGGTTCTTCTTATAGCGACAAGTTTTGCTAACAATTTTTCCATTTCTGATAGTTTAAGCATGTTGGCACCGTCTGACAGAGCACTTGCTGGGTCGGGATGAGTTTCCATGAATACGCCATCGGCTCCAGCGGCTATAGCAGCTCTTCCGAGTGTTTCTATCATTTCTGGCCTGCCTCCGCTTACACCCGACTCCTGGTTGGGCTGCTGAACCGAATGTGTTATATCAACAATCACCGGAACACCTATACTTTTCATTTCAGGAATGTTACGGAAATCCACAACGAGATCATTATAACCAAATGAATTGCCTCTTTCAGTCAGCATTATATTATTATTACCTGCATTACGAATTTTTTCCACTGCAAAACGCATTGATCTGCCTGAAACAAACTGACCTTTTTTGATATTTATCCATTTACCCGTCATTGCAGCAGCTACCAGAAGATCTGTTTGCCTGCATAAAAAAGCCGGAATCTGCAGAACATCAACATATTTAGCTGCAATACTGGCTTCATGAGGATTGTGAATATCAGTTATTACAGGAACAGAAAACTCTTTACGCACTTCTGCGAGAATTTCTAAAGCAGGAATATCACCAATCCCTGTGAATGAGTCAGATTTTGACCTGTTAGCTTTTCGGTATGAAGATTTAAAAATAAACGGAACAGAATACTTTTCGGCAAGCTCTGTAAGAAAAGATGCAGTAGTAAATGTAACTTCCCTGTTTTCAACCACACAGGGTCCGGCTATCAGAAGAAAATTTCCGGAATCCAGATATTTAATGTTAGGTATATTCAATTGTAAATTTCTTTTTTAAGCAGGTAAAGGTAATCAAAAAAACTTACCAGTTAAATTTCCGGTTTGTAATTGTAAAAGTCTTTCCACATTGAAGCAATCTTTTTTCTTATTTCTGCTTCTCTGGGATTCTCACCTGGTTCGTAAAATATTGTACCTTTAATTTCTTCGGGTAAAAAATTATCCCTTATAAAATTACCATCATAATCGTGAGCGTATTTGTATTCCTTACCGTAACCAAGTTCTTTCATAAGTCTTGTTGGAGCATTTCTTATATGAAGTGGTACAGAAAGGTCGCCTGTTTCTCTTACTTTACTCTGGGCTTTCTCAATAGCCATATAGGATGAATTACTTTTAGGCGACACAGCAAGATAAATGGCTGCTTCAGAAAGAATTATTCTGGCTTCGGGCCAACCTATTACATTGACAGCTTCAAAACATGTTTGGGCCATTAACAGAGCGTTGGGATTTGCCAGTCCTATATCTTCTGCAGCAAGAATTACCATCCTTCTGGCAATAAATAACGGATCTTCACCTCCTTCTACCATTCTTGCAAGCCAGTATACAGCAGCATTAGGGTCGCTTCCCCTGATAGATTTTATGAATGCTGATATAATGTCATAATGCTGATCACCGCCTTTATCATATAAAGCAAGGTTTTTCTGGATAACTGCTTTCACTTTTTCGTTTGTAATTCTTATATCGCCATCAGGGTGCTCATCAAGCTCAGATGTTACAACTAGCTCAAGTGCATTATACAGTTTTCTTGCGTCACCTGCGGCTGCTCTTAAAAGTGCTTCTGTTTCTTCAATGTGTATTTTGTATTTTGACAGGTATGGATCTTTTATTATCGCTTTGTTTATGAGCTTTATAAGGTCTTCATCTGTAAGTGGATTCATAATATATACCTGGCAACGGGAGAGGAGAGGGGAAATAACTTCAAAAGATGGATTTTCCGTTGTTGCTCCTATCAGTGTAAGTATCCCTTTTTCAACAGCATTCAGAAGTGAATCCTGCTGTGATTTATTGAATCGGTGGATTTCATCAATGAACAAGATAGGATTCGGTCTGTTGAAAAATTGTTGTTTTTTTGCTTTTTCTATTGTTTCTCTAACTTCCTTCACTCCTGAATGTACTGCACTTAGCTGGTAGAAAGGACGTTTTAACCTGTTTGCAATAATCCATGCAAGAGTAGTTTTACCAACACCGGGAGGACCCCATATAATAAAAGAAGGTATATTTCCTGTTTCAATAGCTTTCCGCAATACTGAGTTCTCACCCACAAGGTGTTCCTGGCCACAAAACTCATCAAGGTCCTGAGGCCTCATCCTGTCGGCTAATGGTTGATTGGCTAACATCTTTACTTATTATCCATGTAAAAGTATTAAAAACACTTTTTATTTCAGCAGGAATTAATATAATCACAAATTTAAGAGATACAAAGCAACTTTTTTTACATATTTACAGACATTTATTAAATACTGTAGAATCATCATGAGCTTTTGTAAAGGAATTATCTGTATTTCAGTTCTTTTTGTATTACTAATTTCTGGATGCAGCAGGAATGAGGCTGATAATTCAAATAGTCTGTTTAGTGAAGGGCAGTTCATTACTTCAGATAGTGGGATGGTTGTTTCTGCTCATCCAGAGAGCTCAAAAGTAGGTATAAACATCCTCAGGAAAGGCGGGAATGCTATGGATGCAGCTGCTGCTGTTGAATTTGCCCTGGCTGTATGTTATCCTGAAGCAGGAAATTTAGGGGGAGGTGGGTTCATGGTAATTAGAAAAGCCAGCGGTGAAACCGATGCTATAGATTACAGAGAAAAAGCCCCGGCTGCGTCAAGGCGTGATATGTTTCTTGATTCTGCCGGTAACGTTATAAGAGGATTGAGTACAAATTCCCACCTTGCTTGCGGAGTACCGGGTACTGTCGACGGGATAATAAAAGTACATTCAAAATATGGAAAGCTTCCTTTTAATGAGATAATTCAGCCAGCTATTGATCTCGCTGAGAAGGGATTTCCTGTTACTGCAGTTCAGGCAAAATCGCTTAATGCCAACAGAATAAATTTTATTGAACGAAACCGAATCAGGCCTGCCTTTGTGAAAGATTCATTGTGGAAAGAAGGAGACACATTGATACAACCGGAACTGGCAAATACTCTTAAACTTATACGTGATTATGGTCGTGACGGTTTTTATAAAGGAATAACAGCACAACGAATTGAGGCTGAAATGAAAAGAGGTAATGGGTTAATTACGTCTGAGGACCTTGCCTCATACGATGCACAATGGAGAGAACCTGTTACCGGTACATATCGTGGATACAGAATTATCGCGGCACCCCCACCTTCAGGAGGGGGAATAATACTCCTTCAATTACTTGGCATGGTTGAAAATTTCCCTTTAAGAAAATGGGGTTTTCATTCTGCTAAAGCAATCCATATAATGATTGAAGCCGAAAAAAGAGCATTTGCCGATAGAGCTGAATTCCTGGGAGATCCGGATTATGTTAAAATACCGGTAAATGGACTGATTAATAAAAGATATCTGAAAGGAAGAATAAGCAATGTCGACATGAGAAAAGCTTCATCGCCAGAGGAAATCACAGCCGGAAATCCTGAATGGATAGAATCAGAGGAAACTACTCATTATTCAGTTGTTGATGCATTTGGGAATGCCGTAGCGGCAACCACAACCCTTAACGCAACCTTCGGAACATCTATAGTAGTTGAAGGAGCTGGATTTCTGCTTAATAATCAGATGGACGATTTTTCAATAAAACCAGGTTATCCAAATATTTATGGACTTACCGGCAGTGAGGCCAATTCAATACAACCTGGCAAGAGAATGCTGAGTTCGATGACACCGGCAATAGTTGAAAAAAACAAAAAGCTTTTTCTGATTCTCGGCTCACCTGGAGGTTCAACAATTCCAACATCAGTGTTTCAGGTTATCGTGAATGTGATTGATTTCAGGATGAGCATAAAAGATGCTGTTATCGCAGGACGTTTCCATAACCAATGGCTTCCCGACCAGACTGATATGGAAAAAGAAAGCATTGATTCATTAACAATAGCTGTTTTACGTAATTTAGGGCATAAATTTTATACCCGTTCTGCCATTGGTAGAGTAAATGCGATTATGATTGATAAAAATGGGTTACGTCATTCGGGAGCTGACCCGAGAGGAAATAATGTTGCTTGTGGATATTGATTGGTAATATGTTAATTATTTTTTACTAAATTGGTAGAAAATTTTTTTCTTTACTGAAAATAAATTAATACTTTTAACAATTAAATTTTGATATTTTAAGGTTGTTTGACCTAAATGCATTGAAAATCAAGGTATTTGAATTATTTCAAATATTATTTCAGTTATGAAAAAAACTTTAATTATTCTAGTCATTATTCTGGGACTGCTCCTTCTCATTCCTGCTATTAGCTATCTAAGCTGGTTTTTTCAGGAGAAAAAGCCGATAGGAATGATTATCCTTGACAAGACAGTACCCAATATGGAAAGACTACACCACAAATCTTTAATGTGGGTCCTAACCAATGAAAGATTTACAAAGAAAAAAGGTGGCAGTTATTCATTCAGAAAAGATTATTTCGGATTTTATCCCACCAGACCTCTGAGAAAAAAAGGCTGGAAACAGGTTAATCTCCGGCTTACTGATATAATGGAAGTTACCGACTCGGTAGACGCATTATATTATACTGACACCTACGGCGTTTACATGAATGACTGGTACAGAGGAATAAGCAAAAGCCGCAGGTCACGAAAACTTTACGGAGGACTTAATAATACAGACTATCTCTATCTTGTTGAGATGCAGCTTAGAAATAAGCTCTGTATTCTTGAGTATAATACACTTGATTACCCCACAGCGGATCTGGAAAGATATAAACTCAAGGAAAAATTGGGCATTGAATTTGATGGCTGGACCGGAAAATATTTCAGTTCACTCGACACCGCAGCAAAAATAAATAAGGACAACTTCCCGATATGGATGACTGCAATGTACAGAAGACAATATATGAAACCCTGGACATTCACGAAACCAGGCATTGTATTTCTTAAAGGTATAAATATAGTTGTTCTTGAAGAGGGTACTCATCTAAAATCAGCTTTACCTTTTATAGTAACAGATTCAACGTACACAAAAAAATATGGGATGATTGATAAAGTTGGTTTTGAAGGCTGGTTTGATATAATTGACCCAAAAGACAATGAAGTTGTTTCAAAATATCGCCTTGAAACATTGCCACCTGGAGACTCATTGCTTGAAGATAATGGTTTGCAGAAAGAATTTCCAGCTGTTATTGTTAGCCCTGAAAATCACAGGACTTATTATTTCTGCGGTGATTTCACTGCAAACAAGGTGAATAGTTGCCTGTCACGTTTTAATGGAATTGAAAAACTTAAAGGTATTCTCTATTCAAGCAAAGAAAATGACCCAAGAAGATTTTTCTGGCTTTATTACAGACCTCTTATAAATAGTATATTTACAGATTATTATAATTCATTAGAGAAGAAGAAATAGCGAATAAAATCTCATTAACAAGCTTAACAGGAGTTATTTTTATTCTGTACACTTAATTTCATTTCATTAGAGCATCATAGAGTATTTCAGCAGGATGTAGCGCCTTTCTGCCAGTACCTTCTTTTATATGATGTCTGCAACTTGTTCCAGGGGCACAAATAATTGTATTTTCAGGAGCATTTCTAACTTCAGGAAACAAAATAAGTTCTCCAATTTTATTAGATAGTTCATAATGTTCCTTTTCATATCCAAAAGAACCTGCCATTCCACAGCATCCTGATGGAATCTCTTTTATTGTATAACCAGGTATTGACAAACTTTCAATAAGCGAAGCTGACGAAGCAATTGATTTCTGCTGGCAATGTGTATGCACAAGCACTGTCTTCCCTTCTCTGCAGAATCTTTCTTTGCTTATATTACCTTTTTTATGTTCAAGTGCAATAAATTCATCAAAGAGATAAGTGTTCAGGGCGATCCTTTTTGCATCTTCTTTGTATTTAATACTTGCAAGTTCCGGGTATTCGTCCCTGAATCCTAAAATTGCAGAAGGTTCTATGCCTACCAGGGGTACTCTCTCATTTACTATGTCACTTAGAACCAATATATTCCTATTAATCCGCCTTCTTGCTTTTTTAAGAAATCCCTTCGACAGAAATGTCCGGGCACTTACTGTATGATCTGCAACAACAATTTTATAATTAAGAGATGTTAGAAGCTTCACTGCTTTAATCCCGATTTCTGTATCGTTTAAATCTGTAAATTCATCAATAAACAGGCATACTGTACCAATCGGATTGACAGGGTTAATCTTTTCAAGATTCTTTTTTAACCATTTTCTTAATGTTACACGATATACACCCGGTATAGATCTTTTAACGGAAAACCTTAGAATTCTTTTTATTAAACTTGAGAAAACCTTATTTGTTACAAAGTAATTAAACAAAGATGGGGCTAGAGCACCTAATCTGGTCAGATAAGGCATGTATGCCACTGCAATACTTCTTAATGGTGCTCCATGGCGGTGATACCAGTGCTGCAGAAATTCTGCTTTTAATTTGGCAATATCAACATTTGAAGGACATTCCGATTTACATCCCTTACATGACAGGCATAAATCCAGTATCTCGTAAATTTCCCGGCTGTTCCATGAATTGCCATTTTCTTTTGACAGGAACTCTCTGAGTACATTTGCCCTCGCTCTGGTGGTGTTCTTTTCTTCTTTTGTGGCCATATAGCTGGGACACATAACTCCTCCTATTATTGCTGATTTTCGACAATCAGCTGAACCATTGCAGCTCTCTGCTGCCCTTATTACACCATCGGTCGAAGAAAAATCAAAGTATGTTTTAAGGTCAGGGGTCTTTTGGCCGGGCTTATATCTTAGAAAGGTATCCATTGGAGGGGTGTCGATTATTTTCCCCGGATTGAGAATATTTTGAGGGTCCCAGCATGACTTTATTTGTTTAAGGAGATTGTAGTTGTGTTCACCTATTATTATTGGTACAAATTCTCCTCTCAATCTGCCGTCTCCATGCTCTCCACTCATCGAACCCCTGTATTTTTTTACAAGTTTCGCAGTTTCAAGTCCTATAGTGCGGAAAAGTTTTACATCACCTGGGTCTTTCAGATTAAGAATTGGCCGGGTATGCAATTCTCCTGTACCGATATGGGCATGATATACGCATTCTTTTCCATACTTTTTGAGCATTTTTTCAAATTCCTCCATATATGCAGGCAATGTTTCAACATTGAGAGCAGAATCTTCGATGAGCGATACAGGTTTCGCATCACCTTTCAAGTTTGAAAGTACTCCCAGACCTGCTTTCCTTAAATCCCATACTTTTGAAATATCTTTGCCCTGTATTACCGGAAAATGATAACCAAAGCCTGAATTTTTCATATCCTCAATCATCACCTCAATAGCTTCTGTAAGTTGCTCCGGTGTATCTCTAATAAATTCTACAATAAGGATAGCACCTGGCTCACCTTTAATGAAAAACCTGTTTTTTCTCTGTGTAATATTTCCTTTCGTGAGCTCCAGTATCCTGTCGTCCATCATTTCAACAGCAGAAGGATGATGTCTCAGGGCAACAAGATTGGCAAGAAATGCTTCATTTCTCTTATGCAGATGTATACATACCAGTGCTTTATGAGGTGAGGGAAGGGGTAGCAGGTTAAGTTTTAATTCAGTTATTATTGCGAGTGTTCCTTCAGAACCAGCAATGAGCTTCGAGAAATTAAACAGGTTGGCAGAGTTTCTGTCAAAAACTGAATTTTCAAGCAAAAGGTCGAGTGCATATCCTGTGTTTCTCCTGGTAATAGACCTATCCGGATATTCTTCAATAATAATTTTTTTGTTCAACGGATTGGAAAGTATATCGAAAATGTTACGATAAATCTTCCCTTCGAGATTGTTGTATTTACATTTTTCATTAAAAGTTTCTTGATTTACCGGCCCGAAAACAACTTCACTTCCGTCGGAAAGTACAGCTTTTAGCTCAATGATATGATCCCTTGTTGAACCGTAAATCAGGGAATGAAGTCCACAAGCATTATTGCCTGCCATTCCCCCTATGTTACAACGGTTTGCTGTTGAGGTTTCAGGTCCAAAAAACAACCCATATTTTCTGAGAAAAATATTAAGTTCGTCAAGGACAACGCCCGGTTCAACTCTAACATATCTTTCTTCTGGGTTTACTTCAAGAATTCTGTTCATGTGCCTTGAAATATCCACAATTATCCCTTTTCCTACGACCTGACCTGCAAGGGATGTCCCTGCCGCTCTGGGTATTACTGCAATTTTTTCATTTCCTGCGAACTTTATGATTTTTTTTATGTCGTCAATACCGTGTGGCCATGTAACACATAAAGGAACTTCTCTGTAAACAGAGGCATCAGTTGAATATATAGTCCTTGTTATAGTGTCGTATCTCAATTCGCCTTCAATATCTCTTTTTAACTGGTCAAATTTTTTAAAAAGACTTTTCATTACACTTAATTTTATTTACATCCAGGCTGCTAAAATAAAAAATGTTTCATGTAAACTCTTAAAATTATTATAACTTTTAGTTAAATGCATAAAATACAAAAGATTATATTAAACATGATTTTTACATTTGTTTAAAAGATATTTTTTTTCGTACATTTAGAAAAAATTTCTATAAACTTAAATTATTGATTTACAATGGAATTGTTAGATAAGATAAAAGAGAATGCAAAAAGGCTCAGGAAAAAAATTGTATTGCCTGAAGGATACGAAGAACGCACTTTAAAAGCAGCGGATATTTGTATTGAAGAGGGCATAGCATCGATTGTACTCATAGGGAATCCAGATGAGGTTCATGCACATGCAAAATCACTCGGATTGAAGAATATTGATAAGGCAGAGATTGTTGATCCTAAGAAACATCCGAAGAAAGAGCAGTATATTAACCTTATGGTGGAATTGCGCAAGCACAAAGGAATGACTTATGAAGAGGCCTCCAGACTTATTGAAGATCCTCTTTATCTTGGTGTATTGATGATTAAGAGTGGTGATGCAGATGGAGAGGTATCAGGAGCTGATCATGCAACAGGTGATGTGCTGAGGCCTGCATTTCATTATATTAAAACATCTCCGGGAATTTCAGTTGTTTCAGGAGCATTTATTATGATTTTGCCCGATAAAAATTTTGGTGAGAATGGTATACTTGTCTATGCCGATGGTGCAGTACATCCTGATCCCAATGAGCGTGAACTGGCTGAGATAGCGGTAACTACGGCAAAAACGACCAGGGCTATCTGTGGTTTTGAACCAAAGATTGCCATGTTAAGTTTTTCAACAATGGGTAGTGCTTCACATCCGATGGTTGATAAAGTGGTTAACGCAACAAAAATAGCCAGAGAGATGGCTCCCGACCTGCTTATTGAAGGAGAACTACAGGCAGATGCCGCCCTTATAGAGTCAATAGGACAGAAAAAGGCTCCGGGTAGCAAGATAGCTGGTAAAGCCAATGTCCTCATTTTCCCCGATCTTAATTGCGGGAATATTGCATATAAATTAACCCAACGTCTTGCTCATGCCGAAGCAATAGGCCCAATATTGCAGGGCATGGCTGCACCTGTAAATGATCTGTCAAGAGGTTGTTCAGTTAGCGATATAGTGAGCGTAATTGCAATTACTGCAAATCAGGCCGGTGCTATTAAATAACAATAACCTGTAAATAAATTTATTTTTTAATAAATAATTGAAATAATGATAATTCTTGTACTTAATTGCGGAAGTTCATCAATTAAATATCAGGTTTTTGATTTTTCAGACGGCGCAAATATGCTTGCAAAAGGCCTTCTGGAAAGAATAGGACTAAACGATTCAATCTTTACTCATAAACCCACCGGCAAAGAGCAATACAGAATTATTACTGATATTCCTGACCATACTGTCGGAATAAATATGGTGATTGATGCACTCATTGATCATGAGCATGGAGTGATTAAAAGCATTGATGAAATTACGGCAGTAGGGCACCGGGTGGTACAGGGCGGCGAAAAATTTCAGAAAAGCGTTTTAATTGACGAAGATGTTAAAAAAGCTATAGAGATATATTGTGAACTTGCTCCGCTCCATAACCCGGCAAATCTGAAAGGTATCCTTTCAGTTGAAAAACTGTTACCTCATGTTCCCCAGGTTGCAGTGTTTGATACATCCTTCCATCAAACCATGCCAGATTATGCTTATATGTATGCTATTCCGTATGAGTACTATGAGAAATACAGAATAAGAAAATACGGATATCATGGAACCAGTCACAAATTTGTTGCCAGTAAAGCGGCCGGTATTCTCGGCAGGGATATAAAAGAGCTTAAAATCATTACCTGCCACCTTGGAAATGGCTCATCAATGACCGCCATAAAAAATGGAATCTCAATAGATACCTCTATGGGTTTCACCCCGGTTGACGGACTGATTATGGGAACCCGTACAGGAGATATCGATGCAGGTGTGCTTCTGTATCTAGCTGATAAAGAACATCTTAATCTTGCAGGTATTAACAATCTGATAAATAAAAAAAGCGGCGTTCTCGGAATTTCAGGAATATCTTCAGATATGAGAGATCTGGAGCAAGCTGCAGCAGACGGTAATCCGAGGGCAATACTGGCTTTAAAAATGTTTGCCTACAGAGTTAAAAAGTATATTGGTGCTTATACTGCAGCAATGAATGGCCTTGACCTTTTAATATTTACCGGGGGAATCGGTGAGAATGATTTCAATATGAGAAAGTTGATCTGCACCGGTATGGAATATATTGGAATAGTGTTCAATGAAGAAGTAAATGAAGGAGCGAGAGGGAAAGACCTGATATTGTCAAAACCTGAATCTAGAGTTACCGTGATGTCAATAACTACAGATGAAGAATTTGTAATAGCATCTGATACAAAAAGTATTGTGGAAAAATTATAAAAGCCTTTAGTAATTATCAGGTCATGTTGAAAAAGCTTGATGAAATTAGAACAATAATTGCAAATGAGCCTGTTAAAAAACTGGTTCTAGCAGCAGCCAATGATCATGATTCACTTAGTGCAGTTTTACGAGCTGCAAAAGATGGTATCGTAATTCCGATTCTTGTGGGCGACAAGGAAGCTATACAAAATATAGCATCATCATATGGATATGATATATCTGACCTGCGAATAGTTCATGAACCAGACACCGAAAAGGCAGTTGAGATAGCTGTAAAAATGGCAAGCAGCAAACAGGCTGAAATACTTATGAAAGGGAAGGTCGGTACATCAACGCTGCTGAAAAGTGTTCTCAACAGGGAATGGGGACTACGTACAGGCAAATTGCTCTCACATTTTGCCCTGTTTGAAGTTGAGACATACCACAAACTGATTGCAGTTACTGATGTGGCAATGAACATAGCACCAAATCTTCAGGAAAAAATTGCAATTATTAATAATTCGATTGATTGTCTGCACAAACTGGGTATAGCACTTCCAAAAGTGGCAGTTCTGGGAGCTGTAGAAATGGTCAATGAAAATATGTCAGCCACACTCGATGCTGCTTTGCTTTCAAAAATGAACCAGAGAGACCAGATAAAAGGCTGTATTATTGATGGTCCACTGGCTTTTGATAATGCAGTAAGTGTTGAAAGTGCGCGTCATAAGGGTATTAAAAGCGAGGTGGCAGGCGATACTGACCTTTTGCTTATGCCTGATATTGAGGTGGGTAATGTCCTATATAAATCACTGGTATTCTTCGCCAAAGCAAAAGTGGCTTCAGTAATATTAGGAGCTGCTGTTCCTATTGTGCTTACATCACGTTCCGATTCGGAGCAGGCCAAATACGACAGTATAATGCTTGCAACCGCAGTTAGCAGGAAGCAACAATGATAAGAACCCTCGATGAAATGGTCGATGTGGTGCTTTCTTTTCGAAAAAAGCACCGGCTGGCTGTTGCCTGGGCACATGATAATAATACCATTGAGGCTGTGGGCAATGCTGTAATTAACGGACTTGCAGAAGCAGTTCTGATAGGTCACAAAAAAGAAATTATTAGAACATGCGAAGCTGAATCAATCGACTATTCAATATTCACGATTACTGAATCGAAAAACGAAATCACCGCTTCACAGGAAGCAGTTTCCATGGTTAAAACAGGAGAAGCCGACATAGTCATGAAAGGATTGGTCAGCACCGATAAATTCCTTAAGGCTGTGATGGACAAGGAAAACGGAATTATGAAACCTGGTGCAGTTCTTTCATATGTATGTGCTGTACAGATTCCATCGTACCATAAGCTTCTTTTTATTACCGACCCTGCAGTAATCCCTTTTCCAGACCTTGACCAGAAAATTGCCATGGCAGAATATGCCATTGAAATGGCAAATACTTTCGGAATAGAAAAACCCAGGGTGGCATTGATCGGAGCATCAGAGAAAATCTCCAGGCACTCGGAAAATTCTATTCATTACGCAGTTATGTGTAAAATGGCTGAACGAGGTCAGATTAAAAACTGCATTATGGATGGTCCGCTGGATATTTTTCTCGCCTGTGACAGGAAAAGCCAGGAGTTGAAACAGGTCGATACTCCTATTTGTGGTGATGCTGATATTCTTCTTTTTCCTTCGCTTGAATCATGCAATCCGTTTTATAAAGGACTTATGCTTTTTGCGGGAGGTGAACTGGCCGGTCTTATAAGAGGCACATCAAAACCTGTTGTATTAATGTCGAGAAGTGAAAAAAAGAAGTCAAAATACTATTGCATAGCCCTTGCTTGCCTGCTGGCTGAAAGAAATATATAAACAAATAGTTCAGCTATTGGAATGAAAAAATCACTGATTATTGCAATTAATCCAGGTTCTACTTCCACTAAAATTGCTGTATTTGAAGAGGAAAACCTTCTTTTTGAAAAAACAATCAGACATTCAACAGAAGAGCTTCAAAGATTTTCCAGGATAACTGACCAGTTCCATTTTCGTAAAGATCTGATTATGAAAGAACTGGAACATTATAAAATTGATTTTTCAAGGGTTGCAGCAGTTGTAGGAAGGGGTGGGCTTGTAAAGCCTATTGAATCGGGAGTTTACAGGGTGAATGAGAGAATGAAAAAAGATCTGAGAGAAAGTCCAATGGGAGAGCATGCCAGCAATCTAGGAGCTCTTATTGCGGATGATATAGCTTCTGAATTACAAGATGTTCCTGCATTTATTGTTGATCCTGTTGTTGTAGATGAAATGGAACCTGTTGCCAGACTATCAGGTCATCCTGAAATTAAACGGCTCTCGATTTTCCATGCGCTCAACCAGAAGGCGGTCGCAAGGCTTTATGCAGCCTCTAAGGGAAAAGAGTATGAAAAGTTGAATCTTATAGTTGTTCACATGGGAGGTGGAATAAGTGTAGGAGCTCACAAGCAGGGGCGGGTAGTTGATGTCAACAATGCACTAGGTGGAGATGGACCTTTCTCTCCGGAACGGTCAGGAGGACTCCCTTCAAAACAATTGGTCGATCTCTGCTTCAGTGGTAAATATACTTACGAGCAGATTAATTCAATGCTTATCGGCAAAGGCGGGATGGTAGCATACCTCGGAACAAATGATTTCAGAGATATCTCCAGGAGGGCTGAAGAAGGAGATGAGTCAGCATTGCTGGTTATAGATGCAGCTGCGTACCAGATTTCAAAGGAAATAGGCAGTATGGCTGCAGTTCTCGAAGGAAAAGTTGATTCAATAATTCTTACGGGTGGAATGGCTTATCAAAAATCATTCAATGAAAAAATAATATCCCGTGTAAGCTTTATTGCTGAGGTTGTAATATATCCTGGTGAAGATGAAATGAAAGCACTTGCTTTTAATGTGATTCTTGCTTTACGGGGTCAACTACAGATAAAGGAATACTTCTGATAAACCAAGATAACATCGTGTTTTTAAAATATTTATGGTGATACCATTGCAACCGGTATTATTTTGCCGTTGAAATATCTGTGGCCGTTGATAGCAAACCATGCCAGGAATTTGCCCATTTCTTCAGCGCTTAAATTTGCCTTTTGACCTGGAAAAGCTCTGTCAAACATTTCTGTCTGAACACTCCCCGGTGCAATACAGTTAACATAAATTTCCCTGTCTATCAACTCTGTTGCAAGGCATTCAGTTAAACATGCTATTGCTGCTTTGGAGGCACTATAATATGAGAGGCCCGGAAATTTCTGACTACCCTGGTACCCACCCATACTTGAGATATTTACTATATGAGAACCTCTGTGAAACAAAGGAAGAAAAAGACGTATCAGCATTGCGGGGACAAAAAAATTTATCTCCATCATTAATCTGGCCTCTTTTTCATCTGTTTCATCAAATTTTCTGGCATACAAATATCCGGCATTATTAATAAGTATATCGATTTTGTCAAAATATTTTCGTACAAATTTTAATATTGATTCTGAATTACTTGCGAGAGTTGTGAAATCTGTTATTAGAGGGATAATATTGTGGTAAGGCGAATAATCCGAAACTTTTTTAAGAGCCGTTTCATTTCTACCTGTTACAATTATGTTGATTTCTTTGTTTTCGGATAAAACTTTCGCTGTTTCTAAGCCAATTCCGCTAGAGCCTCCGGTAATAATGATGTTCATATTTAAAGTTTCTTTACTGGATAAAAGAGTTTTTTCGTTTATTTGTATGTATCAAATATACAACTTTTAAGAAATGAAGAGAGGCAGGAAAGTCGTCGCTGGAATTTTGCTTACATTATTTTTTAGTCTATATACTGCTGATAAACTGATTGCTCAGGATAAAAATAATGAAAGACCTCCCTTTAAGGAGAGGTTATTCTGGGGTGGAAGCTTTTCCCTTCAGCTGGGGACTCTTACAGATATTGAGATAGCCCCCGTGGTCGGAGTCTGGCTTTTACCACGTCTGGCAATTGCTGGAGGACCAAATTACAGATTTTACAAATTTCTCGGAGAGCAAACTGATATATACGGAATTCAATCTTATTTACAGGTAGTGCTCCTGCGAGACATTGATAAATTAATTCCAATCGGATCTCATACCAGCATTGTGCTTCAAGTCGATAATGAGCTCCTTTCCCTTGAATCGAGTTTCTGGAAAGGATCCTCTTATATCCCGGGTGAATCAAAAAGATTTCTTGTGAACACACCTCTTATAGGTGGCGGACTCAGTCAGCAGATTGGAAGAAGAGCAAGCATAAACTTCATAGTTTTATGGGCATTAAGTGATTCAGGATATGCTTTATACAGCAATCCAGAAATAAGGATAAGTTTTATTTTCTGAATTATTATCAGGGAATTTGTTGAACATTATTTAAATGTTAATGTTTTATAATTGAGAAATATTTTGAATTAATTATTCTACATTTACAAAAACAAATTTTTATTAAATGAAAATCAAAGAGAATTTATTGGTTTCCCTTGTTTATGAACTAAGAGAGACTGACAGTAATGGACCTGTAATTGAAAAAGTTGAATCTGACAATCCATTTCAGTTTATCTATGGAACGGGCCGTCTGTTGCAATCATTCGAATCAGCCCTGAGCAATTTATCTGAAGGAGATGAATTCCAGTTCACAATTAAATCCAGAGATGCTTACGGAGAGAGGAGGGAAGATCTGATAATAGATATTCCTATTTCAGCCTTTGAGATTGACGGAAAAGTAGACGAGGAAGTATGCAGGGTAGGTAATGAAATTCCGATGACTGATGGTTCGGGAAAACAATTTATTGGAGTAATAAATGAGATTTCCGGAGATATTGTAAAAATGGATTTTAATCATCCCATGGCAGGCGTTGATCTATACTTTACAGGGAAAGTAATAGGTGTTCGTGAACCTACTGCCGAGGAACTTGAGAATATCTGACAATCTGATTAACCAACAAGTTTGAATTATTCCATACTTCATGGCTCTATTAAAGCTGTGAAGTATTTTCTATTTAGGATTTAGAAGTTCTAAGCTACCTTTTTGAAAGTTATAAGACGGTCAATTAAATAGAGAGTTTTTCTCCTTCTGACTTTGCAATTATTACAGCAGCGCATGTATCCCCATATACATTTAAAGCTGTTCTGAACATATCAAGGATGCGGTCCACGGCAAGTACCAGACCTATTCCTTCAAGCGGTAAACCTACTGCTTTAAGCACGACGGCCATCATCACAAGTCCTGCCATTGGGATGCCAGCTGCACCTATTGCAGCAAGCAATGCAGTAAAAATTACAATTAGCTGCTGTGTCAAACTCAGATCAACACCATAAGCCTGGGCTATAAACATTACTGCCACACATTCATACAAAGCTGTTCCGTTCATATTTATTGTTGCTCCCAGCGGAAGTGTAAAACTGGCTATTTTTCCTGAAACGCCGTCCTTGTTCTGAACAGCCTCAAGTGTAAGGGGAAGGGTTGCATTGGATGATGATGTAGTAAAAGCTGTGAGCAAAGGAGTCATCATGTTTTTAAGATGCTTGAATGGATTAGCTTTACCCAGCACTTTAACCATTAGTGGAAGTGTAATAAATCCATGAATCAATAATCCTGCAAGTACAGTCAGGAAATATAATCCAAGCCGGCTAATAACTTCGCTGATGTCATTTCCAATAGATATCTGCTGAGCAATAACTTTTGCTGTAATGCTGAATATTCCCAGGGGAGTAAATTTTATTATAAAAAGAGTCAGTTTCATTATAACATCGAGCGCAGCAGAGATTATGCCGGTTAAAAGAGTACGCCGGTCTTCATTAAGTTTTGTAATGAAATAACCAAATAGAATAGAGAAAAGAATTATTCCAAGCATCTGACCCTGAGCAAGGGCTTCGAAAATATTTGAAGGAATGATTCTAATGAGTGTTTGCCCGAAATTGTCAGATGCGGCTGCAATGTTTTCAACATTCATAGTTAATCCAAGTTCAGCACCTGTTCCTGGTTTAATGGCAGTCACCAGAACAAAACCTGTAATGATAGCTATCAAAGTTGAAAGGATATAGAACCCGATAGTTTTAAAACCAAGTCTTCCAAGATTTTCTCCGCTTCCAACACTTGCAACTCCATTGGTTATTGAGCACAGAATAAGAGGAACTATAATCATATTCAGCGCACGCAGAAAAATATCACCTATCCAGTTAGTATATTTTACCGCACCGTGAAAAAAATAACCAAACAAACCTCCTGCAATAATTGCAATAAGAATCTGATAGTGTAGGGGAAATGAAAAACGTTTATTTGAAGTCATCTATTCCAGTTATTATTTCCGGCAAATATATCATTTTAAAAATCTGAATTAAAATTAAGATGATTTAAGATTTATAACCAAAAAGAATTCTACAGAATCATTTTACACGAAAAGGCGATGTTTTTACAAAAGTAAAATAAACAATAATGAATTAAAACTAGTCGATTTTACATGTGTAAGTTATCATTTATTTACAAATGTAATGTTAATTTAATAAGTAAATAATAATTTATTAAAAGTCTGTTTATCTGCATATTAAAATATATTATATAAATAATAAATCGAAATAAAAAGTAATGATACCAATAAAAATTTTTAGAATATTAATGTCTTTATATATTATATTATTATAAATCAATGTTTTAAATACCTAAATTCAAGAAAAAGTTGAAGATAATTGATATTTATACTAGTTTGGAAATAAACTGTTTAATCAATTAACGAATTATGCATACCTGGCGAATAAATTAACTTATTTTACAGATGTAAATTAGATTATTTTACACATGTAATTCAAATTTTTATTACATTTGTAAAAACATGAACATGAAAGAAAGGATAGAGGAATTTCTCAGGAGAGAAAACAAAACCTACATTCAATTTGCTCAGGAAATAGGAGTTCAGCCATCTAGTATATCTCATATCCTATCAGGAAGAAATAAGCCAAGTCTTGACTTTGTACTGAAGATGCTCTCAAGATATAAAAACATTTCTCCATCATGGCTGTTATTCGGCAAAGGTGAAATGTATACAGATAATGTATCGTCCCTGTTTGATAATGGAATTATGAAAGATGATGATAAAGAATCTCTTATTGAAATCCAGCCATCTGAATCATCAGTACAAAACAAAATTTCCTTTGATGAAAAAGACAAAATAGAAATAAAAACTGAAAGTAAAGTCCCGAAAAAACCGGCACGCAGGATAATTATTTTCTATGATGACAATACTTTTGACGAATATTTTCCGGATTGATGTATTTTAATATTTCCCTATTCACGGATATATTTATTATAAATTTATCTTTGTCATAAATAATATTTCTAATGGCAAAGTTAATCCGGGACTTTAAAGTTTTAAATAATACTAAAATTACTCAAGATTATTTCATTCTTGAATTAGTCTCGCCGGAAAAGCTACAGAATTTAATGCCCGGACAGTTTGTTCAGGTGAGGATAGATGGCAGCAGGGAGACGTTTCTGAGGCGTCCTTTTTCAGTTCATGATTTAGATTACGATAAAAATTCAATAAAGATTCTGGTCCAGATTGCCGGAAAGGGAACAGAAAAAATGTCAAAACTCCTGCCTGGTGAAATTCTAAATATCATTTATCCTCTTGGCAGGCCTTTCAGTGAACCTAATAAAGGTGAGAATATCCTCCTTGTTGGCGGAGGTTCCGGTGTAGCACCTCTTCTTTTTCTGGCAAAACACATCAAGCAATTAGAGATAAATCCTGATATTCTTTTAGGTTTTAAAAGCCAACAACGTATCATAGAAACTGAAGAATTTGAAAAATACGGCCGGGTTTTTATTACAACCGACGACGGATCTGCAGGAAGAGAGGGTTTGGTTACGGAACATCCTTTACTTCTTAAAGGTAAATACGACAGAATATATTGCTGTGGACCTGAAGCTATGATGAAAGCAGTAGTATCATTGGCAAAGTCGCGTAACATATTTTGTGAAGTATCTCTTGAACACCTCATGGCATGTGGAATAGGCATATGCCTTTGCTGTATTGTAAAAACAACCAGGGGTAATATTTGTACATGCACTGAAGGTCCAGTTATCAATGCAAATGAACTATTATGGTAAACCTTAGTTTCAAAATAGGAAATCTCAGCTTTAAGAATCCTGTTATAACAGCTTCAGGTACATGTGGATATGGCATAGAACTTGAAGATTTTATTTCACTTGAGAAACTGGGTGGAATTATCGTTAAGGGAATGACATTAAAACCACGAGAGGGAAATCCTTATCCAAGAATGGTTGAGACACCCTCAGGGATGCTTAATTCAGTGGGATTACAGAACAACGGGATTGAATATTTCGAAAAGCATATTTATCCAAGACTTACAGGTCTGGATACAAATGTCATGATAAATGTAAATGGCAGTACAATCGAGGAATATGTTGAACTTGCTGAAAGGATATCTCATCTTGAAAAAATACCTGCAATTGAGTTAAACATTTCCTGTCCCAACGTTAAAATGGGAGGCATGGCCTTTGGTACAAATCCGGTTACTGCACGGGAGGTCATTAAATCAGTAAGAAAAGTTTATTCGCGGATTCTGATTGTTAAACTTTCTCCTAATGTCACCTCGATAGAAGAGTTTGCAAAAATTGCCGAAGACGAAGGTGCTGATGCGATATCACTCGTAAATACTTTGCTGGGAATGGCAATAGATGTTAAAAAAATGAAACCTTCACTGGCTACAATTACCGGGGGACTATCTGGACCAGCCATTAAACCGGTTGCTGTAAGAATGGTATGGCAGGCAGCAAAAACGGTAAAAATACCAGTTATTGGAATAGGGGGAATTATGAATGAAATAGATGCTCTTGAATTTATAATGGCTGGAGCTACAGCTATCCAGGTTGGAACAGCATTATTTATCGATCCTTCAGTACCCTGTAAAATAATAACAGGCATAGAACAATTTCTGGTGGAAAGAGGTTTTGAAGATTATTCCCTGCTGATAGGTTATATAAATAAGAATTTTTAACATAGTTAAGGTACTTGTTAGTCAATAAATTGATAAATTAATACTTATTTTTACCAAATTATTTGTTGAATAAATTTAAAATTTATAATTTTCAAACGATATTTTTAAAAATTATTAATCGATTAATAATATAAAAATCAAAACGTCATGGCTGAAAATTTACAGATAGATAACCTTGACAGGAAAATTCTGGATATAATTACAAAAAATGCCAGGATACCCTATCTGGAAGTTGCCAGAGAATGCGGGGTATCGGGGGCTGCAATTCATCAGCGTGTTCAAAGGCTGATCAGAATAGGAGTTATTAAAGGTTCAGAATTTAAAGTTGACCCGATAATGGTTGGTTTCAGAACCTGTGCCTATATTGGCATTTTCCTCGATCATCCAGGTGAATACAGGAATGTAGTTAAAAAATTCAAAGAGATTCCGGAGATAATCGAATGCCACTACACTACAGGAAATTACTCTCTGTTTATCAAAGTTTATACACGTGATAACGAACACCTGAGGACAATTCTTACTGACAAAATTCAAACCATTCCGGGTGTTACCCGTACTGAAACTCTTATCTCACTGGAAGAGTCAATCAACCGGCAGATTCCGGTTTTATCTGAGTAATATAATTTGCACATTAAAAATAAAAAACAACCTGATCAGGTTGTTTTTTATTTTGTGATCCAGCTGGGAATCGAACCCAGGACCCCATCCTTAAAAGGGATGTGCTCTACCGACTGAGCTACTGAATCTTTAAAAATTTTTGCGAGTGCAAAGTTAGGATATTTTTACTAAAATCAAAATAAGAATAATTTTTCAATTGTTAATTTTAGTATTTTTCACCCATTAAATTTTAATTAAAATTCTGACAAACAACATTCATTGCATACATGAAAAAATTCTTTAACGATAAGGTTGTGATAGTGACCGGAGCTTCCTCCGGGATCGGAAAGGCATTAGCATTTGAATTTGCCAGAAACGGCAGTATTGTTGTGCTGGCCGCAAGGTCTGAAGACAAAATTGCTGAAATTGAAAAGCAGATAAGAGATAATGGAATGAAGGCCATGGCAGTTAAAACTGATGTTACCAGCAGGGAAGATTGCAGGATATTAATTGAAAAGAGTGTTAAAGAATTTGGAGGAATTGACATACTTGTTAATAACGCAGGCATTTCAATGAAGGCTCTGTTTCATGAAACAGACATTAAAGTACTTCAAAGAGTCATGGATGTCAATTTCTGGGGTTCTGTGCACTGTGCTCAGTTTGCATTGCCTTATCTTATTGAGCGTAAAGGAACGCTTGTTGGAATATCATCAATAGGAGGCTTCCATGGTTTGCCCGGAAGGGCTGGATATTCTGCATCAAAATCAGCACTTCATGGCCTTTACGAAAGCATACGTGTTGAGAACATAAAGAAAGGATTGAACGTACTTATTTTTGCACCAGGATTTACTGCTTCAGAAATCAGAAAAAATGCTTTGCTGGCCGATGGTTCAATACAGGGTGGATCTCCCCGCAATGAGGAAAAACTTGTCCAGCCGGAATATGTTGCCCAAAAGATTCTTAAAAGCATTTTAAGGAAGAATAAATATAAAATTATGACTATCGAAGGATATCTGACTGTACTGTTAAAAGTTTTTCTTCCAAACCTGGTCGATCGTGGTTATTATAATGAATTTGCAAAAGAGCCGGATAATATCTTAAAATAAAGCCTAAATGTGAACGTTTTATAATAAAAGTAATTTTATACATTCATTTTCAGGATAAATAAATTATTGAATAAAAACTTAAATTCAATCTTATGAATAATTTTAAAATCAGATGGTTATTATCGATAATTATTCTGTTGCCATTTACTTTAAGTATTTCTATGGCTCAGATAGATAATGTTGAATTTCTAAGGGCCGGGGCAACAGATGGTATCAAAATTATTGAGGCTTATATGACACCCTGGGCAAATGCTTTTGGTGCAGGGCTGAACGGTAGCTGGTATAATACTGCAAAACCTCATAAATTTGGAGGATTTGATATCACAGCCGGCATAAATGTGGGAGTGGTTCCGAAGTCAGCAGGAACATACAATGTCTCAGATCTTGGACTTACAACTTTAACAGGTTCAGGTACAGCTTCTACTGTATCAGGACCCGATGTTAATGGTCCGCAGCTTACAAAAGAAGTTTCAGGAGTAACCCTTGCTTCTTTTTCACTTCCTCCAGGAACAAATTGGAGGTATATACCTGTCCCGACACTTCAGGCAGGTATAGGATTACCTCTCGGCACAGAGCTGAAAGCAAGGTATATTCCAAAAATTAATATTAAAGATGATGGAAATATTTCACTCTGGGGTATAGGATTAATGCACAGCATAATGCAATATATTCCAGGTAACAAGCTGCTGCCAATTGATGTGTCGTTGTTCGGAGGCTATACCAGATTGCAAGGAAATGTAGCAGTGAGCCTTCAGCCGGAAGAGCCACAGAATTATTCAACCTATAACCCGGCAACAGCATTCAGCGACCAGAAAATTGCAGCTACAGTTAATGCATTAAATATTGGTGTGGTTGCTTCAGTCAATGTCCCAGTTATTACTATTTATGGTGGACTTGGTTACAGCAAAACACAAACCAAAATTTCCCTCGAAGGAAATTTCCCAACACCTGTTCTCGTTGCAACACCTACACCACATGCAGAATACAATGACTCAGGAGTGATGAAAGGTAGTTCAATACAACCTATAGATATTAAGAATTTTTCAGGTTTAAGAGCGAACGTGGGAATCAGAATAAAACTGGCTGTTATAACAATTCATGCTGATTATACAAGGGCTCAGTATAATGTATTGTCAGCTGGATTTGGGGTTTCATTCAGATAATAAATATTTAACAATATACTTGACCCCGGTACTCAAAGCATAAGTCCGGGGTAATTTTTTTCATGTATTTTGATTATATTTATTTGACCTAAAATGAAGATTTATCACAGGTGCTTTCAAGGGAAATATATTCACGATACCGTACACTCTTATATGCATCCAGGCGTTCATTACCTGAGAAAGATATTCCTATTATCAGAAAAGCACTGGATATTCTGGTGGAGCATTGCAGCGACAGAAAAACATTAACCGGTAATTCAGTTATCATTCATGCGCTTGATGTCGCGAATATTGTGGTTTCTGAAATCGGACTGGGGATTTCAGCCGTTGCAGGTACACTTATTCATTATGTATACGATTCGGTTAAAAATAGAAAAGAAGAGCTTTTAAATACCTTCGGGCAGGGTACTATAAATATACTTGAAGGGCTTTCAAAGATATCTGTTATTGAATCAGCCAGGATTTCATATAAATCAGAAAACTTTCGCAAGCTTCTTTTAAGTCTGGCAGATGATGTCAGAGTTATTCTTATCAAACTGGCTGAAAGGCTTGTAGTAATGAGAAACCTTGACAGTGCAGAGGAAAAAACAAAACTTTCACTCTCTTCTGAAACTTATTTTCTTTATGCTCCTCTTGCTCACCGGCTGGGATTATATAATATTAAATCAGACCTTGAGGATCTTTCAATAAAATACCTTGAACCTGATCAGTATAATTACATTAGTGAGAAGCTTAAGAAAACAGCTGTTTCACGTAATAGATTTATTAAGGAATTTACCACTCCCATCAAGGAAAGACTTCTAAAGAATGGCTTTAAGTTCAGTATAAAAAGTCGCACAAAATCAATTCATTCTATTCTCAGTAAAATGAGAAAGCAGGGTATTGATTTTGATGAAGTTTATGACATTTTTGCTGTGAGGATCATTATAGAAAGTAAACCTGAAAATGAAAAATCAGATTGCTGGCAGGTATATTCAATAGTTACAGATTTATATCAGCCCAATCCCAGCCGTCTTCGTGATTGGATTTCGGTTCCGAAGTCAAATGGTTACGAATCGCTTCATACAACTGTTATAGGTCCGGGAGGCAGGTGGGTGGAGGTGCAGATAAGGACAACAAGGATGGATGAGATTGCGGAAAAAGGACTTGCTGCACATTATAAATACAAAGGTTTGAGGGAGGGTGAATCGGGTCTTGATCAATGGCTTGCGAGGATGCGGGAGATACTTGAGACAAGTGACAAAGATGATTCTTTTATTGATCAGGTAAGGTCGGGGCTCTATTCGGACGAGGTATTTGTTTTTACACCAAAAGGAGAACTTCGACAGCTACCGGCAGGAGCAACGGTTCTCGATTTTGCATTTGATATTCATACTGAAGTTGGCCGGACCTGCGTTGGAGCCAAAGTCAACGGCAGGAATGTAACATTGAGGTATGTACTGCAGAATGGAGATCAGGTCTCGGTGCTCACTTCCAGGAATCAGAAACCGACACATGATTGGCTCTCGTTTGTAATAACGTCAAAGGCAAAAGCTAAAATTAAGCAAGCACTTAACGAAGAGAAAACACTTCATGCAGCAGAAGGGAAGGAGATGCTTATGCGCCGCCTTAAGAACTGGAAAATACCTTTCGGAGACGCAGTGATAAATAAACTCCTTTCGCACTACCAGTTAAAATCGGCACAGGACCTTTATTATCAAATTGCTCTTGAGAAAATTAATCTACTGGATATAAAAGATTTACTAACAAAACCTGAAGTAAAAGATAAGGCAGAGAAAGATAATGTTGAAACAGATAGCAGCACCGTTATTGAAGACCGTTTATCGCAATTATATACAGATTACCTTGTTATTGATGAAAAAATAGAAGGACTTGATTATAAGCTTGCGAAATGTTGCAATCCAGTTTTTGGTGACAGGATTTTTGGGTTTGTTACAGTTTCAGATGGCATAAAAATCCACAGAACTTCATGCCCTAATGCCCAGTATATGTTATTGAGATATCCATATAGATACGTATCAGCCAGGTGGACCAAAACAAGCGATATGCCTGATTTCAGGGCATCGGTAAAAGTTACAGGCATTGCAGAAGTTGGGATTATAAACAGGATTGCTGATGTAATTACTGAAAACAGAATTGTATTGCGAAGTTTTAATTATAAAATGAATGAAGGAATGTTTGAAGGTATGCTTCAGATAATGGTGCCTAATAATGATGTATTACAAAGTATTATAAAAAAGATTTTGTCAATTAAAGGAGTTCTGAAGGCTGTAAGGACTGAGAGCGGAGAGTGGTAAAAACATTATTAAAAATCAAACCGAACGTGGATCTTTTTTTACCGGCAGTTTTGCCATTTTCTCAACTTCTATGGAGGGGAAACCAAAATCCACAACAACCTTGCCTGCTATTAGATATATGCCACTTCCTTTGAAAGGATAATTTTTCAGTGATTGTGGAAAATGCACTGTGTCAAAAAAGTTTCCTTCTGCATCAATAAAGCATCCGAAGTTCATCCATTCGTTTTTTACTGTTTTAATGTATTTTACGGTAACAAGTTGTCCTACCATTTTTACTTTTTTCCCTTCATATTTATTTAATTCATGCGCAAATATTTCTCCCCGGAATGATGTTTCCAGCATATCGAACCAGGAAACAGATACGGGGAATCCTATAAGTTCGATTTCGTCGTAAGCATCGGAAAGCTTGTCATATTCAAGTTCGGGGAGTGAATACATCCTTGCAGGAGAGAAGAAGAGCGGCTTAGTAGGTTCCGGCTTACTCTTATTCATCAGCATGTGTGCTTCCCACAGAAGTGAGGCTTTCGGTTTTCCTGTAAACCTGAAGGCGCCGGCCCGTATAAGAAGAATAAGCTGTTCAAGACCGGGGTTAACACGGTTAATAAAGTCGTTCAGACTGTTAAATGGACCGCCCGTTTGTCTCTCTTCTTCGATCAGTCTGGCAATTTTTTCTTCAAGGTTCTGTATATGAATAAAACCCAGATATATATCCTTTCCATAAATAGTTGTCTTATAGGTACTTTTGTTTACACAGGGCAGATTAATTTTACCTCCGTATCTTTTTGCTTCATGGACATAAACCCAGGCAGAGTAAAACCCTCCGAAATTATTAATAACAGCTACCATAAATTCAAGCGGGAAATGAGCTTTCAGGTAAAGGCTCTGGAGGCTCTCAACGGCGTATGATGCAGAGTGTGCCTTGGAAAAGGAATATCCGGCAAATGACTCTATCTGGCGCCAGACCTCTTTGGTAATTTCTTCATTGTAACCTTTTTCCCTGCAGTTTGAGAAAAACTTGTTCATTATTCTCTTCATTTCCTGTTTCGACCGGTATTTTCCGCTCATTGCGCGCCTGAGAATGTCTGCATCGGCCAGATCCAGACCTGCGAAATGGTGGCATATTTTAATTACATCTTCCTGATAAATCATTACACCGAATGTCTCTTCCAGTTGTTCTTTCATAACAGGATGGAGATATTCAAACTTACCCGGGTTATGAAAACGGTAAATATATTCTCTCATCATGCCAGAGCGTGCAACACCAGGTCTTATCACAGAGCTGGCAGCAACAAGAGTTTTGTAATCTTTACATTTTAGTTTTTTGAGAAGTCCCCGCATTGCCGGACTTTCAATATAAAAGCATCCTTTGGTTTCACCTTTTCTTAGGAATTCTTTCACAAGGGGGTCTTGTTTGAATTTATCGATGTCGTATATATCCACTTTAATGTTTCTGTTTTTAAGGATTATTTCGGCGCTTTCGCGGATATGCCCAATACCTCTCTGGCTTAGTATGTCGAGCTTTTCAAAGCCTATCTCTTCAGCAGTGTACATGTCCCACTGTGTGGTTTGAAAGCCTTTGGGCGGAAAATCAAGTGCTGTATAATAGGTAACCGGCTCTTCAGAGATTATAACGCCTCCGGCATGAATGCTTCTGATGTTGGGGAAGTCGGCAATTTTAAGTCCTGTTTCGAAAATCTTATCGGCTATTCCGTTGCGGTTAATATCGGCACAGGGGTTATCTATCAGGTTATCAATTTCTTCCTTGGGTAGGCCATATATTTTCCCCAGTTCTCTTACAATAGATTTACCCCTGAAAGTATTTATTGTGCCTATGAGTGCGGTATGGCGGTATCCGTATCTTTTGAAAATGTAGTCGAGCACTTCATCTCTTTCTTTCCATGAGTAATCAATATCGAAGTCGGGCGGGCTGCTTCTGCGGGGGTTGATGAACCGTTCAAAGTAAAGGTTCAGGTCGATAGGGTCAACGTTGGTGATTTTCAGACAATAAGCAACTATTGAATTGGCACCGCTACCTCTGCCGACGTGGTAAAAGCCTCTCGACATTGAGTACCGTACGATATCCCAGGTAATCAGGAAATAGGCAGAAAAGCCGAGTTTGTCGATTATTTCAAGCTCGTGTTTAATTCTCCGCTTTGCTTCTTCGTTATTGTTGCCGTACCTGTAAAGCATGCCGTCCCATGCAAGTTTCTCAAGTAGCAGTTTGTCGTCGTAACGGCTTGCTGAGTACACTTTTTTATTTTTGTTGCTTTCAAGGTCGGGTGAGAAATCAGAGTTACTGATCAGTTTTTCAGTAGTTTCAATCAGTTCGGGGAAGGATTTGAAGATGTTTATTATTTCATCCTTTGTGCGGAATATTTCATCGTTGGGGGCGCATTGTGAGGGCTGGAGATGGCTCAGGAGTATGTTATTGTCGATGGCCCTCAGGCTTTTGTGGATCTGGTAATCATCACTTGCAGCAAAAGTTACAGGATTGATTATTAACATTTTCGAGCGTTTAAGGGCAGGGGGGAAGCTGATAAGGCGGTTTACTTCTTTTGGCCGTATGCCTATGTACTCATTTTCGTAAAGTTTGCGTCCCGGAATTTTACCGACTGAATAAATTATGCAGGCATTATTGAATCGTGGCGCAGGGAATTCGATTGGCATGCCATTGATATTATGGCTGGTCAGGAATTCATTCAGTTCCCGGAAACCTTCATTATTCATTGCGATGCCAGTGTACAGGAACTCGTTTCCGTTTCTGAACTCAATGCCAGCAAGAGGCTTTATGTTTTTTTCTCTGCAGAGTTTAACGAATTCAAGTACGCCTGTGGAGTTGTTTATATCGGTAAGGGCAATTGCCTCTGCACGGTATTCAGCAGCTTTGCTTACAAGTTGTTCGACAGACATTGTTCCGTAGCGCAGGCTGTAATATGAATGGCAATTCAGAAACATTGTTTTTGTCTTTTGTTACTTAGCCAGCATACAGCATACAAGGTACTGTGCTGTTTTTTGTGTTTATTTTTCACCACCAGTACCTTTTCAGTCTTTCCTCCATCATTTTATGCTCGTTAAGGGCATTTTCAAGCCGTTTTAAGGCTTTTTCCTCTCTTTCCTGTACTGTCATAACCCCTGATGCTCTTTGAACGGCATATCGCCCGAAACGCTTTCTAAGCCTGTCCATTGCCATGTACAGATTTACTTTTTCAGGGGTATCGTCGAACATGTCGAGTTGTTGAACGCCCCTTACAAGGTGGCTGAACCGTACCCCGATAAGTCTGATGAGCATACGGCGCTGCCAGAGTCTTTCAAAAAGTTCTTTTGCAGCGCTTATCAGGATATGGTCGAATGCGGTGTAGGGGATACGTTTCTGAATTGTATAAGTATCGAAGTTGGAATATCTGATTTTTACTGTTACACACGAAGTGAGTTTTTCCTGGCTTCTCATCTCAAATGCTATTTTTTCGACCATGCTTACAAGAGTCTGGTTGAGCACTTTCACGTCGGTAGTATCTTTTTCGAATGTATGTTCTGTGCTTATTGATTTCTGTTCTGAATAGCTTATGACAGGGGTGGGGTCTATTCCGTTTGCCCTTTTCCAGATTTCAATACCGTTTTTTCCCATCAATCTTTCGAGCATTTCGGGAGGGATATTTCTCAGTGTGTATATTGTTGATATTCCCATAGCTCTCAGTATCTGGTATGTTTTCTGTCCTATCATAGGTATTTTTTTGATTGAGAGCGGATCGAGGAAAGGGATAACTATGTCTTTTGCCACTTCTTTTTCGCCGTTTGGTTTAGCTTCATCGGCAGCTATTTTTGAAACGGTTTTGTTGACAGAAAGTCCCATTGATACAGGCAGGCCTGTTTCTTTTATTATATATCTGCGAAGTTCATGAGCCCACCGGCTGCATCCGAAAAACCTGTCCATTCCGGTAAGATCTATATAATGTTCATCAATCGAAGCTTTTTCATAAAGAGGCGCCCTTTCGGCAATTATTTCCGTAACTATATTTGAGTACTTACTGTAAAGCTCCATATCGCCGCGTATGACTATCGCGTCGGGGCAAAGATTCATAGCAAGCTTCATTGGCATGGCTGAGCTCACACCATATTGTCTTGCTTCATAACTGCAGCTTGCCACAACTCCACGGTCTGACAGGCTTCCGACTATCACCGGTTTGCCGTTCAGCCTGCTGTTCCTCAACCTCTCCACCGAAACAAAAAAGGTGTCGAGGTCAAGGTGCAAAACCGCTCTCTCTGTATTGCCAGCAATCATGGCATTCATTTTTTAAAAAATTATTTGGTTATATCAAAAATCTATTTTAATTTTGATTAAAAATTAATCAAAATTCTGACTATAATATAATCAAATTTTTGATATGTACTTCGCCAGCAACATAAAAATTTTAAGAAAGAGGAAGGGGAGGACCCAGGATGAAGTTGCCTGTGCCCTTAACCTTAAGCGCTCAACACTGAGCGGGTATGAGAATGGCATTGCCCAGCCTGATATTGAAACACTGATTTCATTTTCAAGCTATTTCAATGTTTCAATAGACACACTTCTCCGAGTTGATATTTCGAAGCTTTCCGACAGTCAGCTCGGTGAGCTTGAACGGGGTTACGATGCCTATATCAGGGGAAGCAATCTCAGAGTGCTTGCCACAACTGTCGACAGAAGCAATAAGGAAAACATTGAACTGGTAAATGAAAAAGCGAAGGCTGGCTATACAACAGGTTATGCAGATCCTGAATATATAGGAAGCCTGCCGGTGTTTAACCTGCCTTTTCTTTCAGAAAACAGAAAATACCGGACTTTTCAGCTTACAGGCGATTCAATGTTGCCCATACCCGACGGCTCATATGTTACCGGCGAATTCCTTCAGGACTGGAGGAATATCATAACCGGCAATGCATATATTATTTTAACTCTCGATGATGGTATAGTTTTTAAAGTAGTGGAAAATAACATTGAAAAAAACGGCAAGCTGGTTCTTTATTCACTGAACCCTCTGTATGAGCCTTATGAAGTGCATGTTAATGAAGTAAAGGAAGTCTGGAAATTTGTTCATTATATAAGCAGCAAGCTTCCTGACCCCTTAATACCGGAAAAACAGCTCCTGAAAACAGTAGCTACAATAAAACGTGATCTCGAGCGCCTTAAAGCAAAGTTGGGAACTGAAATAATTGATATTACTGAAGAAGCAAGCCAGTAACTACTCCTTTGTCAGCTCAATTATCAGCTGTATTACTTTTTCTATTTCGTTATCTGGAACTTTACCCCTGTAAATAGCCCTGCAGACTCTGTTCTTATCCAGGATAATTATGCTGTAACTATCGCGGGGAAGTCCCCATAATTTCTGAAGTGTAGCATCATAGTCGAATAGAATGGTAGTATCATATTTTTTGGCTTTGTTGCCTGCTATCACCCTTATCAGACTGTTGGGTTTCCAGGTTGATTTGCAGTCGACTATACCAAAACCCTTAAAATGATCCCTGCTTATTCTTTTATCAACATCCACAGCCTTATCAATGGCTTCATTGAATGGTTCATTCAGATCCTGCTCATCGGGATCCACATAATTTATCTGCAGTACCTTGCCAGGCCATGAATCGAGAGAAAACTCTTTCTTCTGAGCGTCGGTAAGAACAAAATTGGGGGCCTTTACTCCAACTTCAAGGTTTACAGCTTGCCCTTTAAGACTTAATGAAGCAATAATGATGCTTAATGAAACAATAATTTTCCTTTTCATATCTGCTGTTTTATAATTTTAACGAATATAGAAATTTTTTATAATAACTTTTTACTGATTTTCAAATCCATAAGTTTGACATGAAATGATTTGTTATACAGCACATTCATTGAAAAAATCATTAAAAGGTTTGAGAACTTCTGCCACCTTAACTGCATAATCAAGATAATCAGGACTCAGCACCTTCTTTTCACTTATATAATTTACAACTGTATAGCTTTTAAACTTCAGTAATTCGATATAAGGGTGGTCAGGACTGAAGCCCCTGGGAGCACTCTTAAGTTTTTCATCATCAAGTTCTCCGAAATACTTTTTAAAATCTTTATTTTCAATGATTTTTAAAAATTCCTCAGGTTTTTCAGCTATTTTTTCCCTTATAGCCGCCAGCCATTCAGGAGGCGGTAAATAAGCACCCCCAGCGATCATATATTCTCCTGGTTCAAGATGAATATAATATCCTGCAAATCTGTGAATGTTTTTCCTGCCACCTCTGATAATGAGGGCTCCGAAATTTGTCTTATATGGAGATTTATCGTTTGAAAATCGTATATCACGGTTAATCCTGAAGATACAGGATTTAGCCTCGAGTCCTTTCAAAACCGGATCAAATTCAGTTATTCTGTCAATGAATGCCTGAACAAATGCCTCAAAATTCTTCCTGGAAGTTTCATAATTAACACGGTGTGCTTCAAACCAATCTCGGTTGTTATTCAATGCAAGTGCTTTAAGAAATTCAACCGTATTTTTCTGGATAGCAACCATATTGTTATTGTTCTGGTTTCGAAATATAGAAAATAATAGATAAAAACTTACTCATATTTTAAACCTTCCTGTATTTATCTATTTTTTAAAATAAATTGCTTATAAAAAAGTTTAAAGATTAAGTCAAAGCAGGGTCAATTTAAATATTCATGGTGTAATGTAAATAGGATATTGAATTATAATGATTAATTTAATCACTTTGTAATTTTTAAATGTAGTGTTTCAATAAGATATTGATTAACAATTTTTTAAAGATATTATTTATTGTTGCAGTTCTGACACTTAAGTATTCAGTCTGCAATTTTGCCCAGGAAATTGATCACTGGGAAACTCTTGTTATGTCGAATGACATATGGAAATATTTCATAGGCAATGTTGAACCTCCATCCAACTGGGCCGCTACAGAATTTGATGATTCATCGTGGTTGAACGGCAAAGGAGGGATTGGATATGGCGACGGTGATGATTCTACGGTTATTTCCCCGGCAGGCTCTGTATATATGAGGATTAAGTTCAATGTTTATGATGCTGATGCTGTAGGTGCTGCGATTCTTTTTGTAGATTTTGACGATGGTTTTGTTGCTTACCTGAATGATCACGAAATAGCAAGAGAAAACATTGGGACACCAGGCGTGAGGCCATCCCATGATGAATATGCCATACTGACATCTTATGAAGCACAGATGCTCTCGGGAGGTTTGCCTGCAAGGTTTGTTATTAATTATGATACATTATTAAAATATCTCAGAACCGGCGAGAATGTCTTAGCCCTTCAGGTACATAACTGTAATTCAACCTCTTCAGATCTATCTTCGACTACATTTCTGATTTTCGGAATTAAATCAGAGGAGAGGCTTTACAGGCCTGCGCCTTCCTGGTTTATAGAACCAAAAAATGATCTTACCCATCTTCCTATTATTGTAATAGATACTAAAAACCAGGAAATTCCTGATGAACCTAAAATTATTGTCAATCTGAAAGTTATTAACAACGGACCGGGTACGATGAATTCGTGGCTTCAGCCGGGAACTGACTTTGATGGTCAGGCCAGTATAGAAATCCATGGACAATCGACACAAATGTTTCCCAAAAAAAGTTATTCAATTGAACTTAAAGATTACCAGGGTAATGATATTAGTGTACCTCTTCTGGGAATGCCTGCGGAAGAAGACTGGATACTTCATGCTCATTACACTGATAAGACGATGATAAGATATGCACTTACCCTGCATCTTGGAAGTAAGATGGGATCATGGCAGCCCAGATTCAGATATTGTGTTGTTTATTTGAATGGAGAGTATAATGGTGTTTATCTTTTAATTGAAAAAATAAAAAGGGATAAGGAACGGCTTGATATCAGCCGTCTGAGAAGGGAAGATGTTGCAGGAGATGAAGTGACAGGAGGATATATTTTAAAAGTTGACAAAATTGGCGGGCTGACATCCAATGACTATTTTGTATCATATCCTTATATAATTTATCCTAATTCAAGAAATTACAAGTTTACATACGTTTATCCAAAATCAGATTCGATTGTTTATGAGCAAAGAGAATATATTAAAAAGTATATTACAGATTTTCAGAATGTTTTGAACGATAAAGATTTTAAAGACCCCTTTACAGGTTACAAAAAGTACATTGATCCTTCATCTTTCATTGATTTTCAGATAATACAGGAACTTACAAATAATGTAGACGGTTACCGCTTCAGTACATTTTTTTATAAAAAGAAAGACACACAGGGTGGTAAACTTTATGCCGGGCCTTTATGGGATTTTGATTTGTGCTATGGAAATGTGAATTATTCTGATTATAACCTTTCAACATCGGGATGGCTTTATCCTCATTGCGGGCCGACGGATGCGTATACGATGCACTGGTGGAAGCGATTGATGGAAGATCCTGATTATGTAAGGAATTTCATAATGAGGTGGAATGAACTTAGGAAAACATATTTTTCAACAGAGAATATAATGCAATTTATAGACAGTATTGTATTGTATCTGGGCCCGGAAATAGACCGAAATTATCAGAAATGGCCTATTTTGGGCAAATATGTATGGCCAAATTATTTTATCGGGAAAACATATGAAGAGGAAATTAATTACCTGAAACAGTGGATAAATGACAGGCTTACCTGGATGGATGCACAAACTGGCTTAAACTCAAGTCTTTATAATGATGCTTTTGATAGTGAGTTTATTGCTTACCCAAATCCTTTTGATGAAAAGATAAAGTTAATTTTCTCAACACGGAGCACATTGCCTGTATCAATGGAAATTTACGATTTTATGGGTCGTATGTGCCTGAATGACAAAATAATACCTGAATATTCAGGAATTCAACAAATAGAAAAGGATTTCTCAGAATTAAATAATGGAGTATACATTATTATTCTGAAACAGAGTAACAGAATAATTGGCAAAAGGATTGTAATTAAGAGGTTGTAATTAATTGGTGTGTCAATATCTGGATGCCGGTTACTGGTTGTCAGATTCAGAAATATCCCAGGTTAAAGTTATGCGGATGTTAACCAGCAAAGCTGGAAGGGAAAAAATCGTACCGTTCCGGTGCCAGAGGCCCCGGAACTGATTTTATGTTAACCAGCAAAGCTGGACGGAAAAATATAAAAGAGGTATGAAGAAATTTCCTTTAACATAAAATCGTACCGTTCCGGTGCCAGAGGCCCCGGAACTGATTTTATGTTAACCAGC